>Ga0080004_1117194_pt2 | contig 110651 bp, 102 predicted proteins | sample WasSprMetagenome_FD_69207 | JGI IMG/M metagenome (GOLD analysis project Ga0080004, IMG submission 69207) | Sulfidic aquatic microbial communities from Washburn Spring, Yellowstone National Park, USA - WS (SPADES assembly) (version 2) | ecosystem: Environmental > Aquatic > Thermal springs > Hot...
CAATAATAGAGTCGATAGCCTTTGACAAAGAAGGAACTTACCAGGTTAACATACCAAACAAAGGCGTTATAAGTAGTCTACCCGACGACATCGTAGTTGAAGTTCCTGCAAAAGTAGACGGGAAAGGTGTTCATAGGATAAGCGTTGAAAAGCTGCCAAAAAGTGTAGTTAACTACGTACTTTATCCTAGGATGATGCGTGCAGAGTGGGCCTTAGAAGCATTCTTGGAAGGAGGGAGAGAAAAGCTATTCGAGTGGATAATCGTAGACCCTAGAACAAAGTCAACTGAGCAGGTAAACCAAGTAATAGATGCAGTACTCTCTGTTCCTGGAAACGAGGAAATGGCAAAGCATTATAATTGACGCTCTCTACGACTAAAGTTGGACGATCCTTGTTTCTATGTTCATTTTTACTTTTCCATTTCATTCCTACCTTAGAAGAATGATGAACTGCTCTCTAATGACTTTCGCAGAAGCTTAGCTTCGTAAAGCAAGCTCTATATTTGCTACCTTTACTGCATCTTTTTGTCTCTAGCCTACTTCTTCAACTTTTGTTTCATGGCTTAGAACAAATTATCTGCTAACCTAAATGAAGCTTCACTTCCTTCTACTATGAAAGTGCTTGTCTTTTCATTAGTAGCTAAGATAACTTTAAGCTTTTTGCTATAAGTATTTCTTTTTATGTCCTCCATGGATGAAGTTCTGATCTCATAAGTGTATGTAGTATGCGTTATACTAGAATTTATTATCAATTCTTTCTAGAACTAAAACCTTAGGCTTTCTTGTCAAGTTATAGGTAAGCTTCTTATTTTGACTGTAGAAGTATGATACTTCCAGTAAGCATAATAAACGCAGCCAACATTTTTTTCAAGTATTCTTTCTCATTAAAAAATATGAATCCAAATATTGCAATGAGCAGAGGTCTCGTCATTTGTATAGGAACTACAAGGCTTGGGCTTGAGAGTTGAAGAGCCTGAGATATGCTAACTGTACCTACTATGAGAAGTATAGATATTAAAGCAACATAAAAATTTGCAATTTTTAATCCTGTCTTTTTCTTATTTCTTAAGTACAGCGGAAGATATATCAAGCACTCTCCGAGCATTAAGAAAAATGCATAGTCGTAAGGTTTAATGGATTTCAGAGCCATCTTATCTGCTATAGATGATAGAGCATAAACTGCTGCCATTAGAGTTATGTACAATGGAGTCTTCGATTTTTCTATCGTTATAATGAGTTTCTTAACATCTACTTTTAAGGTTATCAGAAAAGCTCCGAGCGTTATTAAGGTTGCACCTGTAACAACGTTTGTGCTAATTCCTTCACTGAAGAATACAACGCTAAATAAAACCGCAAATAATGGACGTATACTGTCTAGTGGACCAACTACGGATAACTCACCAGTTTCCAAAACTTTTATGTAAATGTAAACTCCAATAGAGTTTAATATTATAGAGATGAATAGGTAACGTAATGCGTACATATTTATAGAGAACTCACTCGCACTCATATAATGAACTATAAACACTGCGGCATAGATGGCGCTTGAAAGAAGAGATGTTGAAAAAGCTAAGCTCACCGCATCTATTTTAAGTTTGTTAGTTACGACTTTTATCATTAAAGCTATCAAACTGGTAGAAATCACATTTATGATCGTGAAGAAGAGCCAGTCCATGCAAATTCACCCTGTTTTTCTTAAATTCAATCCTATCGCTAAAAGATAGCCTCCTCTAATATTTAAGGGTTTTATAGATCTAAGAGGTTTTTCGAGATGACTTAAAACTATTAGTAAGATGCTACATAGCAATTTATACTCTTCTCGCAAAATTCTAGGCATTGGTATAATTGGCACTCCTATGATCTTCTTTACAACCAATCCTTGTGATTGAAGACAAAGCCTAAGCTCATCGTATGTGAAGAGATGTTGGTAGAGTTTAAGTCGCTTGTTTTCAAACTCGAAATCCCACTTTCTCTCTTCATGATTATCGTGCATTCTTGAACTTTTAAATAGCTTTACACTATCCCAAAAAGACTTGCTTCCTCCCCTAAGATAGTCACTTACTCCTACTATCGTTTTTCCTCCAAATTTCGTAACCCTTGTAATTTCTGCTAAAGCTTTTTTGTGATCAGGTAAATGGTTTAAGACCCCAAACAATGAAATAACATTTAAAAACATTGAATTTCTAAATGGTAAGTTTGCAACATCTGCTATCACTATATCTATATTTTTACTAACTATTTCTTGGCTTTTTATTTTATTTTTTCCAGTTGCTATCATTCCTTTAGATATGTCTAAGCCTACAATTTTATGACCTTTCTTAGCTAAATAAATCGTCCAATGTAGCGTGCCGCAACCAACATCAAGCGTGAGTCCACCAGGAGTCACTTCATTGTCTAGGATTTCAGCTATTATTTTCTGCCCATAGTGGTAGTAAGGTGACGCAGTATCCTCATAATAAAATTTGTCGTAATAAGCGCCCAAAGCATCATAAAATTCTTTTACTTGTTTTTTTGGTTTTCTTCTACTGGCAAAGACGATCTCTGTAAAGAATAATACAAAACCTTATAAATCTTCCTCTTTAAAGTAATCGACCTAAGGATTTCTATTTTACAAAAATAAAGTATTTTATGAAGTTAAGTCGCTTCTTGGTGCGCTTCTTCTTTTAAGAAAATTAAGTGAGTCACAAAGAAAAATGAGCTTTAAGATCGCTGATTAATTAATGAGATGATAGAACTTAAAGCAAGTTTACAATTCCAAAGGAAACTCTTATCTCAAATACATATTCTACTTTTTAACTTATGCCTTACCTAATATTTTTCGATACACTTCTTCTGTTTTCTTAGCTATAACTTTCCAAGAGAATTCTTCCTCAGCTACTCTTCGAGCATTATAGCCCATTTTCATTACTTCTTGTTCGTCATTTAACAGTTCTAGAAGAGCCTCTGCTAGTTCCCTAGAATCTTCTGGTTTAACTAGTTTTCCAGTTAGTCCATTTTTAACTACCTCAGGAATACCTCCCACTTCGCTAGCAACAACTGGCTTTCCGGTGGCTATAGCTTCCAAAGCACTTATTCCAAAGGCTTCAGCTTTAGAAGGTAGGACGCACACGTCAGCTGCTGCATAAAAGTATGGCATCTTATCGTGTGGCATAAAGCCTACAAAAACTGTAACATCGTCTATGCCTTTTTCTTTAGCTAAAATGGCTAAACGTTCTCTCATTTCTGGAGGGTCTGCACTACCGACTAGCATTAACTTAACATTCGGAATGGACTTTCTGACTATGGATACTGCTTCTATTAATATATCTAGACCTTTCTCATACGCTAACCTACCTGCGAACATTATTATTTTTTTCACTTGTTGACATCTTGTAACGTGATCTAACTTTGCTTCCATTAACTTTCGGGTTAAACATGTTTACATCCACACCGTTTGGAATAGTAGATATCTTATCGTAAGGTACTGCAAATTTTTCGTGAAATTTTTTCGTTATAAAGCTAGAGACAGAAATTATATGATCTGCGTGCATGCAAGTTTGTACCAACCTTCTTGCTAGGTTTACGTCAAATGCAGTTTGTGGATGGTAATTAGGATTTTGTATAAGGTCTATTTCTATTCCATGACTTGTTGCGATAAGTGCTCCTCCTGTTAACCACTTGATTTGAATACCTGCTAAAAAGTTAAATCCTAAGTGCTGCGTGTGAACAATGTCTATTTTCTTATGTTTTGCTATTTCTAATGCCTTCTTTACGTAAAGTCTTATTCCGTCAGCAAGGTCCTCTACTGATGCTGGTTCATAAGTATGTGAGCTACGAGTTGCTTTTATAAAAACTACTGGATGATTTACTCGCACGTTAACTTTATGACTTACGACGCCTTCTATCGAGCCCTTTCTGTAGATAAGGTGGACTTCATGGCCCAACTTCGAAAGTTCTTGAGCTAAATGTGTTGTATGAATAACGCTTCCTCCGTGATAACTCATATCGGCTGGAGGAAGCATAAGTATGTTTAAAGCATCAGACAACTCAACATTGAGGTAACTTCAAAATATTTAAGCTTTTTTGTGCCTAAAGAGACTGCCAACTTAAGCTCTATAACTTCATGCGCGATCAGAAAAGTATTTTCTTCTTCCACAATCTTAACTATGTTGAGTTCAACTTTGAAAAAGTCTCAATCTCTCTAAGTTTCTCAACTATCCTCTGCTTCACTCGTGTTCTTCCTGCTTTTTCTGAAAATCTTGGTTTGAAGTAGGAAAAACGTTAAAAACTTAAAGCTTTTTGTATACCTTTCCTTCCTTCATTACGAAGGTAATATTGTTAGTGTCTAGCAATGTTTCTATTTTTTCAACAGGATTTTCTTTAACTAATATGATATCTGCAAAGTAACCTTTCTTTATAAGTCCTGTCTTACCTTCAAGTCCGCATGCCTTTGCATTGTTGGCGGTTGCAGCTTCAAGAACCAGCCAGGGGTCTAGCTTGGCGTCCTTAACCAAAGTTACAAGCTCTCTTGAGTTGGTTCCCATCTTCGTTAGCTTTGAACCCATGAAGTCCGTACCCAATCCAATCTTTACTCCATTCGAGACCAAGAATCTTATGTTCTTTACGTAGTCGTTCATCGCTTGAATTGCCTTTTCAACTGCCCACTTTGGATACCCTTCCTTTTCTCCTACTTCTGCAATAGTCTTTGCGATAGTTAAAGTTAGTACGAACACTGCATCTTTTTCTTTTCCAAGCCTTACAGTTTCTTCATCAGGGTAAATTGCATGCTCAATTGTTCTAACTCCCGCTTTTAGAGCGTTGTTTATTCCTTCTGTTCCCTGAGCGTGCGATGCAACATAGCTGTTTACGTGATTTGCCTCCTCAACTATTGCCCTTATTTCTTCTACAGTAAACTGCGTATTCTCTGGCTTATCTTTTTGGCTCATAACACCTCCCGTTGTACAAATCTTTATGAAGTCTGCTCCTTCTCTAAAAGCATGTCTTGCAGCTTTTCTACATTCTTCAACTCCATCACAAATTAAAGTAGAGCCTCTTCCAGAGGTTCTTGCGTCAACCCACTCTTCTGGTATGCTATGAAAATCACCATGCCCAAAAGTTTGAGTAAGTATGAAAATTGATGTAAGAATTCTTGGCCCAACAGTTTCGCCTTCTCTTATTGCTTCTCTAACGTGAGGAGCAGCAGAACTTCCGCAGTCCCTAACAGTAGTATAACCTGCATCTAACAACGCTTTTGCATCGTTTACTGCTCTTATTATTTTTAGTCCATCAGGCACGATTAGGCTTTCTTCTATATAGTTTTCACTCCTACCTCCCATTAGGTGAAGATGCGCGTCTATCAGTCCTGGCATAAGATAGCCTTCCTCAAACTCTATCTTTTGAGCCTCTTTAATGTCTATTGAATTTATTTTTCCAACTTCTTTTATTTTTCCATCTTCTACTAGAACTTCCATATTGTCTAAGATTCTCTTGTTCTCTATGTCTACTAGTTTTGGAGCTCTTATTAGGGTGGCTGTCATAGAGGCTTTAACAGCATTTGAAGTATATAAATTTTTTCTTTTTTCTTCACTTGCTTATTATGGTAATAAATAAATTTTTCGAATAAGAGCATAAACTTTATATTATAGTCTAGAAGTACTCCTAAGAACTCTTAAGCTAAAACTTCTAAGAATTTAGCTAAAATTTTTCAAATAGATGGCAAGCGACTTTATGCTCGCTAGAAGTACTATAAAGTTGTGGCTCTTCTGTTTTGCATTTTTCTTGAGCAAATGGGCATCTTGTTCTGAATCTGCAACCACTTGGAGGATTGATCAAACTTGGAAGTTCGCCCTGTATGTCTACGTGAATCTTTGGCTTAGGTATGCTAGAAGTTGATGCACTTAAAAGCATCATGGTGTAAGGATGCTTAGGGTTTTGAAAAACTTCTTCTGTCTTGCCTTCCTCTACAACCTTTCCAGCATACATTACAACAACTCTATCGCTTATATGCCAAACTCTTCCAAGGTCGTGGTCGATTAGTACATAAGTATAGCCTTTCTTTTCCTGAAGGTCTAGCAATAAGTTTAGGATCTGTGCTCTTATTGAGGCATCTAAGGCTGATACAGGCTCGTCTAAGATTATTACTTCTGGTTCTGTTGCTATTGCTCTAGCTATAGCTACCCTTTGTTTTTCACCACCAGAAAGCTCATAAGGATACTTCGTTACATATGCTGGGTTTAATCCAACAGTCTCCAGCGCTTCTGCGACAGACTCTAAGCTTTTGTTGTTCGTTGCCTCTGAAACTATATCGTAAATTTGCCAAGATGGATCCAAAGAAGAGTCTGGATTCTGAAAGACCATCTGAACCTTTCCATGAAAGCCATTGAAGCCAGAGCCCTTGTATAGTATTTTTCCCTTGTCAGGCTTAATAAGTCCAGAAAGAATTCTCCCTAGCGTAGTCTTTCCAGAGCCGCTTTCTCCAACTATCGCCAAAGTTTCAGAGGGAGTAACGTACACTGAAACATCGTCAACAGCTCTTATCTTCTTTCTTCCAAAGATGTCTAAGGGAAAGTACTTATGAACGTTAACTGCTTCCAGTATTTTCATAAATTGCACATGCAACACCTCCTTCGTGATCTCTTATCATCTTGTAATTCCATTCCTTGCATGTTTCCTTAGCGTAAGGACATCTAGGATAGAATGTACAACCTTTAGGTAAGTTGAACATGTCTGGTGGTGTCCCAGGTATCGAGAACAGTTTTTTCTTCCTTGCTGTTTTTGTAGCCAGTACAAGTGCCTTTGTGTAAGGATGCAGTGGCTCTTCTACAATCCTTCTCACAGGGCCTTCCTCTACAACCTTTCCAGCATACATTACTATCATCCTATCTGCAATCTTAGAAACAACTCCAATATCGTGGCTTATGAACAATATAGACAAGCCATACTCTTCTTTAAGCTCATTTAGAAGAGAAAGGATTTCAGCTTGGATAGTTGTATCTAGTGCAGAAGTAGGTTCGTCTGCTATGAGAAGCTTAGGCTTAAGAGCTATTGCCATTGCTATTAGAATTCTTTGCTTCATTCCACCGGAAAGCTCGTAGGGATAGCTTCCAACTCTAACTTCTGAGTCCGTAATTCTTACCTTTTTTAAGAGCGAAACAACTTCCCCATTGAGTTTTTTCATGTTTGTGTTGTTATGTGCTTCATATACTTCAGCTATTTGAAATCCTACAGGGTAAACAGGATTTAAGTAGGAAGAAGGATCTTGAAATATCATAGATATTTCTTTTCCTCTAATTTTCCTAATATCTTCATCGTTTAACTTCAATAAGTCTTGTCCATTGAACAAAACTCTTCCTCCAACTATTTTACCTGGAGGTCTTACGAGCCTTATAACTGCATGTGCAAGAGTAGATTTTCCAGATCCACTTTCTCCAACAACACCAACAACTTCTCCTTTGTCTATGGTAAGGCTTACCTCATCTACAGCTTTAACTTTGCCTTGAGGAAGATGGTACTCTACACTAAGGTCCTCTACTTCTAGTAGCTTCATAGCAACCGCCTCAACTTTGGATCCAAAGCTTCTCTTAACCCATCTCCAAGAATGTTAAATGCAACAACAACGATTGCAATCAGTATTCCAGGAATGAACACAACATAGGGATATGAGAAAATGTAACCTTTTGCATCTCCAACTATTGTTCCCCATTCTGGTGTAGGACTTGGCACTCCAAGCCCAAGGAATCCTAAAGCTGAAACTGTTAGTATTCCTGTTCCCATGTAGTATGTTGTCTGAACGATGATGATGTGCAGAATATTTGGAAGTATATGATTAAACATTATGTAGGGACCGCTCTTCTTAAGAAGTTTTGCAGCTTCAATGTAATCTTCGTTTCTAACTCTTAAAGTTGCAGAGTGAACAAGCTTCGCATATACGGGAATTATTGGTATTGCAACTGCAAGAAGAGTACTAAGAAGCCCTGTTCCAAGTATTGCAGCAAAAAGCGTAGCCATTATCAACGTTGGAAGAATTAAGAATACTTCTGTAATTCTTTGTATGGTTGCTCCGATGAGTCCTAGGTAATAGCCTGAGGCAAGTCCAAGAAATGTTCCAATTGTTGCTCCAATAACTATCGCAACAAATGCCAACCCTAGTGTATATTTTCCTCCTGCTATTATTCTGCTTAAGATATCTCTTCCTAACCAATCAGTTCCCAATGGGTGCATCAAAGAGGGTGGCATCAACGCTTCAGAAAAGCTTGGCTTGTATGGGTCGTATGGTGTATAGAAAATTCCTAGTACAGACAAAGCACCCACACCTAAGATTACGAGAGAAGATAAGAATGAAATCTTATTTCTTTTAAAAGTTTTCCATGTTGCTATCTTTATTGTTCTTTTGTGTTCGTTCATTTCTTTTAAGAGCGTTTCTCTTTTTATCATCCCATCTTACACCTTGGGTCTATAATGTTTTGTAAGATGTCAACAGAAATCATAACTACCAAAAAAATAACTGCAAATACAACTACAATTCCCTGAAGAAGCATAAAATCTCTTGAGAATATCGAGTCCACCATAAGTCTTCCTATTCCTGGCCATCCAAAGATTGTTTCTGTTATCACTGCACCTCCCATCAATGATCCAAACTGGATACCTATTATTGTTACTACTGGACTTAAAGCAGGCTTAAGTATATGCCTAAATATTATCTTATCATCTGGAAGCCCCTTCGCCATTGCGGTTGTGACGTGATTTGTTGAGAAGGATTCCATTACTGAAGACTTCACTAGTCTAGCTATGTTTCCAGTAAGTAGCAATGCTAAAGTAAGAGCTGGAAGAATTAGTTGCTGAATAGAACCTGCGCCAAACGCTGGTAGCAGGTGAAGCTGAACAGCAAACACCCACATAAGGAAAAGTCCGATTAAGAACGATGGAAAAGATGAACCTATTATGCCTAAAATACTTACTAAATAACCTGCAAATGACCTAGGTTTAAGTCCAGCCGTAATTCCAAGAAGAACTCCTGCCCCAACTGCTATAGCTTCAGCTACGATTGCAAGTTCTGCAGTATAGGGTAGCCTTGCTAGGATTTCGTTGATCACTGGACCTCCCTTTTGGTATGAAACTCCTAAGTCTAGTCTTAGCAAAGAAAACATGTAGTCAACGAATTGTAGGTAAAGCGGCTTGTCTAGTCCAAGCAAATGTCTTAAGTTTTGTACGTCTTCAGGTCTTGCTTCAAATCCTGCTATGAGTCTAGCCGGGTCTCCAGGCAAAACTCTTACCAAGAAGAAAACAAGTAGAATAACTCCAACAAACGTGATTAGAGCTTGGAGTATTCTGTTTATGATGGCTTCCAGCATCATGTATTTTTGGAAGGCTTGAATCTCTTATATTTAAATTTTTCCAATAAATTATGAATGCTTATATAGGCAACGAATAAGCTTACTACAAATAAGCGAAACATTTAAATATACCAAAATTTTTAAAGCCTATTTTCCATGGCGCAGGTAAGTCGGAAGGTACTAGCGGCTTTAGCAGTAGCTGTTATAATCGTAGGAGCCTCAGCACTTTGGTTTTACTTTCAATCCTCTGCTACAACGCCTACAACTTTGAAAGTTGCCATAGGTACTGATTTAGATACAGTCGATCCTCATGCCCAAACTACAACTACAGTAGCAAACGTAATGCGTCACGTGTTCGAGGGGCTTACGTGGTACGACGATAAAGGCAACCTCATTCCTTGGTTGGCAACAGGCTGGAATGTTTCTTCTGATGGCCTTACGTATACTTTCTTCTTGCGAAAAGGAGTCAAGTTTCACGACGGTTCAGATTTCAATGCGCAGGCTGTAGCTTTGAACTTAAAGAGATGGCTTGACCCTAGAACTAGAGTCATTGGGAGGTCTAACTTAGGTCCTATAAAGGATTATCAGGTGATTGATGACTATACTATAAAAATTACTCTTGCAGAACCCTATCCTCCTTTCTTAAGAGCTCTAGCTGGCTTCTGGATCGCTTCTCCTAAAGTAATTGAGAAAGTAAACATAACTGGACCTATAACTGATCCGATAGGGTCTGGTCCTTTCAAGTTTACTCTCTGGGAGAAAGGAAAAGACGTAGTACTGGAACGTTTCGATGATTATTGGGGTGTAAAGCCAAAAATAAATAAGATAGTATGGGAAATAGTGCCTGATGCTTCAACTCGTGAAGCAGCTTTAAAGGCTGGCGACATAGACGTAGCCTTCTTCCCTCCTGCTTCTGACTATCCTTCTCTTAAGAACGATCCAAATTTGAAGGTCTTTACCCCACTTGATACACGAATAATGTTCGTAGCGCTTCTTCCAAAAGGTCCACTTAAGGATCCAAGAGTAAGGCAAGCGTTAAACTATGCCGTGAACAAAACTGCAATAATAAATACTGTTCTCTTTGGACTTGGTCAGCCTTTAACTGGACTAGTGCCACCAAACTTCTTTGGGTACTCTCCTCAACCACCTTATGATTATAACGTAACAAAAGCAAAAGAGCTATTAGCAGAAGCTGGTTATCCAGACGGTTTTTCCATGGTTCTTTTGCATCCTACAGGAAGATACTTACAAGACGTACAGGTTGCAGAAGCTATTCAAGCTTATCTTGCTCAGGTTGGGGTAAACGTTAAGCTCGTAACTATGGATTGGCCAAGTTTTGTTCAAAACGTACTCTTACCATTTAATAAAACTACTCACGACGCTGTACTAATCGGCTGGGGTGGTGAAATACCCGATGCTCACTTCTACATGTACTACTTATTTGAATCTAGCGAAGCTCCTCCAAATGGTCTAGCAATGGCCCACTACTCAAACCCAGAAGTAGATAAACTTCTTAGCGAAGCTATAAAAACAGTAGATTCTGCCAAGAGAGAAGAATTGTACGCAAGAGCTGCAAGTATAATCTGGCAGGATGCTCCATGGATTTTCCTATATCAACCATACTCCTTATTTGCTGCTAGAAAGAACGTAGACAATGTGTTCTTCGGTCCTGATCACGAAACAATGTACTTCTGGAATGCCACGCTAACTCATTAAATTGCTTTAAAAAACTCAAGTACTTTTGTTTTATTTTCAAAATATAAATTATTTTTTACTCCCTCTTTTTGTTCTTCTGAACAAGTTTTTCATAGTACTCTTCTTTTATACTATGATACTCCTGTAGCGATCTTACGGACAATTTTTCCACACTAAGAATTCCGCTTATAAGCTCTTCAAGAATTTTAGGTACTGTAATCACTGGGATTCCCATCTCAACTGCCTTCCTCCTTATGGCATACTCGTCTTTCATTATAAGTTCATACTCACTAAGGTCTTTGGGTTCTGGTATGTTAACTATCAAATCTAGGTTTCTGTTCACGATATAAGTTAAAACATTAGGCTCAACTTTTTCGCTAATTTTGTGAAGTATCTTAACGTTTAATCCTCTTTCCATAAGGTAACTTCCTGTTCCTAGCGTACAGTAAACTTCATAGCCCAAGTTCAGTAATTTTCTAACGATTGGTTCAATTTCTCTTTTTTCTTTTTCCGTTCCTGCACTGACAAAGATCTTTTTATTGCTTGAACTTGGCGTTGGTATTTTTAGTCCAACAGCAATCGTAGCTTTTATTAATGCATCATGAAAAGTATCCCCTAAGCATGCTGCTTCTCCAGTAGACTTCATTTCAACTCCTAGAGTTGGATCTGCGCCATCAACCTGCATAAAAGAAAACTGTGGAACCTTTACTCCAACGTATGGAACTTCAATTTCATCTATTTCTTCGATTCCCAATCCTAGCAAGGCTCTTGCAGCGTATTCCATTAGGTTTATTCCTTTTACTTTCGAAACAAATGGCATAGATCTACTTGCTCTTAAGTTGCACTCAATTACGCTAACTTGATTTTCCTTAACTAAGTACTGAATGTTGAAAGGACCAACAATTTTAAGAGCTTTCGCTATCTTTTTGCTGTAACTTTTTATAGTCTCAACATGATAGCTTGTAAGCCTTTGAGGTGGAATTATCATCGTAGCATCGCCAGAGTGAATTCCAGCGAACTCAAGATGTTCAATTACTGCGCCTATTACTACGTTTGTGCCATCAGAAACTCCGTCAACTTCAACTTCCATAGCTTCAGTAATGAACTTACTAACTGTTACTGGATGCTCCTTTGAAACCTTAGCAGCTCGAAGCAAGAATTCCTCTAGTTGTTTGTGGTTCCACGCAACCTTCATTACTGCTCCTCCAAGCACATATGAAGGTCTAACTATTACTGGATATCCTATACTTTCTGCGAACCTCTTAGCTTCTTCTATTGAGCTAAACTTCGCCCATTTTGGCTGAGGGATACCAAGCTCATCTAACAACGAACTAAACTTTGCTCTATCTTCTGCCTTGTCAACGTTTTCACCTTCTGTACCAAGGATTCTTATTCCAACTTTAGACAGCTTAGGTGCTAGGTTGTTTGCTGTTTGCCCACCAACACAAGTAACTACTCCCAATGGGTTTTCCTTTTCATATATGTCGTAAATTCTCTCTAAAGTTAGCTCTTCAAAATAAAGCTTATCGCTCATGTCGTAGTCTGTTGATACAGTTTCTGGATTGCAGTTTACTACTATTACTTCATCCATGCCAAAATTCTTTAACGACCAAACTAAGTTCATAGTGCTCCAGTCAAACTCAACTGAACTTCCTATTCTGTAAGTTCCTGCTCCAAGAACAACAACTTTCTTCTTATTTTCACTTGTAAAGCTTATGTCATCTTTTTCTCCACCATAAGTTAAGTAAAGGTAGTTTGTTTTAGCTGGCCACTCTGCAGCTAGCGTGTCTATTTGCTTCACTACTGGAACTATGTTGTGTTTCTTTCTATAGGCTCTTACTTCTTCTTCACTAACCTTAGTTAATCTTGAAATTTGGCTGTCAGAAAAACCAAGCTTCTTTGCTTCTCTAATTTTTTCTTTTTCTTTTTCGTTAAGTTCTTTTGTCTCTTTAAGCTTAAGCTCCATTTCTACGATGTTTTTTATCTTCCAGATGAACCATTCATCTATCCAAGTTAGTTTGCTTATCTTTTCAACACTCATTCCAATTTTTATTGCTTTTACAATCGTTAGAAGTATTTCATCAGTTGGATTTGCTAGCGCATTTTCAATTTCTTCAACACTTTCTCCTTCTAACTCTGCTGAAAGTCCATCCAATCCAATGTCAAGCATTCTAATTGCCTTCTGAAGAGCTTCTTCAAAGTTTCTTCCTATAGCCATAACTTCTCCAACTGACTTCATCTGAGTCCTTAGCCTTCTGTCTACAAAGCCAAACTTTGTAAGGTCCCATCTTGGTATTTTTACAACAACGTAATCTAGAGCAGGTTCAAAGAACGAAGAAGTTACACTAGTTACCTTGTTTAGTATTTCTGGAAGAGTGTAGCCTATGGCAAGCTTAGCTGCTATATAAGCTAGAGGATAGCCTGTAGCCTTTGATGCAAGGGCAGAAGACCTTGAAAGTCTTGGGTTTATTTCTATTATGTAGTATCTTTCTGAATTCTTATCCAAAGCTAGTTGAACGTTGCATTCTCCAACTACCTTACTAGCTCTAGTGGCCCTTATGGAAGCTTCTCTCAGCATATGATACTCTCTGTTGTTTAAAGTTTGAGAGGGTGAAACAACTATGTTGTCTCCAGTGTGTACTCTCATACCAAGCATGTTTTCCATGTTGCAAACAGTAACACAGTTGTCATTGTAGTCTCTAACAACTTCATACTCTATCTGTTTCCAGTCTCCAATGTACTCTTCTACTAAAACTTGCCCTATGTAGCTGTTTGCAATTCCTCTACTTACTATTTCTTCAAGTTCTAATTGATTGTAGGCAACACCCCCTCCTCTTCCACCTAAGTTGTATGCAACCCTAACTATTACTGGATATCCTATTTCTTCGGCTATTCTAAGAGCTTCTTCAACGCTTCTCGCTGCCTTGCTAGGTAAAACTGGTAAGCCATTTTCTTTCATGGTTTTCATAAAAAGTTCTCTGTCAGAAGTTATGTTTATACTCTCAACAGAAGTACCAAGTACTTTCACTCCATACTTTTGCAGAATTCCTCTCTTGTAAAGTTCGTAGCCTGCGTTTAGTGCAGTTTGTCCTCCAAACCCTAACATTATTCCATCTGGGCTTTCTTTTCTTATAACCTCTTCCAAGAATTCTGGAGTTGCAGGAAGTAAGTATACGCTATCTGCCATCTTTGGGTCTGTTTGTATTGTTGCAATGTTTGAGTTAACTAGAACTGTCTTTATTCCTTCTTCTCTTAATGCCTTTAGTGCTTGAGTTCCAGAATAGTCAAACTCTCCTGCCATCGATATCTGAATTGGTCCAGAACCTATTACGAGCACTTTCTTTACCCATTCAAATTTTGGCATCTCAAGATCCCTCCACAAGCTTCAAGAAAATATCAAACACAAAAGATGTGTCATATGGACCTGGCGAAGCCTCTGGATGGAACTGCGTTGTTATTATTGGCATATTTTCATGAAGTAGACCCTCGATGGTATTATCATCTATGTTCCTAAACCAAACTTTTAACCCAATGCTTGACAAGTTTTCATCTTTTACAGCGTACCCATGGTTTTGGCTTGTTACGTAGCATTTTCCGTTTGTTAAGTCTACTACTGGTTTATTTTGTCCTCTGTGTCCAAATTTTAACTTATATGTATCTGCTCCAAGAGCTAAGGCTACTATCTGATGCCCAAGACATATTCCTAGGATTGGTTTTTTATACTCTTTTAACATTTTTTTCGTATTTTTTATAGTGGTAGTTAATATCTTTGGATCTCCAGGGCCGTTGCTTATAACTATTCCATCAGGAGAGAAGTTCATTATGTCATCAAAGCTAAAGTTGTATGGTACTACTGTTACTTCAAAGCCCCTAGAAGCTAAGTTTCTTATTATGTTGTACTTAACTCCTAGGTCAACCATAACAACTTTTTTCTTTCCTCTACAGTAAGTTTTTGGTTCCTTTACCGAAATTTCATCAACGTAGTTCTTTGCTTCATAATGTTGTGCTTCTTTTATTGCTTTAAGCGCTCCTTTTACGTCTTCATCAAAGATTAAAGCTCCCATCATTACTCCTTTTACTCTTAGTTTCTTTGTTAACTCTCTCGTATCAACGTCGTATACGCCCGGAATTTTTTCCTCGTATAGCCAACTGTCTAAGCTTTTTTCTGAGTCCCAATGAGAAGGATTTCGACAATGCTCGTAAACTATAACTCCCTCAACCTTTATTGAATCTGACTCAAAATGTTTTGGTAACCCAAAGTTGTCCTTGTTTGAGTAACTTGGAACGCCGTAGTTTCCAACGAGAGGGTAAGTAAAAGTAAGTATTTGTCCTTTGTAAGATGGATCAGTTAAGGCTTCCGTGTAGCCAACCATCCCAGTACTAAAAACTATTTCTCCAAGGGAATTTCTTGGGTAACCAAACGGTTTGCCCTGAAGCACTGTTCCGTCTTCTAGTACAACATATGCGCTTTTTTCAGATGTCGTAAAGCCCTTTTCAGGTGCTGTCTCGAACATTTTTAAATCTTTCTTTTGAAATAAAAATTATCTTTTAGCCTCCTTTAGCAAATAATTTGCTATTTCTTTAGCGACGTCGATTTTAGAAACTTCACTTACTCCCTTAAACTCAACATTTGGGTTTACTTCATGAACAAGTAACCCTCTTTCGCTCTCCATTAAATCTACCCCATAAATGCCTTTTCCAAAAGCCTTAACTATCTTTTCTACTATCTTTTCTACTTCTTCGGTTATTTCTGCCTTTACCGCTTTTCCTCCCTTTGCAAGGTTTGTCCTCCATTCACCATTCGTAGCATACCTATACTCTGCTGCAATTGCTTTATCTTCAATAACAACTACTCTTAAGTCTCTCTGAAGATTCTTAATTCTTTCTTGAATGTAGTAGATTTGATAAATTGGGTGCATCATCTGTCTAGTTTCAACTATTGCTTTTGCAGACTCTAGGTCGTTCAATGGTGCTATCATTCTTCCCCAACTTCCAAAAATTGGCTTCAGCACTAGGGGAAAACCTTGCTTACTCGCTATCTCTAAAGCTGAATCAGAGTCGAACGAAACACTTGTTTTTGGAGTTGGTATCTCATTTTTTACAAAGTTCACCGTCGTAAGCAACTTATTTCCACAAAGTAAGTACGTTTCGTAGCTGTTTACTACTTTTGCTTCTAAAAATTTTTCTAAAATGTAGTTAAAGTAGAGAGCTCTAAAGTAGCTAATGCTACGTTGAAAGTAAATGTCAACATCCTCATCTTTCTTTTCTTCCTTGCTTAGGATAAAGTATTCTCTTCTCGAATCGATGAGTTTAACTTTCGCTCCAACGTTGTTTAAAGCGTTTACAATCATTTTTTCATCTTTTCTTGCAAGGTCATAAACAACTCCTACCGTTGTCATTATTTTTTTAATGCACCGATAAGCATTATGCCTGAAAAATATTCAAATACGTGATGTTCTAGATAGAAAAAAGTTGTCGTATGAATGTTATATCCTTATTTATTTTAGGCTTTTTTAGATTTCTTCTCATAGGTTAATAAAAAGTTTAAGTTTCAGATGAAACATGATTTTTCTTTTTCATTTCGTCTTGGAACATCATTCTTTAATAATATTTTATTTATGCTTAGTCGATGAAGGTAGTATTAGCATACAGTGGTGGACTAGATACATCAGTTATGATAAAGTGGCTACAAGAAAAGTACGAGGCTGAAGTAGTTACAGCTATAGTTGACGTTGGGCAAAAAGAAGACTTCAGTGAAATTGAAAACAAGGCAATAAAGCTTGGAGCCAAAAACCACTACACCATAGATGCAAAAGAAGAATTCGTGAAAGACTACATTTTTCCTGCAATAATGGCTAATGCCCTTTATGAAGGAAAGTATCCTTTGTTGAGCGCGCTTTCAAGACCATTGATTTCTAAAAAGTTAGTAGAAGTAGCGGAAAAAGAAAACGCAGATTTTATAGCTCATGGCTCAACTGGTAAAGGAAACGATCAAGTTAGGTTTGAAACGACGATAATGTCTTTGAACCCAAAAATTAAGGTTTTAGCGCCGGTTCGAGAGTGGAACCTAAGCAGAGACGAAGAGCTAAAGTATGCAAAAGAGAAAGGAATACCGGTAAAATTCAAAAGCTCTCCCTATAGCATAGATCAAAACCTATGGGGAAGGTCCATTGAAGCTGGAGTGCTTGAAGATCCTTCAATAGAGCCTCCTGAAGATGCATTCGAACTAACTGTAGACCCCAAGAAGGCTCCAGATTCTCCAGAGTACATTAAAATAAAGTTTGAAAACGGCATCCCAACAGAAATAAACGGCTCATACTTAGATGGTGTTAGTTTAATAAGCTACTTAAACGAACTTGCTGGAAAACATGGCGTAGGAAGAATTGACCATATTGAAGACCGTCTAGTTGGAATAAAGTCAAGGGAAGTTTACGAATGTCCTGCCGCTATCACTCTTATAGAAGCTCATAAGGAACTTGAAAAACTAGTTTTAACTAAAAATGAACTCATGTTTAAGCAACTAGTAGACCAAACGTGGGCAAACCTAGTTTACGATGGACTTTGGATGAATCCACTTAGACTAGACTTAGAAGCATTTGTTAAGGAAACACAGAAGAGGGTTTGTGGTGAAGTAAAAGTAAAGCTGTTTAAGGGATCGGTAACAGTTGTTGGTAGAAGTTCTCCATACTCTTTGTATGATGTTGCTTTATCTACATATGACTCTCAAAGCAAGTTTGATCAAACGTTTGCCAAAGGGTTCATTGAAATTTGGTCTCTCCAAACTAGAGCTGCTTATAATATGTTGAGAAACGAAAAGCTTGAGGCCTATGTCCAGCGATCCTTATAGGGGAGGAATTCTAAAGGACGATATAAACAAAATAGTTCTTAACTACACTTCTTCAATTTATCACGACAATGAAATTAAGCAGTATGTAGTTGATATCATAAAAGCGCATGTAGTAATTTTGTATGAGAAAAACCTAATAAAACTGAAGGAAGCCAAATCAATTTTAAATGCTCTCTTAGAACTAAACAACTTCGAGTTAAATTCTTTGGCTGAAGATGTTCACGCAAATCTGGAAGCTTTTCTCATAAGTAAGGTTGGGCCTGAACTAGCAGGAAACGTAAACCTTGCAAAGAGTAGGAACGACCAGGTTTCAACAGCAATAAGAATGGCGTTGCGTGAAAAGATAGTAAAGATCATGAATGAACTTCTGTCTCTTAAAGAAACTATGCTGAACAAAAGCAGTGAGTTTGTTGACACTATAATGCCTGGGTATACTCATCTTCAGCATGCGCAACCAATAACGTTAGCTCATCAATTGCTTGCTCATTACGATAGGTTAAACAGAGATTTTGAGAGGCTCTTTGAGCTTTACAAAAGGGTTAACTTGTCTCCAATGGGTTCCGGAGCACTTGCTACGAGTAGCTTTCAGATAGATAGGAGTGAAGAAGCTTTAATGCTTGGGTTCAGCGGAGTAATAGAAAATTCTATAGATGCTGTTTCTTCTAGAGACTTTACTCTTGAAGCTTTGTTTGATTTTTCTTTAATCATGACAGACTTAAGTTCAATTGCTGAAGAATTCGTACTTTGGTGCACTTCCGAGTTCAACTTTGTTCAACTTCCAGATGAGTTTGTATCAACTAGTAGCATAATGCCACAAAAAAGAAATCCAATAGTTGCTGAAATGGTTAGAGCTAAAACAGGCAGTGTCTACGGCAACTTGTTCTCAGCTCTTACAATATTGAAAGCCCTTCCCCTTAGCTACAACCTTGACCTTCAGGAGCTAACACCTCATGTTTGGAGTTCATGCGAAATTGTAGCAAGTTCTTTGTTGGTCATTAAAGAAATGTTACTTAAAGCCAAGTTCAACACTTCAAAAATGTATGAAGAAGCAAACGATGGTGTTTCAACTGCTACCGAGCTTTCTAATTTACTTGTAAGGCATGGCCTTCCATTTAGAGCTTCTCATAAGATTGTTGGAGACTTTTTAAGAAGTCAAAAAGATGAAGTAAGTCCTAAGCTTTTTTGTGACTACTTGAAGCAAAACCTAAACACAAACATAGGCTTACAGGAGATAGAAGATTGTTTTAACGTTAAGAAAGTTGTTGAAAGTTATAACTTAGTTGGAGGCCCTGCACCCGAAGAAGTAAAAAGAGCCATAGAAAAAAGAAGAGAAAAACTATCTAAGCAAGTTAACGAAGTCAAAACCTTGGCTAATAGCTTGTTAGATTACAAGAAGCTTTTGGAGAAAAAAGTTGATGAGCTATTGGCAAGCTCATAACGATTTTTCAGTTACTGGCATTTCTTATTTTTGTAGTTAGAAGCGCTAAAACAACTTATAAATTAGCTAAAAACAATACTTCTGGTTAAATGAAGGATGAACAAAATAAGGCTAAGTCTAGCTTTTATTGCTTTTCTTGTAGTAGCACTCTTTGTAGTTTACATTAACTTTAAAAGAGAAGAGCTTGGAACTACAACTATGAAAAATGCCACTAGCTACCTATGGAACTTTTCTCAAGGTAGCACGTTAAAAGGTTGGGTTATGGCCCATTCTCTTTCACAGGCAACAATAACGGAGTACGGCCTTACGACAAAAGTTAACGGCCTCGACCCATACATGTATAGCCCAACTATAAGCGTTGTCGCTGAAAGACAAAGAAAAATAATAGTGGCATGTAGAGTTCTTGGAAATGCAACAGCTCTGAAGTTGTACTGGATTTCTTCTGAATCTCCCAATTGGGGTGAAGATAAGTCTCTAGAAGTTCCAATCGTTTCTGATGGTTTATTACATGAATATGTGTTTGACTTAACTCAAAGTAACACTTGGAAAGGTGCTGTTACTCAAATCAGGCTCGACCCAGAACCTGCAGAATGTTATGGCACGGAATTGTCCATACTTTACATAAAAATTCCAGTTTTAGGTCCAGAATTAACTCTAGAAGGGCCTTATCTTTCAACTCCCACTCCAACAATAAACAATGAATTCAACATAAGTGTTCGTCTGCTTAATACTGGAGGTGAGAAGTTAAATTTAGCTGTAGAAATTGATGTTCCTAAGGGCTTAAGTATAGTTAAGGGTAACAAAGTTACGTTAAGTGAGCTTGATATAAATAAAGATGAAAATATTTCATGGACTTTAATAGGCGATGAAAGTGCACTTTACAACTTTAAGGTCAAAATAACTTCAAGTTCAGAAAAGCTTTATACTGCTTTCATTTTTAGTTTTCCTGTTTATCCAAAAATAAATTTGGAAGACTTACTAAGTAAAGCAAAATTTGCTGAAGACAGCAAAGTTACTCAAGTTGAAGATGGCTTCATTTTAAGGAGTGGAAATGAAGTATTGTACTTCGTAAAATCAAAAATTGGTTATGGGCCAACGGTAGTCCTTCTTAGAAATAAGGAAGAACTAAAGCCACTAGGAGTATTTGGAACCTTTGCTTCACTAACTACAGAAGAAAGTGGAATAAAAGAAAAGTTCTTTATCATTCCAAAAAACGTTACGTTTGGAAAAGAGTTCATCGAGTTTAGTCAAGCAAACGAAAAATGGAACTTCACTTCTAAGTGGATAGTGGCAAATAGTTCGATTGAAGTAGAAAACAACTTAAAAGCTTTGAATGATCTTAACATTTCTCAGTTTTCAGTTTCGTTTTACCCTGGAGAGCTAAGTTTTGGCTCACTAAAAAATGAGGCTCTGTTTCCTGGATTAGAGTGGCTCGTTGATGACGAAGTTTCTTCAAACACTTTAGACATCGCAAGTCCTTTTAACCTAAGAACAGTTCCAGATCCAACTAAAGTAACCATCCCTTTGATGGCTATAAGATACAACAGTAGCTTGGTGGCACTTCTATGGAATCCATATATTTCCTGGGATGGAATTAATAAACAACTTCAACCACAATTTGCTTCTCCCAACTGGATTGAAAATCAAAATAACCACCTACTTAGTTTATTAGTTCCAACAGTTCCAAACTGGGTTAAAGAGAATCATAACGAAGCCTACTTACTTTATGAACTTAAGCAAGGAAAGCATCTTAGCATAAGCTTTATAGTTTATGCAGCAAATTCTGATACTGTATTAGATGCTGTTAAAGAATGGATAAGAATCTTCGGTTTACCAAATCCAGAGTTCCCTAGGAGTTTTGATGAAGAGCTAACTCTTTCTATGCAAGCTTACTTAAGCAGTTTGTGGACTCCAAAGAAAGGTTGGTCTCATGCATCAGGTTGGAATCCTGAACCATTTCCTGGTTATGCTTTTCTCTTGTTACTCACGAACTTTCAAGAAGAAGATCCTACATTAAAGAACGAACTAGCGCTAAGGTTTAACGAATCTTTAAGTTTAGCTTTAAGCAAGGGTCCTGCATACTTAGCAAGTAGTTCCGGGCTTCATATTCCTGGCTGGCAGTTGCCCTTTTACGTAGGCTATTTAGAAGAAGGATTATCTTCAGTAAAGAACTACATTTATTCACTTATCTCAACTCAGAACTTAGAAGGTGAATGGAGCTTTCAACCAAGTGAAAGCACTAAGGATCTTGGAACTGCGGGAGCTAAAGAATTAGGTACCACTGCAACTCCTGCGGCTGAAGTTCTAAGATATGCAAGGATAACCGGAGATAAATATGCCTTAGCTTCAGGCCTAAAAGCATTAGAAGCAATGAAAAAATACCGAATCCCTAGAGCTGCTCAAACATGGGAAATTCCAGTTCACACTCCAGATATACTTGCGTCTGCTAGAGCAATAGATGCTTACCTTGAAGGCTACGTTGCAACTGGAAACAAGGAATACCTTGAAAGAGCGAAGTATTGGGCTTATACTGGTCTTCCATTTGTATACCTTTGGGGTAGGGAAGATAGGCAAGTGATGCTCTATGCTACAATTCCAGTCTATGGTGCCACTCACTATAGAGCACCAGTTTGGATTGGAAGACCTGTACAATGGTGTGGATTAGTTTATGCTTATGAGTTGCTACGGCTATCTAAGTACGACAACAGCTTTCCATGGGAGATTGTTGGCGAAGGAATCTTATCAAGTGGAATGCGCCAGCAGGTAACTTCTGGTAGTTTAACTGGCACTTTTCCAGATTCTTGGGATCTGATAAAAAATGTTGCTTATGGTCCATACATAAACCCAGAAGACTTAGTTAAGCCTACGCTTGCCTTAAAAGGGTTTGATCCTGATTTGAATACTATTGTCTTAAGGACTTCAAGAGGCAACATTACTGTAACTACTCCTTCCAAAATTTTAGAAGCCGAAGCAAATAACACTCAGATAAAGCTTAAATTGTCCTTTTTTAAGAACGAATCTAATTATATACTGGTTTCAAACTTCAAAGCTTATTCTGTTTCAAATCTAAGCGAAGGAAAATTAAGCTATGCTGAAAATTTAGACAATGCAACAGAAGGTTGGAAAATTCTTGGCAATGCAACTGAAATTAAGGTAAGATTCTCCAACGAAGAGTTAGAACTTATTTTATTTGGAAGCATAGCTCCTTAGTAAAACTTAAATTGTAACTTTTTAATTTTTAGCTGATTCATGTAAGATGGCTCTTGAAAAAGGTATAATGTTTGGAGTAATCGTCTTAGTAATCGCTTTACTTTCATTGTTCTACGTTTTCATCGTACAAAGGCTAATTTTCAATGTTGCTTTGGTTTATGAGGGGAACAAAACTACAAATTATTGTAAAAACTGGTTCTTTAAGGGAGAAACCGCAACTTTAATCTTTAGAGTTAGAAATCCATACTTTACTAGAGTTTCGTTAAACTTTTATTTAACTCCTCTTGACTCATACAACAAGAACACTTCATACTTAGTATACTCTACAACAGTTCCTGGAGCGTTCATCCTTCCAAATACTAAGGACATTAAATTCAACGTAGATACAAATGAGCTCAACGAGTGTCTCTATGTAATAAAGGTTGAAGCTAAAGGAATTAATTTAGAATTAAACGGAAGTAAGCAAAGCTTTCAATATAATTTTGAGTCGTACCCATGGATGCTGGCAGTTATGAGCAATTTTCAAACAAGCAATTTTTCTTTTACAAAAGCATACGACTTAGTTGTTCCCTATGGTCTCGGTGTAAACATTCATTTCATAAATCCAAACGATCAACAAAAATTCTGGCTTGATATGATGGAGCATGCCGGTTTTAAGTTAATAAGAATGGATTTTGTTTGGGATCATATTGAAAGGAGTAAGGGTACCTATGATTTTTCAGACTACGTAGTGCTAACGGAAGAATTAAAAAGAAGGGGAATGGCTCCACTTTATATTTTGGACTATGGTAACCCTCTGTACGATAATGGTCTATCGCCACATACTGAAGAAGGAAGAGTTGCATTTGCAAACTTTGCTGCAAATGCAACGAAGAAATTCTTGAACTATGATATAGTTTGGGAAATATGGAATGAGCCAAATATTGGTTTTTGGAAACCAAGTCCAAACGTAGACGACTACTCTAAGCTAGCCATAGAAACTGCAAAGAAAATACGCACTGTTAACAAAGATGCATTAGTTATTGCCCCTGCTTCTTCTGGAATCGACTTAAACTTCATAAGAAAGTTCGTTGAATACAATGCTCTAAATTATTTGTCAGCAATTTCCGTTCATCCGTACAGAGACTCAAGTCCTGAAACTGTTACTGATGACTACGCTAAGCTTAGGCAACTAGTCAACAGCAAAACAATAGTTAGTAGTGAATGGGGCTACACCACCAGTGGCTTATATGGAAACAAAGTTGATATATTAACTCAAGCTAAGTATTTGACAAGAATGTATTTAGTTAATTTAATGAACAGAGTTCCAATTACCATAATGTACGACTGGAAAGATGATGGCATAGATCCAAGCAACTCTGAGAATAGTTTTGGAATGATTGCTAATGAGCAAATTAGTTTGTTGTTCTTAGGACGTGAAAGCTACTTCATAAAACCTGCTTACTATGCAGTTTACACCTTAACGAAAAACTTGAATGAGTTTAAGTTTTTGGAAAGAATTAACATAGAAAACGATAGCAGCATTTACTTGCTGAAATTCAGTAATGGTTTAGAACAAAAATTCGTAATTTGGACAACGTTGCACAACGAAAAAGAAGTAACCCTAGATCTTACAAAAATGAACGTTACAAACGTAAAAAGAGTTGAGCTCATAAAGATGTTTGGAGAGCATAAAGTTGTTAGCATAACCGGAAATTTTCTAAGAATTGATATTAACGATGCTCCTACGATAATGAGCTTCTTTGAGCAGTAAGATGCTTCAATACGTAAGAATAAGTAAAATAAAACTGCTTGTCCAAAGTTATTATATAGTTCATCGCTTAGGATGTATGTCTTTTAAACATAAGTTGACAGTCTCGTAAACTATCGAGAAAGGCTTAAATAGTAGCTATTTATACTTTACGCTTCATGTCTAATGCATTAGAAACTAATACAGTTTATAACTACATAGATCAAAATCTTAACAAATTTATAGCGCGAATTCAAGAGTTTGTGAGACAACCAAGCATAAGTGCTGAGAACAAAGGTGTTCAGGAGGCTGCAAAGCTGCTTGCAAGTTACTTTGAAAAAATTGGTTGCCAAAACGTAGAAATTGTTCCAACAAAAGGTCACCCCATCGTGTATGCTGAGCTTAATTCAAAAGCAAAAACAACCTTACTAGTTTATATGATGTATGATACACAACCAGTCGACGATGAAAAGTTTTGGATTTCCCCGCCATTCGAAGCAAATATAGTTCCATTGGACTTACCTTCTGGAAAAGTTAGTGCTTTAGTTGGAAGAGGTAGCGTAAACAGCAAAGGGCCACTTGTAACTTTCATAAACGCAGTAGAGGCCATAGTTAACACTATCGGTAAGCTTCCAATAAACCTTAAGTTCATAGCAGAAGGAGAAGAAGAGCTTGGTAGTCCACATCTTCCGGATTTTGTTAACGAGTATAAGGATAAGCTTAAAGGTGCGAAGGCAACAATATTCCCAAGCTTCCTAGAAGATACTTGGGGTAAAGTAAAGCTTTCCCTAGGAAACAAAGGAATAGTTTATTTCGAGCTCGAAGCTAGTGGTAAGAATTGGGGGAAGGGACCAACAGAGTTTGATATTCACTCTAGTAATAAAGCTTGGATTGATAGTCCTACATGGCGACTAATAGATGCTCTTTCAACAATGGCGAAGGATAATGGAAGAATGATAACGATTGATGGATTTTATGATGACGTTGCTGAGCCTTCTGAAGAAGATAACGAGTTATTGAAAGAGTTAGCAAAAAGTTTTGAGCCAGAAAAGATAAAAGAAACGATTAAAGTTAAAGAGTTTATCTTCGACGAAAAAGATAAGTACAATCTTCTCAAGAAGTTTCTTTTCAGCACAACTCTTAACATAGATGGTATTTGGTCTGGCTATACTGGTCCCGGATCAAAAACAGTTCTTCCACATAAGGCAACATGTAAAGTTGACGTTAGGCTAGTTCCAAATCAAAACGATCCTAATAAAATAATTTCGTTGGTAAGGCAACACTTGGATAAACATGGCTACAAAGACATCGAAATAAGACAACTAAATGGCTACAAGTGGAGCAAAACAAGCGTAAAGCATCCAGTAGTGCAAGTGGCGATTTCTTCAATACGTTCATTTAACAAGAGTATTGAAATCTGGCCTCTAACCGCAGGAAGCGCGCCAATGTACTTGTTCAACGACGTCTTAGAAGCACCTGTTGTTCACCTAGGCTTAGGGCATGGTGCCAGAGCTCATAGCCCAAACGAGTATATTGTAATTAAAGGAAACAAATATGTCTCTGGAGTAGGTACTGCGCATAAGCTTTTTGTGAAATTTCTCTTTGACTTTGGGTCGTGGTAGTATTTTAGTTTTCTAATTGTGATTATGAAAAAATTAAGTTTTATGTTTTTGCTTTACTGATAGCTATTTGATATCTAACTCTAAGTTAATCTCTAAGTTAGAAGGTACAACGCAACAAAGTCTTTCTATAACCTCTGCAATTCTTTCAATCATCTCTCCTGGTATTCCAACGATCATTTCTTCATTGCTAAGATTAGAGCGTTTTCGCGATTGTTCTTGAGGAATCGTTGCATTTACTTGACCTTTTCTGTATGGTAAAGCGGTAGCATAAGTGCAGAAGGAACAAAGAATCTGGAATGGCAGTTGAATTTCAATACCTGTTTGGTAATTACTTGCATTTAAAATCACTAATGCTTGATGAGGTGTCACCGCTGCTAAAACCACATCAGGATCAAATTTAGTTTTTTCAAGAGGCGTAAGCAAAATTGCAGCAGTATTCCCTACAGGTATTTTTGGTGCTTGATCGATAAGTCTTTTCCCAGCTCTTGCACTTTCTACCATATGTGCTCTAGCGTAAAGTTCTCCGTTAGCAATGGTTGTTGATGGTTCCTTTACACCCAACATGTACGCTCCTCTATCACAACCATGGTCTTCACGAAGCATAAAGAGAGTTTCGCCTTGCATAGCATGGCCAACAGCTTCACAGTAGTACATTGGGCTTTTGGGCCTAGGAAATCCTTCAGGTATTGTTTTTTCATTGTCAAAAAACTTTACAGCTACAAGATGCTTTTTTAATCCAATAGCTCTGTAAACCTTTTTTGCAATTTCTACGTAATCTTTGCTTGTAGACATCCTACTCTTAGTCACTAGTCATTTGATAACCATATTAGGTATATAAAGGTTTCTTTGATACCTAGTAAAATTGCTTCTAGAAATTACAGCTCATAATTCAATAGGCCTTGCATTAAGCTACAAAAGTTTACTAAAGAGTACGTAGCTAATTCAGTCCATTTGCAGATTCTTACTATACATGGACTTAACGCTTTAAAGTTAAAGCTAAAACTTGAAAATTACTTTTAAACTGTACTCTTAACGTTATTTGTTTAATTCTTTCCATAATGTTACTATAAGTATTGCTCCAGAAAGTATACTAGCTCCAATCGTCCAAGCTAATACTAGCTGGACCGAATCGAAACAATAAGCTTTGTAATTACTACACGCTATCAGAAACGAATGACTGACCTGCAATTTTGGCTCACTGTTATCTTCAGCGCAATAGAGATAGAGTTCATAGTACTGAGTCTTGCTACTTGGTATTATCAACCAGAAGCAACGAATGCTCATAACTGCATCATATAAATCTGTGATTCCAAGTAGCTGTTCCCCCTCAGAAATTACAGCATCCGTAAATCTGTTTGCGTTGGTAATCGCTCCATAATACTCTTCAAGGTCGTCAAGAACTCTTTGCTTAAGCGTCATTAGTTCTTCCACAGATCGTAGTATACTTCGTGAAAGTTTGTCATAAAATCTTTGTAAGACTGCACGTTCAAGCAGTAGTAGTTCAAGCGTAATGAGAAATGGCAACGAACTACGTGGAGGCAAATCAGAGTACAATAACTCTTCAGCAGGATCCCCTTTTCCATGTAAGTCAATTCCACTACGGCGAGAGAGCAACACCAGTCCATCCTTTCTCGTGCAAAAGTTGTGAGACAATACCTCATCTATTATCTCCGGTTTTATTGGAAATTGAGATCTGTCAATAAAAAGTAAACGTACAATATCTTCCTTGCAGTTATTGCCAATGGCTTCAAGTGAGTGCTTAGGTAAACGTACAATAGTTACAGGAAAGGAGTATCCTGACCAAGTATTTTTTCCTTCTATTTCTTGAATAAAGGAGACAAGAGCATGAAATATTACCATCCTCAAACTGTCTTCCGTATAAAAGTCAAGCCATCTGTTCCACTGTACTGCGTTAAGTGGTTGAGTTGGCGCCGGACACCAAACTTCAAGCAATGCTGCGCCAGATCTATGAGTTAGCAAGTAAACATCAGCATAGGTTGGCGAATAATTAGATGTATTCTTAAATAAGATCCTCCCAATGGGTTGGCGCGTCATACGACGCGAATCGACATAAGTTTTACCTAACAAAAGTTCTTCAACCTCTGTAAACATTCTGATGTAAGCACTAGATCTTTCTGGTGGAATTTGATCAAATTCTGAAGATAATGAGCCAAGGTCTTTTAATGATTCTTTCAATTGGACGGTGAAGTATAATACAAAAGCAGGTTTAGCTAATAAATCTCAAGCTAGTTTACTCATTCTTTCATTTTGGCTAATTTAAAAGAAGTTTTTAAACTTTTTTGATTCTTAATATTCTTCTTTTATTTCATTATCTCGCCGTAAATTATCCAAACTTAGTTGGAAAGTCTACACTCAACCATTCCTTTTTCTTAAAGTTCTTGTTGCTCAAATGTAACTAATTCTGTTTTATAAGCTCGCATTATATCTTCACGGGCAATTATTCCAACTAACTTTTTTGAGTTTTCTGGTTCTACGACCGGAAGTCTTCCTATTTGGTTCCTCAACATTTTTATAAAAACTGTCTCAAGATCTTCCTCGGGGTACGTTACAACAAGGCTTCTCGACATTGCACTTCCTACAGTTTTCTTGCTTCTTTGTTCTAAAGGTATTCGCAAGATATCGCTACGCGTAATCATACCAACAAGATTTCTTGCTTCATCTACAACAGGTAGTCCTCCTACCTTGTTTGAAGTCATTTTTTCTATTGCTTCAGAAAGTAAGGAATTAACTTCAACAGTTACGACATTCTTGCTCATATAGTCTTTTACTTTAAGTTTCTTAAGTATTGGAACTAAGTATTCGCTTCTATGGGCTGGCGAGTCTGCTTTAGACCTTACTTGACTCTTATATATTGTGTTTCTTCCAGTAGTAACATACGCAATAGAAGTAGCCACCATTGAAGGTGCAAGAAGAGCGTATGTTCCTGTCATTTCGCTTACCATCAGCATAACTGCTACTGGTACTTTACCAACTCCTCCAAAAATGCCATCATACCAACAATAACAAAGGAAGCTAAACTTACTTGAATGCTTGGAAAAATTGCTTTGAATGTAAACCACATAGTTGCGCCAAGGAATCCTCCTATAACTAAAGCTGGTGCAAAAACTCCACCGCTACCTCCAGAACCGATAGACAACGAAGTAGCTAAAATTTTAAGTCCCACAAGAATTGGAAGCATTAAAACTGGAATAAATATCAAGTTTTCGTTCATGAGCATTTGGAGCCAGCCGTAACCCATTCCAAGTATTTGCGGAAAGAATATTCCAATTATTCCTACGATAAACCCTCCAATTGCAGGTTTAATGAAGTTTGGAACAGAAAGATGTTCAAACAAACTTCTTATTCCATAAAAGCTCTTTACGTATACAATTCCAACCAAACCGCATGTTACTCCTAAGACAGCGTAAAGAAGAATACTCATTAAATCTTGAGAAGTAGTAATGTTTGTAGAACTAAATATTGGTGTCCATCCTTTTACGTAACCAAAGATTGTGTACCCAACAACAGAAGCAACAAAAGCTGGAAATAAGACTTCCACTTCGAAGTCATTTGTGTAAAGAATTTCAGTCGCTAAAAGTCCTCCTCCAAAAGGTGCCTTAAATATAGACCCTATTCCAGAACCTATGCCAACAGCTACTGCTATCCTTCTGTCATGAGGCTCTAGGCGGAGTAACTTACTGAGAAAAGACCCAAAGCCTGCTCCTATTTGAGCAACTGGTCCTTCTCTTCCTGCACTACCTCCAGAGCCTATTGTTATTGCAGAAGCTACGAGTTTAACTATTGGTACTCTTGACCTTATCTCTCCTCTCTTGTTATGGAAAGCGTCTATGGCTGCATCTGTTCCATGCCCTTCGGCTTCAGGAGCTAAGCTATAAACTATAATGCCGCTCAACAAACCTCCTAAAGTTGTTGCCAGTGGAATAAAAATAGGACTACGTAAAAATGAAGGCATTACGTTTCCTTCTCCTGCTGGAGTTGGAGCAATATAACCCGCAATATATTCAAGGAAGATCTTGTTACAAAGTTCTATTGCATCGTAGAATATAATAGCACCTATTCCACTTACCACTCCAATTAAAATTGCTATTAGAATCCACTTTCTGATGTAGTTGGCTTCCTCTGAATAAAGCTTTCTTAGATTTTCCATTTTCATTGCACCTGTAAGCTTTAGCGTTAATTTAATCCTTTCGTTTAGTCTTCTTTAAACAAAACAATTTACGCTAAAAATTATTAGCTTTTTCAAAACTTCATATTTTTACTTCGTTTCCATTTTATTTTAAAGTTCCATAAAGCGTAGTATCTAATTTATTAGCATAAAGAGTTTTACTTCTGAGCTTTAACATTCGACAGTTTATAAGTTTCTTTCATCCATCTTAAAAAGGCTTAAATCTCTATCTTGTTTTGTTAGTGCAATAAAAAAGAGGTGTATGCACAATGGAAAGGTTTGAGAATTTATTTAGTGAAGTAAAGATAGGACGAGTAACATTAAGGAACAGAATTGTTATGCCGCCTATGGTAATGTGTTATGCCAGCTCTGAAGGAGAAATTAATGAACAAGTTATTGCTCACTTTGAAGCTAGAGCTAAAGGTGGCGTAGGCCTTATAATTGTTGAAGCAAGCTATATTCATCCTTCTGGCAAAGGCTTCGAATCAGAAGTAGCAATAGATAGAGATACATTGATACCTAGACTCCATATGTTGACGAATGCTGTGAAAGTAAATGGGTCAGCGATAGCTATACAACTTTATCATGGAGGGATACAAGCTCATGTAGACCAGCCTGTAGGTCCTAGCGCTATAGGAAGAAAAGTATTTCCGCCGCCAAGAACACCTAGAGAACTAACAACAAGTGAAGTTGAAGAAATGGTTGAGTATTTTGCTAATGCTGCTCTGAGAGCTAAAATGTCTGGTTTTGATATGGTGGAAGTACATGGTACTCATGGCTACTTAATTGCTGAATTTCTTTCGCCACTGACCAATAAAAGAACTGACAAGTACGGTGTCGATAGAACGCTTTTTGCTACGGAAATCGTGAAGAGAATAAAGGAAAAATGTGGTCGTGATTTTCCTGTAATATTTAGGTTAGCTGCAGATGAGTTTGAAGAAGGTGGTATTACAGTAGAGTATGCAAAAGAGGTTGCAAAGAAACTTGAAGTTGCTGGCGTAGATGCGTTTGACGTGACTGGTGGTACCTACGACACTACAGACCATATAATTCCTCCAGTATACTATGATAAGCAAGGTTATTTCTTTAATCAAGCTTCGGAAATAAAGAAAGTAGTGCATGTTCCGGTAATTAGTGGAGGCATGATCACAGATCCTATCGTTGCTGATAGTGCAATTAAGGATGGTGTAGTTGATCTAGTGTTTATAGGAAGGCAACTTATAGCGGATCCAGAATGGCCTAATAAAGTAAGAGAAGGTAAAGTCGAAGATATTAGACCATGCATTGCATGCGAGCAATGCATAGAGCGAATCTTTTTCCAAGAACCAGTTAACTGTAGTGTTAATCCCCTAAAAGGTTTTGAATACAAATACTTAAGCGAAGAAGATATACCAAAAGCAAAAGAGAAGAAAAAGGTTGTTATAGTGGGTGGTGGCTTAGCTGGTCTTGAAGCAGCAAGAATTGCCAAGATGAGAGGTCACGACGTTGTACTGTTTGAAGAGTCTAACGAATTGGGTGGGGTTTTAAAACTTGTCCTAGAAGAAAAAACTAAACTAAGGATAAAGAAACTTGTTGAGTGGTACAAATCTACCCTGAAGAAACTCAATGTTACCATTAGATTAAATGAGAAAGTTTTGCCCGAAACTATAAAGAAAGAAGTGCCCGACGTCGTTATCTTAGCCACAGGTTCTAATCCGTTAATTCCTAAGATACCTGGTGTAGAGAATGCAACTTTAGCTGAAGACATCCTTAGTGGAAAAGCAAAGACAGGAAACAGTGTTGTCATAATTGGAGGTGGTTTAGTAGGCTGTGAGTTGGCTTTAAACCTCGCTACCGAAGGAAAGAAAGTTACTATAGTTGAAGCTTTACCTCAAGTAGCAACGGGCGAACCTATACTAAGCAGGATGGGAATAATTAATCTTCTTACTAAAGCTAAGGTTAATATCTTGACAAACGCACCAGTTATCGAAGTGTACAATGATGGAGTAGACATAGCAGATTCCTTAGGAAGAAGGACTAAACTTAATGCTGACACAGTAATACTTTCGGTTGGAAGAAGAAGCCGAATAGATAAAGACTTAATTGAATCTTCAAAGAGCATCGCAAAAGAAGTATACATAATTGGTGATGCAAAGCAACCAAGACGAATAATAGATGCCATTAAAGAAGGTTTCTGGACTGCTATTAATATTTAAATGAAGATTATTTCCTATTTTTCTTTTTTAATCTTTAAATTTTATCTGATTGTGTATCTACTATCTCTAAATACAGCCTGGCAAGGAATTCTGTAGTTTTAACTTTAGGAAGAGATGATCAGTAAATTTAAGTACAACACATGTTGCTATGTTTACAAACCTTATACTCTTATCTATAGACGGCATGAAAGAAATTTTTATATATTATATAAAGTTGAAAGTTATCCTAACTGCTAATAAACAATGAACGTTCAAAAGCAGAAATCTTTTAACTTTAAATCATGAAGAGCGTTAATAAGCTAGCTGACGACTCAGAGTTAAATCTAGTTGTGCTACGATTGAAGTTTCTTTAAGCTATTAAAATCCCAAAAAAAGAAAAGTTTTATGGTTTAAGTAATTAAAGTATCTTTAGTTGCTCTTCTAGTAATTAAATGTTGGAACTTCGATTTTTTCTGGTTCATAGTCTGTAAGTTTTCCTGCAAGATACGACTCATAAGCTGACAAGTCAAGTAAACCATGCCCAGAGTAATTCATTAGTATTATTTTCTTCTCTCCTGTCTTTCTGCATCGCAATGCTTCATCTATTACAAACTTTATGGCATGAGCCGTCTCTGGAGCTGCGATCATGCCTTCTGTTTGAGCTAATATTTTTGCCGCTTCAAAAACTTCAGTTTGGTGGTAGGCAACAGAGTGCATGTAGCCTTTATGTATAAAATAAGAAATCGATGGTGCCATCCCATGGTACCTTAAGCCGCCTGCGTGAATTGGGGGTGTTTCGTACGTATGCCCAATAGTTAGCATTTTGAGGAGCGGCGTTAGTCCTGCAGAATCTCCATAATCATAAGTGTAGATCCCCCTAGTTGTATGGGGAACTGCTTTTGATTCTACAGCAACGAATTCAGCGTCACTTTTACCCTTTAGCTTATCTGCCATAAATGGGTAAGCTAAGCCCGCGTAGTTGGATCCTCCTCCTATGCATCCAACAACCATGTCTGGATATTTTCCAATTTTTTCAAACTGCTTTTTCGCTTCCAAGCCAACTATTGATTGATGCAGTAAGACGTGGTTTAGAACAGATCCTAAAGAATACCTTGTATCTTCATGCATAAGCGTATCTTCTATTGCTTCGCTAATTGCTATTCCTAAGTTTCCTGGATGGTTCGGATTTTCCTTAAGTAGCTTCCTGCCAAATTCCGTCTGGTCGCTTGGTGATGGAAAGATTTCGGCTCCGTAAGTTTGTGCAATTACTCTTCTACCTGGCTTTTGCTGGTAGCTTATTCGAACCATGTAAATTCTGCACTTTAGTCCAAAAATTGTACTTGCTAGAGCTAAAGCTGTTCCCCATTGTCCCGCACCTGTTTCTGTTACTAATCTTTTTGTTCCCTGTTTTTTGTTGTAGTATGCTTGTGCAATAGCAGTGTTTGTCTTGTGGCTACCAGTTGGGCTAAAGTTTTCACACTTGAAGTAAATCTCTGCGGGGGTTCTTAGATAGTTCTCAAGTCTCTTAGCACGATAAATTGGAGTAGGCCTAGGAAGCCTCAGGTATGCATCTACTACTTCATCAGGTATCTTAATGTAACGTTCACTTGAGACTTCCTGCCTTATTAGTTCTCTTGCAAATATTCTCTCTAGAAGCTCTGGATTAATTGGCTTTAAACTCTTTGGGTCTAACGGTGGTGGAAGTGGCTCTGGAAGGTCTGCTTGTATGTTGTACCAAGAAGTTGGTAGCTCTTCTGGATTTAGGAAAATGAACCTTTCATTTTTGTTCTGTAATGTACTATTTTGTACATCTTGGTTCATAAGAAGTCATTAAGGCACTAAAGTGGTATTTAAACTTTTCTGATCAAAAGGGTGAACTCATCTTTAGCTTCGATTATTACCAGTTCTCCGCGGTAACTTAACATCCTATGCTTAAGTTAGCAGAGCGCTAAATGATATCAAAGAAACCTTTGTACAATACACTAAAAGGTATCAAAGAAACCCTTATATAGTACATCCACACTGCCATGGGGCTATGAAGTCCACAAATAAACGCATCATAAGCTCATTGTATAATGTCGTTAGGAAGTACCTCATATTACTTACGATCCTCTCCGCCTTACTCGCTCTTGCCTTCAATAACATTCTAGTCCTCGATAAAACACTCATCTCGAATCTCGTAGTATTCTTGGCGATATTAACGATCTATCCTTCAATGATTCAACTTAAGATGGAAGGACTTATGAAAAGCATTAAACAATTTAGGCAGATAGTACTTTCAATGTTTTATGTTTTCATAGTTTCTCCCGCTCTAGCATTCCTTATAGCTCCACGGCTAGGTGATCCTCATATAGGAGTGGGTTACGTTATGGCTAACATGGTCCCAGCATCAAGTGCTTCTCTTGGCTATGTCCTTATTGCGGGAGGAAGCATTGAGCTTGCCACAATCCTATCGATTCTAACCCTTTTCATAGGAATTCCTGTCATTCCGTTTCTTATAAGGTTGTATAGTGGCAGTGTATCCATTCCAGTTCCAATAGAGCCTATTATAACATCCCTAATTGAGGTTCTCCTCCTCCCCCTTATTGTAGGTCAGTTGACAAGGTACCTGATCATAAAGAGCAAGGGCCTACCTTATGTTGAAAAGACTATCAAGCCACATCTTTCTTTGGCAACGATGCTATCGATGCTAGCTCTTGTCTTCGTGCTTGTGTTGAATCAGGCAACTAGAATAATCAAGAATCCGGTTATAGCTATATTAATAATTTTCTACCAATCGATAGTTCTAGTAGCTTTGCTTTTGATATCCCTTCTTATCAGCAAGTTTTTCAAAATATCATACGAGGATCATCAAGCTTTATCATTGATATCGATAACTAAGAACCAGAGTGTCGCAGCTGCGATGGCAGTATCAGCCTTAGGTCCTCAATCAGCTCTAGCACCCGCTCTCATACCGATTATTCAACCAATCCTAGCCGTAGCATATCTCTCTCTAGAGGGCTGGATTAAAAGATTTCTAGGCTGAGCTCACCGGAGTCTAGCAGTGATCTTCGCATCAAACACAACTATTTTTTTAATACATTATTTTTTAGTAAGAATAATTCCGAGAAAAGTGGCACTCAACATTAAAAAGGAGGCTTACGAGAAAGATCTGTTAGATGAAAGAAGAAATCTGCTCGGGACCCGTATGAAATACTGAAATTGTTAGGCAGAAGTATATAACCACCTCTTAAAATAGAGTTTGATGTAATTATAGTTGCTGCTTCAGCTCCAAATTTACCAGAAGAACTCATAAAGAAACTTAAGAAAAGTGTAAAAATGATAGTTTCCAAGTTCGTTGAACCTCTACCAAGATTTAATACTATATTAGGTAAAGACGTACGTATTCAAGGTGTTCTGTTAACTTAGACTTCAACTTTAATAAGCTCGTTCTTTTAAACCTCTAGTTTAATTAAGAAAATGTTTTTCAATTGTCAAAATTCATTTTCGCTCCACTTGTTTTTAGGCTCATATGGTTTTGATGTAAGCTTATTTTCAATGTAGTGCTGAATTATATCTTTTATTTTTCCCTCGGCTCCTCTAATAACAGTTATTCCTAACTCTTCAAAGTAATCTTCGGCTCTTCTACCCATGCCTCTAACAATAACTACATTAACACCTCTAGAGGCTAGTAATGAGGGTACATCTCCAGGACCATGTTCCTCAGCAGCTTCGTTGGTGATCGTTTCTACGTTCATCACAACCTTATTCTCTATGTCAACTAAGACAAAGTATGGTGCATGCCCAAAATGTTCATAAATTTCTTCTTCTAAGCCCTTAGAACCTCCAACTGGTATAGCAATTCTAGTTTTCATGCAACTCACCCTTATTTTTTGGAACTAATTTATTTTTAAGCATTTCGATAGACAGACTTATTTTCGTCTTTAGTTTGTAATACAAGCTCATCTTCTTTGTAGTCTCATAAAGATAGTTTTTTCGTGTAGCTTTAATGCAGCTAGTAAGAACAAAATCGAGAAAATAACTGTCAAAACAAAGTCTGTTGTAATTGAAAAATATCCGTTACCGATATATAGGATCCTTAAAAGGTCTGTAGGATAAGTTAAGGGTGATATAAAAGCTACTGGAAGCATCCATTTTGGGAGATCTTTTATCGGTATTAGAACTCCACTTATAAAAATTAGGGGCAACTTTACTACATTTGAAATGAGAATAACGTCTGCAGGTGTGTCTGAAGGTAAAGCAGAAAAAACTACTCCTAAGGCTGAAAATCCAAAAGACATAAGAACAATAATAACTATAGCAAGCAGCATATTACTTGACATTGCTCCCAATATAATGCCAATGATGAGCGAAAATAATGCGAATATTAAACCAAAAATTGTAGAAGCCATAACATCTCCTATTAGTGTTTCTCTTATTGTTATTGGTCTCGTGAGTAGCATTTCAATCGTTCTTTGTCTCGTTTCCCAAGGAGGAATAGTTGGCGTAACTGAAGATGAAGTAAAGAATAAAGTTAATGCCAAAAGAGAAGCCATTCCTTCCTTCGCATTTAAGCCTTTACCAGCATAAAAAGACAGCCACAAGAAAAGAGGAAAAAGAACTCCAATGATAATTACTGGTCCCTTTGCGTAGTATATTTTTATATCTTTCCAACATACAGCCCATATCTTATTTACAGATTTTTCTATTTCCATCTTATTCACCTCCAACAAGTCTAACAAAGACGTCTTCAAGTGAAGGTTTAGAAGTATTTATTTCAACTATTTTAAGATCTTTTGCTTTAGCATATTCAACCAACTGTACGATTATATCATTTGGATCCTTGCAAATAAGTAATACTTTGTTACCTAGTACCTTATGATCATATTGTTCTAGTATTTTCGAAGCGTCGCTTTCCAACGGTTTATCGAAAGTTATTGTTAGGTAATTACTGGCGTTAGATTTAATCTTTAGTTCATCTGGGCTTCCAACTGCAACAATGTGTTGCTTTATAATAGCTACTCTGTTACAAAGCATACCTGCTTCTTCCACATTGTGCGTTGTTAGAAGTATAGTGGTGCCTTCTTTTCTTAGTTCTTCTATTAGGTTCCTTATTTTTCTAGCACTCAACACGTCTAGGCCGCTAGTTGGTTCATCTAAAAAGAGAACATCTGGATTACTTATAAGCGCCATAGCTATCAAAAGTTTTTGTTTCATTCCTTTAGAAAGGTACTTTGCTTCACGATTTCGCGCTTCCTGCAATTCAAGAAGCTTAAGTAGATAGGAAACTCTTTCATCTATAACAGTCTTTGGAAGGCTATACAGCTGTCCAACTAACTTAAGGTTATCGTAAGTTGATAGGTCTGGATAAGGGTTTGCTTCTTCAGGTACCACTCCAATTAAACTTCTAGCTTTTACTGGTTCTTTAGAAATATTGTAACCCATAATTAACGCCTCTCCCTGATCTGGTTTAAGAATGCCTGTTAGCATACGAATGGTTGTCGTTTTGCCAGCACCATTTGGACCTAAAAGTCCAAATACCTCTCCCTTCTCTACTCTAAAGCTAACTTTCTCGACAGCGACAATACTTCCAAAAGTCTTTGTTAGCTCTCTTGCTTCAATCGCTACCATTTCTTTCTTCCTCATAGGTAGCTTTGATACCTATATAAGTCTTATCATGCTTTTGCAGTACAAAAAATCTAAGGGTTTTCAATAAGAAATTTTAGAATTTAAACTCTAAGATAAATTGTTAAAGTCCAAATGGCTAAAATGCCATTAAAAGTTTAAGCACGTTGATACGCGCAACCTTGGAATTCACGGCTCTATCTCCTTAAAAAATTAAAATAAATACTCCTTTTTCTCTTTATTTGCGAGGGGCAATGAAAGTAAAAGTACTCGTGGTATACGACAGCATTTCCGGTCATACGAGAGAAATGGCAAAAGCAGTAGCGAATGGAGCTAAAAATGCTGGAGCAGAAGTTGTTGTTAAGCATGTGAGTGAAGTTACAGTAGATGACTTAAAAGAATTCGATGGTTTTGCTTTCGGTTCTCCAACTCACTGCGGAGTAATGAGCAAAGCTATGAATGAGTTCTTTACGAGCAAAGCAATGCCGATGTGGGGACGAATGCAAGGAAAAGTTGCAGCCGCTTTTTCTTCATCTGGTGGCTTAGGTGGAGGAAACGAGACCACTGTACTTACGATACTTCTTGCTGCTTTAAACTATGGAATGGTTACATTTGGAACTCCTGATTATTCTGCACCAGGAGTAACTCTGCACTACGGCGCTGTATCAGTTGGTGCTCCAAAAGTAGAAAACATTAAAGCATGTGAAATACTTGGAAAAAGGTTAGCTATCTACGCAAAGATTTTGAAAATAGGAATCAGCCAGTTAAACGAAGAAGAAAGGTCATTACTAAATATAGGTTAGCTCTAAAAAGGAGAAAGAACTTATGTAAATTATCGGAAAATTCCATTTTGCTTAAGAATTACTATTTGAATTTTTGGAAAACCTTTTTTGCTCGCTTATATTTTTGTTCACGCCACTACCAGCCGTAATCAGCAGTTTCAAAGAAGATAAACTTCTTTTATGAGCTATAAATCCATAATTGTAGTTTTCGACTCTAAGAATTCTACTATAAGATGCTCCAGATATAGAGTGATGAATGTCCCGAAAGGAGCATTATAATTTGTTCAAAATATGGGTTGAGGATCAACAGGCATCTAAATGCTACAGTGAACTTGTACTTTCAGGTCGTAGTTTTGTTAAGTATGCTCTTAAATACTGCTAGCTTAGGTTCTAATTTATTTAAATCTTTAAAATATGCGAAAAGTAAAGTTAATCAAAGAAATAAAAAGTGTAGAACCATATCGGTAACTTTTTGTTAAATATTACCGATAAAGTTTATAAGTTTTGAGTAACTAAACTTAGCGTATGGTTAACAGTCTCTTTCAAACGAAGTTGTTTTAAAGTAATTTTTTCTAAAAACTTATAAATTTGCTACAATTAACTAACGTTATGAAAGCCGTAGCGCTATTTGGAGTTGGAGACATAAGGGTAGTTGAAAAAGAAATTCCAAAGATTGGAGACAAAGAAGTTCTTATAAAAGTTGGTGCGTGTGGCATTTGCGGAACTGACATCCATTTCTTTAAAGGAGAATGGGAAGTTAAAACTCCATTAGTTTTAGGGCATGAATTTTCTGGGGTTGTAGAAAAAGTTGGTTCTAAAGTTTCAAACATAAAAGTTGGTGATAGGGTTGTTGCTGAACCAAACATTCCATGTGGAGAATGTAAATACTGCAGAATGAGCGAAAGAAACTTTTTCTGTGAAAACCTTCAAGCAACTGGAGTCACTATAGATGGTGCTTTTGCTGAGTACGTAAAAGTTCCAGCTCAAAACGTTTACAAGATACCAGACAGCTTAACGTTAGAAGAAGCTGCGTTGATTGAGCCATTAGCTTGCATAGTTAGAGGATTAGATAACGTTGGAATTAAAGTTGGAAGTAATGTAGCAATAGTTGGTGCTGGACCAATTGGTCTGCTTATGACGCAGGTTGTTAACTACTATGGTGCTTCAAGAACATTTGTAATTGATATGGATGACGATAGGCTAAAACTTGCCAAGGACCTAGGTGCAACTTATACAATAAACTTTAAAGAACAAGATCCAAAAAGTTTTGTATACGAAAAGACTGAAGGCATTGGGGTGGACGTTTCAATAGAATGCGTTGGAAGCTCAGCTGCAATAGAAACTGCATTTAGGTTAGCAAGAAGAGGAGGAAAGCTTCTAATATTTGGAGTTGCTCCAGAACACGATGTGTGGCAAGTGAAACCATTTGAGCTTTACGACAAAGAAATATCTATATTTACCTCTTATAGGAGTCCATATACTTTTCAAAGAGCAGTTGAAGTTGCATCTTCAGGAAAGATAAAGCTTAAACCAATAATTTCTCATATATATAGCCTAGATGAAGCACCTAAAGCTTTCAATGAGCTGGCTAGCAGAAAGAAGGGAATGATAAAAGTTCTTCTTAAGCCTTAGGAAATTAATGGCTTAAGCTAAGGTGGTGAAGATGGACTCAAAACCTGTTTACCTGGATTCTACTTACCCAACAGAAGCAAGAGTTGAAGACTTACTATCAAGGATGACCTTAGAAGAGAAGATTGCTCAGCTAAACTCAGTATGGGCTTCAAACATAGTCGAAAATGGAAAACTTTCTGAAGAAAAACTAAATGCTCTTTTAAAAAACGGTATCGGACAAATTTCAAGGTTAGCAGGCGCAACTAGTTTACCTCCAAAGGAAGTGGCAAAAGTTTACAATGAAATTCAAAAATTTTTAGTAGAAAGAACAAGGCTTAAAATTCCTGCAATCGTACACGAAGAATGCCTAAGTGGCTTCATGGCAAACACAGCTACAACTTTCCCTCAAGCTATAGGACTTGCAAGTACGTGGGATCCAGAGCTAATTTACAAAATAACTTCAGTTATAAGAAAGCAAATGAGGTGCGTTGGTGCACATCAAGGTCTTTCTCCTGTCCTAGATGTAGCTAGAGACCCAAGGTGGGGGCGAATTGAGGAAACTTTAGGTGAAGATCCTTACCTAGTCGCAACGATGGGAGAACGCTATATTAGGGGTTTACAGGGAGACGACATTAAAAAAGGAATAGTTGCTACTGCTAAGCATTTTGCAGGTCATAGTTTTTCAGAAGGTGGAAGAAACTTAGCCCCAGTACATGTTTCTCCAAGAGAGTTTAGAGAAGTCTTCCTGTTTCCATTCGAAGTAGCAGTTAAAAGCGCTAAAGTGCTTTCTATAATGAACGCTTACCATGAAATCGATGGAATTCCTTGCGCATCCTCAAAAGAACTCCTAACTAAAATCCTAAGGGAAGAATGGGGCTTCGGTGGAATTGTAGTTTCAGACTACGGTGCAATAGACATGCTTCACTCTTTCCATAGAGTTACAGATTCAAAGGAAGGCGCTGCAAGGTTAGCGATTGAAGCTGGTATAGACATAGAGCTTCCAAATTTAAACTGCTATTATGAGCCTTTAATTTCTGCTGTTAAGAAAGGTTCTGTTTCAGAAGCTACAATTGATGAAGCTGTTAGAAGAGTCTTAAGGTTAAAGTTTCAGCTTGGATTGTTTGAAAAGCCTTGTGTTGACCTTTCAGAAGTTCCAGAGTTTCTTGATGATAAGGACAAGTACAGAAGTCTAGCTCTTGAAGCAGCAAGAGAATCAATAGTATTACTAAAAAATGATGGAAATCTTCTTCCTTTATCTAAAAGTATAGAATCAATTGCAGTTATTGGTCCCAACGCAGCAAGTACAAGAAACTTACTTGGAGATTACAGCTTTACTGCACACCTTTCTCTCACTAAGGATGCTGTTCCAATCATAAGCATACTTGAGGGAATAAAAAGGAAAGTTTCAAAAGGTACTAAGGTTTACTATGCTAAAGGCTGTGAAGTAACTGGAAACTCAAAAGATGGGTTTGAAGAGGCCATAGAGTTGGCAAAGAAGTCCAAAGTTGCTATAGTTGTAATTGGTGAAAGGTCAGGTTTTTCAAAAGAAGATACTTCGGGAGAAGGAAGAGATAGAAGTGAGCTAAGCTTACCTGGAGTTCAAGAGGAACTTGTTAAAGCAGTTTATGAAACAGGAACTCCAACGGTAGTTATTCTGGTTAATGGAAGGCCTTTAGCTATTCCTTGGATAGTTGAACGCGTACCTTCCATTTTAGAAGCTTGGCTACCTGGAGAGGAAGGAGGCAATGCAGTAGCTGATGTTTTGTTTGGAGACTACAATCCGGGTGGAAGACTGCCTATTTCTTTTCCAAAATCAGTTGGCCAAATTCCTGTTTACTACAACCGAAAGGCTACTTCTTTTGGAAACTATGTTTCTTCAGATTCAAAGCCGCTATTTCCATTTGGCCACGGTTTAAGTTATACAAAGTTCGAATATAGTAACCTAGAAATAACGCCAAAAGAAGTTGAACCAGTAGGAGAAATTCACATTAGCTTTGAAGTTAAGAACAAGGGAAAAATGAAAGGCGATGAAGTAATCCAACTATACTTAAGTGATATTGTTGCAAGCTTAACTAGGCCTGTCAAAGAGCTGAAGGGCTTCAAGAGAATAACTTTAGATCCAGAAGAAAAGAAAAAAGTTACATTCATTCTTTATACTGATCAACTTGCTTTTTACGATGAGCATTTAAACTTAGTTGTTGAACCAGGTACTTATGAAGTAATGATTGGCTCTTCGTCTGAAGACATAAGACTTTCTGGTAGTTTTGAAGTTGTTGGTGAGAAGAAAATTGTTCCAAAGTTAAGAAGGTATTTTTCGCACACTTTAATTGAATAAACTATACTCTCTATGCAAATACTTAAGTTACGTACTTTTTAGAAGTCTCCTAACAGAAATAAACTTCAGGTAAATTATGTTTTTTGTTATTAATTTAAACTTATTTTTCTAACGAAGAATCGGTAATGTAAGACGAGAACTTAGCATGTTTGTTCTAGCAAAGACTGGAGTGGCGCGAGCTGTCTGTTTAGGAAGGCTGAAAATCACGATTTCACGGCTACTTAAGTTTAAATAAAATTCGACTAGATTTAAATAGTTCATTTATAAACTATTATAAAATCATAACGAAATACTTAAATATAACATCCTAATCTTTGGTGGGCGAGGGATGGAGATGAGAACTCAACTCCAATATCGATAGCAGATTTAAATCGGCTTAAAATTGTTGCTGAACGCGCAAGAAGAAATATAATTATCATGTCGTTGTACAACAATGACATACACCTAGGTTCTTCACTAAGTACTGTAGAGATCTTAACTACCATTGTCCTTAAGTTCAAGCGTGATGGATCTTCTGAAGATAAGGATTGGTTAATCCTTAGTAAAGGGCATGCGGCTCCTGCTTTGTACGCTGTACTAGCAGAAAAGAATTTAATCCCTACTAATGAGCTTTGGAAAATTCAAGACATTAATAGTATACTTCAAGGACATCCAGAAATATTCATACCCGGGGTGGATATGTCTACTGGTAGCTTAGGTCAAGGGTTAAGCTTTGGTGTAGGCGTTGCTGAAGGATTGAAGATGTCTAGAAGTAATGGAAGAGTTTACATAATAATGGGCGATGGTGAACAGGATGAAGGTCAAGTTTGGGAAGCGGCAACTCATGCCGCTTCTATGAAATTAAATAACTTAATTAGCATAGTGGATGCTAATGGATATCAACTTGATGATGCAACAGAAGAAATAAAACCAAAGCATTACTTGCCTGAAGTTTGGAGAGCTATTGGTTGGAATGTAGTACATTGTGATGGTCATGATATAATAAGCATATCTTATGCTTTAGAAAATGGCATAAATTCAAGGAAACCAACTGTAATATTTGCAAAAACAATCAGAGGGAAGGGACTTCCACTCATAGAGAATTCAAAGAAGCAAAAGGTGAACAACGGTGATGCAGAAGAGTAAAGGTTTTTCCTCAATGCGAGAAGCTTTTGGAAGAATGATTAGTGAGCTTGGGGATGAACATAAAGATCTAATGGTCCTTACAGCTGATGTAGGCAATTCAACTAAAGCAGTTTACTTTAAGGAAAAATTTCCTAATAGATACTTCAACGTTGGTATTTCTGAACAACACCTTATAGACTTTGCTGCGGGTCTAGCTGCTACTGGAAAGCTTCCTGTCGTAGCTGGTTTTGCTATGTTTTTAATGAGAGCATGGGAACAAATAAGAAACACAGTGTGCCGAATGAACTTAAACGTAAAAATAGTTGCAACACATTCAGGGTATAGCGATTACAACGACGGCTCAAGTCATCAATCATTAGAAGATATAGCCCTGATGAGAGTTCTTCCAAGGATGAAGGTTGTAGTACCCGCAGATTCATGGGAAGTAAGAAGAAGTCTTCCAGTAATTCTTAGAGAGCCCGGGCCCATTTACTATAGAATAGGAAGAGACTATTCTCCGCCTATAACAGAAAGTTTTAAGTACGATTTTAAGATAGGCGAGGCTACAGTTCTTAAGGATGGTTCTGACCTAGTTCTAATTGGAGCTGGCGTTGTTTTGTGGGATGCTATTAAGGCTGCTGAAAAGTTAGAACAAATGAACATAAGTACAGCTGTAATAGATATGACGACTATAAAACCAATTGATGAAAAAGTAATAGAGACGTACGCAAGAAAAACTGGTAGAATAGTAACTATAGAGGAACATAACGTAATTGGTGGATTAGGCTCCGCAGTATCAGAAGTTGTTGTAAAAAAATATCCTGTTCCAATAAGAATGGTTGGCGCTAGCGACTTTGGAAGGTCTGCTAGAAGTCAAAGAGAATTACTAGATTACTATAAAATTAACGACAAGTCACTCATGAATGCATCTTTAGAGCTTCTGAGGTTGAAGTCTTAGAAAATGAACAAACTTAAAGAATTAAGGAAAGAAATAGACGTTGTTGATGAAGAAATTATAAAACTAGTCTCACGTAGACTAAAAGCATCAAGAGAAATAGGCAAACTTAAGAGAAAGTGTAACAAAAGCATAAAGGATAACAAAAGAGAGGAAGAAGTTAAGCAACATTGGATATCATCTTCTCAGAAGTACAACATACCTGTAAAACTTGCTGAACAAATTCTCACACAACTTTTAACTTTCTCAAGAATTTCACAGGTGCAAGCATCAGGATGTGTAAATGTTGCAATACTTGGATATGGTGGTATGGGAAAATCTATTGCTTCTCTTCTTTCTTTTGCGGGACATGAGGTTGTATTGACTGGAAGGGACTTAAGAAAAGCTACGAAAGCTGCATCAGAAATTAACATTCGTGCAATGAACGTTAAAGAAGTTTTGGATTGGGCTGAATATTTAATTTTAGCTGTACCTCCTAGTGCAGTTAACAGTAAAGTTGTACTCCAAACTTTAAAAGGTAGTTCTGGAAAACTAGTAATGGACATATTTTCTTCGAAAGAAAAAACTTTCCAAACTATTGAAAAACTTTCCATAAGCTACAACTTCACTTTCGTAAGTACACATCCTCTCTTTGGTCCTCTTAGTTTACCTATTGGAGAAAAAATTGTTATAATACCTTCTTCTACGGGGGTTAAAGCAGTAAATGAAGTTAAAAAATTTTGGTTAGAAAGTGGTCTGATTCCAGTAGTTTCTTCTTTAGAAGAGCATGAAAAAGCAATGGCTATTGTTCAAGTGCTTGTCCACTTCTACCTAGTTGGATTGTTAAGATCAATTGACATTAGTAAGAAAAAACTTAATGTAAACATTCATAACTTTACTACTCCCAATTTTATCGAAGTTTCAAAAATTCTAGAAAGAACGAAAAGTAACATAGAAGTTATCTTTGAAATTCAAAAGTACAACAAGTATAGTAAAGATGAAAGGGCCTTGGGCTTGAACGAACTTCTTAAGTTGAAGGAGAAGCTAGATAAACAATGATTCTATACATAATAAGAAAAAATGCAGATTACTCTACTTTAAAGGAAAAACTTGAAGCAAGTTCAGCAACGTATAAGTTCATAGATCTTTATGGTAAAAGATTAGTCGTGGGTTGGCCCGATTCATGCTTGGTTGGTTTGCAGGATCCGTCAATAGAATTAATAGTTAATTCAAGGTCTACATACGTATTGTCTGGGAATAACTGGAAAAAAGAACCTACTATTGTAAACGTAAGTGGCATAGAGATAGGTGGAGAAAAAGTAGTGGTGGCTGCAGGCCCATGTTCTGTAGAGAGTGAAGAACAGATTGAGTCTGTTGCAAAAGCTATAAAGTCTGCTGGAGCAAAGCTCCTTCGAGGTGGTACTTATAAACCAAGAACAAGTCCTTATTCCTTTCAAGGTTTAGGATCAGAAGGCGTAAGAATCCTTAAGAAAGTTGGAGACTCCTTAGGTCTTCCTATTGTAACTGAAATCCTAGATGTTCGAAGTTTAGATGTATTTAAGGATGTCGATATGATTCAAGTTGGTGCAAGGAATTCGCAAAATTTTCCTTTGCTGAGAGAATTAGGTAAGTTTGGAAAGCCAGTCTTGTTGAAGCGAGGGATGAGTACTACAGTAGAAGAGTGGATGGCTTCCGCTGACTATATCTTGTACGAAGGTAATGGAAACGTAGTATTGTGCGAACGAGGAGTTAGAACGTTTGAAAAAGCAACTAGGTTTACACTTGACATAGGTGGAATGGCTGCAGTAAAGCTACTTAGCCACCTTCCAGTTTGTGCTGATCCAAGTCATTCTGCTGGTAAAAGGGAGTTAGTTCAATCACTTGCGTTAGCTGCTATAGCCGCAGGTGCAGACATGCTCTTGATAGAAGTCCATCCAAATCCTGAGAAAGCCCTTAGCGACTCAGAACAGCAACTCACTCCTAATTCTTTTTCATTACTTATGGAAAGGATCAAGGCTCTTGCTAATATACTTGGTAGGAAGGTTTAATGGTGACTCTCATGAGAATTCTAAGAGAAAACTTTTGTAATTCTTCAGTTGAAGTAAGAGTGGGAAAGAATATAGCTTCTTCAATTTCTGAAATAAAAGAAAAGAAAGCATTAGTATATCCTCACTCCCTTTCTTTCGTAGTGGAAAAAGTAAAGAATGGTTTAGTTAATTTTGTTGAATTTCAAATTCAAGACGGTGAGAGTGCAAAGGACATAAGCTTTGCTATTCAAATTCTAGAAACTATGTTCCATGAAGGCTTTACAAGGTCTGACTTTGTGGTTGCAATTGGGGGTGGGGCAATTACTGATCTTTCAGGTTTTGTAGCTTCAGTCTACATGCGAGGAATAAATTTGGTTAATGTGCCTACTACTTTGCTTGGAATGGTGGATGCTGCACTGGGAGGAAAAAATGGTGTCAACTTCAGAGGAATAAAAAACATAATTGGATCTTTCTATCAGCCATCGCTAGTTGTTTCTGACCTCTCATTTCTAGAAACTCTTCCAAAAGAGGAGCTATGTAGAGGTATGGCTGAAGTTATAAAATACGGAATCACTTTAGATAAAAACCTTTTCAATTACTTAAGCTGGCATAGAGATCAAATTCTCTTAAAAGATAACTCTAAACTAGAGGAAGTAGTGTATAGGTCATCGTTAAACAAGCTGTCAATAGTTAAGGAAGATGAGAGAGAAACAAAGGGAGTACGAATTGTATTAAACTTTGGGCATACAATAGGCCATGCAATAGAAGCGGCATCTAACTTTAAAGTTCACCATGGAGAAGCAGTCTCAGTTGGAATGGTTTGTGAAGCAGAAATTGCTAGAGAACTTGGTTATACAAAAGAGGATGTTGTTGAAGCATTAAAGTTCGTTTTAAAAAGCTATGGTTTACCCGTATCGCTTGAAGAGCTAAAAGTTAATGTTTCTTCAGATATGCTGCTACTGGCAGTTAAAAAAGATAAAAAAGCAAAGGAAAGCACAATAACTTTACCAGTTCTTGAAGACATAGGCAGTTGGAAGAAAATTGAAATTTCTTTAGAGGTTATGCAGAAGTGTGTGTTAAAATGTTTGAAATAAACTACTTCACTAAACTTACTGGTGTTTTAGGACAAAACATTCAGTATACTTTTTCACCAGTAATTCATAACTATTCTTTTAACAAAATTGGCGTAAATGCAGTATATTTAGCTTTCGACGTATCAGAAGAAAAGTTTAACAAGGTTGCACAAGCACTTATTGATCTTTGCGCAGGTCTTAATGTTACTATACCTTACAAGGAAAGAATAACGAACTTTCTAGATGAAATAGATGAAAAGGCAAGAACAATAGGAGCAGTAAATACAATTAGTAACGGGAAAGGATATAACACAGATTATGTCGCAGTACAAAGCTTAGTACTAGAAAAACTAAAACATATTGACGGTTATTCGTGCCTTGTTTTTGGTGCAGGAGGTGCAGCTAAAGCAGTCGCGTTTGCTTTAGGTGACTTAGGTTGTTCAATCTTTGTTCACAATAGAACACCTAAAAGAGGAAAACTTCTTGTAGACATGTTAAATAGAAATGGAATAAAAGCAGAGCTAGCAAAAGAATATAAAAGTGCAGATATTGTAGTGAACACTGTACCAGTTCAAAATTTTATTAATCCAGCCTACGTAAGTGGGGTTTTAGCCATAGATCTATTATACTCTCCAGTTAACACTAAGTTCTTAAGGTTGGCTAAACTTAGAGGAATGAAAACCATAAATGGGGTTGAAGTACTCGTTAGGCAAGCTATGGAATCTGAAAAACTATGGTTTGGTAAGTCGTTAAGCGACAAAGAGGTGGTGGCATACTTAGATGCCAGGAAATTCATTTGGTAAGATGTTTAGAATAACAACATTTGGAGAAAGTCATGGTCCTGTTGTTGGAGTTGTAGTAGATGGTGTTCCAGCTGGACTTCAGTTAAGTAAGGAAGACATCGAGTTTGAACTATCCTTCAGAAAACCAGGAAAGTCTTTTGTATCAGAAAGAAAAGAAATCGATGAACCTGAAATCTTAAGCGGAATTTACAAAGGCAGAACAACCGGAGCTCCTGTAGCGATAGTTGTTAGAAACACTGATGTTGATTCTTCGTCCTACGAAGAAATAAGATATAAGCCAAGACCTGGTCATGCAGACCTTGCCTATATTAAGAAATATGGTTATGAAAACTGGGACTATAGAGGTGGAGGAAGGTCAAGTGCAAGGGAAACTGTTAGCAGAGTTGCAGCTTCAGCTTTAGCAAAAAAACTGCTTATGTTAACTAATACTTGGATTGCAGGGCATCTTATTAGTTTAGGCCCGATAGAGCTAAATTGTAACGTTAGTCTCGAAGAAATACTTTGTTCCAAGTATAGTTCCTTAAGGTGTAGTAAAAAAGACTTCGAAGAGAAGTTTAAAGAACTCGTCAAAGATGCGTTAGCAGAAGGTAATAGCTACGGTGGCGTTGTTGAAGTCGTAGCAGTAAACCCTCCAGCTGGACTAGGAGAACCCGTTTTTGATAAGATAAAAGCAGACTTAGCTAAAGCTATAATGTCAATTCCTGCAGTAGTTGGATTTGAGTATGGCCTTGGGTTTAAAGCAACTAAGATGAAGGGTAGTGAAGTAAATGATGAAATTATAAAAAAAGGTAACAGTATAGGTTTTAAGTATAATACTTCTGGGGGTATACTAGGTGGAATTACAACAGGGGAACCAATTGTAGTAAGATGTGCCTTTAAACCAACAAGCTCTATAAGAATACCTTCTAAAACAGTAAACTTGAGAACCAACGAAGATACTTTAATATCTGTTAAGGGAAGGCATGATCCCGCAGTTGCAGTAAGAGGAGTATCAGTTGTTGAAGCAATGATGAGTCTAGTACTAGTTGACCATGCCATTAGGGCTGGTATAGTACCTTCAGTTAAGCTTAACAATAAAGATTCAGAAAAAATAGAGAAAAATTGGAGGCGGTATATAAGCTCATGCAAGCCGTAGCATACGGTGGCGTTTCCATAGTTAATGCAATACCTTCATTCTATGGATCAACAATGGCAATTAACTTGAAAGCTACTGCTTACGTTGAAGAAGGTCCTGAAGATCATCCTTCTGAACTCGTAAGAACAATTCTAAATTACTTTCATAAGAAATATAACGTTCCTAGCTTAAGAATAACAATAGACTCTCAAATACCACAAAGAAGTGGACTTAAGAGTAGCAGTGCTGTTTCTGTTGCTTTAATAAGTGCAATCACAAAGAAATTCAAGATCAAGGTTGACGTCCCAAAACTCTCCTCTTATCTTTCAATTAAAGCTGGAATCTCAGTGACTGGTGCTTTCGATGATTCTACTGCAGCGTACTATGGTGGAGTAACATTTACTAATAATAAAAGAAGAAAACTACTCAAGATTACTAATCCTCCAGAGGATTTAGTTTTACTTATACTCCCAAGGAGCAATAGACCAGCTGTTAATCTTAGCGTTCTTCGTAAGCACAAACTAATGTTTGCAGAAATCTTTAGGTTAGCGTTGTTGGGGGATATAGTAACTGCTATGAAACTAAATGGAATTGCTGTAGCTGAAATACTTGGTTACAGTAAAGCGCCGATTGAGAAAGCCCTAAAAAAAGGTGCTTTGGCTGCTGGAATTAGCGGAAATGGCCCTTCAGTGTTCGCGCTATGTAAGCGTGGTGAGGAAGGGCCTATTTTTGATGAGCTAAACACATTCGGCAATGTATTACTTGCAGAGTGTGTTAAATATGAAGGCAGTTCTATTTCCCTCAACCATTAGGGGCAAAATAAAAGCTCCTCAGTCCAAGAGCATAGGAATAAGATTAATATTTACTTCATTGTTTAGTGACTTAACTCTAAGAAACTTAACTTATTCTGACGATGTTGAAGCTTCTATTAGAGCAGTCACTGCCTTAGGTGCAAAAGTTAATGGTGAAAGGTTTTTAAGGCCAAGAACTCTAAAACTTCATACAAATTTTGTTAATTTTGGAGGCTCTGGAACAGCTCTTAGAATGTTTATTCCTATTGCAGTAGCTATAGGAGGAAAAGTTACAGTAGACGGAGATGAAACTTTAAGAAAGAGACCTCTATCTGCTATAGTAAAACTACTAAAGGACAACGAAATCAGTGTTTCTTCAGACCACCTTCCCTTAACGATAGAAGGTAAGCTAAGACATACAGAAGTTGAAATAGATGGCTCTGAAAGTAGCCAATATATAACAGGATTGGTGTACGCTCTTCACATTCTTGGAGGAGGAAAAATTAAAGTAAGACCACCGATAGTTTCTAAAAGCTATATAAACTTAACTGTACAAATATTGAAAGAAAGAGGACTAGACTTAAAGTTTGATGGAAACACTATAACTATAGAAGGAGGAGAAATAGTCCCTTACGATGGTAATGTTCCGGGAGATTTTTCTCTTTCGTCATTCTATGCTGCAGCATCGATAGCAACTAAAGGGTGCTTAGAAATAAAAAGCCTATACGATCCACCGAAATTTTTTGGAGACCATAGCATAGTAGAAATTTATAGGCAAATGGGCGCGTACAGTAAGCTAGAAGGTGATTCTTGGATTGTAAGCGGTGGAGACATTAAAGATAAATTAAAGCCAATAAATATTGACGTTGAAGATGCTCCAGACCTTGCAGTTTCAGTTGCATCTCTTGCTCCTTTTACTTCTGGGAGAACTTCGATAACTGGAGTTAAAAGGTTATCTAATAAAGAAAGCAACAGACTTAAAACTATGGCAGAAGCTCTAGGATGTTTTGGCGTTTGTTCATACGCAAAGAATGAAACTTTTGTAATAGCTGGAAATAACAATATTTCAAGAGGTAAAGTTTTATGCCCAAATGATCACAGAATTGCTATGATGGTATCACCACTAGGTTTCTTTGCCGGAGGTGAAATCGAAAATGCTGACTGCGTTAAAAAAAGTAATCCTAACTTTTGGAACGACTTAATAAAAATAGGAGGAAGAATAAAATTATGAAAACTTTTATAGTTGCATCTTTGCCCGTTAAGTCTCCAAAAGATATTGCTAAGGTTAGAGCCATAAATTCTGATTTTGTTGAACTTAGATTAGATTACATGAACAGTTTACAACAGATAGATATTAGAGACTTGTTAAAGTTTAAGAGAAAGATAATAGTGACAATTCGTGATGTTAATGAAGGAGGAATAAACTTTATAGACAAAGAAGAAAAAAGAAACTTCTTAATAAAATTATATAAGCATGGAGTTCTTTATGATGTAGAAGCTTCATTTTTAAAGGAGTACTCAGTTCCTTACAGAGGGAAAATAGTATCGGCTCATTATTTTGACAGTCTTCCAAGTTTTTTTAAAGTAAGCAAATTAGCAAAGAAATTTACTAAAGGTACTTTTGCTTTTAAAGTTGCTGTAAATGGAGTTGGAAACTACAGACAACTATTAGTTTCTCTTCTTACGATGTCAAGCAATGTTGCTGTTATGCCAATGAACACTAACCCTCTTGAAAGAATAGCTTTTGCAATCTTGGGTTCAAAGTTAGTGTATGGCTATGTAGAATCTCCAACCGCGCATGGTCAGATGAGCTATATGCAAATAAAACGAATTATGGGTATCCTTAGTTCTTCTTAAAAGTGAAAACTCTCAGGTAAAGTTCTTTCAGTACAATCTTCTTTGTGGGAAAATGCTTAATAATGAGTACTTCCATTACATCGTTGTACAAAGCATGGAAAAAACAATAGACGAGGTAGAAGCAGAACTTAAGAGAGCAACTGAGTCTAGGGTTAGAGCTATGAAGGCAATATTTAAGTTTAGAGAAGAGCACGGCGAGAAGTACTTTAAAAGAAGACGCGGAAGAATAAGAAGCGAAGGAGAGCTTCGCAGACTTGCTGAAGCTTGCAGGTTAAACTGGAAACTTATGGAAGAGGTGGGTCTGATACGACGCGACAGCAACGGAGAAATTGTTGTGAATGTATAATTTCAGAATTTAAGAATCAGTTTACTTCATTTGCTAGCGAACTATCCTCTGTTAAAGATAGTACTACAAAGTTTCTTATGTTAATGGCTTTTTATAAATACTTTTTTAGAAAGACATGGTCTAGGAAGAATAATAATATCTAGAGGCTTTGCTGCTGAATTTTATAGTGGGGGCGGATATAGAACTTTAGATATTGACGTTATAGTTGAGGGAGAACCAAATACTGCAACTTTATTGAAGAAATTTCTAAAATCCATTGGTTATACCGAATCCGGCAGAGTTTATGTCTCAACACTTTCAAGTCTAGTTGATAAAGCGCTTGATATAGTTGGTGTAGTTTACGATAAACCTAAATCTCCAATAAAGATAAAAGTAAAAGATTACCATGTTTATATGATTCCTCCAGAGGAAGCCATAGTATATGCTTTGGGTTCTGAACTACGTAGTCTTAAATAGACTTACATAGCTCTTGGGATTCATAAGCCTAAGGCTCCTCTTGAGTTCATTGAAGCCCTCATCAGCCTCTTCCCCTGTCAGGGTGAACTCACTCCAAGTCTTCATAAGCTCCTCGAAGAGCTTCAAACTTGGAGAAAGACCCTCCATCTGAAGGTACAGGTTCACTGCAGCGTTCAACTGTCTATTTATCCTCAACCCACATCTTGAACAAATATATAATGCTCCTTTCGGGGCATTGATCTTCCCACATCTGGAGCATCTTTTTGTAGAATTCTTAGGGTTGAGGATTACAGTTCTAGACTTGTAGCTCATAAAAGAAGTTATCATCTTCCAGTTCATCTTTGCTATTCGTCTATTGTGTTCTCTAGAATAGCTAAACATGTTCTTCTTTCTTAAGTCTTCAAATCCATGAACATATTTCTTAAAATCTCTTGAGATTTCTTTTGTTAACTTATGAACAAAGTCCTTTACTCTATTTCTTTCAAGTAATTTTCAGAAAGCATACTTTTTAGTTCGGTGTTCTTTTCAAAAAATGATACTGCATAAGAACAAATCGGGTATATCTTCATATTGTTTTTCTTACAGTAATCTATAAGTGCTTCCATTAGCTTTGCAGCAATCCCCCTCCCTCTAAACTCTGGAGGAGTGTAGGTGTGAGTTACGTAAACTTCATTCCCTTTTTTAACGAAATCTAAAACAGCTTTTTCTCCTTCTAGTTCAATGAAGAACTGACCTCCCTCTTTAGACTCTTCTAACGAAATGCTGTATTCCATTTTGTACTTCTCTTACATTTACTATTATCTAATATTTTTAAATTTTTTTACTTTTAGCACTTTCTTCAAACTAAAAAAGTTATAGCAGTAAAGAAAGCTAATATACTTGAGAGGTCTAATTTAAGTAGGCTTTAAGCATGAGCACTGAAAAGGAAAAGATAAGGAACACAATATGGAAATTATTAGAAGACAAGAAGGTTGCTACTTTTCCCTTTCCTGTGAGAAATAGAATTCCAAATTTTGTTGGTAGTAGAGAAGCTGCGAGAAAGTTGGCGGAACTAAAGATCTGGAAGGATTCAAAAGCAATAGCAGTAAATCCTGATGCTCCTCAGAAGCCAATAAGAGAGATTGCCTTAAAAGAAAGAAAAACACTAGTCATGTCAACTCCGAGACTAAAGAAGGGTTTTCTACTTGTTGAGCCAAGACAAACCATAGACTTTGGTTTTGCTTCAACGATCAAAGGAGCATTTAAGTTTGGAAAGTTAGTAAACTTAGAGGAAATTCCATTAATAGACCTTTTTGTTGTAGGTAGCGTTGCTGTAAATTTAGAGGGTTTAAGGATTGGTAAAGGCGAAGGTTACTCTGAAATTGAGTGGGCCTTGCTTCGTACAAAAAATAAGGTGAGCGAAAACGTACCTATAGTTACTACTGTGCATGAACTTCAGATTGTCGATATTAATTTCAGTTACATGTTATACGACTTACCTCTAGATCTTGTCGTAACTCCAAATAGAGTAGTTTGGATCAAAAGAAAGATAAAAAAGCCAGACAGGATATATTGGGACTTAATAGATGAAAACAAAATTAAAGAAATCCCAATACTTAGAAAACTAAAGTTAGAGTACGAAAATAGTTCTTAACTTTCTTACGTTACTAAAGTTATAGTAAGATTTTTATCGTCAATTTTTCTTCCTCAATTCATGAGGCCGATAATAGTAGGACATAGAGGTTCTCCTGATGTTTGTCCTGAGAATACGCTGCCTTCTTTTTTAAAGGCAGTAGAAGTAGGTGTAGATGCAATAGAGTTTGACGTAAGAAAAACAAAAGATCATAAACTCGTTGTTATACACGATGAAACTGTAGATCGAACGACAAATGGCAAAGGATTAGTCAGAGAATTAACTTTAGAGCAAATTGAACATTTAGACGCTGGTTTATGGTTTAGCAGTTCATTTAAAGGAACGAAAGTTCCAACATTACAAGAAGTTTTAGAAAAAATTAACTCTAAGGTTCTTATGAGAATTGAGCTTAAGGATGATGGCATTGAAAAAGATGTTGTTGAATTAATAAGGTCTTTTAATCTTGAAGAAAACGTTACTGTAGCTTCCTTTAACTTAAGCTCGTTGAAAAAAGTAAAAGAATTACTTCCTTCTTTATCAGCTGTTGCAATAACCGCTAACTTCAGTAAGTCCTTTATCTCTAGTTCGTTGGCTCACTTTAGCAATACAATAGCAGCTAGATTTAGAACTTTTATTCAAGAAGATGTGAGAAGTGCTCATCTACGCGGCTTAACGTTCGATGCTTGGCCAATAGATAGTTGCGAAGCATTGAATGAAGTTCTCAATTATGGAGTAGACAGCATAACTACCAATAGGCCAAAAGAAATACTTACTTGTTTACTCAACAGACGATAAAAAACCATTAGGTTATTTTGAAGATAAACTATGAGTCTTAAGCAAGTTCAACACTTTTCCTGAGTTTTTTTCTATTGGCAAGATCACTACAATTACTTATCAATCAACCATTCTTATATAGATGTATAATTTCGGTTGATTGGGCTTTATTCTAAACTTTAAAGCAGATGTTGATGAGGTATGCTAGCGTTGTTTTTGTGGAAGTAAAAGTTCTACGAACAATAGAAAGATGAGCACCTTAAAAGTAAGAATATCCTATTTTTTAGCTCGAGAACTCCAAAAAGAGCTCTTAACGCATTTATCTTTTAGGAAGAAAATGTAAGGTCAAATCTCAGGTTTTCTTTATCAATTTTTTGTAATGCATTAATTTGTTAACTTTAGTTGTTCATCTATTTTCTCTAATTCTAAAGAGTACTCTTTAGCCTGCTTTTCCAGTTGTTTTTCGTCGTCTGTACTTTCAAGAAACGGAAGCTTAAACGTATACCTTGGCTTCATTTTTTCACTAATGTCCTTAAATCGCAACAAAAAAGGATCTTTTGATTCCTTTATGCTTTCTAAGAGTTGCTCCTTTTCATACACGTAGATCTCGTTTAAATTACAAACAAAGATCAACTCTGATTCTTCAACTGGTTGTGCTGGGTACACTGAATCGTTGAAGCTTTCAATTACTATAGTATCGGCAAATTTCTTAAGAAAATTAAACATCGAACTAACTGACCTTTGGTAGTATTTTTTGTGAATTTCTAAGAATTCCTCAAACGAAGACACTTCAATCACTTCTTCAGCCTTTAATTTTAATTTATCTAGAAGTTTAATACACAGTTTGTCTTTTAATCCTTTCCTATAGTAGTAAATGTTTTTTATTCTATCCTCCTCATAGAATGAAAACCTTCCTATTCCAAGATCGTCATAGACGCTAGAGTAATGACCTTCAAAATTAAGATCATACTTCGTCATTATGTCTACTGGATTGATAACTTCTATAGGCAAAGTTACTTGACTGGCAATCTGCAAAAAGTAGGCGTCATGCCCATAAAGCTTAGATTCTTGCAAGTTCTTTAGGTAAAAGTCGTATTGCTCTATGCATTCATGACCTGCAAGGGGTTTAAAACCAGTTGCATTCTTTCCCTTCTTCCTCAACGTTAAAATTAGCGAAGTTGAGAAAGTAGTTTTTCCTGAATCAAACTCTTTTGCTCCAAGTATTGATACCACAACAGTCATTGTGCAACTTCTTTGATGAACTAAATTAAAACATTTCTCTTCAAACTTTAAAATGTTTTTCTTATCCTCAAAGCTTAGAAACTTAGCCATAAGTAATTACGCTCTCTTAACTATTTAATTTTTGCATTAGGGTGCTATTCGTCGTAACGTTTATATACCCTTCGATATCGATAAAGTTTATGCCAATTACATCTTCTGTCGAAAGTTCTTTGCGCAACAAATACCATGAGTACTCCGTATTGACTGAAAATTTGGTTAAAATTTATGGTAAAGGCCCTCTCGCAGTTAGGGCTGTTGATAGAATAAACTTAGAAATAAAAAGGGGTGAATTCATTTCTATCGTTGGTCCTTCTGGAAGTGGAAAATCTACCCTACTCAACCTACTTGGCTTGTTAGACAAGCCTTCTGAAGGTAAGCTTTTTATCGATGGTAAAGATGTTTCAGGCTTAAACCAAGATGAAGCTGCTATGTTTAGAAACAAGAAGATTGGTTTCGTTTTCCAGAGCTACAACCTAATAAACAGGTTAACAGCGTTACAAAACGTCGAGCTCCCTCTAATAGCTGCAGGCGTACCAAAACAAAAGAGAATAGAAAAAGCAAAGTTTTTACTGAATGCAGTTGGATTAAAAGGAAAGGAAGACAAGCTCCCAACAATGCTAAGTGGAGGTGAACAACAAAGAGTTGCCATAGCACGAGCTCTCGTTAATGAACCTTCAGTAATACTTGCAGATGAACCAACAGGAAACCTTGATTCTAAGAGTGCAAAAGTGATCGTTAATTTACTTTCTGAAATAAACAAAAAATTTGGGTCTACAACAATCATAGTAACTCATAACATGGAAGTAGCTGATGCAACTCAAAAGATAATAATGTTAAGAGATGGGAAAGTAGAAAAGATAGTGTATTCTGGAGGTGTGCCAGAATGAAACTGAAGTACTCTTTAGTTCTGCTCTTTCTTTTTCTAATTCCATATGTTTCATTAGTAAAGTCTGATCTCTTTAGTATAACTTCTGTATACTGGGGTAACTTGCAAACTCCAGTGCTTGTTTCACCTGGAGACACCGGAGTACTACTAAATGTAGCAATACGCTATGAGGGTAGTGCAATAATAAGAGGTGTAAAAGGGAAGCTTTATCTTCCTTCTCCATTTACAGGATACTACGGAGAAAACCCTGTTTCGTCGATCTGCCTTGGAGTTGTTAACCCTGGAGATATTATAGTCTTATCATTCAGACTCTCAATTCCTCAAAATATTTCTTTAGGTTCGTATAGAGCTTCTTTAGAAATAGAGTACTACGATACGAAAAATCAAGTCGTTTCTTTAGTTTCTTCTTTTCCTATACAATTTAGTATATTGGGAAAGCCTAAGTTAACTGTAAGCTTACTAAACAACTCAATAGAATACAGTAAAGTTAATGACATTTACTTTAACATAACTAACAATGGACTTGGAAATGTGTACAGTTTGTTTCTCTACATAACTGGTTCTTCGCTACAGCTAATTTCTGGCTCTTCTTACGACCTTGGAACTCTAAAATCTAATGAATCAAAAACTGTAAAAGTAAGCGTTTATGCAACTTCTCAGCAAAGCCAAGGTTATATTAACTTGCAACTCTCTGGAGTAGATGGTGCTGGAAATCAATTTGTTACTACACAGAGTTTTGGAGTTGTAGTTACAAGTCAGTTTAGTAGCAGTTTTAAGCTTGTGAACAACGTTTCTTTAAAAGTAGGCTACATTAACGACGTACTACTTGTTTTTAGAAATAACGATTACTTAAAGAAAGACGTCTCATTTTCATTTGTTTTCCCTTCACAGATAGTTGTTTATTCTTTTCCAAATGTTTTCTTCAACGAAGTTTTGCCACTTTCAGAGTTAAAACTTCCTATTTCAATTTATGTTCCAGATAACTTTCCTTCTGGCGTTATAACAGCTACAGTTACTGTTTCATATCGTAACGAAGCTGGAAGTAACTATGTTGAAAGTATAAGTATACCTTTTATGCTTACTAACCCAATTAACTTAACTCTCTATGGTATTTCTCAGTCTCCTATCTTAGTTTATCCAAACTCTTCTGTTACTATCTCGGGAAATGTACTAAATAGAGGTAATGTCGCCGCAAAATATGTTAATGTTTCGCTAGGTGCTCTTCCACAAGGTTTTTACTCTTTTCCAGCTTCTAGTTCTTATTACATAGGTGATCTTCCTTCTGATTCTATATCATCGTTTAGCATCACCCTGTACATAGAGAATGTAAGCCCAGGAACTTATAGAATACCAATAATAGTTCAATACTTAGACGACTTAAAGCAAACAAGACAGCAAACTACAGACTACCTTTTAGTTATAAGTAAGGGGGAGACTCATACCTCTAGCCAAGGGACTCAAACACTAAGCTCTAATAACTTTGTCTTAGTTACTCTCTTAGCTTTATTTGCTCTAGTTGTCATCGTAGGGTTATTCTTAGTACGCCGTAAAAAAGTGGCGTAAAATGAAATTTCTGGATGGCCTCTTTTTAGCATTTAATGCGCTAGAAAGTAGAAAGCTAAGAAGCTCTTTAACTTTTCTCATGGTTGCAATAGGAGTTGGGCTCCTTGTAGGAGTAAATGGAATGAGTGCTGGACTACAAAATTATGTTACTAAAAGTTTCAGTTCATTGAGCCCAAACATTTTAACGCTTATACCCCAAAGATCAAGTGGTACTCTTTTTATTTCTTCTTCGTCTTTTCAGATAGATGACAATGTAGTTAATAATCTAAGAACCATTCCTGGTGTAAGAGATGTTATCCCATTTATATCTACGACAGCGTTAGCTACTGCTTCAGGTCAGTCTGGCCCTGTTTCTGTTATTGCTATTGACCCTACAAAGCTAACTGTTATACTGCCTGCATTGTCATTGAACTCAGGTTCAATACTAACTCCACAGGACTTTTCTCAGACTTTTCTTGGCTATCGCATAGCTTATGGTACTAGCGGGAAGCTTTCTATTGGTCAAGTAATTACACTTCAGTTTTCGAAAGATATTAAAAGGAATTTTATCGTTAAGGGCATTGCAAACGAAGTTGGACTTAGTATGACCTTAAATTTAGATACTTCAGTTGTAATTAACCTTGAGACTGCAAAAAATCTCCTAAATAAAAGAACTTATTCTGGAGTTTTTGTTGTAACTTATGACCAAACTTTGAACGATGCAGTTTCAAAATTAATCTCTGATAGGTATGAAGATTTACGTGTTATTACCCCTTCTGTAATTACTTCAACGATAAATCAAGTTTTTGGAGGAATAAACTTGTTCTTGAGTGCTATCGCAATAGTTTCTCTCTTGGTAGCTGTCATAGGGATAGTGACCACGTTGTATACCTCTGTGATGGAAAGAACAAGAGAGATTGGAATTCTAAAGTCGATAGGCTTTAAGAATTCTGATATTTTACTACTCTTCCTTTACGAGGCAATGATATTTGGAGTAGTTGGTTCGTTTCTCGGAACTTTATTGGGATTTTCATTAGGTTACGTTTTGCTATCATTTGGTACAATTGGATTTGGTGGTACTAACTCACCAGGACCTATAATGCAAGCTCGTTTTGGAGGCGCGGCATATACTATGGCTTTAAACATAACTCCTTATTATGATGTTTCTACTGTAGTTTTCTTTAATCTCATCGCAGTATTCTTCAGTATAATTGCTGGAATTTACCCTGCTTATAAAGCATCAAAACTTGACCCAATAGTTGCATTAAGAACGGAATAAAACAGTTGTTAATTCTTAGAAGTTATAAGAAGAATTTTAAGTGTGTAGGATCTTTCCATAGACCTGCTACTTATGCTTACTTAATTCTATCTACTTTGAAACTACTGACTAAGGCATATTTTTAATCAGAAAAAACGAAGCAACACATAAAAACTGCTTTATTTTATGTTAAGACGAACAACATGTCAAAAGTTATGCTTGTACACCACTCTGAAATTGCTTTAAAGGGTATGAACAGAAGCAGATTTGAATCTTTTCTTGTTAAGAACTTAAAAGACAAGCTAAGGGACTTTAGCTTAGAAAAAATAAGCAGAGTACAAGCAAGAATAGTTATTTATTTAAGAAATGACGAGCTAATTCCTAATGTTGTTAGTTCAATAAAGAAAGTGTTTGGCGTAAAGTGGTTTGCCATTGCAGAAGAATGTGAAGAGGACTTAAGCAAAATAAAGGATACAGCTTTTTCTTTATGCAGTAACTTACTGTCTGAAGATGTTAGCTTTAGAGTTGTTGCAAAAAGAGCTGACAAAAATTTTTCGCTGAATTCAATGCAACTTGAGGAAGAAGTTGGAGCTTTTCTTGTAAGTAAATATAAAGCAAAAGTTGATTTAAAGAATCCAATGAGGAAAGTTTACATAGAAGTAACAAAAGGGAAAGCCTATGTTTACTTAGAAAAGATACAAGGTCCTGGAGGATTACCCGTTGGAGTTGCTGGAAAATTAATTTCTTTAGTTTCTGGGGGGATCGACTCTCCTGTTGCCAGCTGGTTAGCAATGAAAAGAGGTGCTCAACTTATTTACCTGCATTTTCACCCATACGAAAGTTCAGAAGCTGTAAGAAATTCTAAGATAAGAGAACTAATTCTTCTTTTGTCTGAGTGGGGCTCAAGTAGAAAACTGTATTTAGCGTCTTCGTCTGAGTTTTTACTAAGAAGTGTTTCGCTTTCAATTCCAGAGTACAACATTCATTTATTTAAGAAATTGATGTTTAGAGTTGCAGAAGAGATTGCGAAAAAGGAGAATGCAAAGGGTATAGTAACTGGGGATTCCTTAAGCCAAAAAGCTTCTCAAACACTGGAAGCTATGCGCGTAACAGATGTTGGTATAGGCTTGCCAATAATAAGGCCTTTGTTGGGCTACGACAAGGATGAAACTGTAAGCCTAGCACAAAGGATTGGAACTTATGAGCTTTCAATAAAAGAATACAAAGACTGTTGTAGTTTAATGGCGAAGCACCCCATCACGAAGCCTAACCTTAGTACTTTTGAAAGGCTAGAAAAAGAAATAAATCTCGAAGAAATAGTGCGAGAAACCTTAAAAAATGTCGAAGTAATAGAGTTTTAGAGGTCTTTCTTTTTTACTAGTCTATACTTATACCAAATTCCCTTAACTTCTCTGTCGTAAAACCCTAGTTTCTGTAAAGTTTTGTTGTACTTTTCTTCAATTTTTTCTATTCTCTTTTGACTAAACCTCTCCTTAAACAAAGGATTGCTTGCATATCTTCTTATTGCTTCCATTAGTATCATGTTGACAAGTTCATCAAAATCAATGCCTGCTCCTTTTGCCATTGTTGGCAAATCTCCGTAGTTCGGATGCATTCCTGGAAGTGGGTTCATTTCCAAAAAGTAAAACTTTCCATCTTTTAATCTAACGTCCATCCTGTTAAAGTCTCTTACTCTTAGCGCATCATGCGAAATTGCCGCTTGAGTTGCTAAGTAAACATATGTTTCGTTAAAATCTAACAGCGAGAGCGCTTGTTTGTCTTTTTCTTTTACTTTTATAAAAGTATACTCTGGTTCCATGTCTTTTACTTCTTGGTCTCTTAAAGAAGGATGGCCTGGTATCTTAGATAAATCTATTTTCATTATTGGAACAATTAGTCTACCAACAAAACCAATAGTATACTCTGTTCCTTCGATGTACTCTTCTATAAGTGCAGGCTGATTATAAACAGTTATTACTTCCTTAACTTTTTCATTAAGTTCTTCTTCGTTGCTTACCTTAGATGACTGCTTTAGTGCTATGCTAGAGCCTTCACAACTAGCTTTAACTACAAGTGGAAACTTTAGTTTCTTGTCTAGTTCGAATGGATATTCTCTTACAACTTGAAATGCTGCTGTTCCAACTCCATAAGCAGAGACTATTTCTTTCGTAGCAGCTTTATCTAAAGCATTAATCAAAGCTTGTGGACTTGATCCAGAGTATGGAATGTTTAGAAATTCAAGAAGCATCGGAACAAGTGCTTCTCTGTTTTCAGCTCCAAAGAGATCTTTTGAAATGTACTCTGCTATGTTGAAGGCGATATCAATCTTATCCTTGTTTTCTTCTAGCTTATGAAACACATGTCTATCTGCTTCTATGTGAATAACTTTGTTTCCTGTTTCTTCTAGTGCACTTGAAATTGCTTCGATTGTCTCAGGGTAATCCCATTCCGTATATTTCTTTAGAAACTCTTCATCGTACTTTTTACTTCTAACGTTGTAAACAAACCCAATCGTTAGACTCTTTGTCATTGCCTTTGTCTTTAGCCTAAATTTGCGGTAAATAACTTTTTCTGTAGTGCAAAAGAAAGCTTAAATATTTTGCTTGTAGTACATTAAAAATTAAGAGATGAGAAGGGTTTCAAAACTTTTTGTAAGTGGAGAGCAAGAGGTTACGAATAGTATAAGGAGGCATTTTACAATCGTAGAAAAATGTGTAGAGCTTCTCTACAGCATGATTGAAAAAATATCTGAAGGTGATCAAAGCTTCGTTAACCTTTTTTCAGATATAGACCTCTTAGAAACTCAGGCTGATGAAATTCATAAGTCAGCATCTGAAAAAATAGCTTCAGGATCTTTCTTTGCGTACTTGTCTTCAGACTTTTTAAACTTGCTAGAAAGGAATGATGACATTGCTGATGCTACAAAAGATGCAGCTAAAGTGCTTGTAGAAAGTAACCTAAGCAACGAGATTCTAACGTTTGTTTTTAAGAACCTAGAAGGAAAAGAGTATGTTGCTTCTCTACTAAAAACAGTAAAAACTCTAGGCAAACTCTATGAAGTATTAGAGAGTGCAAAAAAGGAAGAGATAATAAAGTTTTCGCACAACGTAGAAAGGTATGAAGAAGATGCTGACTTGATTAAAGCGAGAGTTATGAAGGAACTATTTCTAAATTCAAAGAAGTTTAATGTTCTTGACGTTGTAGTTATGAAGGATTTTCTTAATGTAGCTGACAACATTGCTGACAATGCAGAGGATGCTTCTGATATTGTTCTTAAAATAATAGCAAAAGGATTTAGTTAGGTGTTTTAAAGTTGCTTTCCTTACTATTTGCATCTTTAATGCTCTTCGTCCTTGGATTTAATAATGGAGCTGCAATAAAATCAAGCTTGGTAAGTTCCGGAATTCAAAACCAAAAGAAAGCTTCATTACTCGTAGCTTCCGGCTTAATCTTAGGCTCCGTAATGGAAGGCTGGAAGATGGAAAGGATTCAGCTTGTATCTACTTCCGCTAGTCTTTACACGTTTCAAGTTGTCTTAGTAACCTTGTTGATAATGTTCCTTCTAAGTTTATTTAATTCTCCAGCAAGCTTAGCCCAGATTTTCTTTTCCTCTACCTTAGGCATACTAATTGTAAAACATGCCTCAATAAACCTTAATTTATCTATTGAAGTTATTCTATCTTGGATCTTTACTCCACTCCTTTCTGTGCTACTAGCCTATCTTACGTATAAGTTGACTTTCTCATTCATTCAAAAGTTTTGCTTACTTGAAGTTACTCTATTAAGCAAGCTTATGGCTTTAGTTGCAGTTTTTTACTCATCTTATGTCTTGGGTGCAAACAACATAGGCTTAGTTTCAGCATTTTACGGAGGATGGCCTATCGTAGGCTTATTCTTTTCAGTTGTTGCGTCACTTGGAGTTTACTTTAGCAAGAAACTGACGAAGTCTCTAGGTGAAGATCTAATAGTTGTAAGTCCAGTTGGTGCTTCAGTGAGTACATTTTCAGCTTCTTTTTTAGTCTGGATTTTTACTCAGCTTGGACTTCCAGTTTCTGTAACAACTTCAATAATGAGTTCAGTTATTGGCGTTGGTCTTGCTTCAAAGATAAGAGTCTTCAATCTCAGAACCCTATTCTCTGTAACAGTAGTAAGCTGGGTGCTCTCTGCACTCCTCGGACTTATCTTTGGTAATCTAGCAGGAATCTACTTAGCTTGATACCGTTTCAGAGCTTTTCTCTACTGTTTCATAGCTCTCCTTGAACCCACTTTCAACGTACTGAATCCCTCCTCTTAGTATCTTAAAGGTTTTCTTCTTGCCCTCGCTAACTTCACCTTCTTTTACAAATCCCTTCCTTATGAGTTCAGACATGTATTGTCTTGGGTTTGCAAGTCCACTTAGTCTTGCTTCCTGAGAATACTTTTCTACATCGTCGTAGGTGAAATCTCTTCCTCCTTCAAATTTAAACACGTAATAAGCTATTAGAAGTATTTTCTGAGAACCAGAAAGCTGATCAGGATCCTTTCCAAAAATTTTTGCTCTCTCGTTTATAAATTCGTTAAAATTTGGTTTTTCTTCTTGAACTGTTCCTGTTTCTTTTGATGTAGTTTCCTGGTATAATTTATTAAATAAGATTTCGGCATTTTTTTCTACGAACTCTCTGTCCCCTTCAACTTCAAACTCTTTTTCCCCTATCTTGATTCTAACTCTATAACTACTCTTGTTTTCATCCATTTTTTATGCTGATTTCTTAGAATAAACTAGATACTAATAAATTTTTAGTTTTCGTGTTTCGAAGAGCAGGTGCAAAAATATTTATTTGTCAATAAAATAAAGTTGTCCGAAGCGATATGAGTGACTACAAGTTAGACGAAGAAAGAATAAACTTCTTAAAGCAACTTTCTGAAAGCTTTGGACCTTCAGGTTTTGAAAGGGAAGTCATTGGAATAGTAAAAGACTATGCCTCTCGTTTTGCAGATGAAACAAAATCTGATAAGCTTGGTTCTACAGCATTTATTGTAAAGGGTTCGAGCGAAAAGCCAAGAGTTTTAGTTGCGGGACATGTTGATGAAGTTGGTTTCATAGTTACAAGTATAACCAAGGAAGGATTTCTAACGTTTAAGCCTCTGGGCGGCTGGTTCAGTCAGGTTTTACTTTCTCAAAGAGTTCTAATTAGAGCCAAAGACAAAAAAATACTTGGCGTCATAGCATCAAAGCCTCCTCACTTACTAAAAGAAGACGAAAGGAATAAGGTAATCACAATAGATCAAATGTACATAGACGTTGGAGCCAGCAGTAAAGAGGAGGTTGAAAAAATGGGAATAAGAATAGGCGATCCTGTTGTTCCATGGTCTCCTTTTTATCTTGCAAACAACAATAAGATAGTTTTTGGCAAAGCGTTTGACGATAGGATAGGTGCGTTCTTAGCTGTAGAAGCTTTAAGGTATATCGTAGAAAACAAGGTTGTTCATCCAAATACATACTATGCTACAGCAACTGTTCAGGAAGAAGTTGGTTTAAGAGGTGCGCAAACAACTTCCTTCTTAGTAGAGCCCGACGTAGCTATAGTTACTGAAGTTGATATCGCTGGAGATGTTCCTGGAATTAATCCTGCCGAAGCTCCTACTGCAATAGGAAAAGGGCCTTCTATAGTGACATTCGACGCTTCAATGATTCCCAACGAAAAACTAAAGGAGTTTGTAATCAACGTTGCAGAAGAAAAAAAGATTCCATATCAACTGTCAGTTGTTCCTGCAGGTGGAACTGATGGAGGAAGGTTCCATCTGTACAAAACTGGATGCCCAAGTGTAGTAATTGGAATACCGACTAGGCATATCCATTCACACGTTGGAATTTTAAGTTTGAACGACGTAGAAAATGCAGTAAAGTTGATAGTAGAGCTTGTAAGAAGGTTTGATTCAAAAACCGTAGAATCTTTTACGACTATCTAGAAGTTTTCTTTCTAATTTTTAGTAAATGATTTTTTTATAACTCCTATTTTTTACTACCTTTTTCTGGTGGCATCACGTAAAGATATAGGTCATGCGTAGATCCATCGCTACACGTAAACTTTTCAAAGTAGTTTGGTTTCCACTCAGATACTTTGAATTCATGCGACACAACCCTTGCTCTAGGTTTTAACTCTCTTTCGAGTTTTGGTCTTATTCTCTCATTTACGCTTTCTAATAAGAACATCGTCACAACGTCTGCTTTGCTTATGTTTACTTCAAAAAAGTTTCCATGGATTATGGAAACTCGGTCTTCCAACTCCAGCTCCCTTATCTTTTTCTTAATGTTTAGAACAAAGTCTTTTTTAATTTCTATTCCTATTGCTTTAGCATTAAATTCTATTGCAGCGATTATAAGTACTCTTCCATCTCCGGCTCCTAGATCAAAGACTGTCTCACCAGGTTTAACCTTAGCTATTTGCAGCATTCTTCTTACAACTTCTTCCGAAGTTGGAACAAATGGAACATCCGGAACTGGTTCCAATCTTCTCACCTTTATTTAAGTTGAATTACGTTGTTAGTTTAAAAACATTTTAAAAACATTTCACTTCGTAGTATTTTTATTTTGAAGCGCAACCACCAACTATAAACACTCTCAGAAGTAGATGTCTCTCAATTTTAGTTATGTAGAACACCAAACTTCTGGTTATTTAATCTATCCTTTATTTGATGACCTTTCGTAAACTATTTAACTTGTAACCCGTATGTACTACTAAATATTGTTTCGTATGCATCCATAATTGCAATTGTTGCTTCTCCTACAGTTTTTGTTATTTGATCATAACCTCCAACTACGTCGCCAATGGCATATACCCCCGGAATGTTTGTTCTCATTTTCCTGTCCACTACTATGTACCCATTTTTGTCAACTTCTATTCCTGCTTTCATTGCTAGCTCGCTTCTAGGCTTTAAACCAATTAGTACAAAGACTGCATTTGTTTTTTCTTCAACAACTTCGCCTGTTTTGGTGTTTTTTATTATCACACCCTCAACGTAATTTTTTCCAACTATTCTTTCAACTAAAGAATTCCAATAAATTCTTACATTATCCTTTTGAAGTAGGATATCTGATGATTTCCATTCAGCTCTAAATCTATCTCTCCTATGAACTACAATAAGTTCAGAAGCTATTGAACTCAAATAAATTGCACTAGTTACTGCAGTATTTCCTCCTCCGACCACTGTTATTCTTTTTCCCTTGTACAGAGGTCCGTCGCATGTAGCACAATGACTAACTCCTCTTCCGAAGAGTTCTTTTTCTCCAGGGACGTTAAGCTTTAAGTACTCAGCTCCAGTAGCTATTACTAAAACTTTTGTTTTAAACTCTTTTTCGCTTTCAGTTAGTACAACCTTCTCGCTTTCACTAAGCCTTATCTCCTTTACTCTTTCCGGAACTAAAATAGTTGCACCTGCGCTTAAAGCTTGCTTCAGCATCCTAGAAGCAAGTTCTTCACCAGAAATAGAAGTGAACCCTGGGTAGTTTTCAATTAACGGTGATACTGCGACTTGCCCTCCAGGATTTTCAGCTTCAAGAACCAACGTCTTTAGTCCATACCTTGCAGCGTAAGTTGCAGCAGTTAATCCTGCAGGCCCTGCTCCTATTATTACGACATCCCATTCGTTTGGTAACTTTTCTTTCTTCAGGGCTAGAGAAATCATGGGCAACCTTCACCCCCAGATCTTATTTAAACTTACCTAGCTTAAGTATTTTAAACTAATTTATTACCTTTATACATAAGAACAATAAAAGGCTCATTTACTAAAGGTATTTCAAGTAAAGAGATGAGCGAAGCAAGTAAAATTAGAACGTTAGTCTTTATTTCTCTGTATGCTGCGCTTTATACTATCCTATCTCTACTTACAGCTTGGATCCCAACAGGGCCTTACTTTATACAATTCAGACCAGGCATAGTTGTTCCAATGATAGCCGCGGTAATGCTTCAACCTTGGGCTGCAGGGCTAAGCGCTGCCATTGGAACATTTATTGCTAGCCTCTTAAGGTATGGTACTCCTATGCTGACTATATTTAGTGGAACACCAGGAAACTTCCTCGGATTTTACGTAATGAGCCTTTTGTATTACTACTTAAGGAAGAAAAAGATAAACTGGATAGTTTCTCTTGCAGTTTCTTCGGTTATTGGAATGATGATAGGCTCTATAGTGATTGCTCTTGGTTTATGGTTCTTAGCTAATACTTTCATGCCAAGTTTGGGTAACTTTACGAACATTGTTTTTTCGATCACTTCCTCCTTCATTTTAGTTCTCGCTCCATTGCCAATTTCTTTCATTATCTGTATTGCTGCCCTAAAGTTGCTAGAAAAAGCAAAATACCTTTCTCTTTGAAGTTATTATTTTAAATACAATGTTTCTAGATCGTTTGGTATAAAAACTGTCATATTTTTAACTTTGAATTTCCTTTTCTTTATCTTTTGTTTTCCTAAATGTACAAGCACAAGCATACTTACGTTGCACTTTAATCCTTCAGAAATTGCTTGATTAACAGTTGAATGACCAATCTTAAAAGAAAAATTCTCATACTTGTTACATAAAGATGCTTCGTGAATTAAGATGTCAGAATTCTTTCCAAACTTTACAAGATTTTCTGTTGGCGATGTGTCTCCACTATAAACTATCGTTTTCCTCTCTTTTTTTAAAACTATTTTATATGCAACCGAAAATGATGTATGTTTTGACTTTATACAAGAAATTTTTACATTCTTATCTTCATATGCATTCGATTCTTTTTCCTTAGCATAAAAAGAACAAAGTCTCACGTTTTTTGTTAATTCGGTTGGAATGTATCTCATTAAATTTCTTATATCTTTTTCAATTTTGTTTGGATAAATAATCTTTATTTCATGTCTCGTTAAAAAAGTCCGATAAAGCACTACACTTGGTATCCCTAAGACATGATCTCCGTGGCTATGAGTTACAAATATAGCTTTTATTTTTCTGAAATTAATTTTTGCTTTTTGTATTTGCTTAAAAGTGGCTTCTCCTGCATCAAGTAGGTAATTACTTCCCTGTGTCTCTATGAGAAGGGCTGATTCGTTTCTTTCAATACTTGAAATCCATCCACCCGTTCCTAAAAATACTATTTTAGCCATCTTCACTTTTATTTTGATAAACTTGGTTATAAGGATTTACTAAAAAGAAGACTTATTCAGTAGTACTAGGCATCAAAAAAGCTCAAGTATTTTTTCTCTAAAGCATACTTCACTTTTATCAAATGTTTTGAGCTCCAAGGTTTTAACTAAGAATGTCACTACCTGTGTCCATAGACTGACTTTGGTTTATACGGTTCTTCAAGATACTTTATTTCATCGTCTGAAAGTTTTACAGTAGTAGCGTTAACTGCTTCTTCAACATGTTCTGGTTTAGTAGTGCCTATTATTGGAGCAGTCACACCTTTATGTAAAAGCCATGCTATGGCTACCTGCGATATAGTAATATCTTTGCTCTTTGCTATTTCTGAGGCTCTTCTCAGTATTTCTGCATTTTCAGGAGGCTCAATGTAGACTTTATAATCATCTGAACCCTGCTTTATTCTAGTTTCGTTTTCAGGTAGAACTATTTTTCCATCTTTATAAAACCTCTCTGATAGAACTCCTGCAGCAGTTGGACTCCAAGGTATTATTCCTATTCCATTAGCTTTGCAGAATGGTATCATTTCTCTTTCTTCTTCTCTATACAGCAAACTATACCTATTCTGCATACTTACGAATTTCTCATAACCTTTCATTTCAGCTGTGTATATTGCTGTAGCAAATTGCCATGTCCACATGCTAGATGCTCCTATGTATCGTACTTTTCCTTCTCTCACTAAGTAAGTTAATGTAGACAGTGTTTCTTCTATTGGTGTTTCATAATCCCATCTATGGATTTGATAAAGGTCAACGTAATCTGTTTGTAGTCGCTTTAATGAATCCTTTATTTGTTTCATTACATGTTTTCTAGAAAGGCCACTATCATTGGGTCCATTACCCATCTTTCCATAAACTTTAGTAGCTATTACGGCATCTTCTCTTCTTTCCTTTAAGGCCTCTCCGAGTATTTCCTCTGACCTCCCTCTAGAATAAACATTGGCTGTATCAAAGAAGTTAATGCCTAAATCCCATGCTTTATTTATAACTTTAAGTGCTTGATCTTTTTCTACCATCCAAGGTGTAGCATTTCCAAAAGACATAGCTCCTAGACATATCTTTGAAACTTTTAATCCACTACTACCAAGTCTAACGTACTCCATGGTTTTACACCTAAGGGTTATTTGTTGCTTTACATATTTAAAGATTTCGATTTAAACCCAAGAGTTATCTTTGCTTTGACAACTAAACTTTGAACTAGTTATTAAATGCTTATTAACTTAAACTCGTTCTCTTTCTTTTTTAATAGAATAAAAACAAAGAGTACTACAAAGATCAAAAAAACTCCAATCACGATTAAGTTAACTTTGTATTTTGAAGCTCCCAATATCTTGTACTCGTAGTGGGAGGAAACAAGAGGATAGTCATCCTTTACGTAAAGTTCAACATAAGGCTTTTTTCCAATGCCTCCTACAGTATCGTTAGTACTGTAGTCGCTCCAGTAATTTCCAACATAACTTGAATAAATCTTTCCTTTATACTCATAACTTATCTCATTTTCACTTCTCAAAGAAACTGTTGAGTTGCAACTGTAAATGTTTATTGTATTATTTACAAAATCATTAAGGAAGATTGTTACATTGTTAGAGTTAGCTATGTATACCCCATACCAATTGTTAGAAATTGTTAAGTTTGTTACGACTATGTTGGAAGAAAATACAATAAGTAAAGATTGAAAATTATCGCTTAAGTTGAGGTCCTTTACAAGTATGTTAGTACTGTTTATTAATCCAACAAATCCTGCGTTTTCTGATATAGTTAGATTCTCTTTTCCAACTAAGTACACAACATTTTTGTTATTTATTTCATTGTCTAATTCTAAAAAATTCACGAAGTTTTCAATTAAGAACCCATAAACTCCAAAGTTTCTTTTACTTCCAGAAATTAAGTTTTTAGATAAGAAATTTTTGCTTGACATTTCAAGTAACACTCCATACCTATAGTTGCTGTTAATGGTATTGTTCTTTATTTTGTTGTATGAAGAATAAGCCAAAATTATACCTTCAGAGTTATTTTCTACTATGTTGCTTTCTATTGAATTTTCATGCGAATCTATTAAAAAAATCCCGCTTAGCCTATTGTTAAAAATTAAATTATTTCTTACGCTGGATCTTCTTGAATCTATTAAGTCCACTCCATCAGTTCCGTTAATTATCACGTTGTTACTAATTGTTATATTTTCAGCTTTTGCAACAATTACTGCTCTCATTGCAGGATTGCCCACCAACGTAAACCCAGAGAGGTTAGCATCGTCTGAGAGGATCTCTACTACTGGCTTTCCAGAGTCTAAATAGGTTATTTTGGTTGATCTTGGTCCCCCTTCAGACACTAGTGTAACTTTCTTGTTCAGCTTTATATTTTCGAAATAATTTCCCTTTCTTACTATTATCATGCTATAAATCGGCGCATTGTTTATTGCCTCTTGTATGCTTGAGAAGTTATCTGGCACGTAAATTGGTGTCCTTCTTGTAAATTCAACCACCGAGAATACCATTAGACTTCCTTGAAAAGTTGTCAAAAAATGTAACATAAAGGGGATAAAAACAACAAAAATCAGTAAGCGTTTTTTGAACATTCTTACCAACTTTAAGTTAAATTCTAAGTTCGTTTTATGTCCTCTGTATTTAGAATACTGCGAAAGTATTTCTTATAAATCTTATTGTTTTCTCATTCTGTTTCTATTGTTTAGTATTGCATGAATATTATTTCTAAAATCTTGAAATAGCAACATATGTTCGCTTCTAAGTGGAATAAAAGGATAAGACTCAATAAACAATGGAACGTCAGTATTTCTAGAAGTAAGAATCTTCTTGGTTAACTGATAAGAGGCCAAACGACTGAAATTGATTTACAGTACCTAGATTTAATTTTTGTTCTCTTCTATAACTTCAATGTTGTAACTTTCTTCTGATCCTAGAGCATATAAAGAGGTATATTCGATAAAATTATTATGATCCCACTAAGGCGGAATGGTAAGTTTATGCTCATACTTCCACTCACTCCTGCAAGAAATGGGCCAACAATGCTTCCTATAGAAGATATTGACGAAACTAAGTTGTAGTCTTTTCCTCTACTGTCTTCTCTACAATACAGTTGAATCATATAGTTCCTTATCGGCAACCAGAGCGATGCTCCAATGAAGTCGTGAAGTATCCATAGAAAAGCTGAAGCAACAAATAAGTTCGGAAAAGTTGAAATGGCTGTAAAAAAGCCTTGTATGCTTACAAATAACATAAGATAAAACTTTAGTTGAAATCTCTTAAGTTTTTTAATTATCTCATCGCTATACATGAGTGGTATTCCTAGACTTAGTCTATGGGTTGTCATAAGTATCGAAACCATAACTGGCGATAATGCAAATTTCTCAGAGAAGAACAAAGGAGTAATAAAGCTATGGCTTGCAGATGAACCAATAAAAAGAATTAGCCCAGATACAGAGAGAACAACAAGTTGTCTAGGAAACTTAGAATAGCTCTTTACGTTGTTACTTTTGTTTATTATTCTATTTCTTGTTCTCTCTACAAAGAGAATTGAAAATACTACAAAACCAAATATTTGAAGAATCCCCGAGACGATAAACGTAGCGTGGTATCCTAAGAATTCTACTAAGAATCCACTGAGCGCTAATCCAACTGCTTGAAAAATGAACTCTAGGCCTGACATTTTAGAGTAGGCGGGAATAAAGTTTTCTTTGTCTTGATCGAACAACATGGGAACAAAAACTGCATTCTTTATTGCTACGGACGTGTCAAAAAGTATTTTTAGTATCGTTAGAGGAATTAAGTTACTGAAAAACGAAGTAGTAAGGTGAGAAATTCCTCCAAGTAGCAAAGCTGACGAAAAGAATATTTTTCTTCCTAAAATATCTGACCTTTCTCCAATAAATATGTTTGCAACAGTTACAAATAAAGCTGATAGCGTAAAAGCAAATCCCATATCTATTAGAGATATGTTTAGAAAATTCATGTAAAGTGGAAAAAGTACTTCGTAAAGGCCAAATGAAAATCCAAAAATTGCTATCGGAAGTATCGTTCCTATCAAACTTTTTGCATCCAACGTGGCCACAGTAGTCGTTTCTGAACTCTTATATTTCTTTTCTTTAGTTTTGACTCCTAAAAAGATTTATAAAGTTAAACCTACAAATAAATTTTGAAGAAAAATGAAGAGCACAAAAGTTGGAATAACAATGCTCTTGGATGAACGAAAGCACGTTTATCCTCAGTACTATGAAAAATGTCTATCGATTGTTAAAAACTGGGCAAACTTTATAGAAAACGAAGTGAAGTTTATCGATGGAACACATCCAGAGGTTATAGTTTCTTCTAAGCTCATCTCTTCTATAAGTTCAGCTAGAGAAGTTGGAGAAGAGTTTGTAAGCAAAGGCGTTAGACAAGTTATCATAGTTTACAACGTATGGAACTTCCCATACTTAGTATGGCCCTTCTTAAATACTGTAGGAAAAGATAAACCAATTCTTAATTTGTCGAACAACGAAGGAAAGTACCCTGGTAATGTTGGTTTGCTTGCAACAGATGGTGCCCTAAGACAAGCTGGCTTCAGAACTCATAGGATTGTTGGAGACCCAAATGACCCTAAAGTTAAGCAGAAGGTAAAAAATTGGGTTATGGCATCAATTGCAGCCACAAACATAAGAAATGAAGTTTACGGAATGTATGGTGGCCATTCTATGGGGATGGAAACGGGATACTTCCATTTAGTGCCAATTCAAAATTACTTTGGAACAACGGTAAGTCAGGTAGATCAGCTCTTAATTGTTGAGAAAATGAAAGAAGTTAGTGAAGAAGAAGTTAACAAAGGCTTGAAGTGGTTAGAAGAGCTCCTTGGAAACAACATTAAGTATGATGGAAAAATGCTAACAAGAGAAACTCTAGCAAAACAGCTTAGGCTATACTTGGCTGTAAAAAGCCTTAATGAAGAAATGGGATTTGATTTTTGTGGTATAAAAGGCCAAAGAGAGCTTTCTGAGCACGTTGTTATACCTGATGTTGCAGAGATGCTACTAAACGATCCCTATGATTGGAACGGCAAAAAGGAGCCAACAGTATGCTCAACTGAAGCTGACTCTTTTGGAGCATTAACTATGCAAATTCTGAAGTACATTAGTGGAGGTCTTCCTGTTTTGTTTATGGACGTAAGACTCTACCATCCTGAACTAAACATATGGGATTTCTGTAACTCCGGTGATCATTCAAGTTGGTATGCCTCGAGAAGCTTTGACCCTAAGGAAAACCTAAAGAAGGTAACTCTTTATCCTGCCCTTGAACTATACTTTAAGGCTGGCGGCGCTTCTGTTTCTTTTGATGCTGGAGCTGGAGAACTAACATTCGCAAGGCTTGGACTCTGGAAGGATAAAATTTACATGGTGATCGTAAAGGGCGAAAGTGTTGAGCTAGATGAAGCAACAAGAAAAAGGATTAATTCTGAAACTGACCCCACTTGGCCTCACGTACACGCTCGGCTTAACTGTTCTTACGATGAATTTGTAAACGTATTTCCAGCAAATCATATTCATGCTGTTGCTGGGGACCATGTCGAGAAACTTATTTATTTCAGCGAGATAACTAACATAACTCCAATTGTTTTAGGTGATAAAGAAGCTCAAAAACCAATTTGGAAGCTTGTAGAATAAGCTACACTTTTAATTTTCAACTAACTTAGATTTATTTTTTCTGCTATAATTTTTTTGATTTCAGTAATAGGCATATTTAATTCTTTTGCGATTCTCTTCACGTCTTCAAACTCTGGTTTTGCTCTAAATGTTTTTCCATTTAAGCCTTTTATTACTTTTATCGTAACTTCAAACTTTTTTTCTTTAATTTCTACTTCTATTTTCTTAGTTTCTCTTTGCAATGTTATCCTATCTACTTCTTTTATCCTAACCCCTAATGTCTTAGTTTCATTGAACAAAGTTTCAACTATCTTTTCATAGTTGTTAAGATCGCACATAACTGAAATTAAATACATTGGCCTATTCTTCTTTGTGATTCCCGGAAGTATTGTTATATCTTTTGCCCCTTCTTCCATAACTTTTTCAATCAAAAATCCTAAGGTTTCTCCATCTACGTCATCAACATTAGTTTCAACCATAATTACTTTATCGTTGGAATAAATTTTATCATTTTGTTCACCAAGAATCACTCTAAGTACGTCAACGAAGCCTTTTTCATTTATTGATCCAATTCCTAAACCAATTTTTATAGGTTTCATTAAAGGATATTGTTCGAGAACTTCTTCAGCTATATTCGTTACTATTGCCGCTCCAGTTGGAGTTGTCAATTCAAAATTTATTGGTCCTCCTCTAAAGGGGAAGTTTTTTCTTGTTAAAATTTCTAACGTTGCTGGTGCTGGCACTGAAACAGTTCCATGCGAAAATGTAATCGTTCCTCCTCCAACAGCTAAAGGTGATGAAACAATTTTACAGTTGTTAAACAAGCCAAGAGAATCAAGAGCGGTAACAGTTCCAACAACGTCGATGAAAGTATCTACTGAACCACTCTCGTGCAAATCAACTTCCTCAATACTTTCTTTGTGTACCTTAGCTTCAGCGCTGAGGAGTGTTAGAAAGATTTCTTCAACTTTTTTCTTTGCTTTTTCAGAAAGGTTACTTAAAGCCTTGTATTTTTCTAGCACCTCTAAAATCTCTTTTCCTTCCCTTCTTTGAACATCTTCAACAGCACTAACAACAAGCTTTTTCCCTCTAAACTCCATTAAGCTCGTTTCTTCAAAACTTACTGAAACTTCTTTTACGCCGCTTAGTAAGCTAGAAACTTTTAGTACTTCCTCTCTTATTTTTTGTTCATCAGCCCCTAAATCTACAAGTGCAGCAAGAATCATGTCTCCAGAAACTCCTGAAGTATAAGCGTCTATGTAAACTACTTTAGATCTACTGCTCATAGCACTTCTTAGCCTATAGCATACTTATATTTTTTGCATAAAGGCTTCAAAGTAGCTTCAAATTTGTTAGCAAGAAACATGCGTTACACATTCAGATTATTTTTGTTCTGCACGTAATAAAATACTTAAATAACCTCATTTTGAGTGCACCGGTGGAGGACAAAGAAAGATGAGAGGTGCTAGCCTTCACTAAGGCTATGAATGATTCAGTGCGATTTGCAATTCCAAAAGGATCCTTAGAACCTCAAACCTATAAGTTCCTTGAAGAAGCTGGTTATTCTTTGAGTGGTCAAGAAAGGTCATATAGACCTAGTATCAACGACCCAGACTTAAAAGTAAAAATACTTAGACCTCAAGAAATTCCTCAGCTTGTAGAAGAAGGTGCATACGACATTGGGATAACAGGTCTTGACTGGGTTTACGAAACAAGCGCAAACGTTGAAATTTTGCAAGACCTCGAGTATGGTGCAGTTTCTATAGTTTTAGCAGTAAGCAAAAATTGGAAAGAGGTAAATTCATTTGAAGACCTATTAAAGAAAAATTTAGCTGAAAACAGACCTTTAAAAATTTACACAGAATACATTAACTTGTCGGTTTCTTGGATAAAGAACAATAGCTACTACAGGTCAGTCTTTGGAGATTCAGAGCCTCAAGTAATAACACCTTGGATAAAAAAAGGAGTTAACGAAAAGGTAAAGCTCTTTCTAAGTTTTGGTGCAACTGAAGCTAAGCCACCGGAAGATGCTGATGCCATAATAGATGCAATGAGCACAGGAACTACGTTAGAAGAGAACGACCTCAAACCAATATGTACTATATTCAACTCTACTGCTAGACTCATAGCAAATAAAACTTCTTTAAGAACGAAGAAGGAAAAAATACTTGATGTTCTTAGTCTTTTTAGGGGTGTTGTTGAAGCAAGAAAAAGACTTCACATATTTGTTAACGTTAAAGAGGAAAACCTTCAAGCTTTGCTTTCCGTGCTTCCTGCCCTAAAAGGACCAACCGTAAGCCCCCTCTCTCAAAAAGGGTGGTATGCTGTTAATACTGTGATAGAAAAGGATTCATTCTTGAAAATTCTTCCTTTACTTAGAAAGTATGCTCAAGGCTTAGTGGTTCACTCTCCTAGGCAAGTTATGTCTTTGGAGGAGGTTAAGATAGATGCTCCTAACTGTAACTAAAGACTCAGCTAAAATTGTAGCTATGCAACTGAGAAGTAATGTTTCTTCATTACCTATTTCTGAAGTTGAAAAAATTATCGAAGAGGTTAAGCAAGGAGGAGACAAAGCATTAAAGCTAATTGAGGAAAGAATTAACAGCGTAAAGTTAGAAACTTTAGAAATTGAAAGTTCAGAATTAAGTAGCGCTTTAGATAAAGTTCCAGTAAGCACAGTAGAAGCAATAAAAGTAGCAATTGAAAGGCTTAAGGTAGCAGAAACCCCATTACTCGATACCATAAAAAACGAGATAAAAGTTGAAGATGGTAACGTTGAAATCTTATATAAGTATATTCCTTTAGAAAGAGTTGGTATTTATGTTCCTAGAAGTTCGTTTGCTTATCCAAGTAGCTTGATAATGGCTTCAGTTCCAGCAGTTCTAGCAGGAGTTAAGTCTATTGTTGTTGCAACTCCTCCTTATAAGGATGGTAAAGTAGATAGCAAGATCTTAGCAGTATGCGCTCTCATGAACATATACGAAATCTATAGGATAAGTGGTGCTCAAGCTATTGCAGCTTTAGCCTATGGCACAGAAAGTATAAAGCCCGTTGAAAAAATATTTGGAGCTGGGGGCAAGTTTGTTACTGCTGCTAAATTCCTCGTTTCTAGGCAAGTAGCAGTTGACATGTTAGCAGGTCCAACTGAGCTTTTAATCTTAGCAGACGAGTCCGCAAATCCAAATTTTGTCGCTTATGACTTACTTTCTCAGGCGGAGCATGGAAGTGGTAGCTTAATTGTTTTAGCTTCAAATTCAGAAAAGTTCATAGAAGATGTAAGTAAGAAATTAAATTCTATTTCAAAAGAGCTTGCGAAAGGTATTGTATTTGTTCTTGGAGGAGATATCATATCTTTAATCTTATTTGCAGAAGCATTAGCCCCAGAGCATATTCAAGTTGTTGGCAGTAAGCTTGAGCCCTATGCTAGTGAGATAAAGAATTCAGGAGTTGTCCTTGTAGGAGAATTTACTCCCTCAGCTGCAAGCGACTATATACTTGGCTCAAATCACATTCTGCCAACGTTTGGTCTAGCAAAGTCTAGAGGTATCCTCTCGCCAATTGACTTTCTTAAGCTTTCAGTTAGAGTAAGGGCAAGCTCCAGCGCGATTAAAAAACTTGGCTCGTATGCCATAACACTAGCGAAAGCAGAAGGTTTTCAAATGCATGCTAAGGCAATAGAGGTGAGGATGAATGAACCTAGTTAAGCTTGATGCTAACGAGAATCTCTTAATTCCCAGACAACTAACAGAAGAGCTAATGACCAAAGTAATTAAGGAAGTAGACCCTAGGCTATATCCTTCTGACAACGAAAAACTTGAAGTTGTGGAGAAAATATCGAACTACCTTAACGTGGACAAAAAAGAGGTTGTTTTGGGAACAGGAGCTGATCAACTAATTGACCTACTGATAACTTTGTTTGGTAGCAAAGGAGTTACTTTGCTTTATCCTTCATTTTCATCTTACTTTAGTGCTTGTAAGCTTCACAACGTTCCTTTAGCTACAGTAGCTTTTAATAGGGATTTCAGTATAAACAACGGTAGTCTTTTTAGTGCACTTAAAAAGTCAAGTTTGTTCGTACTCTGTAGACCAAACAACCCAACTGGAAATTCAATAGATGAAAGCTTTGTTCTTGAGGTGGCTGAAAGCTTTAATGGTATTGTTGCTATAGACGAAGTCTACGGTGAGTTTTCTGACTCTCAACTTCATTACCTTCCAAACAAATTTAAGAACGTCGTTGTTCTTAAATCGTTTTCAAAATCTTTTGGAGCTGCTGGGCTTAGGATAGGTTACCTTATAGCTAACGAAAGCTTAGCAGAAACCATCAGCAAATACCAGTTCTTATACCCTGTTACTAATTTTTCTCTTAAGTATGCTTCTTATTTGCTTGACAACGTAAAAACGTTCAAAAAGTATTGGCAAGAACTAAGAGAAGTTAGAAGCTGGTTCTTCAATGAACTTTCAAACATAAGTAGCATAGAGGTAATTCCCTCTCAGACGAATTTTGTTTCTTTTCTTACAAATGCTGAGGACTTTAAAAACAAGATGTTGCTTAGAGGCTATGCTATTAGAGAATTTGATGGAATTTTTGGCTATAAGAAGCTAATAAGAGTTACTCTAGCAAGCCTCATTGTAATGAAAGAAGTTTCCAAATTAATAAGAGAAATTGTAACTGAAGGCGAGACGAAATGATTGAGAGGAAAACAAAAGAGACAAGAATTAAAGCTGAAGTTAAATTACTAGGTAACGGTGTTTGTGAAGTAAAGACTCCAATAGCTTTCCTTAACCATATGCTTTCAGCACTTTGCTTTTATAGCAAGATGAATCTAACTCTTGAAGCTGAAGGCGACTTAGTACACCATATTATAGAGGATGTAGCTATAGTTCTTGGAGCAGCAATTAACAATGCCTTAGGGGAAAGAAGTAACATTAAACGTTTTGGCTTCGCAAAAATTCCAATGGACGATGCTATTGCAGAGGTTACAGTTGACCTTGTGAGGAGAACTTACGTTGTAACTAATTTAAAGTTAACTTCGCCAGTAGAAGGCATAGAGCCGGAACTCTTTAATCATTTTTTTAGAAGTCTTGCACAGTCTGCAAACTTTACTTTGCATGTCAACGTTGCCTATGGTGAAGACAACCACCACAAAGTTGAAGCTGTATTTAAGGCTCTTGGAATTGCCTTAAGAGAGGCATGGTCTCCTGAATCTAGGTTAGTAAGCACAAAGGGTGAAGTTTAGTTGCCCGTTGCTTTAGTGGATACTGGGGTAAGTAACTTAACTAGTTTAACCAATGCTTTAAGTAGGCTGGGCTTTACTTATGAAACAAGTAGCTCTAAAATTTTAGAAGCTGATGCTATAATAATACCTGGCGTTGGAAGCTACGATGCCGCTGTAAGGAAAATTAACTTGATTAAGAACTACCTTCTTGATGCAATAGCTAGAGAAATTCCTATGCTTGGAATTTGTTTAGGTTATCAACTCTTGTTAGAGAGTAGCGAAGAAGGCAAAGAGAGTGGCCTAGGTATATTTAAAGGAAGAGCTGTAAAGTTTTCAGGAGTAAAAGTTCCTCATGTTGGTTGGAATACGCTAGAGAACTTGAAGGAAGACAAAATAACAGAAGGAATAAAAGAAAAGAGCTACGTTTACTTTGTACATTCTTATTATCCTTTACTTGAAGAAAACGTTGCCATAGCTGAAACAACTTATGGCGTAAAGTTTGCAAGTATAGCAAAAAAGAAAACAGTTTATGGTTTTCAGTTTCATCCAGAAAAATCTGGAACTGTTGGTCTTAAGTTGTTGGAGAATTTCTTGAAGTTATCAAAATGATTGTCATACCAAGCATAGATCTAGTGAATGGAAAAGTTGTTAGATTAGTTAGAGGTAACGTAAACGAGATGAAAGTTTATAGCTATAGCCCTGTAGAAGTTGCAAGAAATTTTGTAGATGCTGGTGCAAAGTTAATACATGTTGTAGACATATCTGCAGCTCTTGGGATTGGAAGTAACAGGGAAGTACTTAAAACTATAGTTAGAAGCAACATTCCAATTCAGTTTGGAGGTGGTGTACGAAATAAAGAAGAAGTTGAATACTTGCTAAATTTAGGAGTTAAAAGAGTAGTTATCAGCACAATTGCGTTTAACAATTTTGCAGTAGCTAAACAGCTTTTAGATTTATACGGTAAGCAATTAGCTGTTTCAGTAGATTATATAGGAAATAGGGTTGCAGTAAAGGGATGGAAAGCTACTGTTGATCTTTCTCCTTTAGAGATAGCTAGGAAACTTAGTCTTCTTGGGTTTAAGTACATCATTTTTACTTCGATTGAAAAAGATGGAACTTTGCTTGGTATTGACCTTGATTTTATAAAAAAAGTTTTAGAAGAAGTTGATACAAACCTAATCTTCTCGGGAGGGATTTCATCAATAGAAGAAGTAAAAAAACTAAAGGATTTGGGTGCTTATGGTGTTATACTTGGAAAGAGCATATACGAAGGAAAAATTAGCTTGAAGGAAGCTATTAAGGTAGGTGAAAGCTAATGCTAGCAAAGAGAATAATTCCTTGTTTAGATGTTGACAAAGGAAAAGTTGTTAAGGGAGTAAAATTCAAAGAGCTAAAGAACGCTGGAGACCCTGTTGAGCTTGCTTCTCTTTATAGTAGTGAGGGTGCCGATGAGTTAGTATTTTTAGATATAAGTGCTTCCTTAGAAAACAGAAGTACCGTAATAAGCCTATCCAAAGAAGTTGCAAAAGTTTTAGACATCCCTTTTACGGTTGGAGGAGGCATAAGAAGCGTAGATGATGCAAGAGAAATCTTAAGGAATGGTGCTGACAAGATCTCAATAAATACTCTAGCTGTTAAAAATCCAAATTCAATTAATGAGCTTGCAAGCGAGTTTGGCTCTCAAGCTGTTGTGGTTGCAATCGATGCGAAGTTTAAAAATGGAAGCTACGAGGTTTTTATTTATGGTGGAACTTCACCAACTGGAATAGATGCAGTAGCTTGGGCTAAAGAGGCTGAAGCAAGAGGTGCTGGAGAAATATTACTAACTTCAATAGATCGAGACGGTACTAAGCAAGGCTATGACTTAAATCTAACAAAAATGGTTCTTGATGCTGTGAGCATTCCGGTTATTGCAAGTGGTGGCGCTGGTTCTCCTCTTCACTTCCTAGAAGTGTTTAGGATTGGTGCAGATGCTGCTCTTGCAGCTGGAATTTTTCATAGAGGCGAATATAGAATTAGAGAGATTAAAGAGTTCTTGAAAAAGGAAGGTGTTCAAGTTAGGCTATGAAACCAATAGGAAAAGTTAAAAGTTCAGAACTAGATTTTGAAAAAGGAAACGGCCTTATTCCAGTTATTGTGCAAGAATACAAGACAAGAAAAATACTAATGCTTGCGTACATGAACAAGGAAGCCTTAAACAAAACTTTAGAAACAGGGCTTGCTCACTACTATAGTAGAAGTAGGAAGAAGCTTTGGAAAAAAGGTGAAACAAGCGGTCATATTCAAAAAGTTAAACGTATACTTGTGGATTGTGATAACGACACATTGCTACTTCAAGTTGAGCAAATTGGTAACGCTTGCCATAAAGGTGAGCACAGTTGTTTTCACATGCTGTTAAGCGAGGCTGAAGAAATTCATAAAAGGTTCGATGAGGAAATCTTAGCAAAGATTAAGAGAGAAGTGGAAAATGCTAAAGTTATAAGAAAAAGTTGGGTAAAAGATGAATCAAAAAAAGACTACTTATACATTTTAAATGCTATAACTGAACATTACAATCCTCCTGAACCTGAAGTTTATGAGTGGATTGCTGAAAAGCTAGATGAACTAACTTCAGATAACGTAGATAAGATAGTTGTTCCAGAGTGTTTTGGAATTCCAATTGCGCAGCTACTTGCTTCTAGGAAAGGAAAACCTTTGGCAATAATTAGGAAAAGGCCGCTTGTTCCTGGAGACAAAGGTGTAGAGTACTCTTCAGGCTATGAAAAAGGCAACTACTATATCTATGGCTTAAAGGAAGGAGATAGTATAATTTTAGTAGATGATGCAGTTTCAACTGGAGGCACTTTATTGTCAATAATAAAAGAGTTAGAAAGCATGGACGTTAACATATCTGATGTTGTATGCATTGTATCAAAAGAAAGCTATGAGGGCTCAAAAATTATCTTTAAAGAAACAAAACTAAAAGTTAAGAGTATAGTTAGAGTTTTTCTTGATGATACTAAACCAAGGGTAGAAGCTTCATACAATGAAGATGTATTCTTCCCAGTGTTACCGTAAGATCCTTTACCAGTAAACTTTTTATATTTCACATAAAGATTTTCTTCTCATGACGAAGGAGTTCATACTGTGCGGAAATTCGCACATCGATCCGGTTTGGCTTTGGCGTTGGAATGAAGGCTATTGGACGGTGAGAAGTACTGTTAGAAGTGTGGTTAACTTACTAAAGAAATACCCTGAAGTAACGTTTGTATTTTCTTCCGCCGTAATGTACAAGTGGTTAGAAGAAAGTGAACCGGATTTGTTTAATGAAGTAAAAGCATTAGTTGAAGCTGGAAGATGGATTCCAGTAGGTGGTTCATGGGTGGAACCTGACTGCAACTTACCCTCTGGAGAGTCGTTTGTAAGACAATACCTTTATGGTCAAATGTTCTTTAAGGAGAGATTTGGAACTAAAGTTGACGTTGGTTACAATATTGATAGCTTTGGGCACAATGCATCTTTGCCTAAAATTCTAAAGAATTCTGGTATCAACTTTTACATCTTCATGAGACCTGGTGCTCATGAGAAAGAACTTCCTCTTAATATATTTTGGTGGGAAAGTAACGATGGCTCAAGGATTCTAACTTTTCGCCATCCAACTAGCTACAATTTAACAAAAAATAGTTTATGTAAAGCTATAGAAAGCTTGTCTCAAAGCAAAGAGCCCCTCTTGCTTCTTTTGTTTGGAAGAGGCGATCACGGTGGTGGACCAGAAGAAGATGACATACTTGAAATACTTAAACTCAAAGAACAAAAAAGAGATCTAGTTATTAAGTTTGGAACTCCCGAAGAATTCTTTAAGAAGTTAGAGAGTCTGAACTTAAGCTTTCCTGTAGTTAAAGACGAGCTTCAACACCATGCAAGTGGCTGTTATTCAGTACTTTCTGAGGTTAAGAGACTAAATAGAAAAGCTGAAAATTCGTTAATGGTTGCTGAAAGGTATTCTACCATTAGTTCAATAATTACTAATAGCACTTATCCTAAGGAAAAGTTCAGAAACGCATGGGAAAAAGTTCTTTTCTGTCAGTTCCATGATTCGTTGGCGGGTACTTGCATAAGAGAAGCTTATGAAGATATTTTCGACATGCTTAGAGAAGCAATAAGCGTTTCTAACGAAATAAAGAACTTGTCGTTGCAAAAAATTTCTTCTATGATAAACACCTTAGATAGTAAACTCAACATAGTAGTATTCAATCCAGTTGCAAATGAGTTGAAGTTTCCTGTAGAAATAGAACCTGCAATAAAAGACATGAGACTTGTTGGTGAAGATGGGAAAGATGTTGAACTTCAAGAGGTAACTCCCTCTTCTTTGGCTGGTACAAAAAGAGTTGTGTTTGTTGCCAACTTACCCCCTCTAGGTTTTTCTACTTACAAAGTTGTAAGTGTTGATTCTGAGGAGAAAGAAAAACAAAGCAGGAACATAGTTGCAGGTAATTATTCATTAGAAAATGAGTTCCTCAAAGTTGAGTTTGATGAAAAAAGTGGAACCATCAAACATATCATAGATAAAGAATCTGGTTGCAAACTGTTCAACGGTGGTGCCGCTTTACCCATAGTATTTGACGACCAAAGTGATACTTGGAGTCATGGTGTTTTTTCTTACAAAACTAAGCTTGGTGAGTTTAAAGTTACTGAAATTAAAGTGGTTGAAAATGGCTCAGTACGGGGGGTGATTAGGATTAAATACAAATACTCAAGCTCAGACGTTGTACAAGACTTCATAGTTTACAAAGGACTTAAATTTATAGAAGCTAGAGTTAAAATTGATTGGAACGAAAAACATAAGCTATTAAAGCTTCAGTTTCCATTCAACCTTTCAGAGGTAAAGTATACATACGAAATACCCTTTGGCACTATAGAAAGACCTGCAAACGGCGAAGAAGAACCAGGTCAAAGGTGGGTTGATGTTTCTGGAAACTTAATAGGCTACAACAATGAAAAAATTACCTATGGGCTAACATTAATCAATGACTCAAAGTACAGCTTTAGTGCAGAAGACAATGTCTTTACAATGACTCTTATTAGGAGTCCGATTTATGCGCACCACATTCCAAATACTAAGAGAGAAGGAGTTGACTACTTTTACATAGATCAAGGTTTTCATGAGTTTAAGTACTTATTGCTTCCACATAAAGGTAGCTGGAAAGATGTATTCTATCAAATCTCAAATCTCTCTGATGCTATCAACCTTGGACTAGACTACATAGTAGAAAGTTGCCATACTGGTGTTTTACCAAGAATGTTCTCATTTCTCTCAGTTTCTGACAAAAATGTGTGCCTTGCTGCCTTAAAAAGGGCAGAATCTTCAGACGATGTCGTTTTGCGAATGTTAGAACAAACTGGAGAAGAAAGAGAAGTAAACATTACCTTAAAAACAAAAGTTATAGAAAGGATTATTTCAGCTAAGATTAAGCCATTTGAACTTAAGACAATAGTAGTTCCAGTTAGCGGTTCTAAAAAAGAGTATGAGACCAATCTTTTAGAAGAACCAAAGCTTTAACTTTAGTAGTTCACTCATACTTATCCCTTTAATCAAATAAAAAGAAGTTATCTAAAAAATAAAAAAGGTTAAAGTTGTCTATATGCATCTAAAGCTGCCATTATAATAGGATTCGTTACAGGAGAGGCAGATAATCTTGGGTGTCCTCCATATTGCATCGTAATAATCTCATCAATTTTCATCTTGTTCTGAATAGCTATTGCAATAGCGTTAATAAGTTCTGCAACTTCATCGCACGCACAAGATGCTTGCGCTCCAATAAGGGTTCCATCTTTTAGAAATATCAGTTTTAATTCTGTTTCGCTTGCGCCAGGTAAGTTTGCAGGATGTCTATTAACAACTTTTGACCTTCCAACAACGTATTCAACGTTCTCTTTCTTAGCTAAGCTTTCAGTAACACCAACGCACGCTAATGCTAGGTCTCCAATCTTTGTTGAAAAGACTCCAATTTGACCGCTTATCCTTTTACTCACCTTTGCACCATACAAACTCATAACAGCGACTCTTGCTTCTTGGCAGGCAATCGAAGCTAGCATAATTGACGTGGGCTTTCCAAAGAGAAAGTGTCTTTTTTCAGTCATATCGCCAACTGCAAATATATTAGGATCGTTTGTTCTCATGAACTCGTCAACAAGAACACCATAGTCTCCTATTCTTAAACCAATTTTTTTAGCTAGCTCTATGTTTGGACGATAACCAATTGAGACAACAACTACATCTGCAGGTATTTTCTCCCCATTTTCAAGTTCTACTCCTTCCGCTTTTTCTTTGCCATAAATCTTTTTTACCGTTCTACCTGTTATTATTTTTATTCCCCTTTGTTTTAGCTTCTCTTCTGCCTTAATTGCAAATTCTTCATCAAAGTTTAAAAGTAAGCAATGTGGAAGCATCTCTACTATTGTTATATCTTTTTTAATATTTGACAAATCATCTGCAAGCTCTACTCCTATAAACCCACCACCAACTATGACAATCTTATTTGCGCTTCGTAATGCTCTCTGCAAAACTTCAACTTCTTCATATCTCTTATAAACTTCAAATACGTTATTTAAGTTTGTACCTTCTATTGAAGATGGAACAAAAGGCAAAGAGCCAGTAGCTAAAATTAGTTTTTCATATTCATAAGAGTTCCCGGAAGCAGTAATAACCTTTTTACTATTTCTATCAACATCAACGACGTTATCAATTACAACTTTTACTCCTTGATTGATTAGAAGCGTATATGGCATTAAATCTTTATCACAGCTTTCTAGCGTAGCTGCTAAGTATGGTATCGCGCAGGGTACGAGTGTTTTACCTTCACTCTTTATAAGAAGAATGGCTTTATCTTTGTAAAGCATTTTAGCTGTAAGTGCAGCTGTAAACCCACTTGCACCTCCACCAACGATCACTATGTCGTACTTATTTTCGTTTTTCATAAACTTTCAGTGCTACACTTGTAATATTTAAGTTTTTCACTTGTTTATATTCTTATTTTCAAATTGCAACATTTAAGTATTGCAATTATGTCTTTCTTAAGTTAAAATCTGTTACGAAAAGTGTGACGCAGGTTGCTTATTACTTCCTCTAAGTAAAAAGTTTTACTTTTAAAGGTGTTTTTTCAACTTCTTTGTGCAGGGCTCAGACGGGTAAGTCGATGTCATCGCCAGTGGCAACTCCATCGACCCTCTTTTCTTCATAGCCTTTTTAGTTTGTTACTTACGTTCTTTACGTACATGCTCATTCTATATTTAAGCTTTGCACTTCCTCTATGCTTGTTTGTACTTGAATTGTAGAGCTAAAGTTCTGCTTTTACTACATTGGAATTAAACTTTTTAAACTATATCTTGCTGTTCTGCTTTCTTGAGAAAGAATTAACTTCTTAGTTTTTAAACAAAATAGTTAAATAGTAAAATAAGTCTGATAAGCGTATCTTTGTTATGCACGCCATTGAAACGTTAGAATTAACAAAAAAGTTTGGTTCTACAGTTGCTGTAGACAAGTTAAACTTTGAAGTAGAAGAAGGTGAAATTTTTGGAGTCTTGGGTCCAAATGGTGCCGGCAAAACAACAACAATCCGTCTTCTTACCTGTCTTCTGGCTCCTTCAAGTGGTTCTGCTATCGTAGGTGGTTTTGATATAATTAAGGATTCTATTAGAGTCAGAGAAATAGTAGGAGTTCAAACAGAAAATCCAAGCTTGTATGAAAGGTTAACTGCTTACGAAAATTTAGACTTTTTTGCAGAAGCTTATAACGTTTCAGGTGAACAAAAGAAAAGAAGAATAAGAGAATTACTTGAATTTTTTGGTTTGTGGGAATTTAAAGATAAAAAAGTTGGAACATTTTCTAGAGGTATGAAACAAAAGCTTTCTATTGCACGTTCATTAGTACACGACCCTAACATAATTTTCTTGGATGAACCAACCTCAGGACTTGATCCTGAATCTGCAAGAGAAATTAAAGATCTTATGAAATCTCTCAGTAAGCAAGGAAAAACAATCGTCTTTTCTACTCATATTCTTGGAGATGCTGAAAAGTTATGCAATAGAGTTATGATAATTAACAAGGGCAAAAAGATTGCTTTAGGAGCTTTAGAAGAACTCCTTAGCAATACGAATAAGAAAATTCTAAAAATTGCTTTAAGAAAGCTGGACCAAAAAGTTATTGATGCTATAAAGTGCTTCAAGCAAGTTAAAGAAATTAGCATAGATAATTCAACTTCTACAGTATCAGTAGTCCTTAATGATTCTGAAGAGGTTACGCCTGAAATAATAAAAAGTGTTGTACTCAATGGAGGACTAATTCTTTCAGTCAATGTTGCCAATCAATCATTAGAAGATGTTTACTTAAGGATAGTTAGGGAGAACAACGTTGAGAATCAATAAAGTTATACTTATATTTAAGAAAGATTGGAGAGAAATCAGAAGGAACTGGCAAATACTGTTGCCAATTTTCGTCATACCCTTTATGATTTCAGTTTTACTTCCAATGTTTATCCTTTCAACTCCAAGTATAATCTCTATGCCAGCTTCTTCACTAGCTGGAATAGAAAACTTGATGAAAAACTTGCCTAAGAACATTCAAACTGAAATAAAAGAGATGAATATTCAGCAAGCGTTAATCTACATAATGCTACAGTACTTTATAGCTCCTTTCTTCTTAGTGATTCCCATCATGGTTTCAGACGTTATAGCTTCTGACAGTTTTGCTGGAGAAAAAGAAAGGAAGACTATAGAAGCGCTATTAGCAACACCAATCTCTGACGATGAACTCTTCATGGGAAAAGTCTTAGTTGCCTTTATTCCTGCTGTTATAGCTACAACTGTCTCTTTCTTGTTATACTCTTTCGTTGTTGACTTATACTCACTTAGATTACTTAATGGAAAGCTAATCCTTCCAAATTTAACCTGGCTTTTATTGGTCTTCTGTCTCTCCCCAACAGTAGCGCTTACAAGCATTGGCTTAACAGTTACGATATCAACTAAGGTTAAGGGCTTCAGAGAAGCACAACAAATAAGCGCAGGCATAACAATTCCCATTCTCTTCATGTTGATATTTGGACAAGTTATGGGTATAGTGATTCTTGGACCTCAAATGATAGTGTTTCTAACGATTTCTTTTCTTGTAGCTAATTTCTTCTTATTCAGTATTGGTATATCTTTATTTGGAAGAGAAGAAATTCTTTCAAAACTTGTTTAACCATTACTTACTGCAACACTTGCCTTACACTTTTAACTTGATGTATAAATATTCAACATGAATTCAATTAGCAGAACTAGCTTATACCACTATCTGTGTTTATTAAAGCGCGACAGATGCTCTTATTTAGTTGCCAACAAAATAAGATAAAGGTGCTCAACCGTTACTTAAGAAAAATTTAAATTAATCTTCTCAGATCTAAAGCTTATGATAGTGGACGTTCATACACACTGTTCGTTAAATTATCGTTGGCTAAGTTACGATCCTATAAAAAATACGCACATAAGGTTCATAACAGCTCCAGAACTAATTGAAAGAGCAGAAAAAGAAGGCATAGACAAACTTGTTGTTCTTCCTCTGGAAAGTCCAGAAAGTTCAATAGAACCTGTAACTACCAGAGAGGTTCTAGAAGTTTACAAAACCTATGAAAACAAAGTTGTTCCATTTTGTAATCCTGATCCTCGGTTAAATATGGGCTCAAAAAGAGACCTTGAGTTCATTTTAGAAGAATACAAAAAAGAGGGTTGCAAAGGAGTTGGAGAAATAACTGCAAATATATACTTTGATGATGAACGAACTTTAAACTTATTTTTTATCTGTGAAGAGCTAAACTTACCTGTTCTGTTTCATATTGGTCCGCAAATTGGAAGTTGCTATGGCCTAGTAGATGAAGTTGGCTTACCTAGGCTAGAGAAATGTCTAAAGATGTTTCCAAATTTGATGTTCATAGGTCATTCTCAGCCATTTTGGGCTGAAATATCTGGAGACCTTAAGCCAGAACAAAGAAATTCCTACCCTACAGGAAAAATCTTTCCTGGAGGAAGACTTGTAGAGCTCCTTAAAAATTATCAAAACCTTTATGCTGACCTTTCAGCATACAGCGGGTACAATGCTATTTCTAGAGATAAAGAATTTGGTATTACTTTCTTGGAAGATTTTCAAGACAAACTTCTTTTTGGAACAGATCTTGATCAACCAAACCAAGAAATTCCTCAACTTAAGTATCTTCGCCAACTAGTAGAAGAAGGTTTGCTCTCAAAGAAAGTTTACGATAAAATCATGTACAAGAACGCCATAAAACTTCTTAACATAAGTTCTGTTTAATTCATAAATGCACTCTGCTAACTTAGCAAAAAGTCTTTTTTAGTTATTTTGCACTTTTATTTAATGCTTTAAAACTCAAGAAAAATCATAGAAAAGAAGATCAGACTTATCTATTAATTTTTGCTAAAGATGTTCCATCGCATGTAACTTCTTTATCATTAAGATGTTGAAGGCCTTCTCTGCAAGTAGCAAAAGTCAAAGAATTCCTTTTCGCTTCCTCTTTAACTTTTAGTAGTATCGCCTCCCTATACTTCTTAGGAGCATAGCGTGAGCCATGAATTCTTTCTCCATCCTTAAGGTACATCTCTCTATATTTTTCAGACAACGTTGGAAAAGCAGATAAAATTCTGCTTAAGTTGTCTATCTTTGCTTTATACGTTGATGACACTAAGTGCTTAGCTCCTGCTTTGGCAGCAGTTCTAACAATATTTCTTATGTTTTCTTCATTGTCTGTTAAAAATGGAAGCAGTGGATCAAACCTAAGCACAACAGGTATGTTGTTTTCAGAAAGTTCTTTTATTGCTTCAATCCTTTTTAGAGGCGAAGGAGCTCCGGGTTCAATGATGCTTGCTAGTTTTTCATCAAGCGTAGTGATCGTTATGGATACAACTGCCCTTCCTCTCTTTAGTATGCTTATGTCTCTTGTAACAAGGTTGGACTTAGTTACTATTTCAACAACGTAGTTATCTATGATTCTTTCAAGTATTTTCCTAGTTAGTTGCTTTTTCTCTTCTAGAGGTATGTATGGGTCACTACTGCTCGAAATATTGATTATGCTTCCCTTTGGTATAACGCGAAGATCCTTTAATACGTTTCCTAGTAAGTTGCTTTTTGGCCTTGGAGTAAATGCATCTTTTATGTAAGATGATGCATAACAATACAAGCATGCATGTGAACAACCTGTGTATGGGTTTACAGTGTACTTAAATGGACAAGTACAGAGACTTTCAGCTTTCCAAGGGTCAAATGGTCTTATTATTCTGTACTGCATTTATTGACTTTAAGTTGAATTTTTAACTTTTTATTTCTTTTTCTAAGCGTTAATTCTTAAGAAACATAAGTTTCTCTGACCTATAGTCTTTTAAAACAATTGAGAAGTGGGATGATGAAGAATTTAAATACTCATTTGACAAGGCAAAAACATAATGAAGAGAGGTAGAAAAAACAGAGACGTAAAGGAGTACGCCTTAAGGAGAATGAAAAAGATAATCGAGATAGCTGAAAAAGTAAGTGGTTCGGGATACTATTGGACAGAACCTTATTTTTTCTCAGAGCTACAAAACTTGGCGTATGAGTTTGATGAAGCTTTTTTGCTTACCGAGGGCGAAGGCGATGAAGAAGTAAACGTTTTTTATTTTATGTTCAACAATAAGTACTATAGGTTGTACTTTAAGTCCTCAGAGGAGCCTATGTTCGCTGAAGAAACAAGTGAAGAAGAGTACAGAAAAAGAAAGATGGAGTTATACTCTCAGGACATCAGAAGAAAAAGGTAATTTCAAAAGTCTTCCACTTTGGCTTCTTTTAAAGTTTTAATTTTCTGATGTACGCTTATAAGAGCTGTGCTTACTTTTATTACGCTTTTAGCTTTAGAATTGTTTTTATAAGCGGGGCATACTTCTTACTTATAAAGTAGTACGTATACCTCCAGCTCTCTCTTTTCTCAACTAATCCTGCGTCATACAACTTTTGAAGATGAATGGTAACTGTGGGCTGAGCAACGTTTAAAGCAGATGTTAGGTCACAAGTACAGGCTTCTCCATAGTTTAGTAGTATCGTCAATATAGCTAGCCTTGTTTTACTAGCTAAAGCATCAACAACACGCTCTAAGTCTTCAAATTCTTTTATGTTCAGTGGCTCTATTCTTTTTGTAGCTCGGCACTTAGCGCTGTTCTCCATCTTTACTATACTACAAGAAACTAAAAGAAGCTTTAAACTTTTGTATAACCAAAACTTTGCTATTTTACTGAATTTTTAGCCTCTTTTATTTTTTCAGAAGCCTTTCTGATAGCTTCCGCTTTATCTCTCCACTTCCTTAGCTTTCCAAGAGATGGAAAGCTTATCGCATCCTTTGGACATAAGTTACTGCACGTGCTACAGCCAACTAAGCAATTGTATGGCCTCGCAACAATCGGCTTGTTCTTCTCAAGGTCCCAGTCATATACACTTCTGCCACATGTTACTATACAAAGACCACACCCAATGCAACTTTCGTAGTCAACTTCCGGATACCATGGAATTTGCTGTCTAGGGATTCCCCACCAAGCATCGTTGGAAAGTTCTTTTATTTGACGCCCCAGTATGTCTTTTTTCATGTCTTTACCTTCGCTCATAGTGCGCAGAAACTTTCATTATCATATTTAAATTTAACTATATGATTACCCTCCTACAATAGTTACTAGGTATCTTAGATAATAAGCTAGTAACGTTCGCTATGAGCCAATACATTGGATTTTTGTTTGGTTTTTGAAGGTTTTTAGTTCAAGCGTTAACAGTATGACGCTAGCTCATTTCAAGCATTTTCGCAAACTCTTTAATAGAGTTTATTCCCAACTTCTTTGAGTGTAAAACTATTCCTGGTGTAACTTCTTTTGCTGGAACTAAAACTAAAGCATCTATATAACGTTCACCTTTTTTGAACGCATAGTAAGTTCTAGTATGTCCATCGATGATGTAAAAACTCTCATTGTACTTAAGCGCTAGTATTGGTGCCTTAGAAGGCGTACGCGAACCTATTATTCTTTGTGGATACTGTGTCGGAATTAGGTTTTCTACTTCTAACTTCATTGGAATGAGTTTGAAATTTATTCCATGAATTCTTCTTAAGTACTCAAGTGTATCTATACATGTTGCCCAATCTTTAATTTCTTCGATGTCTTCCCCTGTTTTTATCATTGGTATATCCAAAACATTTTTCGACCACCAGGGAGGCTTAAACAATTCATTCTGTATTTCATAAGATAAAATGTATTCTTGATTTAAAAGCCACTTAGAAAGGCAACGATGATGACCATCTACAACGTAAGACCTGTTATCTTTTCTTACAGTGATAATTGGAACATCGTAATTCTCTTGAACCATCTTTTTATAAACAAATGCTAATTTTTCAGCTTCTAAGTATGGCTCAGTTGCTAACAGGTCTTCAATCTTTAAAGAAATTTCGTAAAAACTAAACTCACGTTCGTATATAAGTTTGTAAGAATCAAGAATTGTTTTAAGTCTTTCTATCTGTGCATTCTTGTCCTTTACTACTTCTATCATTTCTTAATTTAGTTAAATAGCATTGAAGGTACTTTATATTCTTTTCAAGCTTTAGCTTTTAGAAGATGCTACTACTTTAGTTATTCAACTTAAAAGATTAGTCTCTTTATGAGGCTCTATAGTTCTCTTGAATTTCATTTTTATGCGAACACAAATACTGGTAAGGTTTAAGAAGGCGCCTAAATTAGTTGAAAACCTTAGCATGACAACCTGTGAGCGCAAAGCTGTGAGAAACCTTGTATTCATCTACATTTCCAGAGCTTTAAGGAGCTTTGCAGCCGGTTTTTTAACAATAGCAGTAAGTCTTTACTTGTTTAATAACCTTCGTCTTTCTACCTTTCTGATTGGAGGAATATTTACTTCTGGTGCACTAGCTACGCCAATACTTTCTCTTTTTCTAGGTAGGCTTGGCGATATTTATGGAAGAAAAAAGGTTCTCCTTCTTGACCTTGCTACACTTCCAGTTTCAATTATAATTATTCTTTCAACTAGCAACTACATCCTCCTCATGCTTGCCTCTGTATTGGGTGGATTTGGGATTGCAGGTGGCTTAGTGGGTGGTGGCGTAGGCGCTTCTGCTGCTCCTCTCATTACTCCTCTAATTGCTGAAAATACTAACGATAAGAATAGAACTCTTGCTTATTCTTTAAATAACCTAATAAGTACATTTTCAGGAGCAGCAGGTGTTCTTATGGTTTCAGTTTTTGAATTTCAGGAACTTTTTTTGATCGGGTTAATTATTACTCTACTCTCTGTTTTTGCAATTATTCCTGTTACTGAAAGTTACGTACCAAGAAAGCAAAAAGTCAACGATTCAAAGAAAGTTCAGCTTGGTCAAAACGATAATAAAAAATACATTAAAGTTTTTGCAATTACTGGTGTACTTAATGGGTTTGGTCAGGGAGCTATTACTCCATACTACCCAATAATCTTCAACACTTTCTTTGGAATGAGCAAAAGTCAAATTGGTTACCTTTTTAGTTTAGGTGGTATACTTAGCGGAGTAGCGTTCATCTTTACACAATACTTTACAGACAAATTTGGTTTTCTAAAGTTCATAAATCTTACTAGATCTATTTCTGCAACTCTCGTGCTTTTGCTTCCTTTTTCTCCAAACTACTTATTTGCTTCGTTTTTGTATCTTTTATTAACTCCACTAAGAGCTGTTTCCCTTCCTGCACAAACTTCTTTGATGATGAAATTAATTAGCGAAGAGGATCGATCCACAGCAAGCGGAGTCAATCAGGCAGCCAGGCTTGTTGCATCAGCGAGTGGAACCATGATAACCGGAAGTCTCCTTGGTTCATTTCCGCTTTTTGTTCCATTTCTTATAGCTGCATTTTCTACGTATGGAAATGTGCTTGTGTATATAAAATTCTTTGGAAAAATTAAAGGTCTAACAAGATAAGTCTTCTTTCAATAAAATTTAAAAACTCTAAGTAAATAAAAAGCTTAAAAGTCAAATGACGAGTAAGGAAGCTCTAATAGTTGCAGTTGCAATAACGCTTATATTCATGCTCTTTTCAGCTTTACTCATCATGAAAGCGAATGAACGTAAAGAAATTTCTCAAAACTTGACCGCTTATTTTTCGAATGTAAAGTTAAACTCGTATGAGGTTAAGTTTCTTGGTTGGTTAATAGAAAATGATGAAGCAAGTTTAAGCTCATTTAAGAACAATCTGAAGTCTATTACATGGATTTCTCCTACTTCTTCTTACATTACTAAAGGTGGAGTATTTGTTGGAAGGGTAAGCAACTCTGTCTTAGAACTTGCTAGAGCAAATAACGTGCTAGTGGTTCCATTAGTTGCAAACGAAGGATTTAGTAAAGATATCGCACACGAATTTTTGACGAATCTAAAAGTACGAGATGAAGTTCTGTCCAATTTAACTAGCTTCGTTGTCAATGGGAAGTACGATGGCATAAACATTGATTTCGAAGGAGTCGATCCGTCTGACAGAGAAGCATTAACAGAATTTATGAGGCTGTTGAGCATTAAACTTCATGAGCATTCAAAAATAGTTTCAATCGATGTTCCAGCAAAAACTTATGATTCTAAAGAAGGTTGGAGTGGTGCTTATGACTATAAGGCTTTGGGTAACTATTGTGATTATGTAGTGCTCATGGTTTACGACTACCATTGGTCTGGTAGCTCTCCTGGACCAATTTCACCTTTAGATTGGTTGCGGGGTGTTCTTAGTTATACTACAAGCGTAATACCTAAAGAAAAGATAGTTGTAGGCATTCCCTTCTATGGCTATGATTGGTCTGGAGGAAGAGGTTCAGGAGTAACATTTTCAGAAGCTATAAATTTAGCGATGAGCACCAACGCAAAAGTGTATTTTGATGATAATTCTGGAGAATACTACTTTAAAGCTCAAGGTCATGAAGTTTGGTTCCAAGGAGCAAAGAGTACTGAGCTTAGACTTAACATAATTGTGCATAACTATAACATAACTAATATTGCCGCATGGAGGCTTGGAGCTGAAGACCCAAAAACCTGGGAAGTAATCCAGAGGGAAAGATAAGTTTTACTAGGTAAAAGTTAAATTGAATAACTTTGTTTTTGCTTATACGTTAACACTAAATTAGAACTATAACTCGTTTGAATGCTTCTTAATTTTTTCTACAGCTTCTACTATCGTATCCATGTCTTCTTTAGTTCCTAAGAAGAGGTGTTGTGGTAAAGTTACAGATTCTTGAATTGCTCTTTCTGCTACAGGGTACTTCGACTTTCTTACTATGCGAGCAGAGGAAAGGTGGGCAGATAAAGTCATACTTAGTGGAGGGTGGTCTAATCCTCCACTTGGAATTCCTTCTTCGTTTAGTGCTTCTACAAACCTTATAACTGAAACTCCTCCAAAAGACTTAGGATCGTACTTAAATAAGTATGGCCAAGGTTGATGTCTAGTTAGTCTGCTGTCTACCTTAAGAGGTTGAATACCCTCTATTTCTTCTAATCTTTTGTTAAGGTATTCGCAGTTAGCTTGCCTAGTCTTCAACTGTTCCTCAAGCCTTTCTAGCTGAGCTAGTAAAATTGTAGCTTGAAACTGAGTAATTCTGAAGTTCCACCAGTTTAGCCAATAGTCAATTCCAATTTTGTATATGTCGTCTCCTTTTATTCTCCCACAAGTTCTTATTGATCTGCATCTTTCAGCGTAAAGTTCGTTGTTTGTTATTATTATTCCTCCTTCCCCTGCAGTCATGAACTTTCCTTGCTGAAAACTAAAGCAACCAAGGTCTCCAATCGAGCCTGCAGGCTTTTCTCTCCACATAAAACCATGAGCCCTTGCGCAATCTTCTATCAACGCTATGTTGTTTTCTTTAGAAATCTCTGAAATTTTGTCCATATCTGGAGCATTACCGTAGTTGTAAACGGAGATTATGGCTTTAGTTTTGTTTGTAATGCTTTTCTCAACTTCTCTAAAGTCCATACAGTAAGTTTCAGGGTCAACGTCAACAACAACTAAAGTTGCTCCTGTCATAAGTACTGCGCTTCCAGTTGCCCAGAATGTTAAAGCTGGAGCAATTACTTCGTCTCCAGGCCCAACCCCAACTGAAAGTAGTGCTACATACAACGCTGCAGTTCCACTCGATACACAAACTCCATAACTGCAACCATGACGTTTAGAAAACTTTTCTTCGAATTCCTTTTCCTTTGGTCCACTGTCTTCTACACCTCCTCCCCAAAATCTGCTTCTTAAGACTTCTTCTAGTGCTTTTATTTCTCTTTCATCATATATAGGCCAAGTTGGCCATGGTTTAGTTCTAGTTGGTTTCCCTCCTCTAAGAGCTAGACTCATACATTATGTTTAGTATAAAAGTATTATTTAAAATTGTTGTTTTTATCTAAATTGTTGCTTAAGTTATTAGCGTTACTCTAGTCTGTATTATTTTTTAAGTAATACTCCTAATAATAAATTCTATGGAAAGCCTTAAACTCATTTTTATTCGTAGAACATTGAATTTAAATATTTCATAAGAAACGTTTAAAATCTCTTATAAGAAATGGTAGGCAAATGAAGTACGTTAACTTAGGGAATAGTGGTCTAAAGGTTTCTCAAGTTTGCCTAGGAAGTTGGCATCTTCCAAGGTTAAAAGAAAGAGACGAGTACGGAGTGCTAAAGGTTGATGTAGAAGAAACGAAAAAAGTAGTAAAAATAGCTTTCGACCAAGGTATAAACTTCATAGATACCGCGAATAGGTATCATGGAGCAATGACTCCAGTTGACTTTAACCACTTAGGTAACGCTGAGAAGATCCTTGGCGAAGTGCTAAAAGACTATGAAAGAGAAAGTTTTGTAATAGCAACAAAAGTTGGTGGCCAAATGGCTCAATGGGTAAATGGGCAAGGATTATCGCGGAAACACATCTTTTGGCAAATAAGAGAGAGCCTAAGAAGGTTGAGGCTTGAGTATGTAGACGTTTACCTAATTCATGTTCCCGATAAAGAAACTCCACCTCTAGAAACTTTAATAGCTCTTAACGACTTAGTTAAAATAGGAAAGGTTCATTATATTGGCTCTTCCAACTTAAGTCCTGAAGAAATAATAAGCTTCATGGAGCTTTCAAAAGAATACAAGCTAAGCGGCTTTGTTACAATTCAAGAAGTTTACAACTTAATCAACAGAACAATAGAACTTACTAAGATTCCTCTGGCGAGGAAGTACAACTTTACGGTAATGGCTTATTCTCCTTTGGCTCAAGGAATACTTTCTGAAAAGTATCTAAAGGGAATTCCAGAAGGTTCGAGAGCAACTTACTCCAGTGGACTTAGAGAAACTCTAACTAAGAGAGACCTAAAAGCCATAGAAGAACTTTCTGAAATTGCTAAAGAAAAAGGGATTTCTTTGTCTCAACTTGCAATTGCTTGGATTTTAAGCAAGCAAAAGAGCTTAGGTATAAACGTAGTTCCAATAATAGGAGTATCCAGCAGTCAGCAGTTAGTTGAAAACATTCAGGCTCTCGATGTTAGCCTTTCAGACGACGAAATTAAGAGAACTGAAGAAGTTGCGTCCAAGATAAAACTTTAAGTCATTAAGTTGTGCTAGGAACGACCGTTCAATTATCTGTTACTCTCTGTTGAGACGTAGTACTAGAAGTTGTTCAGCAGTAAACGTTTAAATACTTTGAAAAGTAAACATATACGCAAACCAAAATTGAGTAAAAAACTTTTCTCCGCGGTTGTAATTTTGCTTATCCTTTCATTCTTAGTAGTAGTTTACGTATTCTTTCCAACTATTTTTTCCTTTTTCAATAAAAACAATGTTGCTGAAACTTCAACCAATAGGGTAACCGTAACTAAGTACTCTATTACTCCAAAAGAAATGAAATATACAGACAACGCAACGATAGAAATTTCTCTAGAGAGCAACAAAAGAAGTCATGAAGTTCAAGTTATCTTCTACACTAATAGCTGGGTTAAGATCTACTTGCCTGATTGGAGACCGTTGAATGCAACGAAGGTCGATGGGGTAAACAAGTTTTCATATACTTTTTATCTTGACCCTGCATTTCAGGAAGTCTCACTCAATTTTATGCTAATAGGAAACCTTAGCAACTTAGTTAATTCTGCAGAGTACACTATTGCCCTAGACTTATTGGTTGATGGCTCTCCAGTTAACAGAACATGGAACAATGCAACGATTACGATAAGGAAGTGATCAAAAGAATTTTTTATTTGAAGTAGTACCGATGACATTTTGCTTAAGTTAAACAAAGACCCTTTAGTTGGTAGACTCAAAACAGACCACTTACTAAGCCTTTTTCTCAAGTGTTAATTCTTCACTCAATGGGTGCATTTTGTAAAAATGTTCTTCAGATTCGTTGAAAATGAATTGATTAAAAAGAAACTCTGAAAATGTGTACTTTACATTTCTTACCATCGCACTAGGAGTATTTTGAATTTTCTTCTATAATAACTTAGACTGCGGTTGCTAAGCAAGAGTAAAAGACTACTGGAAGGTTGGTTCTCTACCATTTGTGCTGTAGTTCGAACATAAAAAGCAGTAACCTCGAACTTATGGGGCATCAAAAGTTTAAATGGTTTATTAAGCGTTCTCATCGAATCACTAAATAACTCAAAAAGTCTGTTTAATAGTGTAAAAGATCTCTTAGGAGCAATAGAGGAGGTTTCGTTGGCATTCTCTGGATTTTCGCTAAGGTTTTCTAAAAAACCCACTTCAACCTTATTTTCAATTTTTTCAGTTTTTGGTAGGCTTAACGATAAAATAGTTGTTGAACTTGATGAAATTGAGGAGCTTTCTAGTGCCTCTCCGCAATTACTTAAATTCCTTGCAAATACTTTTAACACTTACCGAAACATCATATTTATTTTTTCCGGCTCAATGTTCGGGCTAATGAGAATACTTTTAGAACCTTCTTCTACTTCTCTACTTTATGGAAGATCTCCTGCGAAGCTCTTTCTTAAGCCTTTTAGTAAAGAAACCTCGGCAAAGTTCTTAAAAGTAGGGTTTGAAGAGTGCAATATCGATGTTCCAGAGTCAGATATCTTAGAAGCAGTCGAAGAGCTTGACGGCATCGTAGGGTGGCTAACATTGTATGGAAACAGTGTTGCAGTTAGAAAACTAAGTCATAGGGATGCTCTAAAAAATGTATTCGATGAAGGAAGTAAGATAGTCTTAGAAGAGCTTGAGCACTTTCTTAGAAATAGAGATAGAAAACGATACATGGTTGCTTTAAGTGCCATGTCAAGTAGAGCTTCTTGGAGTAAGATAAAGCATGCATTGGAAATTAAAGTTGGTAATGTAAATGATGCTACGTTGAAAAACATAGTAGACGCTCTTTTGTCTGCCATGATTATAAAGAAAGAAAATGAAAAATACTTTGTTGTAGACCCTATACTAAGGAAACTGCTGGTAGAAAAGTTTTAACAAGTTGTCTAAAAATGGTTGACAGACTTTAAATGAAGTGCAACAAATCAAAAATTCTATAAAAGGAGAGACTTTTCTTCAAAGTTTCCTTTTTCAACCTTTAAATTGGTCTTTCGTATTAAAATGCGGAAATAAAATATTTTTCTTTTTAATTCTTTACGATCACTCAAGAGTTCTGTTACAACTTTTGTTTAAGTAAATCCTTCCGAAGAATCCTCTTTTAAGAATTCAATATCCTTAAGCGAAAACGGCTTAAGTTCCATCTTTATTATCAAGTGCTACCTTTAAAAAGTTAGTAACAACAAAGAGAGCACTTTTACCTACTTGTACTCAAATAGAAAAAACCAAAAATAGGCATAACTTTTCACTTTTATAGGAATTTGGCACCTTTGTTTTTGAATAAGAACTCGCATTCTCATGTAGATCTATATTTCGTTAAGAAGTAGAAGTATAGCTAAGCATTTCTTAGTTAATTGTCTTAACTTAGTAACAAAGGTTTAAATCTTTTCGATAACGACACTACGATATGGAAAAAGCAGATCAGGGCTTTCACGAAGATTCAAAGAAACCTGGTCTTAGAAACGTTTATGCAATGGGGCTCGTAAGTTTCTTTACTGACATTTCAACGGAAATGGTTACAGGCTACTTGCCTGTCTTTATAGTTAAGGATTTAGGTGGAACGAAAGCAATTCTTGGACTAATTGAAGGAGCTGGAGAACTTGCTAACAATTTCTTCAGGATGATAAGCGGTTTTCTTTCAGATAGGCTTGGAAAGAGAAAACCTTTAGTGTTCGCAGGTTATGCTTTTTCTACGATTTCAAAACCTCTTTTTGCAGTTTCAACAACGCCAGCAGAAGCTCTTTCGGTTAGAGTTATGGATAGAACAGGCAAGGGAATAAGAACTTCTCCACGTGACGCTCTTCTTAGCCAATCTGTAGATGAAAAAGTAACTGGAAAAGCTTTTGGTCTTCATAGAACCCTTGACCAGCTGGGTGCTATTCTTGGACCTCTACTTGCAACAATTCTTTTGCCTTTAATTGGACCAAGACCTCTTTTTATAGCTTCATTCATACCTGGCATAATTGCTTTGCTTATTCTGTGGTTTCTTGTAGTAGACGTGAAAACTGCTCCTAGAAAATCGCAACTTCTTAAAGGTGCTTCTAAAATCGTGAAGGGTGAGTTTCTTCTCCTCCTAGCAATACTAGCTATATTTGGGATTGGCTACTATGACTTTTCGTTCATACTTGTTCGCTCAGCTGAGCTGGGAATTACTCCTGATCTAGTACCACTAGTTTACATGGCAATTAACTTATTTCATACTGCTGTAGGCTATCCTGCTGGAGTTCTTTCTGATAAGATCGGAAGAGAACCTCTCCTCGCAACATCTTTTTTACTCTTCTCATTAACTTCTTTGATCTTTGCTTATTCCAGTGGACTTCTTGCAATCATTTTGCTTGTTGTTTTTTATGGTCTGTATTTTGGAATATATGAAACAGTTTCAAGAGCATTAGTTCCAAGGTATGCCCCCTCAGAACTCAGAGGAACAGCTTATGGGTTGTTCTATATTGTGGTAGGGCTGTCAAATTTGGTAGGTATGTCGTTAGTAGGATTTATTTGGGATAACGTTGGTAGAACACAAGCCTTTACTTATAGTACTCTTACTGGAATCATTGCAACAGTTTTAGCTAGCCTCCTCGTTGTCAGAGCAAGGAGAAAACTTAACAAAGAAAAGCAATCTTCGTCACTTTAAGGTAAAATAGAAAGTCAGCTAAACTATTCGCAATTTGTCAATTGTTCTTAAGCGAGTTTCTGCTCTAAGGATATATTCAATCAATACAGAAGGATTATAGCAATCATTCAGGCGTTAATAAATTTAGCATATGCATTGATATGCTATAAAAGGGTGAATGAAAGGAGAGTTTAAACCTGTTCCAAGTTTTTTCATAGCAATCTCTTATCTCAGACAACAACTTTCTTCTTAACTCTTTCTTCCCTAAACCGCTCCATATTTCCTGTTGTCTCCAAGTAAAGTCTAAGTCAACGCTGTATTGTTGAGATTATTTTCTCTTCTGGTAAACTACGGTATCTAAAAACGTAAGCAAAATCTAGGAGAGTCTTCTCCGCATCAGAGAACCTAATTCCATTCTTATCTACCACTCCTAAGCTAAGAAGCCTACTCTTAAGCTTAAGAAACTTCACTTTCTCTTCGGCGATCTCTATTTCTTTAGGCCGGTAAATCTTATCGTCCACCACGAAGATTGTCCTAAAAACTCATGAGTAAGACCATTAAACCTTAGTGCGGTATAGAGCCCAAAGTACCAGTTTACCCCAAGCTTGTCTAATCCTGAAGAAATAACCCAGTAAGGGTCTATAAACCTCTTAAGCTTGAACTCTTCAATAGTCTTCACATAGTATACCCCTTAAGATCCTGATGAAATATCCATAAGATATCATGAAATTAATCGTATTAACATGATTCACTCGGAACCTTTTACAGATTCTTTTCACCTCTTCTCTAGTGATAACACTACCCCAAACTTCGATAACAAGAACTTTGTCGCAATTCTCATAGTATTTATTTATGTAACAACCTTTAAAAATCTTTTTGATTGTTACATATTCTACTTTTCTAGAACAAAGCGTACTAAGAATTAGAATAAAATATCCCATGTGCGTAGCAAATATTGTGGGAAATGGAGCACAAAAAAGCCTTCTCATTGCAATAGTACTTTCTGTATTGTTCACTGTTGCTTTAGTTTATGCAACATTCGAAATTCCAAAATTGATTAACAGTCTTCTAGTTCACGTATTTCCAGACTATGCTTTAATTGGAGAGTGGGACAAAGTTCAAGAGGTAACCGCGGCTATGAGACCTTTTGGCTATGTTGCATTTTTATGTGTGTTAGGCTTAATGTTAGTTGGATTTATAATTAACAGGTGGAAACTATCAGTTCTGAGTTCGTTCTCTTTGTTTCTGCCAGTATTCAGTAGGTTTGCTTTTACAATGTTCTTTCTTGCTGGAGTTGGCTTTTTGAGAATTTTGTGGTTTCCGTTGATTGACGCTTCACCAACGATCCTTAAGCTTGGAAATGTTGTTTATATGCCCTACTTAATATTAGAGTTCTTATTTCATTTCATAAACATTGACATAGGAATTCCGTTTAGTATTCTTTCTATGAGCATTGGAATTTTCGTCTTCTTCTTAGGAGTTATAACTTGGCTATATGGAAAGTCTAATGGTATTGAACTAATAGATTTTTGGATATACAGGTACTCAAGACATCCTCAATATTTAGGCTTCTTAATATGGAGCTACGGACTCTTGTTGTTAACTTCTTTATTAAGTGTACCTCGTGGAGGTTACGTTCCGCCTCCAAGTCTTATATGGTTGTTCTTAGCTTTAGTGACGATTGGCTCCGCTATACAGGAAGAAAATGCAATGGCTAAGAAATATGTAGAAAAATACTCAGAGTATCGTAACAGTACTGCATTTATGATTCCACTTCCTAAAGGCGCTTCTACCTTGATTATGATTCCTATTAAGGGTTTACTAAAAAAAGAATGGCCAGAAAGTAAAAAAGAAGTAGTTTATGTTATCGTAATCTACGGAACAATGTTTATATTTTTGTCGCTTCCGTTGCTTGCCTTCTTCTAACTCATCGTTGTTTTTATAAATAACTAAAACATGTTTTTCGTGCAAGACACGAGAAGTATAGGCATAAACTTACATGCCTTAACAACTAATGTATTCTCTTTTTAACAATACCCTTTCAACTTCGTTGTCAACTTATTTAGCAAAGTATGGCCATGTTTATTGCTTATATTAATAGAAAGGTATATTCTCAACTCCCAAAAGATTATTATAACTTTAGTAAAACGTAAAGATTTTTATTTAAAGTTACATTTAAGTATTTTTATTCAAATGCAGGAAGCTTACTAGTATCTATAAGCTAAAACTTATCAGCCATTTCCATAAAGGTAAACACTTAATCTTTCTATTTTCAACTTCTAATTCACCTTCATAGTCCCATGTGATTATTAGTAAATCTTTGCACTTTAATTCTTCAGAAGCTTTAATTAAATTTTCAACTTCTCTTTTTTCAATCTCATCTTTACTGTTGGCATAGGTAACTTGAATTAATTTCTTGATGTTCGTACCTTCTCGGATAACAAAATCCACTTCATTTCCATTTCTCTTTCCGTACTCCTTCCAGTAAAAAATTTCAAACTTTGAACTCTCCTTTCTCCTTAGCAGTTCTACTGCAACTGAATTTTCCATCAATCTACCAAAACTTTTTTCAGCATTTGGATAAATTGCTCTGACTATGCCGTTATCTACAACGTATAGCTTTTTTGGATATTGTTTCCTTTCTTTTATTGAGTAAGAAAAGATTTCAATAGGAAACAAGAAGAAAACCTCCTCTGAGTATTTTAGGAATTTAATCAAGGTAGACTTACTGCACTTCAATCCCAATGTCTTCAAATAATTGTAAATTTTGGAAATGCTCACTTGTTTAGAAAAACAAGTCACAGCATATCTTAGAAAAGCATCTAATAAAATAGGGTCAACTTTATACCTCTCTACAAGGTCTTTATAAAAAATTGTTTCGTAATAAGTCCTTAGAATCTTTTCTTTTGTATCAACGTCCTCTGTTAAAACAACTTTCGGATATCCCCCAAATTTAACGAACTCTTCTGTTAACCTAAGTATTTTTCCTCTTTCCTCCAAATAGCTTAATACTTCGACATTTTTCAATTCAATTTTTTTTGCTTTTAAAAATTCTCTAAAACTAAAGGGAAATAATATAAAATCTATACTTCTTCCTCTCAAGGCTGTCGCAATCTCTTTGCTAGAAAGTTTTGAAGAAGATCCAGAAATAAAAATCTTAAATTTTCCACTTTCATAAACTCTTCTTACCCATTTGTCCCAATCTCTAACGTTTTGAATCTCATCAAGAAAAAGGTATACCTGAGTCTTCTCTTCAGGAAGAAACAACTGATAGAAAACCTTTATCATATCTTCTAAATTGTTTGCATCTAAATTTCTTAATCTCTCATGCTCAAAATTTACATAGAGCATGTTTTCTCTAGAAACCATACTGGAAAGCTCTCTAATTAGCTGAAACACTCTGAAAGTTTTTCCTGCTTGTCTTGGACCTATTATTGTAATTATCGTAGTTGGTTCTAATGGTATTTTGAGTTCTCTCTCAACAAGTTCAGGTAGCTTTCTTACTCTCCACTCAGAAAGAACAACTCTAAAGTCCTCTTCTCTCATAAATTGTACTGTATCAGAACAGTTTTATAAACATTTTGTTCTTTTAAGGAACAACTTTCATCACTTTTGAATAATTTATAAAACAAAGCATAGCAGTACTTCAGACAGTAAAAGCGTATGTGTTGCCGTTGCCAGTAATTTCAAAATAGATAGACCTAAATAGAATAAGAAAACATTGGCGCTCATAAGTAAAACTAAAACAATAAAGATGAAGCACTACAAAGACCTTCAGATCGTAGTTTCCTTCAAGTTTGAAGCTCTTCTATAACTTAGTTACTAAGTAAAGAGCGTAGAGAACTAAAGAAAGATTAGTTCTCTGTATCTTGAAACTTATTTCAAAGATCATAAGAAAAAGGCAAAATCCTTGGCCTAGAAAAACCTTAAGTTAACAGAGCCAGTCTTTTAAATAAGTGTGTTTAATTACCATAATTTACTATAAATAACTACAGAAAATCTTAAATATTTCACTACTGATTTTATTTCAACATGTTGACTAAAAAAGAAGCGCTACTACTTATTTTGATTTTGACTCTTATCTCTCCTCAGCAACTATTTGTTAAAGGATTATTGCTAAAAGAAGAAAACAATTCCACAGGAGCTGTCTTTTCTACTTCATCGTTGTTTAATCCTATTGTCTCTTCAGTTTCTGACAAAGTAGGCGATGTACCTAGCAAATATAGCTTCATTGACATAGTCTACGCTGAGATACGTCAAATCAACTTAGGTACACTTCAGTTTGAAATGAGAGTTAAGTCTACAATTCCACTTGATCTTGGGGATAGTGTAGTTGTTTATCTTTGGATGATTGATACAGATTTAGATCCAAATACGGGACAAAGGCACTTTTTTGTTGGGAGCGAGTACAACATAAGAGTGGCTTTCTATGATGGCCACTGGCAGGGGTGGGTTGATCCAATAGGTCAACGTCCAGGTGGTGGTCAGTGCCCAGTCTTTATTGATAATGATACTGTCTCTATAGTGGTAAAAAGAAATCAAATTGGGAATACAACACGTTTCAGTTGGGAAGTCTCCGCTTCCGATGATCGAGGTGATTGTGACGAACCTGACTCATATTCAATTTGTCAACTTTCATCTGAAATTTCCAGCTCAGGTGTAGCATCAGAAATTCTACTTAGTCCATCACAACTAATTCTTTCGAACGGAGTCTCAAGTGGGAAACTCTCTATCAGCGTAAAAGATGCTAATGGGCAAAAGCTTTCTTTTTCTTCTACAAAATTCTTTGTTGATCCTTCACTAGTAAATGTCACAACTCAGGGAGAAGTGTTAGCTATCCCTGGAAAGTTTGGTCGCTGTTGGATTACCGTAAAAGTTGATGGAATAGTTAGTAATAATTACATAGAAGTTACCATTGGAAGTATAGTTTTACTGCCTCCAATATTGCTGTTGTCTCCAGATAATCCAACAGGAAAGCTTGCAGTAGAAGCTTATGATGCTTATGGAAATAAAGTTTCCCCGAAAACAATTGAGTTCTCTAGTAGTAATCCAAGTGTGGCTACAGTAGATAATGCAGGCTTAGTTACTGCCATAAGACCGCCAAAAACATTTGGAGAAACACCGTGCATTTCTGCAAGAGTAGACGGCATTCCTGTACCTAATGTTGCTGTGGTGCGGGTTACAAGAGACAACCTTGGAATAACCCTTAAAGCTTTGTCGGGAAAACATGTAGTATTCTATGTTCCTGAGCAACCAATTCAAGGATTCGATTATCAGAAAATCTTCAGGGACTACGACATAGTTCGAATAACAGACATAGCATATGAGCTTGAATCTGAGGCTACTGGTGTTGTTCCCTTTGGAGGAAGTACTTTGTTTCTGGTGGACGATCCAGGTCACGAGGATGGGACAGTACCATATGGCTTGTCAGGAAATCCAATAAGACTTGGCTCAAGTGTTGACATACCTAATAGCGGCATGATCCTTTGTCAAGGTTCTGGTTTTCCGCAATGGTTTGTTTATTTTCATGAAATGGGCCATGATTTTACTCTTGAAGGAAATAAACCTGGTCAGTTCTTCTTTGGAGGTGCCAATCATACATTTGTATATGTCGAAGGCTTAGCTTCAGCTTTAGGCATGTACGCGGCAAAAATGATGAAGGAGCGTTCCTCAGCGTTAAACATTTCAGATTATGTTATGATTACCCTAATGTCTTTATGGCACTTTGGTTCAACTCCAAATCTTGACACATACGTAAAAAATGGTGCACATTACGATGAAATGACTCCAGATATTCTAGATGAAATGATCGACGTTATCTGTACGAAATATGGCTATGATAGCTTATACCGATTTTACTCTCTCTTTCTTCCAAGAGATGTACCTTTTACGTTTACAATTGATTCCGATGTCAAGCAGGCTACCGTGTTTGTCGCTGCTTTAAGTGCCGCAACTGGGGTTGACTTAAGAACGCAATTTAGAGAATGGGGTTTCCCAATAGACGATAGCTTTTACTCAAGAATATGGAATGAAGTAAATCAACTAGTAAATCAAAGAATGCATACTTTAACGGTTAGCTTACCTATATCTAGTTCAGCTTTTTGGATCAAAGTTGACAATATCAACAAGAGCGGCTCTCTAGTAGTGTTTCGGTTACCGGAGGGTAAGCATACTCTTTATGTAGCGCCTCAAGTTTATGTTGGAGGTTTGCAGTACCTTTTCAATCAATGGAATGATGGTTCGTTTGCAAATCCGCGTTCAATAGAATTAACAGATGACTTAAATCTTACAGCAAAGTACTCTCTTCAAGTTCAAGTTACAGTTTGCACGAGTTACGGAGCAACGATCTTATCTGGCTGGTATGAAGTAAACAAAAACTTAACTGTTTCGATACCTCAAACGATCATCGACTGTAAAAATGGAACAAAGAGAATTTTTAAAGGCTGGTATGAAAATGGCTCCTTAATAAGCAGTGAGTTAAATCTTTCAATCGTAGCTGGTAAGCCTAGGACAATAGTTGCAAATTGGGAAACTGAGTATGAAGTGAATGCGTCCAGTGATAGAGGAACGGTAAGTGGATCTGGTTGGTATAAAGCTGGTACAAATGTAACAGTTACAATATCGCCTACTCAAATTGAAAAAGACCCTTTCACCAACTACGTTTTTGAGGGCTGGAAGATCAATGGAAAAATAGTATCAACTTCACCAACTTATTCTTTTGTTGCAAGTAAGCCAGTAACTCTAGTTGCTAGCTGGAAAACTGAGCTAAACATTGTTAGTATAAGTATAATCGCAACAATTTTTTTAGTGGCTATAGTAGCATTCTTAGTGATTATGCACCGAAAACGCTGACAATTTCTAAAACGTCTTTTCTTGCAAATTTTCTTCAGATTTAAAGAAAAATGAGGACGCTAACAAGCAAAGCTTTTTACTTTACTTTAATTTTTAACGAGAGAGTGCAAATGACAAGGTTTACGTTCGCATAAAAAGTGGTCCATACGATGGTTCTAACCCATTTAAAGTAATTCATCAAAAATCATATAAAATGTTGTTTATGTTGAGCAAAGGCTCTTAGTGAAAATGGGCTTTCTAGTAAATCAACAATAGATTTTAAGCTTTTCAATAATCAATTCAAATTGCGTAAGTGAAACTCTTGGCTAAATCCATTTAGTCTTTACTTCTTTCATTTGAGTAAAATGTTGATCGTCTGTTATGCACACCAACTTAAGGCTTTCAGCCGTTGCTGCTATGATGCTATCTGCCATTGGTATTCTGTACTTATGTCTAAGTTTAGCAGAAATTTTAGCTATTTGAGTATCTACGTTTATTACCTTAAAGTCTTTCTCAAGAAGCTTCGTTCTAAGTTCGGCTTGTTCTTTTCCTTCTTTATCCAATGTTAACTTATAAACTTCATGAACAACGATCGCAGAAATTACTTTGTTCTTGTCAGTTTTAAGAGCGTTTGTTGTCCTTTTTAGTACTTCGTCGTTCTTCGAGTAGTAGTGCTCGATGAAGAACCTCGTGTCGTAAACATTCATAGATCCTCTTCTCTGAGCTTATCAAGGAGCTTTTTCATTTCTTCCGGAGTTGCATAATCAGAACCTGAGCCCGCTAAATCTGAAGTTTTCAATGAAGGTTTCATAAGAATTCCTTGACCAGCATCTACTACTAATAATCTTGATCCTTCAGTAATGTTGTACTTCCTCCTAAGTGCTGCAGGGATTGTTGTTTGCCCCTTTCTTGTAACCTTAACTTCGTACTCCATTTTTAGTACTACCATAATAATAGTACTACTTTATAAATGTTACTACCCAAGCTTATCAATAAAAATTCTTGATTAAAACTCATCTTTAGCACGCGCTTGCATTCTAGATAAGAAGGTAGTCTAATCAACTCGCCCAAAAATATCTGTTGAAAAATTTAATAACCTTTATTTTTTCCTTTTTCCAACAAAAGAACGGCAGTTGAGACCAAAAATAAAGTATGAGAACGCAGTTAGAGCTCAAGTTCTTCTCTCTAAAAAGGTTAAGGTTGAGCCTCTTAGCTTACCTAAGG
>Ga0080004_1131175_pt1 | contig 110398 bp, 91 predicted proteins | sample WasSprMetagenome_FD_69207 | JGI IMG/M metagenome (GOLD analysis project Ga0080004, IMG submission 69207) | Sulfidic aquatic microbial communities from Washburn Spring, Yellowstone National Park, USA - WS (SPADES assembly) (version 2) | ecosystem: Environmental > Aquatic > Thermal springs > Hot...
GTGCACGGGCGGTGGCTGGTGCGCGACGGCCGCCCGCTGACGCTGGACGCCCGCCGCATCCTGAGCAAGGCGGAAGAATACGGCCGCCGCGTGCGCGCCTCGCTGGCCCAGCGCTGAGGGGCGATTGGAAAATCTCTTCGAGTAAAATATTGTCGCAAGAGCAACCGATGCTATTCGAGCATTATCTCAGCGTACCTGCTGAGTACGTTCCGCACGATTTCCTACACCCTTCTCCCATCCCGTGGGCCGAGTATTTGTTGAATCCACGCCGACTCCGCGGAAGCGACTTCCTGATGAGATGGGCGCAGGGAAGATGGAGCGAAGAGCGCTTCTGCTCAGCCGTCAGGCAAACCGGGCGGTACGTTGCGTTGCCTTACGGGCCTAGCGGGACCGCGCCGCAAGATGACATCGTCGAACTCGAAAGGTATTTCGACCGCTTGGAGCGCGCGGGCCTAGGGGCTACCAAACGGCCGGACCTCCTCGTCTTCCGGGCGGATGACGAAGCAGCGGTTTCCGGTATCATCCAGACCCTTGGCGGTCTTGAAGAGCTACCGTTCGTCCCAGAAAACAATCCTCAGCTCGCCGAGCTCTTAAGGCACGCGATCCTAGCCGTCGAAGCTGAGAACTCCTTATGGATGGTGAGGAAGATGCCCGACTACGGTATCCAACTCTCACCGCAGCGCCGACTCGGGGGCAAACTCGGCCTCAGGAAGAACGCCGTTGTGCCCACCGTGATCCTCAAAGACGAGGACCGGCTACCTCTAAAGCGGTGGCAGAGCCGACATAGGATACCGATACATCTTTGGCACGCGTTCTATGACGCAGCATATGGCATCTCCCTCGATGACGCGGAGGGCCTCATTCGCAAGGGGCTAATCGAAGCGACTCAACAAGTTTTTCAGGCACCTGGCGGACCAACTACACGCAAGAAGATTTTCAAGATCTATTACCATTACGCCTATCATTTGGGAAGTGCTATTCAAGAACCGAAATTGATTGCTGACTACATCGCCGACAAGAACGGACACATCTTGCCGTACGTGCGATTCCAGGGCGGTGAGCTCGAGCTGTCCAGCCAAGCAATGTTGCTCCTCGAACGCCTTGCAAGAGAAAGGCTTACCCGCAACCCATGAAAGTCTTACCAGATCTGCCGCGTACTGGGCCCCAGCGTGAGGCATTGCGCGAAAAAGGGCAGTTTTGGACGCCGCCGTGGGTGGCGGAGGCGATGGTGAGCTACGTCCTGCGCGCCCGACCCGAGACCTTGTTCGATCCCGCAGTGGGCGCCGGGGCATTCTTTCAGGCGGCCAAGAAGCTTGCCCCGGAGCTCGGATATCTACCACTTTTGGTGGGTTCAGAGATTGATCCCACCACATTGGACCAAGCGCTCGCCTCTGGACTCACTCCCTCCGACCTCGCGGGCGTCCAGCTCAGGGACTTCCTCCTAGACCCGCCTGATGGTCCCTTCCCGGCGATTGTCGGGAACCCGCCTTACATACGACATCACCGCCTCCCTCCTGTCTTGAAAGGCCAACTCCGCTTGCTCTCCCGTTCTCTTCTCGGCAGACCGTTGGACGGCCGCACGGGCCTACACACTTATTTTCTTTTGCGTGCCCTGCGCTTGTTGCATCCCCAATGTGGCCGCCTCGCCTTTATCCTTCCAGCGGATGCTTTTGAAGGCATATCAGCACCTTTCGTGTGGCGGTGGGTTACGGAGCACTACTGTTTGGATTGCGTGATTACCTTCGAGCCCGAGGCGTCTCCGTTTCCCGATGTGGACGTGAACCCTGTAATAGTCCTTATTCGGGCGGGGCAACCGCATCGCCGTTTCTACTGGGTCCGGTGTCTCCAGCCTAAATCAATAGAGCTACGCCGGTGGATTTTGGCGGACTTTCAGTACCAGCCGTTGAAAGAGCTGAGTGTTCAAGTAAGGGAGCTCAGCGAAGCACTTGCTACTGGCCTCTCGCGTCCTCCGCGACGGGATGCCTCCTGCTCTCTCACACTGCTGGACTTCGCCACGGTAGTGCGCGGCATTGCGACCGGCGCTAACGAGTTTTTCCTCCTAACCCGGCGTCAGGCTCAGTCCCTCGGCATCCCGCCTGAGTTCTTGGTGCCGGCCATCGGCCGCACGAGGGATGTTCCAGGCAATATTGTGGATTACGCGTTACTCGACCGTCTCGACTCGATTGGTAGGCCGACGCTCTTATTCTGCCCGGACGGACGGCCGCTGTATCGGTTCCCCGATGCGGTCCGCCGCTATATCGCCGAAGGAGAGAGACGTGGGATCCCTCAGCGTCCGTTAATTGCGACCCGGCGACCTTGGTACAAAATGGAAACGCGGAAGCCGCCAGCCTTCCTGTTTGCATATCTTGGACGAAGAAACGCGAGGTTTATCCGTAACTTGGCCGGCGTTGTCCCGCTGACTGGTTTCCTGTGCGTCTACCCGCGATCTGAAGAGCGTCCTTTCGTCGAGGCCCTTTGGCAAGTTTTGACTAGCGAGGATGTCATTCGAAACCTAGCAATTGTGGGGAAATCATACGGGTCAGGCTGCATTAAGGTCGAGCCGCGCGCGCTCGAAAGGTTGCCGATACCCTCGAGGATAATTCGTCTACTCCCAAGTGGACTCCAGACGGCTTTCTCGTCGGCGGCCGTGCAAGAGGTCCTTCCTTATTGACGACCTGCGTCATTAGGGACCTGAGTCTAAAGCTCCGCACGGCTTTCCCGCGCCGGATTTCAAGGCGCCCGAGGCGGCGCTGGCCTTCAACGAGGAGTTCATTCGCCGTTACCGCAACGATCCGTGGATCGTGCCCGCCGTGGCTCCGCACTCCCACGAGACCACGCCGGAGGCCGCCTACCGCGCCGCGCGCAGCCTGGCCAATCGCTATGGCGTGCCCTTGATGACGCATCTGGCCGAGACCCGTCAGGGTCGCGAAGAAGCCTTGAAGCGGTACGGCATGAGTCCGGTGCGGCTGCTCGATGCCTGGGGCGTTTTCCAAGGGCGGACGCTGGCGGCCCACGTGGTGTGGGTGGACGAAGAAGATCTGGCCATTCTGCAGCGACGCGGCGTGGGCATTGCGCACTGCCCTTCCAGCAACGCCAAGCTGGCTAGCGGCGTGGCCCCGGTGACGCGCATGCTGGCGCTGGGACTGGCGGTCGGTCTGGGCACGGACGGCCCGGCGGGCAGCAACAACGATTTCAATCTCTTCGAAGAAATGGATCTGGCCGCCAAGCTCCAGAAAGTGACCACGGGCGATCCGCAGGCGCTCTCTGCGCGTCAGGCGCTGGAGATGGCCACCATCCTCGGCGCCCGCGCCCTGGGGCTGGAGGATCGCATCGGTTCGCTGGAGCCGGGCAAGTACGCCGATCTGATCGCGGTGCGCCTGGACCGCGCCCACGCCGTCCCGCTCTACGACCTGTACTCGCAGATGGTTTACGCGCTCAAAGCCTCGGACGTGACCGACGTCATGGTGCACGGGCGGTGGCTGGTGCGCGACGGCCGCCCGCTGACGCTGGACGCCCGCCGCATCCTGAGCAAGGCGGAAGAATACGGCCGCCGCGTGCGCGCCTCGCTGGCCCAGCGCTGAGGGGATAAGCGCAGGGCATTCCCCTGTCAGGCAAGGTGCGACAGCCTTGCAGGCCCTGAACTGCTCGTAGTATAAGGGGACAGTTCCGCCGCGGAGAGGCGGGACGGGGGGTGAAAATGATTGCGTACAAGCGATTGGGTTGGCTTTCGGTCCTCACGGCGGCTTTGCTCTACGCGCAGACCGACCGAGGCATCATCACGGGAACGGTGACCGACGCCACCGGCGCCGTCGTGCCCGGCGCCAAAGTGACGGCCACCAACGTGGCCACCAACGTGCCTTACAGCACGGAGACCACGGCAGCGGGTAACTTCACGATCCCTTCGCTGCCGCCGGGAACATATACGCTGCGTGTCGAAGCGCGCGGGTTCAAGACGTACGAGCGCTCTAACCTCGTCGTCGCGGCAGGCGCCACGGTATCGGCCAACGTAAGTCTGGAAGTTGGCCAGATTACGGAATCGGTTTCCGTGGTGGGCACCCTGGTGCAATTGCAGACGGAGACGGCCAAGAGCGCCACCCAGGTCTCCACACGCATGGTGGACGAGCTGCCGCTGGTGGTCGGCGGCGCGATGCGAGGCGCCTTTGATCTGGCCGTGATCACGCCGCAGGCCACCATCCCGGATGTGGACGCGGACAAGGCTTTCAACGTGGGCGGTGGACAGGCGGGCGCCTACGGCGCCACCCTGGACGGCGTCTCCATCCTGACCGGGCGGTTCAACTCGGTTCAATGGGCCAACGTCAATACGCCTTCGGTGGACGCCATCACCGAGTTCGCTGTGGAGACCAGCGGGTTCAAGGCCGAATACGGACGCGCCTCGGGCGGCCTGATCACGTTCGCCTCGAAGTCGGGGACCAACGAATTTCACGGTACGGCCTACGAATTCCTGCGCAACGATGCGCTGGATGCCCGGCGCTTCTTCGAGGACAAGAAAGGCGTCTACAAGCAGCACGATTTCGGTTTCAGCGCGGGCGGACCGGTGTTGCTTCCCAGGATCTACGACGGTCGCAACCGCAGCTTCTTCTTTACGGCGGGCGAGTGGTTCCGCAACCGGGTGGGCGCGGCCAGCGAGCGTTTCAGCGTGCCCACACCTGAGATGTACCAGGGAGATTTCCGTTACTGGGTGGATGATCGCGGTGTCCGCCTGCCGATTTATGACCCGGCCACCACGCGCCCGAACCCGGCCGGGGCCGGATTCATTCGCGATCCATTCCCCAACAATCTGATCCCCCAAGCCCGTTTCAGCCGGCTGGCGTCCAACATGCTCAAGCTGGTCGGCAACATCGCCTTCCCAAATAACAACGCCACGCCCGGAACCAGCGACTATGTGCGTAACAACTACATCAACGATCGGGGCACGGCGCTGGATCCGTGGACCAAGTTCTCCGTCAAAGGCGACCATAACTTTTCCGCCAACACGAAAGCCAGCTTCCTCTATAACTACGGCTTGCACAAGCGCGTGCCGGGGCCGGAGGGATTTCCCGGCTTACCCGGAATTCTCAACACCAATCGGATTGACCAGCAAAAGAGCCACGTTTACCGCGGCACCTTCACCAAGGTTTTCAGCCCGACCGTGGTTTACTACGCTTACGGCGGCGTCAATTTCTGGAAAGAACGCCACGACGCACTCACGCTGGACGGCAATTGGGAGCAGAAAGGCGTCTGCCTGAAAGGCGCCTGGGATTGCAACCGCAATCTCCTGATTGTGACTAACTCCGATTACTCCACCTGGGTGGCCAACGCCTACGACGGCTCCGAAAACTTCGTCTTCAGCTTCGGCAACGATCTCACCTACGTGCGTGGCAGGCACACCCTCAAGGCTGGCTACCTTTGGGAACGGATCCACTACAACGGCTTCGGGCAGCAAACCATTGGCGGGATGGTGCGCGGCGACCGCCGTTCCACCAGCGTGCCGGGCGATAACAACCTTCGGACCGGGGGCGGCAACGGCTTCGCTTCCTTCCTCCTGGGCTATAGCTACTCGGGCGGCACCGAAAACGACCGCTTCGTGGGCCAGCAGTGGCGCAGCCACGCCTGGTATTTTCAGGACGATTGGAAGGTCAATTCCCGTCTTACTTTGAACCTCGGCGTGCGTTACGAATTTACCTTGCCGCCGCTGGAACAGAAGGACAAGTGGAGCGACTTCACGCCGGACAAGCCCAATCCGCGGGCCGACGGCCTTCCGGGCGCGCTGCGCTTCGCGGGCTTCGGACCGGGTCGTGAAAACCGGCGCACCCTGGTCCCCGGCTGGTGGAAAGGCATCGGCCCGCGGTTCGGATTTGCCTACCAGCTCGATTCCAAAACCGTTGTTCGTGGGGGCGCCGGGATCTACTACGGCGTAGCCAAAACCGTCACCGGAAGCACGCATTTCGAGGGAGCGGTCCTGATCTTCCGGCCGGAAAGCCTGGACCAGGGGATCACTCCCGCCTTCCTGATGGACGAAGGCTTGCCGCCCTACACCAAGCCGCCGGTGATTGACCCCAGCTTTTCCAACGGCAACAACACGGCCTACTGGGACAACGAGGCGGTGAAGCTGCCCACGAACTATCAGTGGACTTTTTCGGTGCAGCGCCAGCTCGCCGGCACGGTCGTGCTGGAGGCAGCCTACAATGCGACGGTGGGCGAGCAACTCGTTGCTGGTCTGAAGCGCATGAACCAGTTGCCCTTCAGCGTGTTCGAGAAGTACGGGCGCGCTCTGCTGACCAGCAACGTGGACTCGCCGGCCGCCAAGGCAGCGGGGATCGTCCGGCCCTACAAGAACATTGATTGCGATTTCAGCCGCACCTGCGCGCCGGTCAGCGTTGCCCAGGCTTTGCGGCCTTTCCCGCAGTACCTCAACATTGACACGGCGGCGGGCCACGGCGACAAAAGTGGCCATTCCACTTATCATTCCCTCGTGCTCAAGCTGGAAAAGAGTTACTCGGCAGGCCTGACTCTGCAAGCCTCTTACGTGCTTTCCAAGCTCCTGACGGACGCTGATTCCTACGATGCCGACAACAGCGCGCTGGATCATTACAACCGGCGTCTGGAGAAATCCATCGGCCAGTACGATCAGACCCACGCCGCCAAGTTTGCCTATATCTACGAATTGCCCGTGGGGCGAGGCAAGCGCTATTTGAATTCGGGGCCTCTGACTTGGGTGCTGGGCAACTGGCGCGTCGCAGCATTCCACTATTACGCCAGCGGCCTGCCCCTGGAACTGTTCAACAACGTGACTTTCCCGATCTTCAACGGGCGCAATGCCGCTCACGCCACCACGTACGAAGGCTGGGTCGTCAAGCACAAAAATCCGGACTGGAAGGGCGGAGACCGTTTCTTCCAGCCGCCCTCCTATTTCGGGCCGCAGTACACCGACCGACCGGGCAACACGACTCGTCACAACCCGAAAGCCCGCATGCCCTGGAAGCGCGAGCTGAACGTTTCCCTGGCCAAGACGTTTCCGATTCGCGAACAGGTGCGGCTGGATCTGCGATGGGAAATGTTCAACGCCTTCAACACGCCGCAGTTCAACCCCGGCAGCCGCAACGTGCAGGCGCCGACCTTTGGAGTCGTCAACAGCACCTTGAACGAACCCCGACGGATGCAGATTGGCCTGAAGCTTTACTTCTGAGTGCGGAGTCCCCGGGGTCGGGTTGACCGAGACCCGCCCCGGGGCAGCACCGACCAAAGCCCGGCTGACCCGCGCTTCATTGCGGCCCTGCGAATCCTTTGGTATCGTGTATACGAGCCGGTGGGCGTCATGAAAGCCCCGCAGCGCAGAGCGGCGATTCGGGCATGGGGCAGGGCCGGCCTCGCCGCAGCTCTTGCCCTGATCCTCGTCCTTATCGCGGGCTTCATTTACAGCCCGTGGCACCGGCACGATCTCGCCACACGGCAGCCCTGCATTTTCCAGCCTGTGGAGGCCAGTCCGGGCCTGGAAGCCGGGCCTCACATCCAGATCGAACCTCCCATGGTTGCGCTGTGGCTGGCAGCTCGCGACCCGGTACTGCCATCTCTGCTCGCGCCGGTCAAGCCTCGCCCGAGCCGCGCGCCTCCCGCCTGAAACTCTCCCGGTGTCATAGGCAGCAACCTGGCCGCACGCCCTGAGCCGCGCGGGGACTTCAGGGGCGGCGAGGAGGAAGAATGGGGAGCACGAGAACGTGGTGGTTTACTCTCGCGTGGTGCGCTCTGGCCGCAACGCCTGCGCTTGCGGAAGAGAAGATCACGCTCGAACAGGCGCTGGCCGAGGCCTTGGAGAAGAATCTCAGCCTGCTGGCCGAGCGCGTCAACATCAGCATCGCCGAGGCGCGCCTGATCACGGCGCGGCTGCGACCCAATCCTGTGCTGAGCGCAGGCGGCGACCATCTGGACCTGCTCGGCACCGGCTTCAACGAAATCAACAACGCCGGTCCCGAGGAGTTCAACTTGCGGACGGACTTTACCATCGAGCGGGGCGGGAAGCGGTCGAGCCGGATCGCGGTCGCACAGCACGCACTCGGCGTGGCTGAGCTGGAGTTTCTGAACGCGGTGCGCGGCTTGCGCCTGGAAGTGCAGAGCGCCTTTGTCGAGGCCCTGCTCGCCAGGCACCGGGTGGAGCTGGCCCGCCAGAATCTGGAAGCCCTGAACCGCATCGTCGAAGTCAACCAGGTACGGTCGCGAACAGGGGACGTGGCCGAGGTGGAGCTGATTCGTTCCCGCGTCGCCGCGTTGCAGCAGGCCAATGCACTGAGGCGGGCTGAGCTCGATTTGCGCACCGTTCTGATCCGGCTCCAGACTTTGATGGGCCGCGCGCGCCCGGCGCCTGACTTCGACGTGCTCGGCGAACTGCGCCGGGAGACCCGTGTTGCGCCGCTGGAAGAGTGGCTGAAGATTGCCCTCGAAAACCGGCCCGATCTGCTGGCGCTGCGGCGCGCGGTACAACGCTCGGCGGCTGAGCTTCAGCTCGAGCTGGCGCGCGCCAAACCGGACCTGACCTTGGGCAGCGAATACCGGCGGCAACAAGGTCTGGCGGGTACGGGAAACATGCTGGGCTTCTTCGTCCAGATTCCCCTGCCGGTTTTCGATCGCAACCAGGGAGAAATCGCGCGGGCGCGGGAGGAGCTGCGTCAGGCCGAGTTGCGCGTGCGGGCGCTGGAGGCTTCGATCCGAGCCGAGGTGGAAAGCGCCTACCGGCAGTGGCAGTCCTCCCGGGAATCCCTCGAACAAATCGAGACGGCGATGCTGGCCCAGGCGCGCGAGGTGCGTGACATCACCGAGTACGCCTACCGCCGTAGCGAAGCGAGCCTGCTGGAATTTCTCGACGCCCAGCGCGCCTTCAACGAGACCATGCAAGCTTACTACGAAGCCCGCGCCGAGTACGCCAGGAGCCTGTACCTGTTGGAGTCCTCGGCGGGCGCCGGAGGGAAGCCATGATCCGATACGCCATGATCGGCGCGATCCTTTTATGCACGGCTTGCCAGCGGTCGGGTCCGCCGCCCGTTTCGAATGCTCATGCGGAGACGCGGACGGCGGGGATGGTCATTCTTCCGCCCGATTCTCCGAGACTGCGCGAGCTGGGCCTGAGCACGGTGGAACTCAGGCAGTTCCCGGTAGCGGAAGTAGTGGCGCCGGGCAAGGTAGAGTTGAATCCGAACCGGATAAGCCGCGTACTGGCGCCGTTGGTCGGGCGAATTCGGCAGGTGCTGGTGCACTTGGGAGACGCGGTGCAGGAAGGCCAGCCGGTAGTGATCATAGAGAGCCGTGAAGTAGGCGACGCGCTGGCGGCTCATTTACAAGTCAAGGCGCAGTTGAACCAGGCGCGCTCGCTGCTGGCCAAGGCGGAAAAGGACTTGGCCAGGCTGCGCGACCTTTACGAGCATCGCGCCGTAGCCCTGAAGGAGGTGCTGGCTGCCGAGACCGAGCTGGCGCAAGCGCAAGCGGGCGTGGAGCAGGCGCAAGCGGCGGCTGAGGAAGCGCGGCACCGATTGGATCTGCTGGGGGTGGATCCGGCGCACCATACCCACGAGATCACAGTGCGAGCGCCCATCTCGGGCAAGGTGTTGGAGATTGCGGTAGCCCCGGGCGAGTACCGGACCGATCTGGCGGCGCCTTTGATGACCATTGCTGATTTGAGCACTCTCTGGGTGACCTCGCAAGTGCCGGAAAGCTCGATCCGCCTTATCGAGGTGGGAGAGCGCGTGGAGATTGAACTCACCGCATTTCCGGGGGAGATCTTCGAAGGTCGCGTGCGCCGCATCGCGGACGTGGTGGATCCGCAGTCGCGCACCGTGAAAGTCCAAGCCGAACTCGACAACCGCAGGGGGCGCCTGCGTCCGGAGATGTTCGGCACGATCCGCCATACGCATGGCTGGCGCAGCTTGCCCGCGGCGCCGGCTACCGCCATTGTTCGCGCAGGGGATCAGGCCTGGGCCTACGTGGAACGCGGTCCGGGCCGGTTCGAACGCGTCCCCGTGGAATGCGGTGAGACGCGGAACGGAATGGTGGCGATTCTCGCCGGGCTGAAGGCCGGCGACCGCGTGGTAAGCCGCGGCGCGGCGTTGCTGTCGGGTTTCTGAGGGCTGCCATGTTCGCCGCTTTGCTGCGTCTGGCCATCTGCCACCGCGTTCTCACCGTCGTGCTGGCCCTGATCCTGGCCGGGCTGGGGATCTGGTCCTTCACCGAGCTGAAAGTGGAGGCCTATCCCGACCTCTCGGACCCCCAGGTTACCGTGATCACCCAGTATCCGGGCTACGCGCCGGAGGAAGTCGAACAGCAGGTAACGGTCCCGATCGAGCGCGCGCTGATGGGCGTGCCCGGAGTGATCTCGCGGCGCTCCAAAACGATTTTCGGCCTTTCTGTAGTGGATCTGACCTTCCAGTACGACACCGATCTCTGGCGCGCACGGCAGCTCGTGCTGGAGCGGCTGCGCGACGCGGCGTTGCCACCCGGCGTGGAGCCCACCCTGGCCCCTCCGACGACGCCCGCCGGCGAGCTGTACCGTTACGTGCTGGAATCCGACCGTCTGGACCAGCTTCAGTTGCGTGAGATCCAGGACTGGGTGATCGCGCCGCGGCTGATGCAGGTGCCCGGCGTAGGCGACGTGTTTGCGTTCGGCGGCCTGGTCAAGCAGTACGAGATCGCGGTGGAGCCGATGGCGCTGTACAAGTACGGGCTGACGATCCGCCAGATCGCGGACGCAGTGGCCGCCAACAACGAAAACGCGGGCGGCTCGCTGATTCGCGCGGGAGAACAGGCCCTGGTGGTGCGAGGCATCGGGAGGCTGCGGACGGTGGCGGACGTGGAGAACGTGGTGATCGCGGCCCGCGGCGGATCCCCGATCTTCATTCGCGATGTAGCAAAGGTTCGCGTCAGTCACGAGCCGCCCACCGGCGTGTTCGGGCTGGACGAGCGCAGCGGATTGGTGGAAGGCATCGTGGCGATGCGGCGCGGCGAGAATCCCAGCGAGACGCTGCGCGGCATCCGTGAAGCGGTTGAGGAACTTAATGCGGGAGGCCTGCCGCCGGGAGTACGCATCCGCCCGATTTATGACCGAACGGAGCTGGTCAACAACACGTTGCACACGGTGTCGCGCACGCTGACCGAAGGGCTGGCGGTGGTGCTGTTCGTCCTGCTGTTCTTTTTGGGAAGCCTGCGGGCCGCATTGCTGACCGCCCTGATCATCCCTTTGTCGCTTCTGTTCGCCTTTCTGGCGATGCGGTTGTTCGGCATCACCGCCAGTTTGCTGAGTCTGGGCGCGATTGATTTCGGGATCATCGTGGACGGGACGCTGGTGATGGTGGAGCGCATGCTGCGCGGGCTGCAACCGCGCAACGGGCACCGCAGCGAGGAAAGCACGGCGGCACTGTGCGATGCTGCCTTGCTCGTGCAGCGGCCCATCGTGTTTTCGCTCATCATCCTGATCACTGCGTACCTGCCGTTGTTCATGCTCCAGCGGGTGGAACGACGCCTGTTCATGCCGATGGCGTTCACGATCGTGGCGGCGCTGGTGGGTTCGCTCCTGTTCACGCTGACGCTGGTGCCGGCCCTGGGCAGCCGACTGTTACCTGGCAGCAGGCCCTGGAGCAACCCGCTGCTGGCCTGGCTCAGCCGGCGCTACGAGCACGACGTGCGGTTCCTGATCCGGCGCGCGCCGGCGGTGGCGGCCGTGAGCCTGCTCGTGTTCGCACTGACGTTCCTGTTGGCGCGCAAGCTGGGCAGCGAGTTCCTGCCCCATCTTGACGAGGGAGTCATCTGGGTGCGGGCCGTGCTGCCGCCGGGTCATTCGCTGGAGCGTGCGGCGGAAGTGGCCAACCGATTGCGGGAACTGGCGCGGCAATCACGCGAGGTCTTGCTGGTAACCTCACAAACCGGCCGGCAGACTTCCAACACGGAGCCGTTCGGTCCCAATCGCATCGAAATGTTGATCGCCCTGCGGCCTTATTCGGAATGGCCGCCGGGCAAGCGCAAGATGGATCTGGTGCAGGAGCTCTCGGAGCGTTTCCGCACCCACATTCCGGGGGCCGCTTTCAACTTCACGCAGCCCATCATTGACATGGTGATGGATGCCGTCACCGGGTCCTCGGCCGATCTGGCCGTCCTTATCAGCGGGCCGGATCTGAGAGTCTTGCGCGCGGCTGCGGCGGAAACGCTGGACATCCTTCGCGGCGTCCGGGGCGCGGCGGACGTGGCGATCGAACAGGAAGGCGACCAGCCTCAAGTGCGAATCCGGCTCGATCGCGCGCAGGCGGCGCGCTACGGGATCAACGCCGCCGATCTCCAACAGGTCATCGAGCTGGCCATCGGCGGCCATCCCGTCAGCACGATGTTCGAAGGCGACCGGCGCTTCGACATCGTCGTGCGCTACGTTCCGGAAGCGCGCAGCACGCTGGCCAGTTTGGGCCAGATCTTGGTGCCTACGGCGGACGGCGGGCGGGTGCCGCTGTCGCAGGTGGCGAGCATCGAGGTCGCCGACGGCGCCACGATCATCGCGCGAAGAGAGAACCAGCGGATGATCAGCGTGCGCACGAACATCCGCGGACGCGATCAAGGGAGTTTCGTGGCGGAGGCGCAGCGCAAGTTTCGCGAGCGGGTCAAGCTTCCGCCGGGCTACCGCGTGGAGTGGGGAGGGCAGTTCGAGAACCTGGATCGGGCCCGGCGGCGGCTGGCGTGGATCCTGCCTCTGACCGTGGCCCTGATTTTCGTGCTGCTTTATTGGGCGTTCGGTTCGATCCGGGACGCGGCCATGGTTCTGCTGCTGGTGCCCTTCTCGGTGGCGGGTGGAGTGACTGCGCTCTGGCTGCGCGGCATCCCCTTCAGCGTCTCCGCGGCGGTGGGCTTCGTGGCGTTGTTCGGGGTAGCGGTCATGACTGGGGTCCTCTACTTCTCCGAAATCAAACGCCTTTTGCCTGGCCGAGAAGAACAGCTGGAGGAGGTGCTGGTGGTGGGCGCATGCGAGCAACTTCGCGTCCGGTTGATCCTCATCACGGCGGCCACGCTGGGAATTTGCCCGGCCGCGCTGGCTACGGGAATCGGTTCCGACGTGCAGCGGCCACTGGCCACAGTGATCCTGGGCGGCCTGGCCTCCACGCTCGTCCTCACCCTGTTGGCGTTGCCGAGCCTGTACTACATGGCGCGGCGGGGCTGGCGGTGAGAAAGCAGGAGGCGGGTTAGCAAGTACCCGAGGCCCGGTACTGAGCAGCTCCGCTTGTGGTCCGGCGAGTTGGGAGATCGCTGGAGCAGCGCACGAGCGGGCGGCTCGGTCCCGAGTGGTTCCTGTATAATTGGACTTGAGGGCTGTGATGAGCAGGCAGACCCAGCACCGGGCGGCATGGGTGCTGGCGCTCGTGCTGGCGGCCGGCCTGTTGTTTCTGAACGCGCTGATTTACAGCCCTTGGCACAGACACGATCGGCTCGAGCAGCAGAACTGCTCCCTCTGCCAATTCGGGCATTTGTCCAGCCCGGAACCTTCCTCACACATCCAGCTTCCTCCTCCGGCACTCGATAGGTGGCTGCACACCGAGGAGCAGCCGTTGCTCGCTTGGTGCGCCGCGCTGTGCCAGGAGTGGGGTCGCGCGCCTCCCGCATAACTGCTCGGCGATGCAAGCCGGCGGCCCTCTGTACGGCCCCGGCTTGGTAATGAGCAGGAAAAGTTTGTGAAAGGAGGCGAGTCGTGTATCTCAAGAATTTTCCTAGGGTTGCTCCGACCACACTGGCAGCATTGCTCGGCGCCTTGCTGTTCTTGCAGCCGTTGCGAGGAGCGGACCTCGGCACTGGGCCCGAGGAAGAAGCCGGGCCCCAGGCCTGGCAAGAGCGGCAGCGACACCGTTACGGACAGTCGGGCACTGTCACTGGAAAAGTGGTTACCAGCGATGGATCGCCGGTGCCCGGCGCGCTGGTGAAAATCCTCGAATTGAACTCGAAGGTCACCGCCGATCAGGCCGGCCGGTTCAGCTTCACCGACCTTCCCAGGCAGGAACTTACCTTCACGGCCGAGGCGCCCGGATTCTTCCCCAGCACTCCAGTCAAGCTCGACCTGATTAACAAAGCCGAATTTGAACTGGCTATCACGCTGGTGGAAAAACTTCCCGTGACCCAGTCCGTGGTGGTTACTACGGGCACCGGAACCGAGTATGTGGCCGTGGATGCCCCGGTTCGGACCGAGACCATAACCGCTTCCAGGATCGAACGAAACGTCAGCCGCACGCTGTCAGAGGCCCTGACTACCACCGTTCCCGGGGTCCGTGTGGAGTACACTTGCCAGAACTGCGGAGCGCCCATGATAAGGTTGAACGGTCTGGAAGGCGCATACACGCAAATTCTGGAAGACGGCCTGCCGACCATGTCCAATCTTGCCATGGTGTACGCGGTGGATCAGATCCCGGCCGAGTTTTTCGAGAGCATTGAGGTGGTCAAGGGCGGCGCCTCCGCTCTGTACGGTCCCAATGCGGTGGCAGGGGTCATCAATCTGATCCGCAAGGAACCGAACTACAACCTGTTTCAGGTTGACAGTCAGGCTGGCTGGCACCACGGGCGTCCGGAAGAGAGCCTGGGTCTGGCAGCCCAGAGCAACAAGCTGCCTGCCGGTTTTGCGGCAGACCTCCACTTCCGGGCCTTGAAGAGAACCCCGATTGACCGTGACAATGACGGCTTCACCGAGTTGCCGAAGCGAGATTTGAAGGGAGCCACCGGCGCACTGTACCGGCGCTTTCTGAACGGGACGGCGCGTCTGACCTTGGGCGGGAGTGTCTTCAGCGAGTTCCGCCGCGGAGGCGAGAACAACTTTCGCGTGAGGCCTGACCAGACCAGTCTGACCGAGATGGCGGATTGTACGCGTTCCTCGGGCCTGCTGCGATGGAACCACACGGTTTCCGCTTCCACCGTATACACGCTCTCGGCTGCGCTGAGCTATCTGGGACGGAGCAGCTACTATGGGTCGGACTTCGACCCCAATGCGTACGGGCTCACGGGTAATCCTGTTTTGGTTGCGGATGCCCAGTTGGGTCACCAGACGGGCAAGCACACGTGGCTGGGAGGGTGGCAGTTTCAGCGGGAGCAAGTCAGGGACAACATTCTGGCCTACCACCGGGCTTACAATCGGGTCTTCCGGAACTCGGGGGGATACCTTCAGGATGAATACCGGCTGGGCCACGGCGCAGTGCTCGTAGCCGGGATGCGCGCAGACAAGAGCAATCTGCTGGACCATTGGGTGGTGAGCCCGCGCGGGAACCTGCGCGTCGGGATCCGAGACAAGTGGCGCTGGCGCTTCGGGGTTTCGAGTGGCTTCCGGGCGCCGGTTATTTTTGACGAAGATCTCCATGTGGCCCAGGTAGGTGGCGCCGGCATGGTGTTGGAGAATGCGCCTGGCCTGAAGGAAGAGAAATCCGTGAGCATCACGTCGTCGCTGGATTACGTGGGGACGGTCCGCGGATTGCCTTTTCAGGCTGGCCTGACGTTCTTCTCGACCTGGCTCCGCGACCAGCACGTTCTCAAAGAGGTTCTGGAAAGCAGCGGCGAATTCCGGAAGCTGCTCAGGATCAACGGAGGCGGCTCCCAAGTGCGCGGCGTGGAGTTCAATCTGGACTGGCGTCTGCTGCCGCGGATCGGCGTGCGGGGAGGAGGAACTCTGCAAACGGCCCGGTACGACAAACCGGAGCCGCAGTTTTCAAGCCGACGATTTCTGCGAACGCCGAACCGATACGGTTTCGGGGGATTGGACCTGTCGCTGCCCAAAGGCTTCTCGCTGCTGACGACAGTGAACCTCACCGGTTCGATGCTAGTGCCCCACTACGCGGGGTACATCCCGGAAGACCGCCTGGAGACCAGCAAGACCTTCAAGGTGTGGGATCTGGTTGTGGACCGCACATTCGCCCTCCGCAAAAATGACAGAACAAAAATCCGGCTTTACATGCGAGCCAGCAACTTGCTCGATGATTTCCAACCCGACCTAGACCGGGGACCGCTGCGGGACTCGAGCTACTTTTATGGACCCGGGAACATGCGGATGGTGGTGGTGGGCATGACGTTCACCTTGCGATAGCCTTTTCGCCCCCAGAAGTAGCCGCGCTCGGGGCCCGCTCCTGAGGTGCAGCCAGCCGCTGGGATCGCCGCCGCTGCCGGCCGAGTTGCTCCGGCGGGAGGGGGTGCTGGCCTGCCCGGCGGACGAGCTCGCCTGCCCTCGGTGCGGCACTCCGCGGGTAGTGATCGGCTGCGAGATCAGCGAGCAGTTGAAAGTGGAGCCGGCGCGCTACTTTGTGGTGGTTACCAAGCGCGAGAAGCGGGCTTGTCCGCGCTGTCCGGAGGGGGCGTGGTGCTGCCGCCTGTGCGGCCGCCGTGGGAACTCTAGTCGTCATCGAAATCGAGCCGGACGGCCGCCCCCTTGGACCTACAGGGCAGAGTTGACCAAGACATGGCGCACCGACTAGACTGCGGGTTTCTCGTCACGCGAGCGCACGGCAAGAATAAGTTCCGGTAGCACCGTTGGGCCATTACGGGAGGTGCGATGTCGGCTTTCGTCTTCGGTCCGGTGCCTTCCAGACGGCTGGGCCGCTCGTTGGGAATTGACCCTGTCCCCCTGAAGACGTGCAACTGGAACTGCGTTTACTGCCAGCTCGGGCGCAGCGTTCCGGTGACCAACGAGCGCAAGGATTACTGGCCGCCCGGCCAAATCGTGGCGGGGGTCCGACGGGTTCTGCAAACTCGCTCCGAGAGAGAGATTGATTGGGTGACCTTCCTCGCCTCTGGCGAGCCCACGTTGCACGCAAGCCTTGGTCGGATGATACGGGACGTCAAAGCCATCACACAGATTCCCGTGGCGGTCATTACCAATGGGGCCCTGTTGTACAGGCCGGATGTGCAGGAGGATTTGATGGCTGCCGATGCTGTTCTGCCTTCGGTGGACGCAGGGACGGCGGCCCTGTACCGGGCCATCAACCGGCCCCACCCGGAGTGCACCTTCGATCGGCTCGTGAACGGCCTGCTCGAGTTCCGGCGCGCCTATCAAGGCAAGATGTGGGTGGAGGTGATGGTGGTCAAGGGGCTGAACGACACCGAAGAGGCGCTGCGAGACCTCGCGGGTTTATTCCACAAGCTCCAACCCGATCAAGTGCACCTTACGACGCCGGTGCGACCCCCTGCCGAACCTTGGGTGGAGCCGCCCGACGAGCAAGGAATGCAGCGGGCCCGGAGCTTCCTGCGGGAGTGGGTCCAGCCGGAGGGACCGGGAGCCGGGATAGTAAAACTGAGCGGGATCGAGAGCTTGCCAGACGCCCTTGTAGCCGTGGTTTCGCGCCACCCGATGACTGAGGCGGAGTTGCTGCGGCTGCTACCGGATCGATCCCGCGAAGAGGTCCATCGGGCGCTCAGCCAACTGCTGGAAAGCGGGCGCCTGCAAGTCGTGGAACGGTACGGGCAACAGTTCTGGGCTTCCGGGCGATCCCGATACGGCTGAAGGCCGGCCATGGGCTGTCAACCCTGCTTGCCGGGCAGGCGTTTGCGCCAATATTGGGAGTAAAGTGCGGCTGCCGGATTGTGTCCGAGCACGCGGTCCTTGACGATCAAGGTCGTTACTGGCGCAATGGAATGCCTGGTGAATAATGCGTCATGGCCTACGCACAACCCCATGAGGATGTTGAGCTGAGTGCCGGCCCGATTCAGCGCTTCCGCCTGGCAAAGGGGAGCGCACATAACTTCTTCGGGATTCTCGGGATCGAGCTGATGCAGCCCAAACCGTGATTTTGGAATTCCGCAGATCTTGCAACAGACGGATGAAACGCGAAAGCGCCGGCTCAGGATCTCTTTGTAAGCGCGTGCCTCCTCGGCCAACCCAATGCAAAATGCCAGCCCCAAGTGGGTGAAGCCGGCCGCTTCTGCAAAACGGAAGATCTCTTCCGCGCGCGGCCAACGCATGTATCCTTCGGCTTCGATCCTTGCGGCTACGCGCGTGAGATGCATCTCGGGGGCCTCCGGATTGTCGTAAAGTAGCAGGCCTTGTTCGGCGAGGCCGAAGCAGTCGAAACCCTCTCGGCAGACATGCGTCTCGCAAGAGGCACAGTCGAATTCGATGCTTTCTTCAGGGTTGACCATTTCTCACCTCCGAGGTCCGCCGCCCCTTTGGGCGCGGGGGATTACCGGATCTCAGTGATCACAGACATTGTTGCCGAGTTGCAGGGTGCCGGCAAGGTAGTCGCCGACGACGCGTTCCGGCACATCAGCGGGTGCGCCAAGGACCACGGAGATGCCGTGCTGTGCGAACAGTTGCTGGGCGCGTTGTCCCATGCCGCCGGTAATGACTACGCTGGCGCCACGCTCGGCCAGCCACCGGGGCAACAGGCCGGGCTCATGGGGAGGCGCAACAATTTCTTCCCGCCGGAGGATTTTCTTTTCCGTCGGATCTACGTCAAAGAGCGCAAAACCCTCGCAGTGTCCAAAATGCGGGGACAATTTCCCGCCTGCCAAGGGAATGGCTATTCTCATCGGTCTGTAGTCCTCCCTAGGTTCATCGTACTTGCTTGACATCTGTCCGTTGAGTTGGCGCAACAGGCGTTTGCCAGCGTCAAGGCCGGTGCAAAAATTCTCCTGTGGCGATGACGCGACAGGCCTTGAAGCGCCCGCGAAAGGCATCGAGTAGTTCAAGATTGCGACCTCTGCTTTGGGAGGTCCGCACCCTGCGCTGTCGCGTCAGAGCTCTCCGCGATTGCAAACAGCGGCTCGAAAATTCGCCGCATCAGTTCCGCCGTGGGGGACGTCGCATAGTGTTGAACGAAGGCGCGACCGCTGTCGCAGGCTTCGGCTATTTTCGGGTCTATCGGGATGGAACCCAGGAACGGCACTTCCATATCCTCGGCAATGCGCTTGCCGCCGCCCGAGCCTAGAATCGTTGTGAGTTCACCGCACTTGGGGCAAGTGAACCCGCTCATATTCTCCACCACTCCGAGTACTGGCACCTGAAGTTGCCGGCAAAAGGTGATGGCTTTTCGCACGTCCACAGCCGCGACTTTTTGGGGAGTGGTCACGATCAGCGCGCCGTCCAGCGTGCCGATCAGTTGGCAGATGGAGAGAGGTTCGTCCCCGGTCCCCGGCGGGGAATCAATGATCAGGTAGTCCAGATCTCCCCAGGCCACATCCTTGAGGAACTGTTTGATCACGTTGGCTTTTATTGGTCCCCGCCAGATCACGGCGTCGTTCTGGTTGCGCAACAACAAGCCCAACGACATGACTTTCATCCCGCCGATGTCAACGGGGAGGATCCCTTCCTCGGAAACCCGGAGAATTTCGCCCTCCAGTCCCAGCAGGGTCGGGATGCTGGGGCCATGAATATCCACGTCCAAGAGTCCGACGCGCTTGCCCAACAGCGCCAATGTGGCGGCGAGGTTTACCGCGACCATACTCTTACCGACACCGCCTTTGCCGGACAACACGATGACTTTGTGGCGGATGCGACACAAGCGCGACTGGAGCTGCTGACGTTCTCGGAACTGCTCCTCGCTCTCGTTCTCCTTGCGCTTCAAAGCCGGACAGTCCGTACGGTCACAAGACTGACAACTTGTTGCGCCCTGGGTGGGAGATTGGGCAGAGGGCGCTTTCCGCCCGCTCTGTTTGGAATTCGCTTCACTCATGGCGCGCCTGCGGCGCGATAAGAATGCGACGCTCAAAAGCTGCCGGCGACGCGTCGGCAGCCGCTGAGCGGTGTCCGTTGCCGCTTGCCTTCCTCGCGCGGCCCCCTGTTCCTCCGGTCGGAGCCAGCAGGAACCTGCTCCCCGGACCCGCCGTTACCAGTGCCCCTCCACGTCGGCTGAAGAGGCTTCCTGAAGCTTGCCAGCCTTGAACTGCTCGATTGACTCAGCCACTGTGCCCGAGGCGCCGGTGTAGATTTTAATTCCGGCTGCCTGCAACGCAGAGAAGGCCTTCGGCCCGACGTGGCCCGTAATGAGCGCATCCGCTCCCAGCTCAGCGATCTTCCTGGCTGTCTGAATACCCGCTCCTTGGGCGGCGTTGGCGTTGAAGCTGTTGTCCAACACCGAAACCGCACCTGTCTCGGTATCGAAGAGGATCAGGTACCCGGCCCGGCCGAAGCGGGGGTCGAGCGGCGATTGAAGACTACCACCTTGGGAGGTGACGGCCAATTTCATAAGTTGTTTCCCGCGTGCCGGGGTGCAGGTCAATTGCCAAACAAGAGAGCGCCGTACCGCCACTTCCGGGAACCTCAATCAGGCGCGCGCTCGCGTGAGCCCCGCGGGGAGCCAGACGGGCAGCGGGTTGGTCTGGGGAGGACTGTGTCGCGTTTTGCGAACAAGGAGGTAGTGGACGGTTGCATTTTGCAAGACGCGGCGCCGGTCTCTGTGCGGAAATCCCCATTGGCGCCGTGCCTTAGCGGACTTGGCCCATAACATGCTCTTGGAGAGGCGGGTCAGATCCTCGCTCCCGCGTGCGTGTGACCTCGCCCGTCCTGTTCGGCGCCAGGCTGGTCCCGCCGGACAGCGGCAAAAGAAGGCAGCGCAAGCGCAGGGCGGGGTCTGAGCCGATCTGGCCGACTGGCCCGGCAACTGCCTCGCGCGCCCGGTTACCGCGGTTGGCACTGCCGGATGGCCAAAAGGAGGAAGCGATGCCTGGAGGATCCGGAATGGGGTTCGGTCGGGGACGCGGCGGTGGAGGTGGTCGTGGAGCTGGCGGTGGTTTCGGTGGTGGGCGCGGCAGGATGGGTGGTCCGCGGAGCGCCGGCCCGGGTGGCGAGTGCGTCTGTCCCAACTGCGGGGAAAGAGTTCCGCATGTCGCGGGCCAGCCGTGCAACCAGATGAAGTGCCCCAAGTGTGGCACAACGATGACCAGAGCGTAAAAAGGAGGACGCTATGCCATTTGGAGATCGAACTGGTCCGGCTGGGCTGGGTCCCAGAACGGGGCGTGGCGCCGGACTTTGTGGGGGGTTCGGTGTGCCCGGATTTATGAACCGGGGCATCGGCCTCGGTTTCTTCGGCCGCGGAGGCGGGCGTGGGTGGCGGAACTGGTTCTATGCCACTGGCCTCACCCGCTGGCAGCGCGCCAGCCTCTGGCCTTCACCGTGGGGCTGGCCGGGTTCCGTCAGCACCGCACCGGAACAGGAAGTCGCCGCGCTGAAAGGTGTAGCGAAGCGGCTCGAAGATGTCCTGGACGGCCTCCGCAAGCGGGTCGAAGAATTGGAAAGCAAAGCGAAAGCCGAGTAGCGACCGACCGCCGAGGCAGGCAGGCACGTGCCTGCCTGTCGTTGCTTCGGGGCCGGAGGGTTTCTCTTTTCGGCAGGAATGAAGCTAGCCATTGCCAGCGGCAAGGGAGGAACCGGCAAAACCACGGTCGCTACTAACCTGGCTTGGGTCGCAGCGCAGGACGGGCGTCGCGTTGCGTATGTGGACTGCGACGTCGAGGAGCCCAATGGGCACCTGTTCCTGAAGCCGACGATTGCCTCGAGCCGTCCCATCGGCAGGCTGCACCCTCAGGTGGACGAAGGCCGCTGCACACACTGCGGCCTCTGTGGCGAAATTTGCCAGTACAGCGCCATCGTCTGTGTGGGCGAGAAGGTGCTGACGTATCCGGAGCAGTGTCATGCGTGTGGGGGATGTGCGCTGGTGTGCGGCCCGGGCGCCATTACCGAGGTCCTGCGCCCGACCGGCATGCTTGAAATCGGGCAAGCGGGTGCGGTCCAGTTCGTCCAGGGCGTGTTGAACATCGGGGAAGCGATGAGCACGCCGCTCATCCGGCAAGTCAAAGCGGCAGTGCCCGAAGCGGACCTGGTGATCATTGACTCTCCGCCAGGGACGTCCTGCCCGGTGATTGAAAGTGTGCGCGGGGCAGACCTGGTGTTGCTGGTTACGGAGCCGACTCCTTTTGGGTTGCACGACTTGAAGCTCGCGGTGGAAATGGTGCACGCCGTCAAGCTGCCCCTGGGAGTCGTCGTCAATCGCGCACGTACCACCCCAACCGAAATCCACGAATATTGCCGCCGCCAAGGCATCGAGATCCTGGCCGAAATCCCGGACGACCGCCGTGTCGCCGAGGCCTATTCGCGGGGCAATCTCGCGTGCGAGGCAGTGCCAGAGTTCCGCGCCGCCATGCAAGAGCTGCTCACCAGGATTGCAGGCAAGCCTGTGACGATGTCCTGGAGGACCGGCCGGGGAATGTAGGAAATGAGCGAACTGGTGAGGATTCGTCCCACGGGTGCGCCCCGGGCGAAGGAACTGGTTGTCATCAGCGGCAAGGGAGGGACGGGAAAGACGTCCTTGGTGGCGTCCTTCGCGGCGCTGGCGCGGAATGTGGCGCTCGCCGACTGCGACGTGGATGCCCCCGACCTTGCGCTGGTTCTGGCGCCCCAGCTAGTTCGCCGCCAGCCCTTCTCGGGAGGGAAACGCGCCAGAATCCGCCCCGGTCACTGCATCGCTTGCGGCAAGTGCGAAGAGCTCTGCCGCTTCGATGCGATCTTTTTCGACGGGCCAGGCAACGGGATCGTGGAAAAAACTTTTCGGGTGGATCCGGTGGCGTGTGAAGGTTGCGGAGTTTGTGCCTGGTTCTGCGCAGAAGGGGCGATCGAGTTTGGGCCCGTGGTCACCGGCGAGTGGTATGTCTCGGAAACACGCTTCGGGCCGATGGTTCATGCGCGGCTGGGCGTCGCGGAGGAGAACTCGGGCAAGCTGGTGAGCACGGTGCGGACCAACGCCCGGCAGATCGCCGAGGAGCGAGGTCTTGAGCTCGTGTTGATTGACGGTGCGCCGGGCATCGGGTGTCCCGTGATTGCCTCGGTCACGGGCACGACGCTGGTCCTGGCGGTCACCGAGCCGACGCTGAGCGGCCTGCACGATCTGAAACGTGTCGCAGAGTTGACGCGCCACTTCGGAATTCCGACGCTGGTTGTGGTCAACAAGTGGGACCTGAACCCCCAAGCGTGCGACTGGATCGAGGCTTGGGCGCGGGAACAAGGTCTGGGACTGGCAGGCCGGGTGCGCTATGATAAGGCGGTAACGGAAGCCCAGATTCGGGGGAAGTCAGTCATCGAGTATCAGGGGGATGGCTGTGCTTCTGACATTCGCCTCGTCTGGGCAAAGGTGGAAGCCTCTCTGCAAAGGCCCACGTTCGACCTGCGGACCGGAGGCAGCCATGCCCACCTATGAATATCAGTGCCGAAGGTGCCAACACCGCTTTGAACAATTCCAAAGCATGTCGGCGGAGCCGCTCGAGATCTGTCCGAAATGCGGCGGCCCCGTCGAGCGGCTGGTCAGCGGGGGCGCCGGCATAATCTCCAAAGGCTCCGGCTTCCACGCCACGGACTACCTGAAGGCGGGGCCAGAGTGCGGACGCGAACGGCCTTGCTGTGGCCGCAACAGCGTATGCGACCACAAGCCGTGCGGAACCTAGTCTGATCGCCATGTCGGCAAAGTCCCTCGCCACGCTGTTCACCCAAGCCCTCATGATCAGCGGCTTCGTCGTGGTGATGATGCTGCTGATCGAATACCTGAACGTACTCAGTGCGGGGAAGTGGCAGGAGAAGCTGGCAAGGCACACCTGGGGGCAATATCTGGTTGGGGCACTCCTTGGTGTGATCCCGGGTTGCCTGGGCGCCTTCACTGCCGTGGCGCTGTATTCCCACCGAGTGCTCACGCTTGGCGCCGTGGTGACCGCCATGATCGCGGGCAGCGGCGACGAGGCATTCGTCATGCTGGCTCTGTTCCCGAAGCAGGCCCTGATGCTGATGGGCATCCTGTTCGTCTTCGGCCTCGTAGTAGGCGTACTGGTGGATGTGGTCGGCAGAAGACAGCGGACACACGTCCCCGGAGTCGGCCTTGAACTCCATGGGGCAGACTGTGTCCAGTGCTTCCCGCGGGGCCGGATCCTTGCGCAGTGGAGAGAGTGCTCTCCCGCGCGAGGGACGTTGGGAACCGTGCTGGTACTTTTCCTGGCAGGGGTTTTGACCGGCCAGTTAGGGCCGGGCGAGTGGAATTGGGTCCGCGTCAGTCTGGTATTCGTCTCGGCCCTGGCGCTCTTCATAGTGGCCACGGTTCCGGACCACTTTCTAGAGGAACACCTCTGGCGGCACATTGCGGTCAAGCATGCCCCGCGTGTTTTCTTGTGGACGTTGGGCGCGCTGATCGTCATGCATCTGCTGACCAGCGTGCTGCACTTGGAACCGGCCATTCGCAGGGGCAAGTGGCTGGTGCTGCTGCTGGCTTGCGTGGTAGGGTTGATCCCGGAGTCCGGTCCGCACCTGATCTTTGTCACGCTCTTCGCGCAAGGCTTGATCCCTTTCAGCGTTCTGCTGGCGAGTTCGGTGGTGCAGGATGGACACGGCATGCTCCCCATGCTGGCGCATTCCAGGCGTGAGTTTCTGCTGATCAAGGCAATCAATTTTGCCGCCGGCTTGGGGCTGGGTGCAGCCGCGATGGCCTTGGGAGGGTAGGGGATAACCCGCAGGGAGCGCCTTCCGGGGCCCCGCGCTTGCGCTGCCGGCTGTACAAGGAGAAACGGAAGAGGGGCATTTCCAGCCTGCTGCGCCACCAACGCAGGAAACCACCGGATGAGCGGCGTGCGTAGGAACATTCGCGGGCGCGGTCGGGAGAGCAGGGTGGCCGGAACGCAGCCCAAGTTCCGCGAGCGAGCAGGGCTGCTGGCAGACTCCCACGCGGCGTGTTGGTCGCTGTATGCGAACCGAGCTCTGCCTCTTGCTCGCGTGGTAGGCTCGGCCTTCCCTGTACTAACCGGTCCGCCGGAGACGCCTGAAGAGCTGAAAGGGCCGGGGCACCGGCTGCGCCAATCAACAAATCACTAGAAACATTTTTCGAAGTATTGTATGATTGGCACGATGCCGGATCCGGCGGATTGGCAGGTGTGGATCCAGGGGTACCTGGACTTCTGCCGCATCGAAAAGGGCTTGTCTTTCAATACGATAGAGGCGTACCGCCGCGATCTGGAAGACTTTGCGGCCTGGTGGCGGACCCAGGAGGCCGCCCAGGAACTCGACGCGCGGGTAGCCGCCCGTTACGCGGACTGGCTACGCTCCCGTCAGTTCAACAGCCGCTCCGTGGCGCGCCGCCTCAGCGCTTTGCGGGGGTTTTTCGCCTGGTTGATCCGGGAAGGCAAGCTGGGCCGGGATCCGACGGAAGGGCTGAAAACGCCGCGCGGCTGGCGAAAGCTGCCCCACTACCTCACTCTCGCGCAGATCGAAGCGCTGCTCGAGGCCCCCGACAAGAAGACGCCCACAGGTTTGAGGGACTGGGCGATGATTCATCTGCTCTACGCGTCCGGCCTGCGGGTCTCCGAGCTCTGTCAACTGCAATTATCGGATTTGAATGATGAGCTGGGGGTGGTGCGAGTGTCGGGCAAGGGCGGCAAGCAGCGGCTTGTGCCTGTCGGGCGGGCGGCGCTGGAAGCGCTGAGCGCGTACTTGGAACAGGGAAGACCACAATTGTTGGGACGGCGCTCCAGCCCGTACCTGTTCGTGACGGCGCGGGGCAAGCCGATCACGCGGCAAGGCTTCTGGAAGGCGCTGGCGACGCACGCCTTGCGGGCAGGCTTGCCGCAACGGGTCTGGCCCCACGTGCTGCGTCACAGCTTCGCCACGCATCTACTGGAAGGCGGGGCCGATCTGCGCAGCGTACAGGCGATGCTGGGGCACGCCGACATCTCGACCACCCAGATTTACACGCACGTGGTGCGGTCCAGGCTGCGGCAGACCCTCGATGAGCATCACCCGCGGGCGTGAGTCGGGAGGCGGGGCCGGCCGGGCCGCCGCGGAAGGTCTGTGAGCAGAGTGCCATGAGCGATTACATGTTCATGCTGGAGACTCACCTGAGCGCCCCGCAACTGCGGGTGCTGCGCGAGGTCGAATCTGCCGCCCTGGAGGCCGGCGTCCGCCTGTTCCTCACGGGAGGCGCGTTGCGCGACATGCTGGGCGCCTTTCCTATCCGCGACCTCGACTTCACGGTCGAGGGAGACGCCTTGACGGTAGCCAAACGGCTAGTCAAGCGGGCGGGCGCGAAAATCCTCGTCGCCGACAGCCAGCGCAACAGCGCGGAGATGATCTTCCCCGGCGGGGTGACGGCCGAGATCGCAATGGCGCGCGAGGAGCGCTACCCGCGCCCGGCCGCCAAGCCCGACATCAAGCCGGCCACCATCCACGAGGACTTGCGCTGCCGCGATTTCACCATCAACGCCATCGCACTCTCCCTGCATCCTTCCTCGCGCGGACTGCTGATTGACCCCAACAACGGCGTGGCCGACATCCAGCACAAGGAACTGCGCGCCGTGACCAATTACGCGCTGTTCGATGATCCGTCGCGGATCCTGCGGCTGATCCGCTTCCGCGCCCGGCTAGGCTACACGATCGAGCCCAAGACCCAGGCCCAGTACCAGCGGGCACGCGAAGAGGGCATGGAGAACCGCATCCCGCCCCGGAAACTGGCCGAAGAACTGCGGCACATCGCGGACGACCCGGTCTGTGCCGATGTGGTTCGCGCTCTGGATGAAGAAGGTTTGCTGAAGCTGTTCTGCCCCGCCCTCACCGGCGCCAAAGTCAACTGGCACGGGCTGGCCCGCTTGCAGAAGGTGCGCCAGTTGGTTCCTTTCGGCGTGGATTTCCGCCTGGAAAACCTCGGTCTGTTTTTGCACGTGCTGACGGAAAAACTCACTCCCCGCGAGAAAGCGGCGCTGGTGCAGGCCACGCGGCTCAACAAGGCCGAGCGGGAGCTGTGGCGCAAGCTGGAGAGCCGGGCAAAAAAGCTGGAAAAGACGCTGAAATCGGCCAGGCTCCACAAGCCCTCGGAGCTGTACCTGGCGCTGGCCAAGGCCAACGGCGACGAGGTTCTTTACCTGCTGCTTTATTCGTCCCAGCGCATCGTTCAGGACCGCATCAAGAATTACCTGCAAAAATACCTGCCGCTGGCGATGGAAATCACGGACGAGCAGGTGCGCGCACGGTGCGAGGAAACGGGCTCGCGCGATTACGAAAAGGTCAAGCAGGAACTGATCGTGGCCCGGCTCAACGCGCGGCCCAAGAAGCCGGCGCCGCCGCCGGAACCTGAGACGCCGGTCGAGCCCCAACCTCCTCCTGGCCAGCGACCGCCGCTGCGCAAGCCGCTCACCCGGACGATCCGCTGACGCGAAGCGAGCTGCCCCTCTCCGCCTCGTGCGGCGCGGTGGGATAATCGTCCTGTCGCTGCTCGCAGGATCTCAGGAGGGCTGGGCCAATGAAAGGGGCGTCGTGGCTGCTTGCGCTCGCCTGGAGTGTAGCTCCGCTCGCGGCGCAATCATCCTTGCTGATCTGCCGCACCAGTGGTGTGCCCGGAGCCATACGAATGGAGGGATTGACCGAGCCGGCAGGCGCGATCCTGCTGAGCTGCTCGGGCGGCCTGCCGACGGCCGCGGCGCGAGCGTCAGGATTCACGATCGCGAGATCACCGCGCCGCTTTACTGGGGGCCGGCTCCGGGTCTGGCCGGAGTTCAACAAATCAACGCCGTCGTTCCTGAGGATCTGCCCGCCATGACGACCGAGGTTCGGGTGTGCGCCGCCGGCGTGTGCAGCCCGCCAGTCCCGCTGGTTCTCGTGCGTTGAGCGGCTTAGTCCGTAGCCGGCTTTCTCTGCTCCGTGCTTGCGGGCGGACGACCCACGCCAAGATTGTCGAAATTGAACATCGCGTTGAAGAGCAGGAAGAAGCTGCCCTGGGTCTGTTGCCGCCACATTGGGTTGATGGCGAACAAGAGGGCGTGGCCTTTGCCGACGGGCACGTCAATCACGGCGGGCCGGTGAGCCAGTTCGCGTCCTCCGGCGAGCATGCCGGCCACGAGCAGATCGCGCTCCTCGGCGAAGCGCAGGATCACGCGCGGCTGCTGCTCAGGCGGCGGCAACAAGTGTCGGATGCTCTCCAAGACTTCCTCCGGGATGGGCGGCTCTTCGCCGGGCGGAACCTGAGGCTGAGGTGCGGGCGGGACGTAAGGCCGTCCTTGCGGGATATCCGGATCGGTGAGCGAGCCGCGCCCGCTGGGGCGCCCGCGGGGTTCATCCTGACCCATCCCGGTGAACGCCAGCCCGCCCGTGCGGCTGATCTGGAAGACCGGGGACTGATTGAAGTACACCGCGAGTTTGTCGTCGTAACCGTACGCGATGGGGCTGCCGCGATCCGCGAAGAGAGCGTTGTAAACACCGCCGCGCGCTTGCAACTCGCGCGTCTGCACGATGGAGACGCCCTCGATCAGCCCGTAATCAATCAGGATGGAAGCGTTGTTCTGGATCGTGACGAACAGGCCGCCTTCTTCCATGAAGCGTTTCAGGTGGAGCAGCCCCTGCAAGCCCATGCCGCCCCGCATGTCCGGCGTCTGATCGGGTGAGGTCGCGATGTTCGGCGTCAGGGCGCTGGCCATCCAGGGGATGGGCGCGCCGCGCATGGGCAGACCGTTGACGATCCGCTGGGCGCTGCCGGGAGTGGGGCCGAAGATGATGACGTCGTAACGGGAACGGAGGTCTGGCGTGTCACGGATGACCTGATCCGAGATGTAGTGGTAAGGAACCTGCAAGTTGTCGAAAGCGATCCGGAACCATCCTTCGTTCTGCGTGTTGAGCCAGGTGTGAACAAGGGCCACTCGCGGGGCGGCCAGCGGGTGAGTGCGGACCTTGGGCGTCGCCTCCACGGCGTGGATCGTGAGACCCAGATCGCGGGCCGCCTCCTCAAGCCGACTCCGCAAATCCGCAGGATTGCCTTCGGCGGGGATGATGAATGTGCCGGCCTTGAACTTGACGCCCCGGGCTTCGAAACCCTCCTCAGCCGCCAGCATGCGCACGTCCCGCAGGCGGAAACGGAACGTGGCCAGCGTGTTGTCCGTGTTGTGGTTGATGAGGTAGGCGGCCGCAGGATTGGTCCCGAGGAGACGACCCTCGACCCTGGCCGGTCCCGTCAGCAGAGTGGCGGGCACTTTCAGCACGGAAGTATCGGTGACGCGGACGGTACGCACGTTGCGAAGCGCTCCTAGCGACCAGCCGGTGTCGTCATAGGGCCGCGTGTCCGCCGGGTTGTAGTATTGCGTGTCCAGCAACATATCGGCCATGCGACTGTAAGGCTGGTCCATGCGGATGATGTAACTGCCGGCGGGAAATTTAAGTTTCTTGGCGTCCTTGCCCTGGCCGACGGTAACTTCGAATTCCGCGTCTGCGCGATGAACCTCCACGCCTTGCAGCTGGAGAAGATTGACGAGGCTGGCGCACTCGGCCGGGCGCGGATCGTCGCCGGGGATCACCCAGGCCGCCGGGCCTTCGTTGAAGGCCTTGGCAACTGACCGCTTGCTCTTCAGATAGAAATTTTCGAGAAAGCGTTCCTTGTCGCGCGCCACGAAATTCATGGCCAGCAAGAGCGCGCTTTGCTGGAGATTGATGTTATTGCGGATAGACCACTTGACCTTTTCGAGCGGCGGGTTCGGCCGGTACCAGGCGCGCGAGGTCTGCGCCGGCCGCACCGTGCGATCGAAAGTATCTGCTCCGCGACCGCCGAAGGTCTCGTAAAATCTGCCGATGGCATTGTGGCCGTTCGCGACATAGAACATGTAATTCGCTGCCCAGCCGTCATAGAACCCGTGGGTCCAGACGCCGGGCACGCCGCGTTTCGTCATTTCGCTCACTTCGTGATAGGCCAGGATCTGCCATTCGTTGATCACGATGGGATCGAGCCAGGCGTTGTATGGTCCCATGCCCGTCGAGGTGTACAGGAAAGGCACCGATTCATGCAGGTCGTGCAGGACCTGGGGATGCCACTGGAGGAAAGTCTTCATCATGATGCGACTCAGCGCGAGCGAAAGGGCCATCCCATCGCGGTTATTGTCGTGAGCCACATACTTGCCCCAATAAATCAGGTTGGGCGCCGGCTTGTCGGGGTTGGCCTTGCGGTAACGATAGACATCCACCTGGCGATCGTGCCCGTCCACCTCCACCAGCGGAGTGATCATCACGATCAGGTTCTTGCGGATGGTCTGGATGAAGGGTGACTCGGAAACCGCAAGCCGGTAGGCCAGCTCCATCAGCATCTCGGGAGCCCCCGTCTCCGGGGAGTGAATGCTCCCCGTCGCCCAGTACATGGGCAAGCCTTCCTGAATGAGGCGGCGAGCTTCGGCATCGGTGAGCTTGCGCGGATCGGCCAGCCGGGCCGTAATTTCCCGGTAGCGGTCCAGTCGCGCCATATTGGCCTCGTCCGAGACGACGGCCAGGATCATCTCGCGGCCTTCCTCGCTCTGGCCAATGCTGAAAACTTTCACGCGGGGGGTGCTTTTTTCGAGCGCCCCAAAGTAGGCATAAATGTCTTTCGAGTAAGTAAGTTTCTCCGGTGTGCCGACGATGTAGCCGAGAACTTTCTCGGGCGTAGGAACGGTGTCCGAGGCAGGCAGGTGATCCACCAGCTCGGTCAGAAAGAACGGCTCGGTCGTAAATTGTTTGATTTTCGCCGTGTAGCCTTCGTCAATTTTCTGCTGGGCAGCGGGCGCCGGCGAGGTGGCCGGCAGGGTGCGCTTCTGGGCCGGAGCGGCGGCTGCCAGCCAGGCCGCAACGGCAATTACGAAAAGGCGATTGCAAGGCAAACTCGCCATGGCTCTTCCTCGCGATCCCGATGGGTTGAAGATCAAAGGCGCTATGATACCCGAATTGTCCGGGACGGGCAATCGGGCGAGGCGCCCGCGCGAGCGGCTTTGTGGTTAAACTCGCAGAGATGGGGTCCGACAAGGGTTGGGTGTGGGCGCCTGAGAGCGGCCCAGCCCCTGAGGTGCCTGGCCCGGCGCGCGTCCGCCGGCTTACCCATCAGCCCTGCCGTCATCACCTGGCCGGTCGCCAGGTTTTCACGCCCGAGGGCGACGTCCTGATCTTCGTTTCTGATCGGGACGGCGCGGCGCAATTGTTCGAGCTCCGTCTCGAAGACGGCTCGATCCGCAAGCTGACCGAAGGGGCGCCGGTGCGCCCGTTTACGGCCGTCGTCCACCACGGCGGCGACAAAGTCTTTTTCGTGCGAGGCGGCTCGATCTGGATGGTGCGCCGTTCCACGCTCGAGGAGAGCTGCGTGCTCTCGCTGGGGCAAGCCTGGCTGGGTCCCTGCGCTCTGGCCGGGGACTGGCTGGCAGCGCCCGCCCGACAAGGCAGGCAGTACGGACTGGTCATCGGTCGCACCGACGGCACGCGCTGGGATTTCCTGGCCCTGCCGCGGCGCGTGGTCGCGCTGGAGTTTCACCCCCTCGAGCACGAGTGGCTCGAGCTTTCGTTCGCGGGCACGCCGCGGATGCATCGCATGCGCCGCGATGGAGCAGGCCTGGAGTGCCTCTATGCGGAGGGGCCATCCGAACAAATACTGCATGAAACGTTTCTTGGAAACACGGGCGATCTGGTCTTCGCCATGCGGCCGCAGGCTTTGTGCCGCATGGACTGGGAAAGCCGACGCGTCCAGCAACTCGCCGGCTTCAGTGCCTGGCATCCCGCTTCCAACAGCGCCGGCACGCTGGTGGCCTGCGACACGGATTCGCCGGACCAAGGGATCTTTCTGGTGGACGCTCTGACTGGCGTGCGACAGTCGGTATGTTTGCCGGGGTCAAGCAATCAGAGCGAGACCGCGGACTCGGGCGAAGCGGACGAGCACGAATCCCAGTGCCGGCATGACGAAGAGGAGCATGCGCTTTGGACCCAGCCGCGTCCCGCCTTCACCCCCGACGGGCGGGCGCTGGGGTTCGTCAGCGACCGCAGCGGTTATCCCCAACTGTACCTTGCAAGCCTGGAGGACCTGCCGGCGCCCTGGTTCGGCCCGCCGCCCGTGTGACACGGATCGCTCAGGACTCCGAAGCTTCGAGCACGCCCACGCGAAGGGCGCCCCGCGCCAGGCGGACTCGCAGGGTGGTCGGCGGCGGAGCTTCGCGGGCTGACTTGATGACGTGCCCTGCCTCGTCCTGCACGATGGCGTAACCGCGCTCCAGCACGCGCAACGGGCTGAGCTGGGCCAGTTGGCCGGCAAGGGCACCGAATCGCGCCCGAGCCTGTGCAAGCCGCTCGCGCATCCGGGCGTCGCCGGCGGCTCTGGCCGCCTCCAGGCGACGCCGGTATTCCAGAAACCGCGAAGTGAGATCGCGTTGTCTCAGGCGCATTTCCAGCTCGGCAAGCCGGCGACGCCGGTTTTCCAGCACGGCGCGCATGCGTTCCCGCGCGCGAAAGTCGAGCTCGTCCACGTACTGCGCGGCGCGTCCCAATCGCCGCTGAAGCACGGACATCACGCGCGGCCAACCGAGCTGGTCGAGAGCACGCGCGGCCTGGGCCAGCCGGAACCGCACAGCCTGAGTCATCTTTCCCACGAGGCCCGCAATCTGCTCGAGGATCTGTTCCAGCGTGGGCGTCAGAATTTCCGCTGCGGCCGAAGGCGTAGGGGCGCGCAGGTCCGCCACGAAGTCGGCGATGGTGAAGTCGGTCTCGTGGCCCACGGCCGAGACCACGGGCACGGAGCAGGCCGCAATGGCGCGCGCCACCGCCTCCTCGTTGAAGGTCCACAGGTCTTCAAGCGATCCGCCGCCGCGCGCGACAACGACCACGTCAGCCCAGCCCGTGCGGCTGAAGTACTCCAAGCCTTCGCAAACGTCCTCCACGGAGCCTTCGCCCTGCACGAGCGCCGGATAGATGCGGATATGCAGGCCAGGGAAGCGACGTTCGAGGATGTTCAACATGTCGCAGATCACGGCGCCGGAGGGAGACGTGACGATGCCGATTCGCCTGGGAATGCGCGGCAGCGGGCGCTTGCGGGCCGGATCGAAGAGGCCTTCGGCCGCCAGTTTCTTTTTCAGTTGCTCGAAAGCGACCTGAAGGGCGCCGAGGCCTTGCGGTTCGAGATATTCCACGAGCAACTGGTACTCGCCGCGAGCCTCCCAGAGATCCAGGCGTCCGCGGGCGAGCACCGCGATGCCGTCCTCAGGTTTGAAACGCAGGTAGCGGAACGTGGAGCGGAAGATCACGCAGCGCAGGACAGAGCTGTCGTCCTTCAACGTGAAGTAGAGGTGGCCGCTGGCCGCCGTGCGCACGCCGGAGATCTCGCCCAGCACCCAGATGTCCTGAAATTCGCGCTCCAGCAAGGCGCGCAACGCGGCGTTCAGCTCGCTGACCGTAAAGATGCGACGCTCCGGCTCAAGCGGCAGCTCGAATTGCTCCATGGGGTTGCGAAGCGGTTCGCCATGGGTTATTCTAATACAAAGTTCCGCTGCGACGTTCCCGCCCGAAAGACAGAAACCAAATCGGAGGCAAGATGACGCCGAAAGAGGTACTCGAGTTTGCACACGCGAATCAGGCACGCCAGGTGGACCTGCGGTTTTGCGATATCCCGGGCATCTGGCACCACGTTTCCTACCCGATCGAACAACTGACCGAGGAATCCTTCGAAGAGGGGTTCGGCTTCGACGGCTCCAGCATCCGCGCCTGGGCGGCGATCAGCGAGAGCGATATGCTGCTTATCCCCGATCCGTCCACGGCCTTTATGGATCCGTTCGCCGAGACGCCCACGCTGGTGATGCTGTGTGATGTAATTGATCCCATCACGCGGCAGCACTATGAGCGGGATCCGCGCTGGATCGCTCGCAAGGCGGAGACGTATCTTCTGAATACCGGTGTCGCCGACACGTGCTACATGGGGGCAGAAGCCGAATTTTTCATTTTCGATAACATCTCTTTTGATCAGAACCAGCATTCGGGCTTCTACTACATTGACGCCGAAGAAGGGCGCTGGAACAGCGGAAGAAGGAGAGACAACCTGGGCTACCGGCCGCGTTACAAGGAAGGCTATTTCCCGGTGCCGCCCACCGATCACTATCAGGACCTGCGCAGCGAAATGGTGCAGACCATGAAAAAGATCGGGCTCGACGTGGAATGCCATCACCACGAGGTGGCCACGGGCGGACAGGCCGAAATTGACCTGCGCTACGACACCCTGCTGCGCAGCGCCGATAACATGATGAAGTACAAGTATGTCGTCCGCAACGTAGCCAACCAGTACGGCAAGACGGTGACGTTCATGCCCAAGCCGATCTTTGGCGACAACGGCAGCGGCATGCACACCCACCAGAGCCTGTGGAAGAACGGGCAGCCCCTCTTTGCGGGCGACGGCTACGCGGGCTTGAGCCAGATCGCGCTGTGGTACATCGGCGGCCTGCTGGCGCACGCACGCGCGCTCTCGGCCATCATCGCGCCCACTACGAACAGTTACAAGCGTCTGGTGCCGGGCTACGAAGCGCCCGTGAATCTGGCCTACTCGCGCCGTAACCGGTCGGCAGCGATCCGCATCCCGATGTATTCGCCCAATCCCAAATCCAAACGGATCGAATTTCGCCCGCCGGATCCTTCCTGCAATCCCTATCTGGCATTCGCGGCCATGCTGATGGCCGGGCTGGACGGGGTGCTCAACAAGATAGATCCCGGTCAGCCGCTGGACAAGGACATTTACGATCTTTCGCCCGAGGAGTTGCGGGGCGTGCCTTCCATGCCAGCCTCGCTGGACGAAGCGCTGGATTGCCTGGAACAGGATCACGCCTTCCTGCTCAAGGGCGAAGTCCTCACCGAAGAACTGCTCGAGACTTACATTGAATACAAGCGCAAGCACGAGGCCGAAGCCGTCCGGCTGCGGCCGCATCCTTACGAGTTCGAGCTCTACTACGACATCTGAGCGCGAACCGGGCGGCCGAGAGCGGCTTGCTCGCGGGCTATAATCGGCGTGAAGAAGCGGGCAAGCCATGGCAAGCTGGGCGCAGCAGATTGACTTTCGCGATCCGGCGCAGGCCCAGCCGGCGCTTGAGCGAGTCTCGGCGCTTCTGACCCCGGACGAGTCCGAAACACTGGGAGCCTTGCTCGCCACCGCAGCGGATCCCGATGCGGCTCTGGCCGGTCTGGAACGTCTGGCCCGCGACCGTCCCGATTGGCTGAAGCGACTCGCGGCGCTCCCGGCCGCTCTGCCCCTGCTCACCGCAGTATTTTCCGTAAGCCGTTTCCTCGCGGATGCGATCGCCGCGCATCCCGAGTGGGTCGAGGAGCTGGTGGCCGCAGGCGATCTGGACCGGGTGCTCAGCGTCGAAGAGTACCGCGCACGGCTGGATCGCGAACTGCCACCCGGCGTGCCCTCTCCGGCCAGTCTGGCCCGTTTCCGCCGGAAGCAATTGCTGCGGATCGTGGCGCGTGACGCCATGGGGTTGGCCACGCTGGCCGAGACGGTGTTCGAGCTTTCCAGTCTCGCGGATGCCGTGCTCGAGGTGGCTTACTCGCGGCTGCTGGAAGAGCTGTGCCGCAAGCATGGTCCCCCGCGCCCCGCTCCCGGCCAGGAAGGTCCCGATCCCGCCACCTTCGCCGTAATTGCTCTGGGCAAGCTTGGTGGCCTCGAACTCAATTACAGCTCCGACATTGATCTGATGTTCATTTACTCGGCGAACGGGCAAACCGAGATTCCTGAAGTCATCAGTAACAAGGAATTCTTTCACAAGCTGGCTTGTCAGCTTACCGCCCTGCTTTCCGCGCCCACTCCCGATGGCCAGTGCTACCGGGTGGACTTGCGCCTGCGCCCCGACGGCAGACTGGGGGAGATTGCTTTGTCGCTGGAAGGGGCTCTGAACTACTACCGCCAGCGCGCGCGGGACTGGGAGCTACAAATGCTGATCAAGGCCCGTCCCGCCGCAGGAGATCGCAAACTGGCGGAGCGCTTCCTGGAAGCCGTCGAGCCGCTCATTTACTCGAGCACGCTGGATTTTTCGGTGGTGGAGGCTGCGGTGGCCACGCGGGAACGCATCGGTGAAAAACTCGCGCAACGCCGTATCAGGAGCGGGCTGGACATCAAGCTGGCGCCGGGCGGCATCCGCGACATCGAGTTCCTGGTGCAATGCTTGCAGCGTCTGCACGGCGGTCGGGAGCCGTGGGTGCGGCATGGGGGCACGTTGCTAGCCCTGTTCCGGCTACGCGACAAGAATCTGCTGTCGCCGCGGGAATATTCGCGCCTGGCCTCGGCCTACCAGTTCCTGCGCCATCTGGAGCACCGCCTCCAAATCATGGAAGACCGGCAGACTCATACCCTGCCCACTTCGGAAGACGAGCTGGCGGCGCTAGCCCGGCGCATGCCGCTGACACAGATCGGACGTCGTCCCAGCGCCGAGTTACTCTTGAGCGAACTCAACCGGCACCTCGAAGAAGTCCGCGAGATTTATGAAAGGGTGATTCACGCGCAGCAGCCGATCTACTATCAGCCTGCCACGAGCGAAGGCGGGGCTTCCCGGCCGGACCCCGGGTCAGTTGCACCGGTGGCCAGCAATCTGATCCGCGCCCTGGACGAGCGTGCGCCACAACTGGCCATGCTGCTGGCGCGCGGTTGTTTGCGGCGAGGCCGGACTTACTTCGAGCACTTGCTCGAGCGTCTGGTCACAAACCCGGCGGCCCTTCGCCGTCTCGATGAGGACCCTGTGCTGGCGGGCTATCTGTTCGACGTGTTGGATCATAGCCCGTACTTCAGCGAGGAGCTGATTCGCGCGCCGGAGCTGCTCGGCGAGCTGGAGGCCATGAGGGAACATCCCGGCAATCGCCCGTCTTACGAGCAAGCGTTGCGCGAGGTTACGGATCCGGCTGAGCTGAGGCGCTTTTTCCGGCGCGAGATGTTCCGCATCCAATGTGAGAGCATCTGTCTGAGCACGCCCATCTTCGAGACGCTGGAACGCACGTCCGATCTCGCCGACGCGGTACTGGCGGCCGCTTACCGAATGGCAGTCCGGCAGGTAGCCGAGGCGCACCCGCCCGCTTCCCCTTCCTACGAGCCGCGCGACCAAATGATGGTCATCGCCCTGGGCCGGCTGGGTATGCGCGAGTTCGATCTGGCCTCGGACGCCGATCTGGTGTTTGTTCTGCCCGAGTCGGAAGCTGCGGAGCTGATCTTCTGGACGCGGGTGGCTGAGCGCCTGATCGCTTTGGTCACCGCCTACACCAGTCAGGGCACGATCTTTGCTATTGACACACGGCTGCGTCCTGATGGCCGCGAAGGCCCACTGGTACAGACTGACGCTGCTTATAAGTCGTACTTTGCCGAGAGGGCGGAAGCCTGGGAAGGCATTACGTATATGAAGGCGCGCGCCGTCGCGGGCGACCTGGACCGCGGGACCAACTTTCTGCAAGAGCTGCAACGGGTCGACTGGCGGCGTTACGGTCAGAGCGCGCGTTCCCGCGCCCGACTGGCGCAGATGCGGCGACGGATCGAGAAAGAACAAGGCGCCGAAAACCCGCTGAAGGCCGGACGCGGCGGGTATTATGACATTGATTTCGCCTTGATGTATCTGCGACTCAAGGGCGCGGGCATCTTCTACCGCGTCCTGAATACGCCAGCCCGGATCAACGTGATCGAGGAAATGGGACACCTGGAACCGCAGGATGCCAACTTTCTGCGTGATGCTGCCACATTTTACCGGGCAGTGGATCACGGCTTGCGCGTGATCAGCGGTCAGGCCCAAGGGTCGCTGCCGCGGGGAGGCCCGCAGGCGGAGATGTTGGCGGAACTGGTCAGTCGCTGGACGCCGGCGCATCTGCATGACGAACCCCTGGAACAGGAACTGGCTCACATTCAGGAGCGCACGCGCGAGTTTTTCGATCGCCTGTTCGGCAGTTGAACGGCACGCCGACTTCGCCGGCAAGGAGCGGTGATGGACGAGCGAATCCTCATCTCGAGCGCGCGAGAGGGGCGCATGGCGCGCATGCGGCGGTGGGTGTTGCCGGCAGCGATTCTGCTCGCGATGTTGTTTCAGGTCTATGTGCCCCGCTTCTTTCAGCCGCTGGCCTACCTGGAAGTCCCGCTCATGGTGACTCTCTATTTTGCCCTGTTACGGCGCAGTCCCATCCGGGGAGCCCTGCTCGGCGCCGCGGTCGGGCTGGCCCAAGATTCGCTCTCCCACCAGCCGCTGGGAGTTTACGGCATCGTTAAAACCCTGGTGGGATATTTCGCCGCTTCCATTTCTCTGCGCTTTGACGTAGACCATACTTTGATGCGCTGGCTGCTGGCTTACTTCTTTTTCTGCTTCCACCAATTCTTCTACTGGCTTCCGCTACGAGCATTGCTGGCTCAGCCAGTCACCTTCGAACTTCGAGAGACGCTGCTATTCGGGCTGGCGAACGCGCTGGCGGCGGTGGGCCTTTTTCACCTGTTGGATCGTCTCCGGGAGAGAACCTGAGGGCAGGACTTACCCGTCAGACTCGCGACGGGAACTCCGCGCAAAAGCTCAGGCTTCCACGACAAGAATCGAGTAAAGCTCGAGACGGGGGATCACTGCACTCCAAACGCTGTCGCCCCAGGAGCCCTCAATCGGCTGGCTGTCGGGCTCCAGACGCACTCTCCGCGGGGGTCGCGGGAGCCGCACGTTGACGCGCAACGGTCCGACGGGCGGGACGAAATCAATCGCGGAATAATCCCCCGCCACTTGCATCGCAGTGGCGTTCAGCAGGTGAACCAACAGCAATCCGTCCTTGCGGCGCAGAACGACCTCGACGGTCGGAGGGCTCTCCACGGTAACCATCGGCGTGAAGAGGCGTCGGACGAGCCGGCGCACTACTTCGCGCGCGGCGGGCGCGTGAGTCAAGGCGAACACTGTGCCCAAGGGTCCGTAAAATCCCACGATTTCTCCCGCGCCGGCCCGCGCCCAGGTGGCTGCGCATTGGGCGTTCTTGCGGTCGTCATAAGTCGGGAAACGGCGTTCGATCACTTCTGCACCGGCGGGTTCCACCGCTTGCCACAACCCGTGGAAGTTCGCGAAGACCTCGTCGCCAGGAATCCATGCCCCCTGGTTGGACGCACGGCCCACCAGCTTGACTCCGAGATCTTCCGCGAACAAAGCTGCATTCTCGGCGCCCGCCACCAGTAACTTGCCGCCCTGCCGCAGGTACCGCCGCAGTTGATCTCTTACCGCGCCACCCAAATTGGGCCAGTCGGGGACCACGATAAGTGGGTACTGCGATGCTACTTCCTGAAGCTTCCACTCCGGGATGACGTCCGCCGGCAACTGGTTTTCAATAAGGGCGTCCAGCAGACCCCGCGCAGGGTTGGCCGCGGATCCCCAGCCCCCGAAAAGCCGCTTCGAGGTCGTGTACAGGCTCGTGGTGGAGAACAGCAAGCCGATCTGGGGAACGGTTTCCGAGCGATGCGTCAGAGCCTGCCGGGCGCGACAGAAACGCGCGACACGTGCCATCACCTCGACGTGGCGGTCGTCAAGCCAGCCAGCACGGGTCGGTTGGTAGTAGATCTGGAAGGCGCCGCCCTGGGCCAGCACCACCGAGGCTTCTTGGCAAATCTGGACGGCAGACTTATGGATGGCGCCCACCGGATTGCTCTGCGGACTCTGAAAGCCCCAGGCCATCAAATCCCACGGCTTACCGGTCTGCGAGATATAACGCGCTTCGAGCCGGGCGGCCGAGATGCAGGCATTTCCGAGATAATCGCCGGAGATGAAATCCACGGGGATTTCCGGCCGCTCGGGCACGAAAGTGGAGTACAGCCAGTTACTGGCGATCTGGACACCCGGGCGGAAGGTATGGATAGCGTCTACGTAATGCCGCACATAGCGGCGAAATTGCTCGCGATTGAGTTCCAGAAATTCCAGCCACCCGCGTTCGCCAGGGCCCTTGGGGAGACGTTTGATGCCGGTAGCTTGCCGGAAGGCGCGCGCCGCCTGCTTGCAGTAATCGGGATAAGTCGCCCAGCACTCTCCGTCCACCCAAACGCCGTCCAGATCGTATCTCTCGATGGCTTCCTTGAGCTGGGGGATCATGCGGGCGTCCACGTAGGGTCCGAAAGTCGAGGTCTGGCGCTCGTCGGGTTTGCCGTCAGGCCGCCGACGGGCCCACTCGGGATGCTCGCGCACAGCCAGCGAATCCCACACGCCCGAAAAATGGATGTAGAGCGCGACCCCGTGCCGGGCGGTAACACGCCGCCAGATGGCGAGCGAATCCTGGACGATGGGAGCCGAGCGACTTACCTTGGAGGGATAGCCCAGAAAGCCGGCATGACCTTTGCAGTCGTACTGCACGAAGTCAGGGCGCACCCGTTCCAGAAAGCGCTCCACCATGGCTTCGGTCAGATCGCGCCCGAGATCCCGGTCCCGATCGCTCGGATGGAGATCCAGGTGGATGCCAAAGAAACAGTCCTTGCGGGGGCGCCTGTCCGGCGCGGCGCGCAGACGCTTCGGAAGGCTGGCGAGAGCAACCAGAAATTCCCGGCGAGTGAACCGCATGGCCGGGATTTTACAACAGTGCGCCGCCGCGGTGTGTCCGAAATCAATCGCTGACAATGGCCTCGATCGTGGCCGGCGCGTTCCCTTCAAAGCGATTGTTCACAAAGATGAAAGCGCTTCGCCCGTCGCGGCGCGCGGTCTCGATCAGCCGGCGAAGAGCCTCCCGGCCCCTCGGGTTGGGATCCTTGATCCGATCATAGGGGGCAAACAGCTTTACCGCTTCCTCGTAGCTGCGACCCCGGCGCAGCAGCGCGCGGCACACGGTGAAATCCGCCGTGAAAGCGCCGGGCATGCGCAGTTGTGTGTCCAGCTCCGGCATGCGGGTCCAGGCGTTGAAGACGTGCGCGACATTACGGGCTCGCAGACAGTCGAAATAGTCGCCCACCAGATACTCAGGATTCCGAATTTCCACCGAGTAGCGAAAACCGGATGGAAGCCTGCTGAGGAAATGGTCCAGGTCGCGGAGAAACTCGGCAGGCCCCGCGTAAGCCTGTTTCGAAAAGGCCCCGAATTCGAAAATCAGGAGGGCGACGCGGTTACGATAAGGATCGAGGCGGCTCAGGAAGGCGCGCTCCAGCAACTCCACATCCAGGAAAGAAGAGTTATGCTGACCACCCAGCGCCCCGTAGCGGGCATGTGAGGGCCAGATCTTCACAGTAATCTGCTCGGGCACCTTCAAGCCAAAGCGCAAGGTCTCTGGAGCGGAAGCGAACAGCCTGCGCCAGTAATCGGCAGATGGGAATTGATAGAAACTGAAATCGCCCCCCACGACCGGAAAAGTTTCGGCGTACTCTGCCAGACATTCGGCTTCGAAGCGCTTCTGGGAAAAGGCGCCGCGCACCAGATAGCGCTCGCGGGTGTAAATCTGCCCGAGCCAGCCTTCGTATTTCCAGGAACTGGTGCCGATGTAGATTCCCTCGCGCGCCAGGCGCTGCAATCTCTCGGCCAGCCGGACACGGTCGAAAGCCGGCGCTTCGTCGAAAAGGGGCGTTGAGGACACGGAATTGCTCCTCGAGTGGCGTGGCTGGGGTCAGTCCTATTATAGGGAAGAATGGACACAAACCTGGTCGAGTTGCTGGAACGTTATCGTCGTGGTCCTGAACTGATCGCCACAGTCACCACCGGCGCCGCTGGTCCCGAACTGGACTTCAGCCCAGAGCCAGGGCGCTGGAGCATTCGCCAGATTCTGGCTCATCTGGCGGATTCCGAGATCGTGGCCGCGGTCCGTATTCGTCGCATCGTGGCCGAAGAGAACCCTTTGCTGGTGGCTTTCGATCAGGACGCCTGGGCGCGACGCCTCGGGTATGAAAAAAGACGCGTCGCGGACGCGCTCGATCTGCTCAGACGCTTACGCGCGGAAAACCACCAGCTGCTCGCTGCCTTGAGCGAAAGCGATTTTGAGCGCGCGGGAACCCACAGTGAGCAGGGCCGTATTACTTTGAGGGAACTGGTGGCCGGTCAGGTGGCGCACTTGGAAAAGCACGCCCAGCAAATTCAGGCTCTGCGTGCCGCCTGGAGACAAAGCCGCCAGCAACCCTAGCCAGACTCATGGGCGAAATCGTAATTCGTACCCGCGAACTGACCCGGGATTTCGGCGCTTTGCGAGCCGTGGACCGGCTTTCCATCGAGGTGCCCGCGGGAGCGATCTTCGGCTTTCTGGGACCGAACGGCTCGGGCAAGACGACGACCATCCGAATGTTGCTGGGCCTGCTCGAACCCAGCGCGGGCCGCGCCGAAGTGCTGGGCTACGACACCAGAACCCAGGCAGACCAGATCCGGCTGCGGGCCGGCGCGTTGCTGGAGCACCACGGCCTGTACGAGCGCTTCAGCGCGTGGGACAACCTGGAATTCTACGGCCGCATCTGGCGGATGCCGCGACGCGAGCGGCACGCCCGCATCGAGGAACTGCTCCGGCGCCTGGATCTCTGGGATCGGCGTTACGAGAGCGTCGGGCGCTGGAGTCGCGGAATGAAACAGAAACTCGCCGTAGCCCGGGCACTGTTGCACCGCCCGAGGATCGTCTTTCTGGACGAGCCGACGGCCGGGCTGGACCCGGTCGCTGCCGCCTCATTGAGGGAGGATCTGGCCACCCTCGCTCGCCAGGAAGGCGTCACCGTGTTTCTCACTACGCACAACCTCGCCGAAGCCGAAAAGCTCTGTCACGCGGTGGCCGTCATCTCGAAGGGAAAGCTGCTGGCGGCGGGGCATCCGGACGAGTTGCGATCGCGGGCAGGCGTGCGCGCGGAAATCGCCGCTCGCGGCGTGGACGAGGCGGTCCTCAGCGCATTGCGCGCCCGACCCGAAGTCCAGGATGCCGGCTACCAAGATGCGCGTCTGACCCTGGAGCTCAGGCCCGGCGCCGAGCTTGCGCCCGTGATCTCCATGCTGGTCGAAGCCGGAGTCCGGATCGAAGAAGTGCGCAAGGCCAGCCTGGAAGACGTCTTCCTCACCTTGATCGAGGAGGAAAAGGGATGCTCGCCGACGTGCTGACCATGGTTTGGAAGGAATGGAAGGAGCTGTTGCTTTCGCGTGGCGGCATTCGCGGCGGCCTGATCTCGACCGTGGGGATCCCCCTCGGCATGTTGGGAATTTATCTGCCGTGGCAGAACGGACCCGAATGGGTCACCACGCCGCTACTGCCGGTGGCATGGAGCTGGCTACCGCTGCTGCTTGTCGGAGCCCTCGTTGCGGACTCGTTCGCCGGTGAGCGGGAACGCAAGACCCTAGAGACGCTGCTGGCCAGCCGCCTTTCCGACCGGGCAATTCTGTTGGGCAAGATTGCAGCTCTGGTCGGCTACGGGTGGGGCCTGGCGCTGGGTTCGCTGGCGCTGGGGACCATCACCGTGAACGTTGTGCACGGGCAGGAAAGGTTGCTGTTGCCCGCCACCAACACGGTGGCGGTGATCGTGGTGTTCGGCCTGCTGACCTCGCTGCTGGCCGCAGCCGGCGGCGTTCTCATCTCACTGCGCGCGACGAGCGTGCGTCAGGCTGCGCAGATCAACAGCCTGGTGCTGCTCGGCTTGATTCTTGCTCCGCTCGCACTGCGCAGGACCGTTCCGGCCGTGTGGTACGCGCGTCTGGCCGCCGCCTTTGCTCCGCACAATCTGGTGCGCACCGAACTCATCCTTGCCGCTGTGCTGCTGGTCGCAGACGCTATCCTGCTGACAGCAGCTGCCCTGCGCTTCCAGCGCGCCCGTCTCATCCTGGACTGATGCTGGCGGTCGAGATCGCCTGCGGTCCGCAGGAAAAAGATCGAGTCGTCGCCGAGCTTTACGAGCTGGGCGTCACGGGCATCCTCGAGAAGGACTCTGGGCTGGTCGCGTACTTGCCCGCCCATGCAGATCCTCGAGTGATCGAAGAACGTCTCGCCGGCTTGCCCCTGCGGATCATCTTCGAGCCGGATCAGGAGTGGTCCCTGAGCTGGCGCGAGTGTTGGCACAGTTTCACGGTCGGCGAGCGCTTCTTCCTTGCGCCGGAGTGGTGCGACGAGCCGACGCCGCCCGGGCGCATCCGGCTGGTGCTGCGTCCGGGTCGCGCGTGTGGGACGGGGTTGCATCCGTGCACGCAGTTGTGCCTGGAGTTCCTGGAGAGCGTGGTGCAGCCGGGCCACATTGTCCTCGATGTAGGCACGGGGTCGGGTTTGCTGGCCGTCGCGGCCTCGCGCCTTGGTGCTGGTCATGTGATCGCGTGCGATCTTGCGGTGGAAGCTGTCGAGGAAGCACGCCGACGGTTCGCGCAGGAAGTGCCGGACGTGCTCTTGTACCAGGGTTCGCTGCGCTCCTTGCGCGCCTCCTTCGCCGACGTCGTGATCGCGAACATCAGCGCGGCCGCCGCGATTCAACTGGCGCCGGAAGCGAGGCGAGTGTCCAAGACAGGCGCCGCAGCCATCATCAGCGGGTTCCGCGCACGTCAGCGCGATCGAGTTCGGGCGGCGCTGGAAGCCGCCGGGTTCACAGAGCGGGAAAGTCGCGAGCGGGAAGGCTGGCAGGCTTTGCTCTGTTACACTCGCTGATATGCGCAGGCGAAGCTTCCTGGCAACGATGAGCGCCGGATCTGCGCTAGGCGCCTTCGCCAACTTTCAGGATCGCGCCGGCGCCCGGCTGAAGATCACTTCCGTTGAGATTCTGCGGTTGGAAGGCGAACGCGAAGCAGTGGTCGGGCCTAACCGGCAGTATCAGGTCAATCCCCTTCACGTTTATGACGAGCACCGGCCGCCGGTCTATCAGGACCCGCCGCAGAGTGAGCGCAAGCTGGTACCGACAAGCGCGCTGTACCTGCGAATCGGCACGGATCAGGGCGTGGAAGGATTGTACGGTCCGATCGACCGCGAAGCGGCAGTGGTCGTGGACCAGCAGCTTCGCGGCTTTCTCATGGGCAAAGATCCGCTGGCCGCCGAGGCTTTGTGGGATCAGATGTACCGGTCGAACCGGCACTCCCGTCACGGGCATTTCATGATGGGGATCAGCGCCGTGGACAATGCGCTCTGGGATCCGCGCGGGCGCTATTTCGGGGTCCCGGTTTACAGGCTGCTGGGCGGCCCCACGCGCGGTGCGGTCGAAGCCTACGCAAGCTGTCTCGGCTTTTCGCTCGAGCCGGAGAAAGTGCGCCAGCGGGCGCAAGAGTTCAAACAGCGTGGCTTTCGTTACCAGAAATGGTTTCTGGCTTACGGACCGGGAAGCGGGGCCGAGGGCATGGCGCGGAATCTCGAGCTGGTGCGCACGCTGCGGGAAGCGGTTGGCGACGACACCGAGCTGATGTTCGATGCCTACATGGGCTGGGACCTGAACTATGCGGTGGCCTGGGCAAAGCAGGCCGAACGATGGAGACCGCACTGGGTCGAGGAGTGTTTCCCGCCTGACAAGATGGAAACCTTCGTCGAACTGCGCCGGAAAACCTCGATTCCTGTGGCGTCCGGTGAACACATTTACGGGCGCTGGGAAGCCCACCGCTATCTCAGCGCCGGGGCATTGGACGTCATCCAGTGCGATCCCGAGTGGTGCGGCGGCGTGAGCGAACTCGTCAAAATCTGCGCTCTGGCCTCGCTGTACGACGTGCGCGTCGTGCCTCACGGGCATGCTTTGCACGCAGCGTTGCATGTAGTGGCTTCGCAATCCCCCATGACTTGCCCGCTGGTGGAATACCTGGTTCTCAAAATGGAATCCTGGCACCATTTCGAACGCACGCCGCCGATTCTCGAGGGCTCGCGAATCCGGCTGCCTGAGCGGCCGGGCTTCGGCATCGAGCTCGATCCTGCGAAGATCCGGCGGCAGTCCCTGGCGCGGTGGAGCTGACGGCTACTCGAAGATCTTCTCGACCGGGATGATCCTCACATTCTCGGGCTTCAGGTTCAGCTTCCAGGCAGCCACAATCTTGTCTTCTTCGAGAATCTCAGCGGGTTTGGGCGCGTTGTAAGTGATGGGAGAAGGTTCGTCAGCCAGAAGCCGGGATCGTAGCGCCTCGCAATTCTTCGCTACCAGCACGATATGCAGGTCCGTGGTGCGGAGGTGTTTTCGAATCGCGCGGTTGACATCGTCCACGGTCAAGCGCGCCAGAGCCTGTTTGATGTAAGTGTTGTAGTCCGGGATCCCGTAGAAGCGGCTGTCAATGGCGTAACCCAGCTCCGCGGTCTTGGTCCGCGTCAGCAGGTTCACGTATTTGGAGAGAAACTGGCGCGTTCTTTCGAACTCTTCCCGGGTAAGTCCGAGGCGGATCAGGCGATCCAGCTCGTACATGGCCAAGCGCAGTGCGAAGTGGGCGGTGTCAGGTTCCACCGGACGGATCCAGATCTGGAAGATCTGCTGCCGGCGGGCCAGGTTGGGATCGGGCTCGAACTGGAACATGCCGCGGGGAAAATACTCGATATAGGCATAGTCTCCGTAATTGAGGCCGCGGAGTTCGCGCATGCGCTGGAACAGCCGCCCGCCACTCATGCGATGCTGGCCGAACCAGGACTGGGCGACGAGCAGGGCCGGGTAGTCAGGGTGGCCTCGACGCACAGCAATGGGAAAGCCGATCGAGCAAGCAACCGCGCGGGTGTCTTTCTCGATCAGGGTGACGTGACGACCACGGATCGGTGGCGGCTCGGGGAGCTTGACAGCGGGAGGCGGATCTGCAGGCAACTGCGCGAAGTCCTTGCGCACCCGCTCCGCGAAATCGGCTGGATAGCCGCCTGCGAGGCCGATGATCAGGTTGGATCGGGTATAGTTCCGCCGATAGAATTCTTGCAAGTCTTCGAGCCGGAGTTTCTGCAAAGCCGAGACCACGCCGGCGTTGTGATGACCGTAAGGATGCCCTGAGTAAATGAGGTTGTAAAGGACTTCCTTGCCCAGCTCCTCGTCGTTGTTACCCCGCAAAGACACGCGCAGGAAGTTGATGGCATCGTCGCGCAAGCGGTTGAGGTCCTCCTGGCGCCAGCCAGGCTCGAGCAGCATGCCCCGGAAGATCTTGTAGAATTCGTCGAGGTTGTCCAGGTGGGTGTTGGCATGGAATACCGTCATCTCTTTGTCCACCTGGAAGTTGACCGAGACAGCCATGGGGAACAGGGCGTCGAGGATTTCCTGGTAACTCATGTGACGGCTGCCACCTTGGGCCAGCATGGCTGCGGTCAGGGAGGCCACGCCCTCCTTGCCCACCGGGTCCGAAGCGGTGCCCGTCAGGAAGACAACCCGGATGCTGATGAGCGGGGAGCGGCCCGCCAAGGTCAGCAGTTGGGGTTGGGCCTCGAGAGCGGCGGTCAGCAGCAGCGTCATGGGCACGCAGAACCTCATTGCGACCTGCCTCCAGTCAGGGTCACAATCGTCCTTCCCTGCTCCGTGAAGTATTTGCGCGCAACGGCCTGAATCGTGGCAGGCGTGATTTTCTCGTAAAGCTCGAACAGGCGGTTGATCGTTTCGGGCGTTCTCCGCAAGGCGACGAATCGCGCCACCGTCGCCACCACGGCCTCGGAGTCCTCCAGGCTCAGAGCGAAACGGTACCGAAGGTGCTTCTTGACGCGCTCCAGACGCTGCTCGTCCACCGGCTTCTCGCGGAAGGCTTCCAGCGTGGCGAGGATTTCCTTCTGAACCGCGGCAACGTCCGCTTCTTTCTTGACGCGAGACCACACGTTGAACAGGTAGGGATCCACGCGACGCAGATTCTCTGCCTCGAGAATGTCCACCCGTTGCTCGCGGATCACCAGTTTCCGGTAAAGTTCCGAGCTCTCGGAAAAGCCAAGGTAAGCGATGAGATCGAGCGCCGCGTGGTCAGGTTCCTCGTCCGAATACGCCGGCCCGCGGAAACTGACGACAATCCAGGGCAGCGTGGGAGAACTCCAGTTTATGCGGTTGCTGCGCGGGCCGTTCGCCGGAGGCTCGGAGGGTATTTCAGGGCGAAAGCTCCCGCGTTTCCAGTTGCCCCAGTGTTTCTCGACCAAAGATCGGGCGTGAGCCGGATCCACATCCCCTGCCAGAATCATGGTAGTAAATTCGGGGCGATAATAGCGCTCGAAAAACAGCCGGCTGTAGTCGAACTGGTTGGGCATGTCGAGAATGTCCTTGAGGAAGCCCATAGTAGTGTGCTTGTAAGTATGGCGGTCGAAAGCCGTATCCCGAAGGACTTCTTCGAGTTTATTGGCAGGGTCCGAGCTGTTCTTGTTGTACTCGCCAAGTACGGCGAGCGCTTCGGTGCGGAACACGTCAGGGGAATACTCAAGGTTCTGGAAGCGATCGGCTTCCAGCGCGAGAATGGTTTCCAGATCCTCCTTGGAAAAGGTTGTGTGATACGCGGTGTAGTCGTCCGTGGTGTAGGCGTTCGACGAGGCGCCTGCCGACTTCAGTACGGCTTCGTACTTTTCGGGAGGGAAGTTCCTGGTGCCGCGAAACATCATGTGCTCGAAGAGGTGTGCGAAGCCGCTTTTGCCGGGTTCGACTTCATTGCGCGAGCCGGCGTGGACCACAATGTAGAGCGCGACGACGTTGGGATAGTCCGTGGGGATGATGATCAGGCGCAGCCCGTTGGACAAGTCGCGTTGCTCCCAGCTATAAGGAAAGATCCTTCGCTGCGGGGCAGCGAGAGCCATGAGAGCACAAAAAGCGAGCGGCGCCAGCCACTTCATGCTTCGATTATGACATGCCCGCCGTCACTGCCGGAGGAGGTCTTGTTTGGCGATGAACTCCAGAACGGCAAAAACCGGATAATGATCCGAGGGATAGCGTCCTTCCCAGTTGCGGGTCACGGTTTCCGCTTCGAGGACGCGGAAGGGACCGCGGTAAAGGATCCAGTCAATTCGCGGGCATTCCACCACGCCCTTGAAACCGCCGAAAGTGCACTCGGGGCCGGTGCGGCGAGCCGCGCGCAACCACCCATCCTGCAACGATCCCGCGAACACCTGGTATACCTCGCCGCCCGCGGGCGCGTTGAAGTCGCCGGTCATGACGAAAGGAACTGCTGGATCCAGTTTGGCGATCCGCTCCGCGATCAACCGGGCGGCGCGCAAGCGTGCCTCATGATCTTCCCGCCTGTGGGGAAAGTGAGTGTTGTAGAAATAGAAACGCCGACCGCCGTCGCGTAATTCGAAATAACCCCAAGTCACCATCCGGAGCAGATTGACGCCCCAGGACATGGAACCCGGTGTCTCGGGCGTTTCCGAAAGCCAGAAATTGCCGGAATCGAGCACACGCAGGCGATCCTTCTTGTAGAAGACGCCCATATGCTCGTCCTCATGGCTCCCCCGCCGGCTGATGCCGAGCCAGGCGTACTCGGGCAGCTTCTCGACGATATACTGCCCCTGCTCATAGTACAGTTCCTGGGTGCCCATGACGTCCGGCGACTTTTCGCGGATCGTTTCCACCAGCAAGTCGCGGCGGAACTCCCAGCGATTAGGACCGTCGGTCCTGGCAGGATAGCGGACGTTGAAAGACATGACGCGGAGCGTCTGAGCGCCAGCCAGCAAGGCGCCCAGCATCAGCGCGAGAAGCAGACGGCGGGAGGTCAGGATCATGGATACCAGTTTAACGGCAACTAAGACCTCCAAGTGAGTTAGGTCTCAAAAACACGAAAGCCCGCCCTGCGGGGGGCGGGCTTTCGAAAAGTCCTGACCTGAGCTGCGCCCGGATTAACGGCGGCGACGCAGGAAGCCGGCTGCAATCAGGCCCAAACCGACCAAGGCAAGCGTCGCTGGCTCGGGAATCGCCGTCACGCTCACGTCATCCAACGCAGGGCCGAAGGAATAAGCCCACGTGGGATCGTTGTACGTATCCTGGCCTGTGAAGCCCAGCGTCGTGAGCGCGGATTGTGCCGTGAACGTCCAGCTCACGTAGACCCAACCCATACTGGTGCGGGTCTGGCCGTTGACAGTGTAGTTGAAAACAGCCGAGTCAAAGACGGTCGAGCCGTCGCTAACCCAAACTTGGACCGAGGTAGTCCGGGGCTGCACATCCGGGTTCCCCGCCAAGGCAAACGTCACCTGGTAAGGCGTGCCCGGCGTGGTGGGGAACGTCTGATAGATCGTGCCGTTGTAATAAAGTCCGGCAAGATCCAAGCTGCGCTGGCCATGCGCTGCTTGCCAGTATGGCCCGATGTAGTCCACGCTTCCGGCACTCACAGTCCAGCCGGTAATCGTGAAATTGTCTGGCGCACTGAGGCTCTGAAATCCATACACGTTAAACGAAGGGTTCCCCAGCTCGAAGCTGCCGTTCGTGATCAGGTTCGCAAACCCCGGCGCGGCAAGGATACACAGAATCAACCCAGCGATTTTCCAGTTCCGCATAGCCTCAGTATAAAGCCGGTCCGCACGTGAGTCAAGGCCCCAGTCCGCTTTTGTGAGTACTAGTACCACCTCAGGCGAAGACCTATCTACCCGCCGCCAGAGGCGCCCAACAGATCACCGCGATAAGGGAACCCCTAAAAGCCGGTTTCGGCTCCCACGCCTATATTGGACTTCGCCCCAACGGCCCCACCTGCCAAATGCCGCCAACTCATAGCACAGGCAGGACTTACCCGGCACCCGCTCAGGCCTTCCCGAAGACTCATCGTTCCTCATCCCGGCAACCAGGAAGCCATTTTGCCCAAGGGCCTCAAGCACGAGTAAGCCCGCCGATCCGCTATAATTCGGCTTCGGCCTGCAACCAGCGGGCCATGGAGGTATGCCGTGAGAATTGTCGGGGCGCTTCTGTTGTCGGCCCTCTTGGCGAATGCGCAAAGCCAACCCCAGGGGCCGCCCAAAATCCAGACTCTCATCATCACCGGCCAGAATGTCCACGACTGGCGCGGCACCACCCCAGTGCTGCGTAAGATCCTCGAAGACACCGGGCGATTCGAGGTGCGCGTCACCGAGGAATTCCGCGGCGCCGGTCCCGAGACCCTGGCCCCCTACGACCTGGTGGTGATCAATTACTACGATCGGCGGCGGCCTGAACTGCGCTGGGGCGAGCGCGCCGAAAAGGCTCTGGTGGATTTCGTGCGATCGGGCAAGGGCCTGGTGATCTACCACTTCTCCGTGGCCGCCTTCGACGGCTGGGAAGAGTACGAAAAGATGTGCGCGGGCAACTGGCGTCCCAACTTCGGGCATCACTCACCCGCCCACGATTTCACGGTGGAAATCAAGGACCCGGACCATCCGATCACTCGCGGCCTCAAGAAATCCTTCGTGCAGGTCAAAGACGAGCTGTACGCCAACCTCAGGTGGCAGCCGGCGGGAACCTATCATGTGCTGGCGACCGCCTGGGACGATCACTCCCTGTATCAGGGCAAGGCGAAGCAGCCGACCCCGGGGCCGGGGCTCCACCAGCCCATGCTCTGGACCGTGCAGTACGGGCAGGGCCGCGTCTTCGTCACTGCCCTGGGCCATGACGTGGCGGCTACCAGCACGATTCCGTTCGCAGTGACTTTTGCACGCGGCGCGGAATGGGCGGCTACGGGAAAAGTGACGCTGCCGGTCCCCCCTGAAATGGCCCCCTGAGCCATGCTGGCCGCAGTGCTCTGGGATCTCGACGGCACGCTGGTGGATTCCGAACAACTCCATTGGGAGGCGTGGCGGGAGACCATGGCGGCCGAAGGCGTCCCGATTACCTGGGAACAATTCAAAGCGACTTTCGGCCAGCGCAATGACTCGTTCGTGCCGCTGTGGCTCGGCGCGGGCGCTACGCCCGAACGGGTCGCGCGTGTCGGCGATGCCAAGGAAGCCTGCTACCGGCGACTCGTGCGCGAGCGGGGCCTCACGCCCGCCCCGGGCGCCCGTGAATGGGTGCGAAAGTTGCAAAGCAAGGGCTGGCGGCAGGCCATCGCCTCGTCAGCGCCTCGCGAAAACGTGATCGTCATGCTGGAGGCCCTCGGGCTTTCCGACGCCTTCCAGACAATCGTCGCGGCCGAGGATGTCACCGAGGGCAAGCCCAACCCTCAGGTGTTCCTGCTGGCCGCCGAGCGACTGGGCGTACCTCCGCATCGCTGCATCGTCGTCGAGGATGCGCCGGCAGGAATCGAGGCGGCACGACGCGCAGGCATGCGCAGCATCTTCGTCCGCGGCGCAGGCACCCCGGCCGATCTCGCAGTGAACTCGCTCACCGAACTGTCCGAGGACGCCTTTGATCGCCTCCTGCGCGCCTGAGGATCAACCCAGCGCCGAACGGTAAATCCGCTCGGCGTCCTCGGGTGTAATCTCGCGCGGGTTGTTCTTGAGGAGCCGGGTGACTGTCATTGCGGATTCGACCATTCGGGGGATGGCCGATTCCGGCACGCCCAGCTCGGAAAGCGTCGCGGGCAGGCCGCAGGCGCGGATCAATTGTCGGATCCGCTCGATGCCTGCCCGAGCCGTCGCAACCGGATCCGCGAGTCGGGGCACTCCCAGCGCCACAGCGATTTCGGCGTATCGCTCCGGCATGGCGGGCAGGTTGAACTCGAGGACGTAAGGCAGCAAAACGGCATTGGATACGCCATGGGGAATCTCGAATTCCCCACCCAGCGGATAAGCCAGCGCGTGAACCCCGCCCGTGTTCACCGGGCCGAGACAGAGGCCTCCGTAGAGACTGGCGCGCATCATGGCCTCGCGAGCGCTCAGGTCCTCGCCATGCACCACCGCCCGTTCCAGGCTCGCGCCGATCAGGCGGATGCCCTCCAGCGCGTACAGATCCACCGCGGGATGCGCTGCGCGGTTGGCGTAGCACTCGATGCAGTGAGTCAGCGCGTCCATGCCGCTGGAAGCGGTGACGGCGGGCGGCATGCCGACGGCGAGTTCCGGGTCCATGTAAGAGGCGTCCGGTACCAGGTGGGGGCTGATGACGGCTTTCTTGAGACGGTCGGTCGTATCGAGCAGGATGGCGTTAGGAGAAACTTCGCTCCCCGTGCCCGAGGTCGTGGGCAGGCATGCCAGAAACGCGCTCCGTCCCGCCAGACGCCCGATGCCGAGCACGTCGCCGATTTGCTGGCGCCCGTCAGCGAGCGCGGCGACCAGCTTGGCCACATCGAGCACGCTGCCGCCACCCAAACCCACGACTGCCTCGGGACGCACTTTCTGGGCCTCGGCCAGCAGTTGCTCGAACATGGCGAAGGTGGGTTCCCGATCAATGCGGTCGTAGACCACCACGCCCGGCAGCTCGGCCAGCGGCGCGGCCAGTTTTGCTATGGGCGGGGCCGTGACCAGCAGGATGCGCCGGAAACGTCGCTCCATGAGATCGCGCTTGCACTCGGCCAGAGCGCCGCAGCCCAGCACCAGCTTGTTCGGTTGCAGCAACGTCACCAGTCTCATGATTTACCCCTCTCAGCGCTTCTCGAACTGCATGGCGTAAAGGCGCGCGCCGCGCAACCGGAAAACGAGCTGCACCACGCGTCCAGCCAGCTCCGAGACATCCACGCCCTTCTTCAGCCACTCGACCTCCGTGGCGAGGAAGTCCCCGTTGATGTAAATGCACTCGTCCACCGAATAGCCCGGTATCGGCGCCCCGCTGGAATCCAGGAAACCGACCTGCGCGTATCCCACTGCGCCCGTGTCTATGTTGAGCACCAGCCGGTTACCTTCGAAGATCAGGGGGCGAGTGACGAGCCACCCTCCGGTGTAGTCTCCTTCGGCGGCCACGAATCCATCCAGCCGCTGCACCATGCGCCATAAAGGTGAAGGAGCCCCTTTGACCCAAGCGGAGTGATAGCCGATTCCGTTGCCGCCGTGACCGCCCACGTACTGCCAGATCTCGTTGCCGCGGCGCACCAGCCCGTGCGTCATAAAAAGCATGTGGATGCGGTTGGAGCCATCGAAACCGATCGGTACGTAGGCCGGACGCGGATATCGTTTCCAGTCCAGCCCGTCGCGACTCACCGCCAACTGAACCTCCACGACGCCCGAGCCGCGCTGGCGTTCCTTGCGTCCCAGAATCTGCCGCGTGATAGGGCCATCCTCCTCGTAGTGGAAGTACACGGCGGGGAAAGCCAGGTACGCATCGGGCGCCCAGGGATACTTGACCACCTTGGTCACGTAGATGTCCGTGCCGGGGGGATCGAGGCGGTCGTCAGGTCCGAAGACCGTAGGTAACTCGATACCGAGCCCGGGCGGCGAAAGCGGCCCATTGTCCAGCCACCACGGATCCAGCGCAAAGGACTTGATCCGCTGGCGCAGAGCTTCCTGACGCGTTCGCTCCGGGGTAGCGATCTGGTAGGGCCACGGCTCCATCAGGTCTTTGGTTTCGCTCAGGCCGTAACGTCGTTCCGTTGCGCCCGCGCGCGTGGCGCCGTAATCGGCGCGGTGGTGTCCGACGTAAAGCTGGCGCTGATCGTCGTAATAAATGATGGACTGCGAGCCGCCGGCGAACGGAAGCGCTACGGTCTCGTGGCGGCGGAAAGACCAGCCGTCGGCCGAGCAGAACACGAACATGGAACGGCGACGGATGCCGCTGAAGTACTTCCAGCGGCAATCGGGTGGCGCGTTGGGATCCACGAAGACGTTGCCTAGCCCTACTGGTTCGGTGAGCACGATGTTGCGCTCGCCTTCGAACTCGCCGCGCCCCAAATCGGGCTTTTCCCACCGCACGCCGTCGCGCGAGGTGATCACAGCGAGGCTGTCGCGCGGCCCGCGGTAGTAAATGCGGAGGACGCCCTGCTCATCCTCAACCAGCGACAGGTGGCCGCGCAAGTCCTCCGCCACTTTTTCGCCCCAGCGCGGCGGGTTGGGCACGAAACGCACGCCCTGCATTTCCTCCACGAGAGCATCGTCCAGGAACAGATGCTTGCGCGATCCCAGCCGCACCGGGCCTACCCGAGGCGCTTCGCGGCCGAACAGCAAGGGCGGTCCCGCCTTCAGGGAAAGAGACGGCTTGGGTTCGCGGTATCGTTGCGAGAAGCTCGCGGGCGGCTGAAAATTCTCGCGGTAGACCTGCCTTGCGGAGAAGCGCAACTCGTCAAGCCGGCCAGGCAGCGGTCGCTCGAAGCGCCCGTCCCGGCCCACGCTGATGTACGCCTCGTCTGCGCGATTGAGGGCGCGAAGAGGCGCTGGCCCCGGCAGGCGCTGCAACACGCCATCCACGTAATGGCGCAACCGCGACTGCGCTGCGTCATAGACGAAGGCCAGGTGATGCCAGGAGTTGCTGCGCAGGGCCTTGGCGTCGCTGGGAATCACAATTGTTGCGCGCGCCGGATCGTTGTAAAGCTCGAATGCCGTGCGATCGGCGCGAAGCAGCAGGCGGGTGACGCGCTCGTTTTCACCCCGCGGCCCTTCTCCGATCTCGAAGACAACGCCGTCGCCCGTTCCTTCCCCGGGCAGGAACCAGAACTCGACCGTCCAGTCGAACGCGCCGAGATTCAGCCTGGTTTCCGTGGGATTGGCGAAGTTCGGAGAGCGCAGGTGCTTTTCTCCCACTGTGGCCAGGGCGCAGAATGTAGCGTTGCCCCAGTGCAGGGGTTCGACCGTCCGGCCAGGGGCCTTCGGGGGCGGCGTAATGCCGAACAGGACGCTGCGCCACTGGCCGCGAATCTCGAGCGGAACAGGCGGGCACGGCTCCAGGGCTCGCCCAAAGCGGCCCGGAACGATTCGCCCACCCCGGCCCAGGGCGAGGTCATAGTGGTGAGGGCCGGCGTCCGTTAGCAGACAGCTCGGATACAAGCCCTCGGGTTCATCGAACAACCAAAGGGCGATCGTATCGTCGCAGAAGCCGTACGTGGCGAGAAGCGAGAACAGCAAGAGCTTTTTCATGGCGCGTTTTCGGATTCACCTAAGTCAGCATGCGAAGACCTATACCGCCGGGGCCGCGGCGCCGGCGAGTTGTGCGGCCAAATCCAGAGCGCGCACCAAGCTGCGCGTGGAGGCGATGCCTTTCCAAGCGATATCGAAAGCGGTGCCGTGATCCACGGAAGTGCGGATGATAGGCAGGCCCAGAGTGACGTTCACGCCACCTTCGAAATCCAGAAGTTTGAGCGGGATGTGGCCTTGATCGTGGTACATGGCCACCACCGCCTCGTAGCGCTTCTTGCGCACGGCCAGATAGAACACCGTGTCGGGAGGCAGCGGCCCTTCCACGGGCAACCCCCGTTGCCGCGCCGCCTCAACAGCAGGCGCGATTTCCTCGATCTCCTCGCGCCCGAACAGCCCGTGCTCGCCGGCGTGCGGATTCAGACCCGCGACCGCCACACGCGGATTGCGTCGCAGCCGCGCGACCGCCTGACAAGTCATCTCCAGCACGCGTTCGACGCGCTCCCGCTTGATTTCCTCGATCGCGCGGCGCAGCGACATGTGCGTGGTCACATGCGTGACGATCAGTTCGTCGGAAGCCAGCATGATGGTCACGTCGCGCACGCCGCACAGCGCGCCGATCAGTTCCGTATGCCCGGTGAAGGAAGGATCCGAGGCCTGCGTCGCTTCCTTGTTCATAGGCAGCGTTACAACCGCAGCGATTTCACCTTTCAGGGCGGACCGCGTGGCCGCCACCACGTATTCGCGGGCGGCGGCGCCGGATCGGGGATCCACCTGGCCGATGCGCACCTGATCCGCTTTCAGACACCCCAGATCCAGCACGTTCAACGCGCCCTCCCGCCACTCCGCCGGGGAGTTCACGGCACGCAGCTCCACGCCGTAGCCCAGATCGCGGTTGCAGCGCTCCAGCACCTCCAGATCGCCGAAAGCCACCACCGGATAACGCAACTCGCCCGCGGCGTAGGCCTTGAGCAGAATCTCGGGCCCCACCCCGCTGGCGTCACCCATCGTAATGCCGAAGATCATTGCCATCGCTCTGCCTCCTGGCGGATGCGGGCCAGAACGTCAGGCGGTCCGAACCCGCCGGCCTTGCTCACCAGGATCAAGCCGGAAGAAGGGTCGCGCGAGACAGGAATACCGGGCAACAGCTCGCCGCACGCTTCGACCCGACGGACGTGCAACGCTTCCAGTATCGCGCGAGCCGTGTCGCCGCCGAAAACGACCAGGCCTTCGATGCCGGATTGCATGGCCAGACGGGCCGCGGTCTCGGCGAGACGGCGCGCGATATCCGGGGCGGCGCCGCAAGCCTCAGCAGGCGTCTCGAGCAACGCCCAATTTCCGTCCTCCGGCATCCCCTGCCCGGGCAAAACACGAGGCAGGTCCGCGCAAGCGGTCTGCTCCCGCGAGCGCGGATGCAGGCTTCCATTGATCACGAGCCAGCGGCGGGCACGGAGTCGCGGCGGAACGTAGTTGCGGGGCACGGGCAAGAGCGGAGTCCAGTGGCCCACAAAGCCGGCGGGGCCCGCAACAAGATAAGGATCGGGATGGGCGGCCAGGACTTGTGCGAAAGCGCACAAGTCGGCATCATCCCGGCCATCGCAGACCAGCACGCGGCCACCTTGTCGCCGAGCGAGGGCTGTGCGCAGCTCCTCCGGGGTCAGCACGAGCTGTACGGGCGCCTTGCAGTCGCGCTGCACCAGGCGCAAGACCGAGCTCTGGCGCGCCGGTTCGAGCGGATCGCGAGCAAACGCTGTCTCCGCAAGGGGCTGCCCATCTACATACAACACACCCTCGATGACCGTGCGTCCCAGAGCGGGGTAAGCCGGCGCATACACCAAGGGACGATCCGGGTAGGTCTCGAGCAGGGCCTGGAACTCAGCGCCGATGGGGCCGCGCAAGGTGGAGTCGGTTTTCAGGTACAGGTACGGGATGCCGGCATCACGCGCCTGGAGGGCTGCGTCGCGAACCCGGTCGGCTGCGAGATCAGCAGGCAAATGCCGAACGAATAAGTCCAACACAAGACCCGTTGTGTCGAACGGCAATGGAAGGGGGTCGAGCGAGATCCAGGCGCAGACGCCGGACCGCGCAAGCTGAGCGCCCACCTCCAAAGCGCCCGTGGTGTCGTCCGCCAGAGCCAGGATTTCCATCACGACAGGGCATGATACCGCGCGAGGCGCAGTTCGCAGTTACAATGGAAAGCCGGAAGAGCCAAGAAAGGTTGCGCCATGGTGACGCGTCGCGAATTCCTGATCGGCAGTGCGGCGGCTCTGAGTTCCTCCGCGCAGGCCCGGCCTGTGATCTGCGCGTTCTCGAAACATTTTCAGTGGACCTCGGGGATCGCGGAGATGGCTGAAGTGATGGTCTCGCTCGGCTATGAGGGCGTGGACCTGACGGTACGCCCGGGCGGGCACGTAGAACCCAACCGGGTGCAGGAGGATCTGCCCAAGGCCGCAGAAATCATCCGCAAAGCCGGCCTCAAGCTGCCCATGATCACCACGCGATACACCGACGCCAGCTCGCCGGAGGTGGAAACCGTAGTCAAGACTTGCGCAGCGCTGGGCATCCGCCTGTATCGCTGCGACACGTTCACTTACGACGCAAAGCGCCCCCTGCCCGTCCAACTGGAGGAATTCCGCGGCCGCGTCAAGGAACTGGCGGCGCTGAACCGGCGCTACGGCGTCTGCGCCATCTACCACACGCACTCGGGCCCTGGACGGGTGGGAGCGTCCATGTGGGATCTCTACCTGCTGCTGAAAGACGTGGATCCCGACGCGGTGGCGGTCAACTTCGATATCGGTCACGCCACTGTCGAGGGCGGCTACGGCGGATGGATTCACTCGACGCGGTTGCTGCTGCCCATCAGCCGCGGCGTGGCGGTGAAGGACTTCCTGTGGCGAAAGAACGAGAAAGGCGTCTGGACTCCGTGGTGGCGTCCGCTGGGCGAGGGAATGGTCAACTTCCGGCAGTTCTTCGCCATGCTCAAGCAGAGCGGTTTCGCCGGGCCGCTCCAGGTGCACATGGAGTACCCCGAGCTGGGCGGCGCCGCGCGCGGGGACCGCACCATTCAAATCCCCCGCGAGAAAGTGCTCGAGCTGATGCGGCGTGACATGGAAACCCTGAAAGGCTGGCTGAAAGAAGCAGGCCTCGCCTGAAGGTAACCTCGCGTCATGGAAGGCACAGGAGGTAGTCTTTCATGGCAGCGCGCGATGAGCCTCTGGTGCCCAGAATAGATCCCCGATACGCCTGCTTCCGCCTGCGCGTCGGACCTTCGAAGATCCATCGCTGGGGCGTCTTTGCCGAAGAATGGATCCCGCCGCGCCGAAAGGTCATTGAGTACACGGGCGAACTGGTCAGCCGCCGGGAGGCCAAGAGACGCTCCCAGCGACCCCACGTGTACCTGTTCGAGCTGAATTCCTATTGGTGCGTGGACGGCGCCGTCGGCGGCAGCGGCGCCGAGCTGATCAATCACTCCTGCGACCCCAACCTCTACGCCGTGATCCTGAAGGGTCACATCCTCTACATGAGCAAGCGAGCCATCGCTCCGGGCGAAGAGCTCACCATAGACTACCGGCTGGATCACGACCTCGATCCGATTCCGTGCCGCTGCGGCTCACCAAATTGTCGGGGTACGATCAACCTGCCTAAGCCCGCCGGGCGCCGTCAGCGTCGGCGGAACAGGCCGGCGAGGAAAGAACCACCCCGCTCGCGCCGGGCTTGACCTCTGAGCTGCTCGGCCAGCTCAGCCAGGCTCTTGCCGAACCGGCTGGCCGGCGACACGGGCTTGCCTTCCATGACCGCCTTCTGCAAGGTTTCCGGGTCCGGCGGCAACCTGTGAAAAACGGAACACTGGAGCGCAGCCTCGATAGCGTCCGCGGGCAGATCCCGTTCTGCGGAGTACCGGTTCAGAATCAGGCGCAAACGGCTTCGGCTGACTCCCTGATCGTCCCAGTGGGCGAGCACACGCTGCGTCGCGTGCAAAGCGGGCAGCTCAGCCGTCGTCACGAGCAGGATTTCGTCGGCCAGCCGGGCCAGGGCCAGATTCCACTCGCCAAAGCCGGCGCCTGTGTCAATGAGCGTCAACTCGTAGTGGGCGCGGCAGAAATCGAGCAGTGGGCCGGGATTCCATTCTTGATCGGCCCCGGCTGGGTCTTCGGGAGCAAGCAGAACGTCCACATCGCGAACGCGGCTGACGATGGCTTTCCACAAGTCGGTATCGAGCCGGTCCGCATGGGCGAGCGCGTCGAGAAAGTTGTAGCTCGATTTGAGCTTGAGCTGGAAGCCCACGGTGCCGGTGAGGCCGTCCAGATCGGCCAGCAGCAGCTTGTCGCAGCCGGCACGTTCGAGCTGGAAGGCGAGATTCACGGCAATCGTGGTGGCGCCGGAGGCGCCCTTGCCCGGGAAAACGCAAAGGATTTTGCCTGATGGCGCCGGGTGGTGAGCACCGCCTCGCGTGCTCGCAATGCGGTTCCAGACCGCTTCCCATTGCTCGGTTGTGAAGGGGCGGATCAGGAACTCGCTGGCGCCTTCCCGCAAGCAGCGCAAGATGAGATCGGAATTGCTGGCGCCCAGAAGGGCGATGACGGGCAGCGACGGGCAGCGCGCGCTGATTTCGGCGATCGTGCGCAGGGCTGCCGCGGCGTCCGAGTCCGCGTCCACGAAGCACAAGGCTGGCTGGGGATTGTGAAGCAAGCTGAGAAGGGCGCTCGGAGAAGGATACGCATGCTGCACGACGAGCGGCAGGCCGCGCTCGCCGAGCAAACGCGCCAGTTCGCTCGCTTTGGCCCGGTCCGGGCAAATGGCCAGGACCCGACCCGCGGTGGCGCCAGATGGGCTCGCGTTCCACACGGAATCGAGGGAGCGATCTCGGTCTTTCCGTAATAGCTATCGGCGGATTGGCGGTTTCGTTGCAGAGCGCTGAGCGGGCAGGCTCTTCTCCAAGGCCTCGAGCGACTCCCATCCCTCGGCGCCCACCACCATCCGTCCCTCGCGCCAGATCCGGAAATAGCCGTCATCCCCGCGGCCCCTCAGCTCATCTCCACCCCTGCCCTCAGGCGCGTACGATTTCCACTTGCCCCGCAGCACCCGCTGGTAGGCTTGGAACCATCGCCGCGCCGCGGCCTCATCGGCCCACAGGGAAGCCCAGACCAGCAACGTTCGGCCATCACCCTTGCGTTCCCAAAGCCTGTACAGGCCGGCGCGCCACCCAGGCGCAATGGCTTCGGCCTCCTCGACACCGGCAAACTGCCGCAAGAGCAACGCATGATCCAGCTCCCCCAGCGAACCTTCCATCAGGAGGCGAAACCCTTGCGGCACACGGACCTCAGGGAATCGCAACGTTTCCGGCGTTTCGCGGCTCAGATAGCTTTCCGGATGCAGAATGTGACGGGTGGATTCTGGGGGGCGGCGAAATACCTCTGCGAAAGCGGCTTGCCCGAGCTTCTCGAAAACCGCGTGCTGAAAGAGCATCCCCTGGCTGTAAGGGAACATGAGCGTTTCCCTCAGGTACAGGGGCGCGTTGTCGTAAACCGGAAACTGGCCGGCCGAAAGTTCCGCAGCCCGGCTCATCATGCGCACCAGCACCGGGGAATCCTTCAGGGACTGGCCGGTGCGCCGCGTCAGGTACTCCGCCATGAGCCAGGTGGCCTGGCCTTCCATGACCGCCAGGCGAGCCAGGGCCGCGTCGTCGCTCTGCCGGACCCGCCTGATGAAGCGCGCCAGATCGAAGTGCTGATCCGCCAGGGCGTGGGCGATCTCGTGCACCAGGACCGAGTGCTGAATTTCTCCGCCCGCGCTCTCCACGAAGAACAAACGCTTCTTCCGGTAATCGTAGAAAGCAGCGGCCTGTTCGCTGAGCAGATCCAGCATGGTCTTCTTCAGATCGAAGTTCTCCGGCAAGAAGCCCAGTTTCTTCAGAAGGATTTCTTCGGCGCGGATCTCCTCCGGGCGGATCTCCTCGCGGATGCGCTGCTCGAGGAAGGCCTTCACTTGGTCCCGGTTCATGCGTTCGACGCGAAGCGGGCGGCGCAGGGTAAGTCCGCAGATGGCCTCCAGCTCGCTGGCGATTTCGTGGACGGCATCGGGCTGGGCCGCGCGAGCCGTCGCCGGCGCCCACACCAGAAAGAGGACGACCGCCGCGGCGGCCAGGACCCGGAAGACCCGCTGGCGGAAATAAAACCAGGTCGCCGCCATCAGGCAGAGCAGGCCACCGACGAGGACCGTGCCTCGCACGCCGATGTGCTGCGCCAAGGCGCCTGCGGCCAGACTTCCGAATGGTCCCAGTCCGACGACCATCATCGCGTACAGGGCCATGATGCGCCCCCGGTAGTGATCCGGAATCAGCGTCTGGATCAGGGTGTTGGCGGACGCATTCTGCCGCATAACGCTGAAACCCACCACGGGCATCAGCGCCAAAGCCAGATAGTACGAAGGCGACAGGGCGAAGGCCACGAAAGTGGCGCCCAGGATCAGCGAACTGGCCAGAATGACGCGCGGCAACTGTTCGGTCCTGCCGCGACCCGCTAGCCACAGCGTGCCTGCAATTGCCCCCATGCCCATGGCCCCCATCAGGAAGCCCAGACCCTGGGAGCCGCGGTGGAAGATTCCATCGGCGAAGAAGGGCATCAAGACGATCACGGGCATGCCCGCGATGCTGGCGACGCCGATCAATGCGAGCAGGGTGCGTACCGGGGCCGATGCGTGGGCGTAGCGGAAACCGTCTTTGAGATGCTCCCAAGGTGACTCCGTCGCCCGAGCCACAAAAGGCGGCAACCGCATGGCGAGCAGCGACGCGATTACGGCCAGGAAGCTCGCGCCGTTCAAGGCGAAACAGACGCCTTCGCCCACTCGGGCCACGATCACCCCGGCCATCGCCGGCCCGACCAATCGTGCGGCGTTGAAGATCGCAGAATTGAGCGCGATGGCGTTGAGCAGGTCCTCCTTGGTCGCCAGATGAATAAGGAGGGCCTGGCGACCCGGCATGTCGAAGGCGTTGATGACGCCGAGCAAGGTGGCCAGCAAGAGAACGTGCCAGGGCTGGATCCATCCCAGCAGCGTCAAAGCGGCCAGCGCCCAGGCCTGTCCCATCGCGGCGGTTTGGGTGAGGATTACAATGCGGTGGCGCGAGTAGCGGTCTGCCGCCAGGCCGCCCAACGGCCCCAGCAGGAAGACAGGAATCTGCGAGCAGAACCACGTAGCGCCCAGCAGCCACTCCGAGTGCGTCAGGCGATACATCAGCCAGCTCTGGGCGACATTCTGCATCCAGGTGCCCACCAGGGACACCAACTGCCCGGCGAGGAAAAGACGGAAGTTTCGGTGCCGGAGAGCACGGAAGAGTTCAGGCCAGACCCGCTCGGGCGCGGAGCCGGGTGACGGACCTACCAGGGGGGTAGCAGCCTCGGCCAATTTCCAGCATAGACCACCCGCCGTCCCCGGCGGAAGCGCTCCGGTGCGCTAAAATAACTGCTGGCGGGCCAACCTGCCATCAATCCTGATTCACAGGTTGTTAGTTGGAGCTGAGGAGAAACCTTGACGGAGAATAAGACTTACTCGGCGACTTATCTGGGAAGCGGGACCTTCATTATCAGCAAACCTAAGCGGAACCCCAAGAAGCTGCGCCAGGCGCGGCTCAAGAATCCGCAGCGCGGCGCACGCAAGTGAGCTGCGCCGCGTCCGGGTCACCGGATGACCCGAGGCGCGGCGCCGGGGACGACGAGCGGCGCGCATGACGCCGGTCCTCATCGGATGTTGCGGTTGGCCGGAGGCGCGTTCGCGTTATTACGAACACTTTCCCGTCGTCGAGCTCCAGGATACCTTCTACCAGCTCCCTTCCGTTGCGTTAGCCGAGAAGTGGCGCCGGGATGCTCCACCCGGTTTTCGTTTCACGATGAAAGCCTGGCAGTTGATTACGCACGCCGCTTCCAGTCCCACCTACCGGCGTCTGAAGAACCCTGTGCCCGAACACCTGCGGGAGGGCTACGGCGGCTTCCAGCCGACCGAGCAGGTCTGGGAGGCCTGGGAGCGAACGGCGGAGATCGCGCGCGCCTTGCAAGCCGAGGCGGTTGTATTCCAGTGCCCGGCCTCCTTCGGGCCCTCGGCCACGAACATAGCCAATCTGGAAAAGTTCTTTCAGCGAACCGGCCCACAGAGCTGGCTGACCGTCTGGGAACCTCGCGGTGACTGGCCCGCCGATCTGGTTCGCGAGTTGTGTCGCAAGTACGACTTGGTCCACTGCGTGGATCCGTTTCAATCCGCGCCGCTGTACGGCCGCGCCTTGTACTTCCGGCTGCATGGCAAGGGCGGCTATCGCTACCGGTACAGCGACGCGGAACTGGAAGATCTGGCTCGCATGCTGAGGCAGTGGCGCCGCGAAAGGGCAGCGCCCGCCTACGTCATGTTCAACAACGTCTCCATGAAGGAGGACGCCCTCCGGTTTCTCCGCCTGTGGGACCTGGTGGGCCGGGCAGAATCGTGCTAATATGGTGCCAACGGAGGGTTGAAACCATGCGGCGCATCATTTTGGCGGCGTTTGTGTCGGTGTTCGTGGCGAGTCTGGGATTCGCCGTCACTCCCGCGGTGATTGGCGATTACATCGAAGTTCGCTCCAACCACGTGTACACCTGCGGTTGCCTCTACTCGGGAGAACAGGTCACCAGCGGGCGGGAAGCGATTCTGGCCTGGGTGGTGCGTGAGGGCGTTTACCGCGAAACCGATCTGAGCGGCGCCCGGGCGGTGGCCGTCCTGGTGGGACCGGAGAACCTCAGCCTCCAGGGCACGCCGCGGCGCTCGGTCATGTTCGTAGATGCAGCGTCTGAGCCGGCGCGCGCGGCGCTGGTGGAGATGCTCAAGGAGCATTACGGCAACGTACTGGGTGAAGTACTGAGCGTGCAGGCGGCTCCGATTGCGCTGGTGCGCGAAGGCGAGCGGATCACGCTGGAGGTGGCAGGCCTTTCGCGCCTCGTGGTTCGGCCCGCGCGGTTGACGGAAGACGCGCATCAGGGCTCGTGGCTCTGGTACACGCCTTTCATCCCGACGACGGATTCCACCCTTTCCACGACCGAATTCGCCAGCTTCCGCGGCTCTCACTTCGCGCGTAGCTGGTGGGAAGCCGATGCCGGGATCACCGGCTACATCGCTTCCTTCCGGCTGCCGCGTTGAAAACGCTGCTCGCGGGCAGCGCAGCAAGTGCCAACGCTCGATTCGCGAGGCTTGATCAGTCGCTCGCGGGAGTGATAACATCAAAAGCTCGATGGCCACGCGAGCGCTGATCACCGGAATCACGGGACAGGACGGCTCTTATCTCGCCGAGTTCCTGCTGGAAAAGGGCTACGAGGTTCACGGTATCGTGCGCCGTGTCGCCCTGGAAGACCCGGAAAACCGGCTCTCACGGATCCTGCATATCGCTGACCGCATCAAGCTCCACGCGGCCTCCCTGGAAAGTTACGCCAGCCTGCACCAGGTCATCGAAGAGGTGCAGCCGGACGAATGTTACCACCTGGCCGCGCAGAGTTTCGTCACTTACTCTTTTGACGACGAGTTTTCGACGCTACAGATCAACATCAACGGCACCCACTATCTGCTGGCAGCCCTGAAAAACCTGGCGCCGCGATGCCGGTTCTACTTTGCCGGCTCCAGCGAGATGTTCGGGAACGCCCCGGAAGTGCCGCAGAACGAAAATACGCCTTTCATGCCGCGGTCGCCTTACGGCATCAGCAAGGTGGCCGGTTATCATCTCACTCGCAATTACCGCGAGGCTTACGGGATGCACGCCAGCAGCGGCATCCTGTTCAACCACGAGTCGCCGCGACGCGGCTTCGAGTTCGTGACGCGCAAAATCACGCACGGCGTGGCCCGCATCCTGGCGGGCAAGGCGCGCGAGTTGCGGCTGGGCAATCTGGAGGCGCGGCGCGACTGGGGCCACGCGCGCGAGTACGTTCAGGCCATGTGGCTCATGCTCCAGCAACCCGCGCCGGGCGATTACGTGGTGGCCACCGGGGAGACGCACAGCGTGCGCGAGTTCTGCGAGCTGGCCTTCGGCTATGCGGGACTGGACTACCGGGACTACGTGGTAGTTGACCCGCAACTGTTCCGCCCGGCCGAGGTCAACGTGCTTCAGGGAGACGCGCGCAAAGCGCGCCAGGTGCTGGGCTGGGAACCCAGGATCACTTTCCGTGAACTCGTCTGGGACATGCTGGAACACGACTGTCGCGCCCTGGGAGTGGAGGACAAGCTGGCGAGACCTTCCGCTTGAGGACTGGCGGGGGATTCGGCGAGGGCAATTTTCATGATGGCAACAACCGAAGTTCAGTGGCCGGCGGAGGAACTTCTCCTGGGAGTTTCTCACAGGCGGCAGATCAGCGACGGCAAGGCGCGCTGCATACGCGTGGCCCTGTGCGATAGCGAGGGCCAGCCCGCCCGCCGGTTCACCTACGGACAGACCGCTCATTTGTTCTTCGAATTTGACGTTGCGGAGGACCTCGGCGTCCCTGCGGGAGGCGCCGAATTGACGACGCCCGACGGAGTGGTAGTGCACGGGAAAGCAGCCTACCAGTTCCGTCCCGAGGATCCAAAACCTGTTCCCGCGGGTTCCCGGCTGCGTTTCCATCAAACGTTTGAGCTGCGGTTACAGCCCGGTCGGTATCTGGTCAATGTCGGCCTGGCCAGCGTCCCGCCGCAGGTTTATCACAACTACCTGACCGGGGCGATCGGCTACGCCGAGTTCGCGGCTGAGGTAAACGACCATTGCCGGCTGCCCGAAGCCGTCGAGTTCGACCTTGTACTCGGTCCGGAGGGCTGGCTTCCTCACCACGGACTCGTGGATCTGCCCGGGAGCATGGTGGTGGAGGCCGCGCCGGGCGTCGGTGGAATCGTGCAGCCCGTCGAGCCAGACCGGAGGGCAGCCGCCGGTCCCACGGTGTTTCATATCACGCACTGGAAAGCAGGATCGCAATGGATTTACCAGATCCTGCGGGAGTGCTTCCCAGACCGCATCGTGGAGCCTCGCGTAGGCGAAGTCCAGGTCCGTCACTATGCGATCCAGGAGGGGTGCCTTTATCCCACCGTCTACCTTTCCAAGACTGAGTTCGACCGTATCGCTCTCCCCCCTGACGCGAAGTGGTTCGTCGTCATCCGCGACTTGCGCGACACACTGGTCTCGGCCTACTTCAGCTTCAAGATCAGTCATCCGGTGTTAGGAAGCGATTTTGCGGCGCTGCGGCAGAAGCTTTGGGATCTGGACAAAGAGGGCGGCCTCCTCTATCTGTTGGACTACTTCCTGCCGGACTGCGCGCGCATCCAACTGAGCTGGCTGGAGGCCGGAGAACCACTCGTCAAGTACGAGGACCTGCTGGCGAACGACGTGGAGCTGCTGACCGAGATCCTGATCGGACGGTGCGGGCTGCCCATCAGCCCGCAGCGGTTGCGCGAGGTGGTGCTGGCCAACCGTTTCGAAGCGCAGACCGGCGGCCGCCCCCGGGGCGTTGAGGATGTAACGGCGCACCAGCGGAAAGGTGTTGCAGGTGACTGGCGCAATCATTTCACGGACCGCATCAAGCGAGCCTTCAAGGCGCGCTACGGTGGATTGCTGGTCGCCACCGGCTATGAGAAAGACCTTGACTGGTAGGTAAGATCTCATGGACTACGCCGGCGAGCCGGTTTCCCGCTGCTGGTGCGGTAACTCGCAACTGGAAACTTACTCGCCGGAGTATTTGCGCTGCCCGGCCTGCGAGACGCTGGTCATCGCGCGGGCTCCGGATCCTTCGTGGCTCATTTCCATCAAGGATGAAAGCGGTTTTTATGGCCGCAGTTACTACGAAAAGTATCTGATCGAAGAGTTCGGTTTCCCTTCCTTGCCCGAGCGGGCGCGTACGGACCTGCCCGAACGCTGTTTGTACTGGCTCCGTACTCTGCTTCGCTACCGCTTGCCGCCCGGCAAGGCTCTGGAAATCGGCAGCGCGCACGGCGGATTCGTGGCCTTGTTGCGATGGGTCGGTTACGACGCAACAGGGCTGGAAGTGAGTCCCTGGCTGGTCGAGTTCGCGCAACGCACGTTCGAGGTGCCCATGCTACTGGGGCCGATCGAACAGCAGGCTCTGGAGCCGGAATCCTTCGACGTCATCGCATTGATGGACGTCATCGAACACATGCCGGACCCGGCCGGCGCGATGCGGCGGTGCGCCGAACTGTTGCGGCCGGGAGGCGTCGTGCTGATCCAGACGCCATGTTTTCCGGAAGGCAAGACTCATGCCCAGCTCGTGGAAGAGAACGCCCCGTTCCTGAAAATGATGGTGGCGCCTAACCACCTGTTTCTGTTCAGCCGCAAGTCCATAAGCAGGTTGCTGGGCGAGGCGGGGCTCCGTTACGTGCAGTTCGAGCCCAATCTGTTCCCCTACGACATGTATCTGGTGGCTGGCCGGGATCCCCTCGCAATCCACCCTTGGGATCAGGTGGTTCAACGGCTGGAGGCCTCGCCCGGCGCCCGTCTGGTGCGGGCATTGTTCGATCTGGACGACCGTTACGAAGACCTCAAGCGGAGATACCTCGAGGCGGAAGCGGATCGGGCGGCGCGGCTCGAGGTCATCCAGCGCCAGGGAGCACAGTTGGGCGAACTGGACGCAGCGCGCAGCCGGCTGGAGCAGGAGGTCCAGGCAAGGGAGGTGCGCCTTGCGGCCCTGGCCGCCTCGCAAGACACACTCGGTCAGGTGCTGGCGCGCACGGAACTGGCCCTGCGCGAATCCCAGAAAGCGCAGAATGAACTGCACCAACGGATCGGCGAACTGTCCCAGCAACTGAAAGACCTGGAAACCGCCCGCCGCCAGCTCGAAGAACGGCTGGCCGAAACGCAAAGCCAGCTTGCAGCCGCTCACGCCGAGCGCGAAAGCCTCCGCCAGGCCCTCGCCCGCACCGAGCAAACCCTGCACGAGGCCCAACAGGCCCGCCAACAACAGGAAGAGCGCCTTCACGAGCTGTCGGACCGGCTCGAATCCTCCGAAACCGCCCGCCGCCAGCTCGAAGAACGGCTGGCCGAAACGCAAGGTCAGCTCACAGCCGTCCAAGCCGAGCGCGAAAGCCTCCGCCAAGCCCTCGCCCGCACCGAGCAAGCCCTGCACGAGGCCCAACAGGCCCACCAACAACAGGAACACCGCCTCCGCGAGCTGGCCGACCAGCTCGAAGCCACCGAGGCCGCCCGCCGCCAGCTCGAAGAACGGCTTCAAGCTCAGCGAGCGAACCTGCTGTCCGCGGAAGCGGAGCGTCTCGAGGCACGGGAGCGTGCCCGGTCGGTGGAGACGGAGTTAAGCCGTGTCCGGGCAGTCGTGCAACGCCTGCGGTACAGCTACGTGTACCGCGGTCTCCGCACCATCGGACTATGGGGGTGGTTGGCAGAGGTGGTGGAAGATCTTCAGTGTTGCAGCAAGACTGACTCGTCACCGAAAATCCGCCAAGCCAGCGGCCGGTAATCACCTGAACGCATCACACGTTGCGGAACCCACCACGTGCTCGCTTCCACTTCGATGGTATGGGGACCCGCCTGCAAGGGCCGCTCGAGGTCGCACACCACGCAGAAATGCCCGCTTTTCTCAAGACGGTGCTGCCGCAGCCTGCGGCCATCCAGGGAGATAGTGAGCACCATAGGCGAGGACAAGTAAGCGACATTCACGGCGCCTTGGACAATCAGTCTCCGCTCGCCGCCTTGTGCGATTCGCTCAAACCTTGCGCGCGGCCCCACCCACTTGTCAGACCAAGGCTCGAGGCGATCCAGAAACGCGAGGGTTTGTGGCGCGTGTGGCCTACGCCGGGCCGGCAGCAGACGAGGCAGGTGCACCCGGCGCTGCACAAAGCGCAGGGCAGGGATCAAAGCCATGTTCAATGCGACCTCAGGAGCAATCAAAGCCCCCAGGGTGGCTAGCCCGCTCGCGGCAAGCCTCCGGCCTGACCACCAGTCTCGCGTAGCTCGTGTTATCAGCGCCGATGCGCGCCCTTGACGGTTCAGACGGTAAGCCCACAGAGAAAACGTGAGCTTCCAATACAGAGGCCGCCATTTCGGGCCCCAATACTGTCTGCTGACCTGAATGCTCTCTTCCAGCCGTTGAGCATCCGACGCTCGACAGGTTTTGGATTCGCTATGCAGGCGGTAAGCAGCCAGCGGTTGATCCACGAAGTGGAAAACATAATGTTTCGCCATGCGGCAGAACAGGTCATAATCGAGCACGAGGCTTTCCCGCATGGGACCGCAGCGCTGCCAGACTTCGGCCGTCCAGAACACCGCGGGCTGGGGGATGAAATGGCCTTTCCAAATCGCCAACACGCGCTCAAAACTCTCGAAATGACTGGGATGTTCAATCCCTATATAGCGACTGTTCTCATCAATGAAGCGGCAGCGTCCCATAATGACGTGCCGACCCTCTTGGGGTCGGATCTCCTCGGCTACCCGTTTTAGCGCCCCCGGGAGCAGCAAATCGTCGCTGTTCAGGAAGGCGTAGATTTCGCCCGTTGCTATGCGAAAGCCTTTGTTGATCGCGTCCGCCTGACCTTGGTCGGGTTCCCGTATTACTCGCAAGTGGGGATAACGCTTCAGGATCTCCGGTGTCTCGTCGGTGGACATTCCGTCCACCACGATGTGCTCCACGTTGGGATAATCCTGTCGCAAGACCGATTCAATCGTCTCGGCAAGAAAGCGTCCCTGATTGTACGAAGGAGTGACGATCGAAATCCGCGGATAAGCGCTCATGACCCCCACCCTTCGGGTTGCACCCGCAGCAAGTTGCAATGTACCTTGTGTAACACAGCCAGGACTCCCAGCGTGTACCGTCGCCAGGAAAACTGCTTTGCTCTCTCCAAGCCGCGCCTGACCAGCTCCCGCCGGAGGTCTCCGTCGGAAACTAACCTGGCCACCGCATCAGCGAGAGCTTCGTGATCCTCGGGAGCCACCATGAGGGCCGCGTCGCCCGCGATTTCAGGCAAGCTCGTAACATTGCTGCAAACCACCGGGCAGCCACTAGCCATGGCCTCCAGCACCGGCATGCCGAAACCCTCAAATAGCGAGGGGAACACGAGACAAGTGGCTCCTCGGTACAGGGCAGGCATCTCCTCTCGCAGGCAGTAGCCGAGGAAGCGAACGTGCCCTTGCAATCCCAGCTGTCGAATTTGCTCCTCCAGCGCCCCCTGAGCCTCGCGGGCGCCCCCGGTGCACACCAAGGGCAGGCGGAGGCCGTGCTCGCGAGACAGAATATCCAGGGCGGCAATCGCTGCCCGATGATTCTTGTGCCACCAGGTGTGCGCCGGCAGCAGCAGATATCGGCCAGCTTCCAGGCCATAGCGATCCCAGACCCTCCGGTCCTCATCCGAGTACTCCGGCACAAAGATCGGATCGGCCGCCAATGGTACCGCCGTCACCCTGGAGGGATCCACCCCCATGCGCTCAATCAGGCTCTTCCGCGTGAATTCCGAGATTGCGCAGATATGCTCGGCGCGACGGATGGCATCGGAAAACAGCCTGCGCCGCTCTTCGAGGGCTTGCGCACTGAAAAATTCAGGAAAGAACTCATGCTGGATGTCGGGTACCTGAACCACGTGCCGCAGCCCGTGCAGATCGGCATAGATGTAGCCCGTCAGCGAAAACACTATGTCCGACTCCAGTGAGCGCAAGAAACGCAACCGCCGCACCGCTGGGGACTCCCAGTGGTCCAGACGGAGCGCTCTGTGCAACCAGCACCGCAGTCTCCAGAGCCGCTCGTCGAGCAGGGCGCGCGGCGAATCGGGGCACAGGACACGGATGTTCGGCCTCGATCTCAAGTCAAAGTCGTACTGGCAGCGGGCCGGTAACAGAAGCGTGTAACTGTTCCATCCATCAAGCTTGATCAGCTCATGCACGAAGGACCGCGCGACGTTTTCAATGCCCCCCGCCAGCCCCGGGAGCATCCAGCGCAAATCCACGCAGATCCGCATGGGAGGCTGCCGCGCCGCACGTCCTTCCGCCAACGTGCGAAACTGTTCGTGCAATGATCGGGCCACCCGCCGCCAGTCGTGCTTCTCGACCACGATCCGACGCCCCCTGCCTCGAACGCGATTCCTCAGCTCGGGATCTTGGAGGAGTTTGACGATCAGCTCGGCCATGGGGACTGGATCATCCACGATGAAAATGTTTTCGCCATCCTGGTAGTCGAGACCCTCAGCCCCCAGCGTGGTGGAGACGATGCACTTCTCCATCGCCCAAGCCTCGAGGATTTTGTTGCGGCTGCCTGCAGCGAAGCGCAGGGGGACCACGAACAGCGCAGCCATGGCGAAATACGGCCGAATATCCGCCACTTCACCCGTTACCACAACGCCGGCCAGCTCCCGGAGTCTCAGCACCTCGGTGGCCGGATCCCTGCCCACGATCCAGAACTCGGCGTGGGGCACTTTGCTCCGCACCCGGGGAAAAACGACGCGAGCAAAGTAGCACGCCGCATCCACGTTGGGCGGATGATTCATCAAGCCGGTGAAAAGGATAACGTTCGGCCTTTCTTGCTGTCCGCGCTCGGGGCGGAAGTAGTCGGTATCCAGGGGCAAGGGAAGGCCCACCACCCTGGTCGGCTGGTAGTGACGGAGGGCCCAGTCAGCTTCTTGCTGTGATACAGCCAACCAAAGATCGTATTTTGAAGCGTAGTGTTTTTCGAACCGGTAATAGCGCACGGACTGATCGCGAAAGTACCAGCTGAGGATTCCGCCCGTTTTTGCGCGTCGCGCGAACAGCAGAGAGCGAATGTCGTGGGCGACAAGCACGCTCGCAGGAAACCGTGGCAGGTAGTCCACCGTCGCGGCCTGGCTGGTTTGCACTACGACGAGGACATCCCAGGCTCGCTCCTCGAGCGCTTTGAGGAGCGCATCGGCCATGTTGCGAAACTCCAGATCAGCCACGGCAGATTCAACCGGGCGACGAGGCCAGGCGCGAAAATGTGCGTGAGCGGCGAGCCAGGCACGGTAGAGCCGCTCGCGCCCCGTCGCCGAGGGGCTGGGATGCTTTTCGCCGGCCGCGGCGGGACTAATCCAGAGGTAGGTCTTCACCCCCCGCGACTGCAAAGCCTCTACCGCCGGCCAGTCGGCCTGCCGGTGCAGCATCGAGACCAGCCCAACGGTCGCCCCCTGCTCGGCCAGACCGACTGTGTTCAGGAATTCGTGGCCAATGCCCCCAGGAAACCGGGGCAGGTCTTTGTTGACGATGAGTATGCTCAACGGGCGGCGGTCGGTTTGCGCCTTTCCCTGCACGACGGCATGCGACGTCGGGCTCAGCCCATCCGCTAGCCCTCCCTTTAGCTCGCCCACCACCTCGCTTTGCCCTTGCACGCTGGCTTCCGCAGTCAAGCACTCGCCAGATCTGCGTATTATAGTTGTACTCTCACCCCCCACGGCAAGGCGTCACGAGCGCGGGCATGGCAGGCGCGGCCCCGCCCGTACCTCGCGGTGGCCTTCACCATGGAAGGGCGACTCCTGGATGGTGCCCGGGGTCCAGGCCACGAATTCTTCACCATCGTAGCGGTCTTCGGCTTCTGGCGAGCACAGGGCCGCGGCCCCAGGGAGCCGGCGGTGCCGCTCATGGAAGCTTGACCGTGGCAGGCCTCGTGCCCCCAAGACCACGCCCGCCCATAGAGGGGACTTTTGGACGCCGAGCGGGCGCGGCTCATCTCTTCGGCCTTCGCCGAAGGAAAGGGCGCTCATCCTCTAAGCGCCGGATGCGCTCGCGCGGGAGTTTGTCTTCTATGGCCAGCTTCGTGATGACCGACTTCATGCGCCAGTCCTGCTCGGCCACCAATTCTTCCTGCCGGATCCTGACGCTGGCCCCGCCACTCGTCAGGAAGGGAAGGCGTGGCGCCAAGCTGACAGGGTCGCGGCAGTGACCGCATATGTGCGGCTGAGGGGTTCCAGGTTGCCGCCGCGCAGCTCCGGAACGACGCTCGCTCTCCGTTTGGCCGGCGAGGGGGCCCTCGCCGCGGCTGTTTTCCGGGTTCACCACGGTCGCCCTCCGGGGTCCCTCGGCGTCCCCGGAAACCGAGGGGGGCTGGACATACTCATTCTCCTGGTCTCAAATGAGCGCCCAACAAAATCGCGCTGCGACACACAACCCAGATGGAGGTGGGTTAGAATATCCACTTCGCCCCGATGTGGTATTTCGGTTGCCTGCTTGTCTTGATCGTTTCCCTGTGGTGGTGTGACATTATCGGTCGAGCAGTTGGCCGACTGGCACCCGTACGGATGCAGCCGTTCCTGAGAGCTGCGTATGCTCCAGTACTGGGTCTCGCACTCTTCACTTTGGTTGCCACGATTGTGGGCTGGTTAAGCAGGGGCTTTCTTACGGAAATCTGTCTTCCAATCAGCGTCATCTTCCTGCTGGCGGCCCTCGCAGGGTTACCGGAACCAGCTCAATACCTGAGGAGGGCTGCATTTCTAGCAGTAGTTGCCGTGCTGACCTCGGCACCTTTGCTCCTCCCCGTTCTGCGGTATGAAGCCTTCAATCCATACAACGACACCTTCACTTACCTCGTTCACGCCCAGTGGCTGCAGACGAATGGCTTCATGAATACGCCGGCCCCGTCGCTGGAACGGCCCGTGCTGTCACAAGTGCACCTGTTCAGAGCGATCGGCGGCCCTATGGGTGTCTCGTTTCTTTTTGCCTGGCTCCAGGCGACCTTTCACCTGCCGTGGTCATATCTCGCATATCCGGCTGTCGTCGCACTCGCGGTTGCGGCATGTTCGATCGCCGTAGGCGGCTCGCTACTCCTCATTCCAGGCGTCAACCGTCAACTCGTTCTGTTGACGGGCCTGGTCCTCGCCCTCACGTTTAACGGCTTTACCTACGCGGCCGCCCACGGCTTTCTTCCCCAAACCTTCGGACTCACCTTCGCGCTTGCTGGAATGCAGCTCCTCGCAGCCAGTTATATCTTCTCTGGCCGAACGCCTCATTTCTCCTATCGGGCCGTTCTTCTGCCTGCGCTCGTCTTTGCTGCCCTTACGTTTTCCTACCACCCGCTCGTCCTACCCGTTGGGGCAGCAATCGTTGTTTGGTTGGCTGCCAGCGCCGTTGCCTGCCGCCGCCACGTTCTGCGCCTCGCTCGTTATGTAGCCCTGTGTGGGCTGCTTACCGCCCTCCTGGTCAATTTTGAGATCCTCCGGGTCTGGAAGACTACGCCGCTGTGGATGAAAGTTGTTGTTGGGCAACCGGTGTTGTGGAATCCACCCGAGTTCGTTGCCCATGCGCTCGGTTTTCTTGCCGGCCCTTGGGACCAAAACCAGTGGATCTTCAAGTACGCTTCCCTGAGCTTGCTCTGCCTTCTCATTGCACTGCTCGCCTCCGCGAGGGGCATCCTGCATGCCCGGCTGCGCCCGGGTAGTCTGACAGTCTCCCTGCCCTTGTGCACGGTTCTCGTCATGTCCGTCGGTTTTTGCTATTACCGGTGGCTCACACCCTCGCCTTGGAATATCGGAGTCGGGCAAAGCTGGAGCCAGCTCAAACTGACTCACTGGGCATCCCCGTTCGCACTTTTGATACTGTGCGCTGGCCTGGCCAGCCTGACCGTAGGGTCGCGGCGCCTGCGAATAGGGGTGGGCGTCTTCCTGGCTTGTTGGAGCACCTGGGGCCTGGTTCAGCATTATCGCTTGGCAGACCTCCGAACGCGTGACCTTCGCAGGGAGACCGGCTATGATTCCTCACCCTTCCTTGCCTTCCACCAGCTGCGCCAGCTTGCACAAACTCTCTCGCCCCCGCTCATCTATGTCGACTTGGGTATCCAATACAACAGGCTGCGTGAGATGATAGCCTACTTCCTTTGGGACCGCCCGCTCATGTCCACCTGGTGGGACGACCCTTACTTTGCTTCCAGCCTGAAACCGAACCCAGACGCCACCAGCGCCGCCCGTGCACAAGCGTGGCTCATCGTACCCGCGCAAGAGGGGGAAGCGCCTACAGGAAAACAGGTCCTTGGCGGGTTCGCTCTCAGAACCCCTGGCAGCAATACCTTCCGATTGCGCAACGTGGTCGGGGGCTACGCCGAGGAAAGACAAGGGCGAAACGCGTGGCGATGGACAGCAAAGCGGCTAGAGTACACTTTCGATCTAATCGGGACACCACCTGCCCGTGTAGTTTTGCATTTCGCCTATCTCCCGGCTACCACACCGCGCACTCTCCGAATCTCGGTTGAAGATGACTCACCAAGACTTTTGCAGACTGTTTCCATGCAGCCCGGCCTGAACAGCTTCGTCACACGGCCGTTCACCATCGGGAGTGCGAGTTTCAGGGTAATTTTTGAGACCGATCAAGAGCCTGTTCGCTTGGGCACCGATCCTCGTCTCCTATCCTTTCTGATCAAAAACCTTCGAGTCGAAGATTCTGATCCCGACTGTGTAGCCCGACAAGGACCATGATGTTCACTCGCTGGACTAGCATCGGTTTTCTTCTTTCCGCCGAAGACTTGCACGTTCTTTCTCACGTGATACGCATATCCCAGACAGGGATCCCGCCTGAAAGAGCCACGGATTTGCCACGAGTATCTGGAGATTAAGATGGCGGAGGATCCGGCAGGGGGCTACGACGCGGTTTTCTTCGACCGTCTGGCGCCCATTGAGGATTCCCACTTCTGGTTCCGGGCCCGCAATCAGTTGATCTTCAGCACGATAAGGCGATTGGTCGAAATCATCCCACCCCACGCTTCCATCCTGGAGGTTGGCTGCGGGACGGGCAATACACTTCGCTGGCTCAAACGGGCCTATGGCACTGGTTCCGTGCTGGGCATGGACCTCTGGCTCGAGGCCCTGCGTTACGCCAAAGAGCGGACGGACTGCCTCTTGGTGCAAGGCGACATTCGCTGTCCGCCGTTCGCCCGTTCCTTCCATATCATCGGACTCTTCGATGTGCTGGAGCACCTGCAAGATGACCGGGAGGTTCTCGCTCGCCTGCGCGAACTGCTCGTGCCTGGCGGCTGGCTAGTGCTGACCGTGCCTGCACGCCCGTCGCTTTGGAGCTACTTCGACGAAGCCTCGCGCCACTGTCGGCGCTACTCAACCGTCCAGCTCACTGAAACACTCGCCGCTGCCGGGTATGAGCCCTGCTTTGTCTCGGAATTCATGGCGCCGCTCCTGCCCCTCGTCTGGCTCTGGCGCAAGTGCGTGGCGCCGTTGCTGGGGCGGCGAAAAACAGTCAGCGAAGCCGCCTTGCGCGAGTTCCGGATCATCCCAGGAGTGAATGGCTTTTTGACATGGCTGCTCAGCTGGGAAGCACATCGCATCGCCAGAGGGCGTCGGTCACCCTTCGGGGTTTCCTTGCTTGCCGTAGCTCGTGCCTGACGAGGGGCGGCGTCAGCACCGGAACTCACAAACGGCCTCGATGATTTCAGCCTGGTTGGCGGGCGTGAGGTCATTATAAAAGGGCAGTCTAAGCAGCCGCTCGCTGACCTGCTCCGCCACGGGGCACTGGCCAGGCCGCCCTCCCCATCTCTGTCCCATCTCGGACAGATGCAGCGGAACGTAATGGAAAACGGCCAGCATGCCCCGGGCCTTCAAATGGGCAATCAGAGCGTCGCGGGCGGCCCTGGTCGGCAGCAGCAGGTAAAACATGTGGTACGATTGCTCGCAATCGGCCGGCACCGCAGGAAGGCGCACGCCGTTCTGTTTCGCCCAGTCGTGCAGGCCCTCATAATAGGCGTCCCAAATGCGCTTCCGAACGGTTTGAATCCAGTCGCGCTGTTCCAGCTGGGCACAGAGAAAGGCAGCCAGAATATCCGAGAGTACGTAACTGGACCCCAGATCCACCCACGTGTACTTGTCCACCTGACCCTGCAAGAACCGCTGCCGGTTGGTCCCTTTTTGCCGGAGATACTCAGCGCGCTCGACCAGGGACGGATCGTTCACGAGCAGCGCACCCCCTTCGCCGCAGATGATGTTCTTCGTCTCGTGAAAACTCAGCGCCGACAGACACCCGAAGGTGCCCAGATAACGCCCTCGATAACGCGCGAAGAGGCCGTGTGCGTTGTCCTCCACCACGGGCACGCCAGCTCGCGAAGCGATGCTCATGATCTGGTCCATTTCGCATGCAACGCCGGCGTAATGCACCGGAACAATCGCCCGGGTGCGCGGGCTCAGCAGCGACGGCAGCAGCCGTTCGTCCAGGTTCAGAGTGTCGGGACGGATGTCGCAAAACACTGGCCTGGCGCCGCGCAGGACAAAGGCGTTTGCTGTGGAAACAAACGTGAAAGAGGGCACAATGACCTCGTCGCCGGGCTGGATGTCGAGCAACAGCGCGCACATCTCCAAAGCATGCGTACCTGAAGTGGTCAGTAAGGCCCGGCAGACACCGAGTTCCCGTTCGAGAATCTCGGAGCAGCGCACCGTGAACGGCCCATCTCCCGCGCAGTGGCCGTTGAGGATGCTTTGCGCTACGTAGAGCAGCTCCTTGCCCGTGAGGCAGGGCCGGTTGAAAGGGATGCGATAGGAGCTCATAGAGCGGATTGACCCTCCGGCGCGTCAAACCACTTGTGATACCAGAACTCCACCGACCGCGTCCGGAAGCCGTGTTTCTGATAAAGCCGCTGGGCCGCCACGTTGCGACCCTGGGTGACTACAGTAGCCCGTGTCATGCCGTGTTCGCAAAAGTACGCCAGTGCCGCCTCCACCAACTCACCGCCCACGCCCTGGCCTCGCGCTTCGGCCGCTACGCCGAGAAGCCCGATCCTGCCCACGGCAGCAGGATCGAGGTGGCAGGTGACATAACCCGCCGGTGTTCCGTCTCGCTCCGCCACCAGAACAGCATCCGCGTATCCGCGAAACGATCGCTCGATCCAGGTCGCATAGAGTTCGTCACAACGCTCGCGCGGGAAGTGCGTGTCGTGGTAAAAGCGGGAATCCTGGTGAGTCTCTGCGGCGATCCTCCTCAGAATCCCGACGTCCTCTTCGCGACACGGACGTATGGCCGGACTGGGCCGGCGTGCGACTCGCAGGTCATGGTCTAGGGTCATGCGGATGTCCACCAGCCGGAATCCAAAGCGCGCCGCTGTGTCCGTGGTTTCGATGTCGTCGCAGGCAGCCAGGAAGTACAAACATCGAATGCCGTGCCGCAGGCACCACGCGATACAGCGCTCGGCCAGCTCCGCGTTCAGCAGGTGGGTCCGCAAGCGCCCGACCGGAAACCCGAAGAAAGCGGAGTCCCACTCCAGGAACTCGCAGCACTCCGTCATTCTGCCTGCCGGGTGACCGAACGCACGGTATAACTGGGCTTGTCCATGGTCCGGGCGTGAATCCGGGCGATATATTCGCCGATCACGCCCAAGCCGAACATCTGCGCGCCGGAGAAAATCGCTATGAGCGAAGCCAGAAACGGGAATCCCGGGACGCTGCCGCCTTGCACCAGGTAGCGGCCCACGACGTATACGAGAATCGTGAAACCAAAAAAGGTCATCAGAAAGCCGAGAATGCTGGCCATCTGGAGGGGCAGGGTGCTGAAGCCGGTAATCATATTGAGGGCGTGTGCAATCAGTTTGCCGACAGTGTAGTGCGAGACGCCGATCGTGCGGGGGCGGCATTCAACGGGAATCGCGGCGAAGCGTTGCGTGCCCCAGGTCAAGAGCACGTCAATGGATACGAAAGCGCCGCGATACTCCGCAAACGCCTCCCGCACCTCAGAACGAAAAGCCCGAAAGGCGCTGACGCTGCGCGCGGTCTCCGCGCCCATGGCGCTTTGTAACGCGAGCTTGGTAACGCTTGAAGCCAGGTTCCGGAGCAGGCCGTGCTGCTGGCGTCGCGGCGTGCCATACACCACGTCGTAACCTTCCTCGAGCTTGGCTAGCAATCGGGGGATCTCCGCCGGCGGATTCTGGAGGTCGTCATCCATGGTCACGATGACCCGGCCTCGCGCGGCCCGGATGCCGCACAACAGGGCGTTATGTTGACCGTAGTTCCGCATCAGATTGAATCCCCGGATCCAAGGAAAACGCCCGGCCAAGGCCTGGATGACCTCCCAGCTTCGATCCCGGCTGCCGTCATTCACCAGGACGAGCTCCCAACCGTCCGAACCCAACACCCCTTCCAGCTCCGCCACCAGCTTGGGCAGGGTCGCTTCGGCATTAAAAACAGGTACAACGACGGAGAGCTCGGGTTGCGCTCCCATCCTGACAGAAACTCACCCTACAACAATGGCGGGCCGGATCGCAAGGGCGTGAGATTTTGTCTTCAGGTCGACCCGCCCCGTCTCACCTCGGCACGATGGGGCGCCAGCCTGGCACTCCGCTGGCATTCAACCAAGCCCAGCCCAAGAACTGGTTCCCGCTGCTGCCGCCGTAATAATGCACCGTTACCTGGCGGGTAGTGTCGTTCTGCCACACAAGCTCGGGCCTGCCATCCCCATCGAAGTCACCCACGCCAGCCAGGCTCCAGCCTGTGAATCCTGTGGAATTCAACCAGTTCCAGCCTGTCCAGGTCGTGCCGGCGTAGTAGTGAACCGTAACCTGGCGGCTAGACTCGTTCTGCCATACAAGATCCGGCGTCCCGTTACCGTCGAAGTCGCCCGCACCTGCGACGCGCCAGCCGGGCACGCCCGAGGCGTTCAACCATGCCCAGCCCAGGAAAGTGGCGCCGCCCCCTCCTCCGTAGTAATGCACCACCACCTGGCGGGTGGCGTCGCTTTGCCAGATCAGGTCAGGCTTGGCATCCCGGTTGAAGTCTGCCACGCCGACAACCCGCCAGCCAGGATTACTATTAGAGTTCAGCCAGTTCCACCCGGTGAAACTCGTACCATCGTAGTAATGCACGGTGAGCTGGCGCGTACTGTCGTTCTGCCAGACCAAGTCGGGCGTACCGTTGCCATCGAAATCTGCCGTACCCACCACCCGCCAACCAGAGGCGCCGGAAGCGTTCACCCAGGCCCAGCCGGCAAAGTTCGCCCCCCGATAGTAGTGCACCGTCACCTGCCGCCAAGTATCGTTCTGCCAGATCAAGTCTTGCCGACCGTCGCCGCTAAAGTCGCCGGGGGCAACACCCCGCACATTCAGCACCAGCGTGCCGCCACCGGGCGACCCGTAATCGCTCACTTGGATCAGATAGCTCTGTCCCCTCGCCACCGAAAACTCGATCCGAGACTGCAAAGTCCCGTCGCCGTCATCGTTGCAGGCCAGCTCAGTACCCGGTACGCTGGATCCCGTGTAAGCGGCTAGCACGGTATCGTAGGTACTGCCGAACGTGGTTACTCTCAAGCGTCCTGTGAAATCTGCAACCCAGCGGAACCACACGGTATTCGAGTCTCGCATGCCCGTGCAAGAATGAACAGGGTCGCCTACGTTCCCTGTAGCCGCGACCGTATCCACGCTCTGAACGTACGGCAACGATCCGATAACCATGGCGGCGCCTGGCTCGTCGTTCGGGACACCGCTCCCCGAGACCAAGCTCAACCGGTACTCGCCAGTTGCGTATGGGGCATAGCCGGTCACCTCGATACTGTACGTTCCCGTGGAGGGTAGCACCAGCGAGCCACTCCCCGCTGGGATACGGGAATTCAGTCCGCCACCCCCGTCATCATCCTCGGCGATGACCCGTCCGGATGGATCCATTAGGTACAGGTACGTATCAAATGCGTTCGAAGTCAAAAGAATGTAAACCGCCTGCCCAGCCGTACCGGAAAACGTATAGCGCGCTGCGTAATAGGCCGACCCCCGGTACCACGACGTACAAGTTCCACTTGGTAGCGAACCCGATACAGTCTGGCCGACACTGATCGCAGTCGCCGGGCAGGCAGGCATGCCGCCCTGCGTTACCGTAAAGATCTGGTCCGCCACCCTGATTCGTCCGACTCTCGAGCTATATGAGTAATTTGGATCTACGGTAATATAGATCCTGGCGCTTCCTGTACCCGACCCGGTGCCGATGCGCAACCAACTCTGGTCACTGCTCGCGGACCAAGCACAGCCGCCCGTTACGGTCAAGTCCGTATAAAAACTGCCCCCTGCATATCCCACCGAGAGGCTCGGGGGCGAAAAGGTGTACGTGCACGACTCGAGATTAATATAAGCCCGCAAGTACGGATAGGCGGTCGAGAATCGTCCGTAGCCCGCTACATAAGGATTGTAGCTACAGACATCGTCGGTTTTCGGTCCGTATGACAGGACGCCTGCGATCAACCACGTAGAGGAATCGCCGGAATATACGAACAAGGGAGAGCCGCTCGATCCTCCCTCAGTCCGACCTGCGGTCCACTGTATTCGGTAGTAGTAGTCCGCAGGTGCGTACTTCCCCTCTACATTCGAGCTCGCGTCCGAAGTCCGGAAGCCGAAGGAAATGCGCTTGTAGTCGCCCCCCGGATGGTGAATGCCTACGGCGCTTGCTCCCTGGCCCGGTTCTACGGTCGTCCATCCCAAATAGGAAAGACCGGGGGCGCTGGGAACACTATTCAGGCGAAGGAGCGAGAAGTCACCTTCGGGTATGTCCTTGCCAATCAAAAACCTCGCCCCCTCGGTTCTGGGAAGGGACTGCTTGTCAGGCGCTGGGCCATTGCAGTAGGGCGTCTGATAAAACCAGTAAACCACGACCGAGCGAGCCTCCGCGTCGTCGCTCACGCAGTGGTAGGCGGTGAGAAAATAGGGCGTCCCCGTGTACGGCCGGGTGTTCAGTAGCGAGCCGGTACACACGTACCAAACTTCCCCGCTCTGGAAGATATATTGCCCCACGCCCGACGCTTGGTTCCCGTACTCCGGGTAACACGAAACGTCCAGATGGCACGATGCGGCGGCGTAGCTCCGGAGTGATTTACCGCTGGCGCCGGATAGGGGCGCGTCCCACAGGTGCGCGATTTCGCGAATACGGAAAGGTGGGGTGTCGCTACAGGCTGATCCACGGGAGGGTTCGTACTCGATCACGATCCGGTCCGCAAAGATTGCCCCGGTCCAAAACTCACCGTCGCCGAAGATTCCCCGCCCCGAGTAGGGTCCCAGAGTCTCATCGTCCGCGTAAAGCCAAACACGGCCATCACCCACATCGAAGTCCTGGAAACGCACGCGAATACCTGCGGCGCCCGCCGACTCCAATTCCAGACGCCAGACTACGAAGCCGCCGGGGAGACGTTCACAGCGGCCTTCTGCAGCGCCGTCCGTTCGCAGTTGCCGGACCACACCGACGACCGGCAAGCCTGGTCGCCGGGATGATCGATTTCTCTCCTCTTCGGTCAACGGTCCCAGCGCCAATCGGACAGACGGAGGGATCCTGGCAAGCCGGCCCGGCGGACTCAGTTGCACGGAGGCCGCCAACGGCTCCGGTTGGAGACGGACTGGGGCGGAAGGCACGCTGATCGGTGCCTGGGGCCAAGCCGCCCCAGCCAATAATACAAGCAGAAGCCCGAACGTGCGCATTTCACGTTCATTTTAGGTACGGCAGTCCCATCTGTCAATAATGATCTGACCCGAAATAACCGCATTCGAATCGTCTAATTCCGTAACCGCGGAGTCAGAGCTCGCCAGCCAGGGGAACCGACTGCATTCAACCACGCCCAACCCAGAAATTCCGTGCCGTAAGTCCCGCTGTAGTAGTGGACCGTGACCTGACCGCTGGTGTCATTCTGCCAAACCAGATCGGGCCGTCCGTCCCCGTTGAAATCCTCAACCCCTGCTACCCTCCATCCGGAATTCGACGCCGCATTCAGCCAAGCCCACCCTATCCAGGATGTCCCGCGATAGTAATGGACAGTCACTTGGCGCCCATCCTCACGCTGCCACACCAAGTCTGACGTCCCGTTGCCATCAAAGTCGTAACTCCCCACGACACGCCAGCCGGGATAACCCGAGGAGTTCAGCCACGCCCAGCCCAAGAACTGGTTGCCCTGTGCCCCGCCGTAAAAATGCACGACTACCTGTCGCGTACTCTCGTGCTGCCAGACCAAGTCCCATTTGCCGTCCTGATTGAAGTCACCCAGTGCGACAACGTGCCATCCAACGTTGTACGCCGTGTTCAGCCAGGCCCAACCGACCCAAAGCTGCCCGTTGAAGTAGTGTATTGTGACTTGACTCGTGGAATCGTTCTGCCAGATGACGTCGGGCCAGCCATTCCCGTCAAAGTCACCAACCGCCACGACACGCCATCCCGCGTACCCTGCTGGATATACCCAGCCGGCACCCGCCAGGTGCCCTGCCAGGAAATATTGGGCAGCAACCTTTCTGGTCGCATCCTCCTGGTAGAGCAGCGGAATTGTCGTCGCCAACACAACCACATACCCGTCGCCGGAGCCGGCGGGGGAGGGGCGGAAGGAACCCTGCGTGGTCGGGAAGTCTGACGAGAGCGTGAAACCGGTCAGCCAGGCATTGGCCGCCGCATCGAGCGCCATCCCGTAAATCCGGTCCTGGCCGCTGCCGCCCAGCAAGTCGGAATAAGCCAGGCTCGCGCCCGCGGCGTCCAGCACGCTCAGAAAGCCGTCCTCTTCGCCCCGGAAGGCGCCCGAAGCGTTCCGCAACGGGAAATTGAGCGAGCGGGTAAATCCCGCCACCCAAACGTTACCCGCGCCATCCACACGCACCGCCGTGGCCTGGTCCGACGCCGAGCCCCCCAGATACGTCGCAAAAACCTGCGACCCGCCCGCCGCTGCCAATTTCACCACCACCGCATCGAACGAACCCGCATACGTTCGCTGGAGGGCGCCCGAAGAAACAGGAAAGTTCCCCGAAGCGGTCCACCCCGCTGCGTAACAGGCGCCCGAGCCGTCTACCGCCACTGCGGTTATGGCATCCGACGCCGACCCTCCCAAGTAAGTCGAAACCAGCAACGTCCCGCCCGCCGGACTCAACTTCACGACAAATCCGTCGCTCGATCCGCCCAACTGAGTCTGGGCCGCACTGACCACCGGGAAATCCGCGGAGTCCGTCTGACCTCCCACCCACGCCGCGCCCGCGCCGTCTACGGCGATTCCAAGCACAATGTCGTTCCGCGAGCCGCCGAGCAGCGTCGCATAGACAGCCGCCGAACCCGCCGCGTCGAGTTTCACGACGAAGCCGTCGTAGTAACCCCCGCGGTAACTCGATTGATACGCGCCCGACGTAACCGGGAAACTTAACGAGGAAGTATAGCCCGCCACGTACGCGCAACCCGCCCCGTCTGCCGCTATCGCCACGGCAAAATCGCTTCCCCCTGCGCCTACGAACGTGGAATAAATCAGATTGCCGCCCGGCCCTAGCTTCACGACAAAACCGTCTTCCAACCCGCCGTGCGTACGCCGCCACGCCCCGGCCGTGGTCGGAAAGTCCGCCGAGCTCGTCACCCCGGCAACGTACGCGTTCCCCGCGGAATCCACTGCAACCGCCCGGGCGGAGTCGCTTTGCGCACCCCCGAGGAACACCAAATACTCCAGCGCCGAGCCCGCCGCGTTCAGCTTCGCGATGAAAGCATCCTTGCTGGCGCGCGCCTGGGAAGAGAACGTACTCCCCGCCGGGAACTGGACCGAGTAAGTCTCCCCGACCACGTACGCCGCCCCTGCTGCATCCACCGCCACCCCGAACGCAGCGTCAAACTGCCCGCCGCCCAGGTAAGTTGAGTAACGGATCAGCGGATCTATGACCAGCGGAACGTGGGGCAAGTAAGTGCCGAGCCGAAAACTTACAGTATTCTCCGGCCCGATCGAGTAACTAACCGGAACTTCGCGCCGGCTGCCGCCGATCTCCTGCCAGGCCCGCGGACGCTTCCAGCGAAGCTCCACCGGCCCGACCCGCGCAACGAGATCTCCCGCCGGATCCACCCGGAGCGAACTGGCGCCGCGATAGCGCATGCGGATCTGCGTCGGGTCCGCGCCGGGCGCGATCTCGAAGTCGAATTCCAGCGCTCGCTCTTCCCCGCGCAACAGCAGATCAACGCCCGGGTACACGCCGCGACAGCGCACTCTGCCATACGCCGGCGCCCCGCGGACCCACCGTCTCGGGTCAGGCCCCAACAGGTAATGGGTTACGCCCGGCAGCCGCTCCTCGCCCTCGACCGAAGGCGCCGGATTGCCGCCTGCCAGGTCCACCCAAACTTGCGAAAACGCGCTCTCATCCCCCTTGCCCCTGCGGAGCAGGTACTCCATGCCCGCATCGTGACGCACGAGCAGCACGTAGTCCGCGCTCCGGACCAGAAAGCGGACGTCGTGTGGGGCCTGCCCGACGTTGGCTTCGAAACGGGGAACAGCCCAAACCGCGCAGGCTAGAGTCCACGCAAGCAAATCAAGGCGGGCCAATCTCCCTGCGGCGCCGGACACCGCGCACACCTCCCTGCTTGTTGATCGGAAGGAGTGCGCCGGAATTTTAGAGGGATACCCTCAGCCTGCTTTGACCGGCTCGGGCTTCAGTTGCAAATCAGGAACGGCTGCCGCCAGAACTTCTTCGATTCGCTCGACAAAGATGAATTCGATCTCCTGCCGCACTTCCTCGGGCAGATCGCGCAAATCTTTCTCGTTCGCCTTGGGCAGGATCACGCGTTTGATCCCGGCCCTCCGCGCCGCCAGGACTTTTTCCTTGACGCCGCCGATGGGCAGCACGAGGCCGGTCAGCGTGATCTCGCCCGTCATGGCCGTGTCGCTGCGCGCAGGCACGCCGGCATAAAGCGACGCCATCGCCACCGCCATGGTGATGCCGGCCGAAGGCCCGTCCTTGGGAATCGCCCCGGCGGGCACGTGGATGTGCAGGCCGTTCTTGCGGAACTTCTCGGGCGGGATGCCGAACTCGTCGGCGTGCGACCACAAGAAGCTCTGGGCCGCCTTGGCCGATTCCTGCATGACCTCCCCGACCTGCCCCGTAATGGTCAGGCCGCGCCCGCCCGGCAGCAGCGTAGCCTCCACGTACAGCACTTCGCCGCCCGTCTCTGTCCAGGCCAGGCCGGTCGCGACCCCGGGCGGCAACTGCTTGCGCAGCTCCTCGGGCAGGAACGGGGCCGGCCCCAGGTAATCCGCCAGATCCTCGGGCTTCACCGTCACCGGCGTGGTGTCGCCCTCGGCGAACTTGAGCGCGACCTTGCGCGCCACACGGCCGATGGCGCGCTCCAGGCGCCGCACTCCCGCCTCGCGAGTGTAACGCGAGATGATCTGGCGCACCGCCTCACGCGTGAACGTGCACTGCTCGGGCGTCAAACCCGCCTGCTTGAGCTGCCGCGGGATCAGGTAGCGCTCGGCGATGACCAGTTTCTCTTCCTCGCTGTAGCCCGGCAGCCGCAGCACTTCCATGCGGTCGAGCAGCGGCTGCGGAATCGTATCCAGCGTGTTCGCGGTGGTGATGAAGAAGACCTTGGAGAGGTCAAAGGGCAGATCCAGATAGTTGTCGCGGAATTCCTTGTTCTGTTCGGGATCCAGAATTTCGAGCAACGCCGCCGCCGGGTCCCCGCGGAAATCCCGTCCCAGCTTGTCCACCTCATCCAGCATGAGCAGCGGGTTGTTGGATCCCGCCCGCCGGATCGCCTGGATGATGCGCCCGGGCATGGCGCCCACATAGGTCCTGCGATGACCGCGCAGCTCCGCTTCATCATGCAGACCGCCCAGGCTCATGCGCTCGAACTTGCGCCCCAGGGCGCGTGCGATGGATTGCCCCAGCGAAGTCTTGCCCACGCCCGGCGGCCCCACGAAGCACAGAATCGGCGCCTTGGCCTCGGGATTGAGCTTCAGCACGCCCAGGTGCTCGAGAATCCGCTCCTTCACATCCTTCAGGTCGTAGTGATCCTCGTCCAGGATCTGGCGAGCACGCGCGATGTCGAGCTGATCTTCCGTGGAGACGCGCCAGGGCAGCTCGAGAACGAACTCCAGGTAGGTGCGGATCACCTGGTAGTCGGGCGCGGCCGGGGGCAGCTTCTCCAACCGCGAGAGCTCGCGTTCAGCCTCCTTGCGCACCAGCTCGGGCAGGTCGAGCTTGGCCAGCCGCTCCCGCAACATTTCGATCTCGGCTTGTTGCGGGTCTTTTTCGCCCAGTTCCTGCTGGATGGCGCGCAGTTGCTGCCGGAGGAAATACTCGCGCTGCTGCTTGGTCAGTTCGGTCTGCGTCTGGCTGGCGATCTTGGAGCGCAGCTCCAACACCTGGACCTCATGGGCCAGATAGGAATGCATCAGGCGCAACGCTTCCGCGCAGGTCTGGGCCTCGAGCAAGGCCTGTTCCTTGGAAAGCTCGAGGCTGAGCATGGAGGCCAGCAGGAAGACCAGCCGCAACGGATCGTCGGTGGAGACCAGCAACTGGTTCAGTTCGGGCGGGGCCTGCGGCTGGGCCAGGGAAAGAGCCTTGGCGGCCAAGTCCATGACCGCACGATGCAACGCTTCCACCTCGGTGGTGCGATCGCAGGGCAACGGATAGGGGCGCAGGCGGCCCTTCAGGTAGGGCTCGGTCTGCTCCAGCTTGAGCAGCACCATGCGCTCCACGCCCAGCACGATCAGCTCCATGTGGGACTCGGTGGGCCGCGACATGCGCTTGATCACCGCCTTGGTGCCGACCGAGTACAGGTCGTCCTGGCCCGGCTTCTCCACGTTGGGATCACGCTGGGCGATGATGAAGATCTCCTTCTCCTCGGTGGCCAGCGCCGCTTCGACGGCGGCCAGCGATGCCGGTCGCCCCACCGAGAGCGGCATCAGCAGGTGCGGGAACAGCACGCTGTTTTTCAGCGGCAGCACCGGCAGGATCTCGACGTTCTCGACTTCGCTCATCGTGCTCTCCTTCACTGGATCATCCGCACCAGCAGCAACCCGTCCCGGTACTCCACGCGGATGCGCACGTCGCCGGGATCCCAGGGCAGCTCCACCGTGCGCTCGAACCGGCTGTAGGCGATCTCCATCATGTGCTGGTGGTAGCCTTCCTCGAGCGCCCAGTCGCGGCGCACCCCACTCACCGTTACGCGGTTGCCCTGGCGATGGATGGTGATGTCCTCCAAACGCACTCCCGCCAGCTCAAATTTGAGCAGCCAGCCGTCCGGCGTGCGGTAAACGTCCACCGGCGGCCGCCACAACACCTCCTCCCGCGGCGCGGGTCCCATCATGAACAGGGCGAACAGTGGTCTGGGTTTCTCCGGCACAACCCTATTCTCTCTCGCCCGGCCGCGCTCAGCGCACGGGCGCCTCCTGCGCGGCCTCCACCGGCGTGAACGACAGCCGGTGATGCTCCTCGTCCACGCCTACCACCACCGTCTGGCCCTCGCGGACACGGCCCTCCAGGATCAGCCGCGCCAGCGGCGTTTCGATCTCCTTCTGGATGGCCCGCTTCAGGGGCCGCGCGCCGTAGTGCGGATCGTAGCCCACGTGCACCAGGTAGCTGCGCGCCTCCGGCGTCAGCTCCAGCTTGATGTGCCGCTCGGCCAGCCGCTGGCGCAACCGATCCACTTGAATGTCGACAATCTGCTTCAGGTGCTCTTCCGAGAGCGCGTGGAAGACGATGATCTCGTCCACGCGGTTCAGGAACTCAGGCCGGAAATGACGGCGCAACTCCTCGAGCACGGCTTCCTTCATGCGCTCGTATTCGTAGCCCTGGAACGCGCCCCGGTACTCGAGGATCCGGTGGCTGCCGATGTTCGACGTCATGATGATGATCGTGTTGCGGAAGTCCACCGTGCGCCCGTGACCGTCGGTCAGCCGACCGTCGTCCAGAATCTGCAACATCAGGTTGAACACATCGTGGTGCGCCTTCTCGATCTCGTCGAACAGGATCACCGAGTAAGGCCGGCGCCGCACAGCCTCGGTAAGCTGGCCGCCTTCCTCATAGCCCACGTAGCCGGGCGGCGCGCCGATCAGCCGCGCCACCGTGTGCTTCTCCTGGTACTCGGACATGTCAATGCGGATCATGGCGCGCTCGTCATCGAACAGGGCTTCCGCCAAAGCGCGCGCCAGCTCGGTCTTGCCCACCCCCGTGGGACCGAGGAAGATGAAGCTGCCGATCGGACGATTGGGATCCTTCAGGCCGGAACGGGCGCGCAACACCGCTTCGGCCACTGCCGTCACCGCTTCGTCCTGGCCGACCACTCGCTTGTGCAGCTCATCGGCCAGATGCAGCAGCTTCTTCATCTCGCCTTCGAGCAGGCGCGAAACCGGGATACCCGTCCAGCGGCTGACCACCTCGGCGATGTCCTCCTCGCTCACTTCTTCCTTGATCAGCCGACGCTGGCCCTGCTGGCGCGCCAGGTTCTCCTCCTCCTGCTTGAGCTGGCGCTCCAGCTCAACCAGACGGCCGTACTTGAGCTCGGCCGCGCGGTTCAGATCATAGGCGCGCTCCGCCTGCTCGATCAGATAGCGCGTGTGCTCGATCTCCTGGCGCAGTGAGCGCAGGCGCTCGATGGCCTGCTTCTCCCTCTGCCACTGCGCCTGCAACGCTTCGGCTTCGGTCTTGAGGTTGGCCAGCTCTTTTTCCAGCTTCGCCAGCCGCTCCCGCGAGGCCGCGTCGGTCTCCTTCTTCAGCGCCTCGCGCTCGATTTCCAGTTGCATGATCCGCCGCATGCGCTCGTCCAGCTCAGCCGGCATCGAGTCCATCTCGGTGCGCAGCTTCGCGGCAGCCTCGTCCACCAGGTCAATCGCCTTGTCCGGCAGGAAGCGATCGGAAATATAGCGGTTGGACAGCACCGCCGCGGCCACCAGCGCCGAGTCCTTGATGCGCACGCCATGGTGAACTTCGTAGCGCTCGCGCAGCCCGCGCAGGATCGAAATCGTATCCTCCACGGAAGGCTGATCCACAAAGACCGGCTGGAAACGGCGCTCGAGCGCAGCGTCCTTTTCGATGTGCTTGCGATACTCGTCCAGCGTGGTGGCGCCGATGCAGTGCAGCTCGCCCCGCGCCAGCATGGGCTTGAGCAGGTTGCTGGCGTCCATGGCACCTTCGGCAGCACCCGCGCCCACCACGGTGTGCAGCTCGTCAATGAACAGAATCACCTCGCCCTGCGAGGCTTCCACCTCCTTGAGCACCGCCTTGAGGCGCTCCTCGAACTCACCGCGATACTTGGCGCCGGCAATCAGCGCCCCCATGTCGAGCGCAATGATGCGCTTGTTCTTGAGGCCCTCGGGCACGTCGCCGCGCACGATACGCTGCGCCAGACCCTCGACGATCGCCGTCTTGCCCACCCCCGGTTCGCCGATCAGCACGGGATTGTTCTTGGTCCGGCGGGAAAGCACCTGGATCACCCGGCGGATCTCCTCATCGCGCCCGATCACCGGATCCAGTTTGCCCTGTGCGGCCAGCTTCGTCAGGTCACGTCCGTATCGCTCCAGGGCCTGATAGGTGGCCTCGGGCGTAGGCGAGGTCACCCGCTGAGCGCCACGGACCTCCTGCAAGGCGCGCATCAGGCGTTCCCGCGTGAGGCCAAACTCTTTGAAAAGACGGCCCGTTGCGCCCATGTCGTCGGTCATGGCCAACAGCACATGCTCGACCGACACATAATCGTCTTTCATGCGCCGGGCCTCGTCTTCGGCCTGCGTGAGCAGGCGGCTCAGCCGCCCCGTGATGTAGAGCTGGTCCGGAGGCGCTCCGCCGGGACCGGAGACTCTCGGGAACCGGTTCAGTTCCTGCTCCAGCCGCCGCTGGAGGTTGGCAATATTGATCTCGGCTTTGGAGAGGATGGCTGGCGCCAGACCTCCCTCTTGCTCGAGGAGGGCGGCGAGCAGGTGCTCGACATCTATCTGCTGATGGCTCAATCGGATAGCTTTGGACTGGGCAGCTCGGATGGCCTCTTGGACCTTTTCAGTGAAGCGGTTGATGTCCATGGTAACGCCCCAAGGTTGGAGTCGCTTATGTCAGACAATCTGAGTATAGCATTATCAAGCCGAGCCGTCAATACCCCTCCCAGCGACCCCCAGTGCTACAATGCCACTCTGCCCATGTCGCTCAACTTCCGCCTCGCGAACCCCTCCGACTACAAGGCCTTGGAAGAAATGGTCATCGAGGCTTTCGCCCCCATCACCTGGGCCAGGCGCGCGGACCAGATCTTCGGTCCCCTCAATGGCAAGGACTGGCGCGAACGCTGGCGCCTCCGCCTCGCCAACGTCTTCGCCACCCAGCACGTACTGATCGCCGAATCCGAAGGTCACATCGTCGCCATGGCCAGCGCCACCGTGGATCAGGACTGCCGCCTCGGATACATTGACCTGCTCGCCGTGGCGCCCTCCTGCCAGGGTCGTGGCTACGGACGCCAGATGTTGCGCCGCATGCTTGCCTACCTCAAAGAGCAGGGTTGCGAACACGCGCACCTGGAATGCCTGGTGGACAACGAGGCTGGCAACCGACTCTACCGCTCCGAAGGTTTCGTTGAGGTGGCGCGCTCCATTCGCTGGTTTATCAAAATTCCCTGAAAATCGTGCCGGAAAAGCCTGCCTGATAACTTCCGATAACACTCGAGAGATAACTTGCCGAATAGTACTTCCCCAGCTCGATCGCCCGCGCAATTCGTTCGCCAGTCTTTACCCGCTTCGAGTAACTTACCAGCCTTCCGCCGTCCCTGTCCCTGCCCGCGATGGCAGGAAGCTGCATAAATCGTTCGTACTAGAACTGCACTCAGTGAAGTAACTTAGCCAAAGAGAAGACTTGGAAAATACCGCCTTTTCGTTGTAAAATCAGTCGGACCACCTCGTCCCTCGATCGTTACCGGGGAGGACGCATCCATGCCGCAACTTAGTGCGAGCAGCATTCCTGCCACGCCGGCGCTCGCTTCCGGGGAATTTTATCGCTGGCAGGCCCCTGGCCACAACCTCGCGGTCGAAATTCAGCTCGACCTCGTTGAAAGACTTGACCGCGAAGTCGTGCAAACCTTCCGCGCCATCACGAGCCGCGGTTCGGAAATCGGCGGTCTGCTGCTGGGCTCGTGGCGAGAGGATCCCGATCGCACGATCGTGATCACGGATTACGAGGCCGTAGCTTGCGATTACCGCCGGGGCCCCCTTTACTTGCTCACCGAAGAGGAACAGAGCCGCCTGGAAGAGGCCGTCCTGCGTCACCGCAGCTCTTCCGATTCCCAGCGCACCGTGGTGGGCTATTTCCGCAGCAACACTCGCAAGGAACTGGCGCTGGACGACGAGGACGTCGCCATCCTCAAACGCTACTTCGCCGGATTCCCGAGCGTGTGCCTCCTCATCAAGCCCTTCGCCAGCAAAGCCAACCTGGCCGGATTCTTCCTCTGGGAGGGAGACGAGCCGCAGCGCAAAAGCCCACTGACCTTCCCCTTCAACAAGGCCGAACTCGTCAAACTCATGGCGTCCACCCCCGCGCCACGGACCGAGACTCCGAGCGCTCCGGCGCCTGCTCCGGCTTCTGTGCCCGAGACTCGCCCAACCATCCAGGTCAGAATTGCTCTCACGGAAACAGGCCCTGCGCAGAAGGAGGAGACAAAGGCTGTCCCGCAGCCCGATGGCAAGCCCTCCGCAGCTCCCACAGCAGTCCCGCTTGCCGAGGAAGTCGCTGAACGCATAACCCCCGTAGCGGCTGCCGACGGCAAGGCCTCGCCCAGCGTCCCGCCGGCTAGTGACGGCAAGGCCGTCGCGGTGCCGGTGATCCCGGAATTCGTTCCCGCCACCGAGGAACCGCTCGCCCCTGCTGAAGTCGGCGAAACTGCCCCTGGGGCGGAGGCGCCATCCCGGCTGTTCGAATCCATCGAAGAGCGGCCCGGGCTGGGCGCCCGGCTCAAGCGTTTCCGAATGGCCCTGGGGCTGGCCGCTGTCGTCGTGCTCGGCGTTGCCGGTGCTTTCGTATGGAATTCATCCCGCAGCAGCGCTCCTGCGCCGGCGGCGGAAAGCTCGGCTCTCAATTTGAAAGTCGAACGGAGCGGCGGTCAGTTGCTGTTGAGCTGGAACCGCTCCTTGCCGTTGCTGCAAACGGCCCAGCGGGCTATTCTTTCCATCACCGATGGCGATCACCGTGAGGATGTCGAGATGGACCTCGGCCAGTTGCGCAGCGGCAGCATCGTCTATTCGCCCATCACCAACGACGTGAGCTTTCGGCTCGAGGTCACTGACCTGAAGAACGGCAAGAGCGTCAGTGAATCCGTCCGCGTTCTGGGGGGCCGACCCTCGCCCACGGGTCCGCCCGCCGAAACCTCAACTCCCTCGGCGCCTGAGCCCACCGAGGCCTCCGAGCAGACGAAACCCGCGCGCCCCGCGCCTCGAAACATGGCGCCTCTGCCGACTCCCAGTAAAGAATCACTCGCGGCCCGCTTGAGTCCGGCGGAGCCGATCATCCCCGCCGGTTCGCCCGAAGTGGTGCCGCCGGTAACGGTCCCCGTGGCCACGCATCCAGCCGCAGCACCGCCACCCGCGCCTCCGGCGCCTCCTCCTTCGACTAGCTCATCCACGCAGCAGCTGGCCCCGGCCGTGGCGCAAACCAAGCCCGCCGCGAGCGAGCAACCCGCAGCTCCCCCACCCAAACCGGCCGCATCCAGCCAGGCGGCGCCGCAACCCACCGAACCACCGATGCGCGTCGGCGGTCGGGTCCAGGAGGCGCGCCTGATCCAGCGGCGCGAACCTGTCTATCCGCCGCTAGCCCGGCAGGCGCGCATCCAAGGCGTGGTGAAGCTGGAAGCCGTGATCGGGCCGGATGGCCGCGTCGAGAAGGTCCAAGCCATCAGCGGTCCTCCCCTGTTGCGCCAGGCTGCGATTGACGCTGTTCGCCAGTGGGCCTACGAGCCGAGCCGACTCAATGGCCAGCCGGTCCGCACCACCACGCAAATCGAAATCAACTTCACACTGGGTCGCTGAATTCCTCGCCCGTCATCCCATGCCTTCGCGGGCATGTTAGTCTGATTGTCATGCCCGCGACCGCAGAGCAAGTCGTTTTCGAAGCTTTGGATTCGTTCCGGATTGAATTGCCCTCCTGGGGCTTCGCCAACACCGGCACCCGGTTTGGCAAATTCATCCAGCCGGGCGCCGCCACTACGATCGAGGAGAAACTGGCGGACGCCGGCCAGGTCCACCTGTTCACGGGGTGCTGCCCCACAGTCGCGGTTCACGTGCTGTGGGATTTCCCTGAGGGCCTGGCCAGCGTGCCCGAGACCGTCAAGCTGGCCGCCAAATATGGCGTGCGCATCGGCGCAATCAACCCTAACGTGTTCCAAGACCAGATCTACAAATACGGCTCGCTCGGCAACCCCGATCCCGCCGTGCGCGAGGCCGCGCTTCGCCACATCCTGGACTCGATCCAGATCGCCTCGCTCACCGGCAGTCGCGACATCTCGCTGTGGTTCGCCGACGGCTCCAATTTCCCTGGCACGGCAAACATTCGCCGCCGCAAGCACTGGTTCATCGAGGGCCTGCGCACCGCCCACGAGCGTCTGGCCGACGGCCAGCGCTTGCTCGTCGAGTATAAGCCTTTTGAACCCGCCTTCTACCACACCGACATCGCGGACTGGGGCATGGCCCTGCTGCTGGCCCGCGCCGCCGGACCCAAAGCCAAAGTGCTCGTGGACACCGGCCATCACTACCAGGCCCAGAACATCGAGCAGATCGTGGCCTGGCTGCTGGATGAGGAGATGCTCGGCGGCTTCCACTTCAACGACCGGCGTTACGCCGATGACGATCTCACGCTCGGCTCGATCGATCCCTATCAGGTGTTCCGCATTTTCCACGAGATCCACCTCTACGAATTCGAGACCGGCAAGCGCCCCGACATCGCCTACATGATTGACCAGAGCCACAATCTCAAGGGCAAGATCGAGGAAATGATCCAGACCGCCATCACGGCCCAGGAGCTCTATGCCAAGGCCGCCCTCGTAGACCGCGCCCGCCTGGTCCAGCACCAGGAGCGCTGCGAGCTGGTGGACGCCGAAGAGTGCCTGAAGGCTGCCTTCGCCACCGACGTGCGGCCCTACCTGCGCGAGTGGCGGCGCGCCAAGGGATTGCCCGAAGACCCGCTGGCGGCCTTCCGCGCCTCCGGCTACCAGCAGCGCATTGATCGCGAGCGGGCAGAAAAGAACCTCGCCAGCGCCGGCGGCGGCTACGCCTGACGGCACTTCCCGGAGTCGAACCACGGCCCGGTGGCCTCGCGTTCCCGCTTGTGCAACTGGCTGGAGTACCTGGCGGCCCGTGCGCTGCTGGCGGCCTTGGGCCGGCTACCACGGGGTTTGGCGGAGACTGTAGCCCGCCTCGCGATGGGCCTGCTCGATCTGGCCGTACCCAGGCTGCGGCGTACTGCTTTGCGCAATCTGGAGCTGGCTTTGCCTGAGCTGGATCCTGCCGAGCGAAAGCGAATCGTCGGCGGCGTATTCCGCTCACTGGCGCGGCTCGCCGTAGTCTTCGCCCGGTTCCCGCGCCTCGACCCAAAAAACATTTCCGAGTGGATCCGTTACGATGGCTTCGAGCACTTCGAGCGGGCTCTGGCTCGCGGGCGCGGCGTGCTCTTTGCCGCCGCCCACCTGGGCAACTGGGAGCTCAGCGCGTTCGCCCACGGCCTGCTAACCGGGCCCATGGACATCGTCGTGCGGCCCCTGGACAACCCCCTGCTCGATGGCCTCGTCGAGCGCTATCGCTCCCTCTCCGGCAACCGGATCATTCCCAAGCGCGAGGCGGCTCGCGCTGTGCTCAAGGCCTTGCGCGCCAACCGCGCTGTGGGCATTCTCATTGATCAGAACGCCGCGCCCGAAGAGGGCGTCTTCGTGGATTTTTTCGGGTTGAAGGCCTGCGCCAGTGCTGCCTTTGCACGTCTGGCGGCCCGGAGCGGCGCTACCGTAATTCCCGGCTTCGCGTTATGGTCGGAAACCGAGCGCCGCTACATCCTGCGTTTCTACCCGCCGGTGGAGATGACCGGGGATGTCCAATACGATACGCAGCAACTCCACCGCGTCCTGGAATCGGTGATTCGCCAGTACCCTGACCAGTGGCTGTGGATCCACCGTCGCTGGAAAACGCGACCGCCCGGCGAAAAGCCGCTCTACTGACCGCCCTCGGTGGCTACGATCGCCTCGATCACTTTGCACTCGCAACAGTCGCTGCAACGCCCGCAACGTTCGCAGAGGTGATTCGGGCAGGCATCCTTGGTACAGTAGACGCAGATTTGCGTGGAAGGCTCACCGCAGATGCTACAACGAAACTGCCACGTTTCGTTCATGGTCGCTCCTGCGAGTCCCCACGGGAAGGCCGCTGCGGGCCGGATCGTCCGGGCGGCTGGCGGATCAGAAAGTCGCGGCAGCGTTGCGCCTCGCGATCCGCCACCTCCAGCTCGCGCTCTTTGGCCTCGGCCAGATCCATCAGGTACAGGCGCAGCGCCTCCCGGCTCGGCGCACTCTCGTTGAACACCGCCCGCAGCATGTCGGCCAGCGCCGGATTCTGGTAGCGCCGAACGCCCTCTTCGAGCGAGGCCAGCAACATCTGCATCCGGTCCAGCCGGAAGAAGGTGTCCAGCACCGCCGTGAGGCGGTCGGGACGCTCCCGCAGAATCTCCGCCGAGCGGGCCAGATAACCCAGTTCCGTGCGTACCGTTTCAGCCTGTTCTACGTAGGCTTGGGGCGCTCCTTTCGCCACCCACTCTTCGGCCCGCACCTGCTCGAGCACGGGCTTCAGACGGGCCAGGCCTGCACTGAGCGACTCGATTTGCTTGCGAACTTCCCATTCCGGCGGCACGCTTGCCGCCTGCGCGAGCAGTCGTGGCGATAGCAACACCAAGGCGACAATCGCGATCGCGACCACCGGCGAGAAAGCCCGAACCATCTCAGCACCAGTTTCGCACGAAGGAACCACGCGCTGAAAACCGAGCGACGGAAACGGCAGCGTGGGTACGGTGTCGCGAAACCGGCGCTTCCTCCACAAAGGAGGTCACCACTTGATCTCGCCGGGGCTCGGAAAGCTCTGCGGCAAAAAAGACGCGACCGAGAGTTGCCCACGCGCTAGTTGGGATGACGCTGGCGAGCACGGCGCGCACACCGCCGTTCCTTTCCTTCAGACGCCAGATTCGCGTAACGTCACCCGCACCCGTGCATGATCTGACAGTCCGCGACCACGCGCGATAGCCAAGGGATGCGGTGCGGCACCCCGCCTCAGGCTGACAACTGCACCCGGGGGACCGGCAATGCGCCCGGTCACATCACGCTACGGCGGCGGAGGTGGACCCTCGCCAACATCAGGCGGTGGGGGCGGAGGGGGAGGTGTGGACGGACCGGTATCACCCGGCAGACCGCCTCCGGGACTGCCACCCGCAGGCGGCGTCGGGCCACGAGGAGCGCCCGTGCTGCCAGGCGTGTCGTACACCGCCGTGTAGAGGGCGTCAGCGATCGCTTGCAGCGCACGGCGCAAGACCGATCCCTTGTCCAGCATCTTCTGAGCCAGCGGCTGTGATTTATACACGCGGATCCACTCCCCCGCGTTCAGCAGCCGCGGCTCACCGCGCGGCAGAAGCTTGTGCTGGACCGCCACCTGGCCTTCGTCCACCACGACGAGCGTGCTTTCTTGATCGTCGTCCACCTCGACGTCGAAGATGGTGCCGCGGACCGAGATCACAGCGGTGGGCGTATCAACCCGGTTGGGATTCGGCAGGCCATTGAGGCGCTGGATCCGGAACTTCAGCCGGCCCAGCCAGACTTCAACCAGGTGTCGCCAGTCGCCAGGATTGTTCCGGAACACAGCCCGCGAGTTGGGATAGACCTCGAAGGTGCTCCCATCGGCAAGCTGGAAACGGGCAAAACCATCCGGCCCCGTCACGATCACCTGTCGCGGGAACACCTGGTCGCCCACTTCCAAGGCCCAGGGAATCGAGTCCCGCAGGACGGAGACCTGGCCGGTCAACGCGATCACGCGCGCCGCCGCAGGACTCGAGTTTGCGCCAGCAGGTGTTTGCGGAGATGTCGGTTGAGGTTTCAGGGAAGGCGCCTGCGCCAGGCACACACCCGCCGCGGCCGCTGCAAGCAGCCATCTGCACGCCACCGCGCTGACTGTGCCTCGCATGGCTCATCCTCCGCCGGATGTTCCGACGGAGGCCTCAAACTTCAACACCCAAGTTTACACCAAACTTGCTACGCAATCTCAACGCCAACCGCAATTTTTTCGATTTTACAGATGGTTGGCGCAAAGTCCGGCCGCCGAGGCCGGTTAAAATGGTCTCATCGGATGTGTCATTTTGACACAAAGCGTAGGCTGCTCGCCTGGATCCTGCTGATCGCGGGTGCAGTGGTGGCCCAAACCCCGGCGGCCTCGCGCTGGGACTGGCGACCCATCGGTTCGCCTGTCCTCGATCTCGCGCTGGCCGGACCCGCGGGCGGCGCCGTAGAAAGAGTGTGGTTTTCGACAGAATCCCCGCGGTTGTTCATCCGGACTCGCTCCGGCAAGGTCTACTCGACCAGCGACGGCGACCGCTGGGTCCTCGAACGCGTAATCGAACCGCCGCCCGCATCTTCGGAAATCCGCTTGCTCGATGCCCTTGGGCCGCTGAGGGTCTGGCAGCATCCGGCAGATCCCGGCCGGCTGTACGCGCTCGGAGCCGGCCTCTTTCGTTCCGATGATGGCGGGCGAACTTGGGTTAGCCTTACCAACCACCGGGGTCAGTCCATCATCGGCGATGGCTTCCGGGACCTGGCCCTTTCCCCCCGCGATCCCGATCTGATCGTCGTGGCCAACGCTTTTGGGGTCTGGCGATCCGTAGACGGGGGCCTTTCCTGGAGCGGACTGAATGAAAACCTTCCCAACCTCCCCGTAAGGCGCATCCTTGCCCTGCCCGAGGGTTCGCAAGGCCTCCGGATCGAGCTGGAAGGGATGGGTCCTTTCGAATGGGCGCCCGGCGCGCGCCATGCATGGCAAGCGGCGCGCGATCCCGCCTGGGAGAACGAAAACAGGCTACGCGCATTGCTTTCGGGCGTCCTGGAAGCCCACATTACCGCGGTGGCAGTGGCGGGCGAATTCCTGTACGCAGGCTCATCGGACGGTCGCCTCTGGGCGTCACCGGATCAGGGGCGTACATGGCGGCTGCCCTTTCAAAGCGATCCCGCGGGCCCGGTCGCCCGAATCTGGGTAGACAATCAGAGACCACAAGTCGCTCTCGCCGCTCTTTCCAACTCCGCCGCGAACCGCGTTTTGCGAACCACCAATGGGGGATTGTTCTGGGACGACCTTAGCGCCGACTTGCCGGCAGAAGCTCGGGCTTATTCGATCACCGCGGACCCGTCCAGCAGCGCCGCTTACGTAGCCACGGACCGGGGCGTCTTCTACGCTCGTGTCGAGCTGGATGTGCCCGGCCCCCCGCCTTCCTGGTCGCCCGTGCCCTCAGGTTTGCCCGAAGCCCCAGCTCGCGACGTGCGTCTCGACCCCCGAGGCAACCGCCTGTTCGTTGCCCTGGAAGGCTACGGCGTCTACTCCGGGACGGCGCCCCATCGCACGTGGTCACCGCGCCCTGCGAATGGGGCCGATTTCAGCGCTCGCCCTGCGGCGCCGGGATCGCTGCTCAGCATCTTCGGGGCGCGCGTCGAGCAGGCACGTGTGGGACTGCTTCCCGCGCCCGTGCTTTCGGCCTCGGACGCGGAGTCGCAAATCCAGATTCCTTTCGAAGCCCGCGGCGAAACGCTCGTGCTGGACATCCGTGCTGCGGCCCGTGCGCTCTCGATCCCCTGGCCTCTTGAAAGCGTGTCTCCCGCGATTGTCGTGGATCGGGATGGTTCGCCCCTGCTCCTGGACGCAGACACGGGCATCCTGCTGGACGCAACGAATCCCGCACGATCCGGTTCCCGCCTCCAGGTCCTGGCGACGGGGTTAGGCGAAGTCAAACCGCCTTGGCCCGCGGGCCTGCCGGCGCCCCTGGAAAATCCGCCCGCGGTCGTTGCACGTTTGCGGGCGTATCTGGACCGCGTGGAAGTTCCCGTGGTCCGCGCCGTCCTGGCGCCGGGCTACGCCGGCTTGTATCTGGTCGAGATCCAGTTACCCGAAATTCTCAATCGAGGTCCGGCGGAATTTTTCCTCGAAGCAGAAGGCCGGCAAAGCAACCGGGTCCGCGTTTATGTGGAACCGTAGTTAAAAAGGGGTGAATTTGCCCCGTGGATGAGTTAAACTTGATTTAGTAATCGAGGTAAGTTCTCATGATCGCAAGGCGCCTTTCCCTGGTGCTGATCTCCCTGCTACCGATAGCGGCTTTCTGTCAGCAGCAGGGCGAGAAACTAGCTCCCTATTACCCAACTCCCGAAACCGTCGTCGAAAAGATGCTACAACTGGCCGAGCTGAAACCGGGAGAAAAGATGTTCGACCTGGGCAGCGGCGACGGGCGCATTGTGATCATGGCGGCGCAGAAATTCGGCGCGGATGCCACGGGCGTCGAAATTGACCCGGATCTCTGGAAACAGAGCATGGACCGCATCAAGAGTCTGGGCCTGGAGAAGCGCGCCCGGATCATCCTGGGCGATGTACTCAAACAGGATTACAGCTCAGCCGACGTAATTACCGTTTACCTGTTGCCCTCCTCCAACGACAAGATCCGTCCGCTGCTGGAAAAGCAGCTCAAGAAAGGCGCCCGCATCGTTTCGCACGATTTCGAGTTTTCAGGCTGGACCCCGGATAAAGTCGAGCACATCGAGGACGACGGCGAGGGCCGCAGTCACACGCTTTATCTCTATCGCCGTTAGCTGAAGAGCGCTCCTGGCAGCAGGCTCATGAACCAACAGGAAAGCAGCGTCAACCCGTTATGGCGAGTCGGCCTCAGCGCGGGCCGCCTCCTGCTGGGGCTGCTTTGCCTGGCGGCCCAGTTCAGCGCTCCCCATCCCGTCCATGTCGCCGTCACGCTGGCCGCTCTGGTTTACTCGATCCACGCCGCTTTTGGGCTGCTGCTCGGCGGCTACCAGCGCATCACGGGCCTGGCGCTGCTGAGCCTGTTCCTGGACGCCGTTTTCTTCCTGATCTTCGCCCGCTGGGGCTACGATCCCGGTCTCTGGCTAAGCTCCGGTTTCTTCCTCTTCCTGATGCTGGAAGGGGTACTGGAGCACGGTCCCAGTGATCTGCTCATCGTCTGCGGCGGCGCCACGCTCTTTCTTGCCATCGCACCCTGGCCCGAAGCCGCCCCGCTGCGCCGGCTGGTGCTCTTCGGCGGCCTGCTCGCCACGGGCGTCGCCTACGAGAAGCGCCGCCTCGAACAGCAGCTGCACGAAGCCCGGCAGGAAGCGGATCGCCACCGCGCCGAAGCCGAAAAAGCGCGGCTGGAAGAACGGCAGCGCATCGCCGGCGATTTCCACGACGGTCCTCTGCAAGAGTTCATCGGCTTGCAAATCCAGCTCGACATCGTCCGCCGGTTGCTGGAACGGGATCGCTCCGCCGCCCTGGAAGAGTTGCAACGCCTCCAGGAGGTCGCGAAACGCCAGGTAGCCGAGCTGCGGGCTTTCCTGCGCACCATGCGGCCTCAGCCCGTGGAAGGCACCGACGTGGTGGCCTTTGCTCGCCGCATCACCGAGGAGTTCCAGAAAGACACCGGCATCCCTGTTCGTTTCACCAGCTCCGATGCCTCCCTCCATACCAGCCCGGAGACCTGCCAGGAACTGATGCTCATCCTGCGCGAGGCCCTCAAAAACGTGCAGAAGCACTCTCACGCCGGGCGCGTCTCGGTCAGCATCCAGCGCACGGGACGGCACGTCGAACTCTCCGTGGACGACAACGGGGCAGGTTTCGGCTTCAGCGGCTCCTTCACGCTGGAAGAGCTCGAGCTATTGCAGCTCGGCCCGCAAAGCATCAAGCGCCGCGTGCGCAGCCTCGGCGGCGAGCTGGTGCTGGAATCCAGGCCTGGCCAGGGATCGGGCTTGCGCATCCGCGTGCCCGCGTGAGACCCGCCTCCGTCGCTTCGCTGCTTTTCCTGCTGGCCGGGTGCGCTCGCTACCGCGATTTCACGCTGCCTCCGCCCGCCGAATCGCCTTCCAATCCCGAATTCCACTGGACCGTCCTGCCCGAGCCGGTGTTGCGCCGCGGCCAGCCCGGCGAATGGGACTCGGTGGATGCGCTCAACCCGTCAGTCGTGCTGCACGACGGCAAACTCTACAACTTCTACTCCGGCTACGACGGGCGCGTCTGGCGCACCGGCCTCGCAACTTCTGCCGACGGCGTCCACTGGGTCAAGCACGGCCCCGTCCTCGAACCCGATCCCAACACGTGGGAAGGTGACTACATCGCGGCCAACGGCTCGGCTCTGACGATGAACGGCGAGTTTTATTACTGGTACCAGGCAGGCCGGCCGCCGTGCATCGGGCTGGCGGTTTCCCGCGATGGCTTGCACTGGCGGCGCTTGCCTGAGCCGGTGCTCAAGTGGGGGCCTCGTGGCGCCTGGGACGAGAGAGCCGTGGCCGATCCCTATGTCATCCGCGCTGGGGGCGGCTTCTACATGTTCTATCTGGGCGAAGATCGTGCGCGCCGGCAACGGCTAGGCCTTGCATACTCGAAGGATGGCGTGCGCTGGTACAAGCTTCGCTCCAATCCCGTCCTGGAGCTGGGCGAGGCCGGGAGCTTCGATGAAGTGGGATTGGGAGAACCAGCCGTGTGGGCCTCGCATGGCTGGTACTGGATGCTCTACACGGGTCGCGATCGCCACGAAAGACGGCGCCTCGGTCTGGCGCGTTCTCGCGACGGCGTCCATTGGTCCCGCATCTCCCGACAACCCGTGTTCTCTCCCCCTGGCAACTGGGCCTCGGAAGTCATCTGCGACCCTTCCGTTCTCTTCGAGCATGGGGTTCTTCGCGTCTGGTTCGGGGGTGGAGATCGCCGGCGCCCCGACGAGAACCTCAACGGTCAGATCGGCCTGGCCGTGGTCCGCGCGCACCCCTGATCGAGGCTGACATCGGCCTGATTTATAATGGCGAGCAGGCGCCCACGTCCCTGCCATGGAGGAGCTGAAAAGGAAAATCCTCGAAGAGATCGCAGCTCTGGAGAACGAGCTACGCAATGAGCTGCCCAAGGAGATCCTGCGCGCCCGCTCCCACGGCGATCTCAGTGAGAACGCCGAGTACCACGCCGCCAAGGAACGGCAGGACTATGTCAGCGCACGACTGGCCCAGCTTCGCCGGCGCCTGGCTGAGCTTTCTATGGTGGACGTCTCGCGCATTCCGCGGGATCGCGTTGGGCTGGGATCCGAAGTCGTGGTGCTGGATCGCGAGAAAAACCAGGAAGTGACTTACCGGTTGGTCCCCAGCGAGCAAGCCGACGTGGCCAAAGGCTGGATTTCGACCACCTCACCGATCGGCAAAGGCTTGCTGGGTAAAGAGGTCGGCGACGTGGTGCGGATTCAGATCCCGGGTGGCTGGCGCGAACTCGAGATCCTGCAACTGAAGACGATCCACGATCTGACGGGAGCCGATAGCTGAGCAGCCGTTTTCATGATGACGTACACGCGAGCCATCGGACTGGTAGCGGATAAAATCATCTGCGCCCTCGTCCGGACGCTCGCCCTCTCCCGCATCCATCCCAACGTCCTCACGTTCTTGGGCCTGCTCGTCAACGCGGTGGCCGCCGTCCTGCTGGCTCGCGGTCGCTTCCAGGCCGCCGCCGTTGTGATCATGACTGCGGGCCTGTTCGACATGGTGGACGGCCGGGTGGCCCGCAGCACGAATCAGGTCACCGCCTTCGGCGGCTTCTTCGATTCGGTGGTAGACCGTTACTCCGACCTCGTCCTGTTGATGGGTCTGCTAGTTTACTACGCCTCGATCAACCGCTTCTTCTACGTGGTGCTCACGGCGGTGGTCATGACCGGGTCCGTGATGGTCAGCTACACGCGGGCTCGCGCCGAATGCATCATCCCCAAGTGCAAGGTCGGGTTCATGGAGAGACCCGAGCGGGTCGTCCTGCTCATCATCGGCGCCCTGTTCGATCGCATGGCCGCCGTGCTGTGGGTGATTGCCGTGCTGGCCAACATCACGGTGATCCACCGGATGCTGTACACCTGGCAGGAAACCCGCAAGCTGGAGGCCTCGGCCAAGGCGAGCGAGCCTACGGAAGCCACCTCTGCCCAGCGCCTTTGAACTCAGTTTTCCAGGATCACGATGGCGACAGCCGAATCGCGCGTGTGCGTGAGCGAGACGTGAGAGGCCTTGATGCCCAGGCGGGCCGCGATCCGCGCCGCCTCGCCATGCAGGCGCAGCTCGGGCTTGCCTGAAGCTGCGTTGGCCACTTCGAAATCGCGCCAGCGGACGCCGCGCCGCAACCCCGTGCCCAGCGCTTTCATGCCCGCTTCTTTCGCCGCGAAACGGGCTGCGTACCTCTCCCACCGGTTCTTCTTGCGTTCGACGTAAGCGATTTCGCCGGGCGTGAAAATCCGCTCGAGAAAACGCCGGCCAAAACGCTCGCCGGCCCGGCGAATGCGGTCCACTTCGATCACATCAACACCGCAGCCCACGATCATGATGGCCCACCTCGGTCCCTCACGGGATGGCGCCCGCGGCGGTGATGGTGAGCCGACCCAGCTTCACACCCTTGGTGGCGATCAAGGCATCGGCGATCTGCCGGACCGTCCGGCTGCTGCCGCGCAAGACCAGAACCTCGAGACAGTGGTCATGGTCGAGGTGAACGTGCAGGGTGGAAAGGATGTGGTGGTAGTGCTCGTGCTGCAAATCCACCAGTTTCTCGTTCAACAGCCGGACGTTGTGATCGTAGACCAGGGTCACCGTACCCACGACCGGGCTGTCCGGGGCATCCGCCGCCTGCTCGACCAGCTCGGCCCGGATCAGATCACGAAAGGCCTCGGAACGGTTCGTGTAGCCGCGACTCCGGATCAGCCGGTCGAACTTTTCCAACAGGTCGGAGTCAACGGCGACCCCGATCCGGCTCAATCCGCCTCGGCTGCGGGCGGCCTTGCGCGCCCCGCCGCGGGCATCCTCCGCACACGCACTCATGGCAAACCCAGCGTAGCGCAAGCCGGGCCACCCGGCAACCAGTCGTCGCGTTTTGGTCTTCCCTTCAGCTTGGGCCGCGGAGTATGGTAGTATCAGGGAGCTGGCCGGCAGACGGATTGGAATGTCCGCGCTGCCGGGGCTGGCTTGCCGTTCAACGAGCCTGGAAAGGAGGCAGCAGGCAATGGCTGAGGAGAGCAAATTCTCCGCTTTCATCTTCGGTTTCGGAATCGGTCTGGCTATCGGCGTGCTTTTCGCGCCCAAGTCCGGACGGGAAACCCGCGAGTATATCCGCAGCAAGGCGGATGAGGGTCGCGAATACCTGAAGAGGCGGGGCGAGGAACTGAAGGAGTCGGCTGAGGAGCTGGTCGAGCGCGGTAAGGAGGCCGTCAGCCGGCAGCGGGAAACGCTTGCCGCGGCCATCGAAGCCGGCAAGCAGGCTTATCGCGAGGCCCTGGCCGGGCGCTCCGCCGAAAAGGAGGCGGGCGCGGAGAGCTGACGAGCGAGTACGGCGACACCGCATGGACCAGAGCAGTTTGATCACTGTCATGACCTGGGCTGTGGTGGTGGCGGCCCTGGCCATCATCTTGCAGGCCATCCTGCTGGCGGGCGTCTATCGGGCCAACAAGAAAATGAAGGAACAGATGGCGGCCCTGGCCGGCAAGGCCGAACCAGCGCTGGAGTCGGCCCATAAACTGCTCGAAGACACCCGTCGCACGGTTAACGACCTATCGGCCCGCACGGCCGAGGTGCTGGAACTCAGCCGCAAGCAATTGACCCGTCTGGACGAAGTGCTTACGGAGGCGGCCTCGCGCTCGCGCGTGCAGATGGAGCGGATCGAAATGGTGCTGGACGACGTCATCAGCCGCTTCCAGGAAACCACCGCGCTCGTTCAAAACGGCATCATTCGCCCCATTCGGCACATCAACGGCCTGGCAGCGGGAATTCGCGCTGCAATCGCAGCCCTGGCAGGCGCCAAAACCACCGTCGCCCAGGCCACCCACGACGAAGAGATGTTCATTTGACGGACGCTGGCCTCGAGCCCCACGGGGCGGGTGCCGCCCCTGCCTCGATGATTGACATCCACGCGCACATCTTGCCTGGCGTGGACGATGGCCCGCCTGATATGGAGACGAGCCTCACCATGCTTCGGCTCGCTGCGCGCACAGGGACCACCGACATCGTCGCCACCCCCCACGCCAGCCTCCAGTTCCCTTACGATCCGGAGACCATCCGCGCGCGCCTGGCCGAGCTGAGGCACGCAGCGGGGGGCTCGATTCGCATCCACAGCGGCTGCGATCTCCAGCTCCACTACGAAAACATCCAGAGGGTGCTCGCTCACCCGGAGACCTACAGCATCAACGGGCGCGGCTACCTGCTGGTCGAGCTGTCCGACCTGATGATCCCCCGCAATCTGGATGAAATCTTCGCGGAATTGCGGGCCGCGGGTCTCAGCCCCATCCTCACTCACCCGGAGCGCAACCCATTGCTGGAACACCGACTCGAGGAGCTGGAAGCCTGGGTCGAGCAGGGGCTGGCGCTCCAGATCACGGCTCAGTCCCTGTTCGGGCGTTTCGGGCGATCAGCCCGTACCCAAGCCCGGAAGCTGCTCGAGCGCAATCTCGTGCACTTCATCGCTAGCGATGCACATGATCCGGAGGACCGTACCCCACGGCTGGACGAGGCCTGGCAGTGGCTGGAACGGAACTTCGGCCCCGATTACGCCCGGATCCTGCTGGAGGAAAACCCGCGGGCGGCGTTGTACGGAGAAGCCATCCAAAGGCCGCCTGCGCGCGGTCGCCGGCCCCCTTTTTGGTGGCTGGGCTTGAGGCGGCGCCGTTCGGCCTAAAGTTTGCCTCCCGAGCGCCGATTCCTATCTGGGAGGCACTGTGGGCCGTCCCCTCCCAGTTCTCGGTTCCCAGCAAGACTACCAAGCCTATCTGGAGGAGTGCCTCCGTTCTTTCGATCAGCCCGGGTCCAATGCGCGCTCCCGGCTCCGCGATCTGCTTAACTCGGACCCCGCCCGCTTTTGCGCCTCGATCTTGCCTGCGCTGGCAAAGGTGCCGGAAGACGCGCCCGTGCGCCAATTCGTTGCCGGCCTGCTGGCGGCCTCAGAGCACCTGCCGGCCGTGCTCGCTGATCCGGCTGTGATGAGCCTGCGAGAAGCCTCGGCCCTGGCGAGCTGGATCGCCCGCTCGGAACCCGCACTGGACTTGAAACTGGCTCGCTGGCTGTTAAGCGGACTCGGCAAGTGCCCTGATCCAGACGCCGCCAACCCTGCTCGTATTTTGCGGATCCTCGATATCCTGGCAGCCGTTTCCGAAGGCCAACGCGTGGTTAGCGCCCTCGTTCAGTTGCTGCGGCACAGCGATCCCAAAGTGCGCTCGAAAGCGACCATGCTCGCGGGGCGATTCCTGAAGAGCGCCCAGTGGGTTGAACGTTGGCTCACAGAGCCGGATTCGCGCGTCCGCGCCAACGTGGTGGAATCCCTCTGGGGAGCGCAAGGCCCGGGCGTTACGGAAGTCTTCAAAACGGCTCTCCGCGATCCCAACAACCGCGTGGTTGGAAACGCGATCGTCGGGCTTTACATGCTCGGAGACCCAACCGCCTCGGAGCTGTTGATGGAAATGGCTCGCCACAAATCAGCCAGCTTCCGAGCCACTGCCGCCTGGGCCATGGGCTTTCTGGAAGACCCGCAATTTCTGCCCGCCCTCGGCCGCCTGCTCAAAGACAAGGAAGGACTCGTGCGCCGCAACGCCTTGCGAGCCCTGGCGCGCATCAGGAAAGCGACGGGCCAGTCCCTCCCCCAAACCGTCTCTGCGGCGCCTCAGGAATCTTCAACCGATACACGCTGAAGCGCCGCGGATCCTCGAGAGCCGCCGCCTCTCCAGCGTCCTCCCCTCCCGCTCCTCTACAATCGAGTGAGGAGGGTTCTCTTCCATGTCGAGAAATACCGAGAAGTTGCTGTGGTTCCTGATCGGGGCCGCGTTGGGAGCGGGCGTGGCCTTGTTGTACGCCCCCAAGTCCGGCAAGGAGACGCGCCGTTACCTCAGAAAGAAGACCGGCGAGGCCCGGGACGCCCTGGTAGAAACCGGCGAACAAATTCTCGAAAAGGGACGCGAATTGGGTGAAGAAATCGCAGAGCGCGGCAAGCAGATTTACCGCAAGGGCGTGGAAATCGCCGAGGAGGCAGGAGAGTTACTGGGACGCGGGCGGAAGCTCGTAACCCGTGAACAGTGACAGTCCGGAGCCGGCCATGAACAGCGCGCCCGCTCTGACCCGGGAGTCGTTACCACCCTTCCGCAACGAACCTTACACCGACTTCAGCCGCCCCGAAAACCGCCGGGCAATGCAGGAAGCGCTGGCTGCGGTGCGCGCGCAGTTCGGGCGTGAGTACGAGCTGATTCTGGCAGGCGAGCGCCTGCGTTCGCCGGAAAAAATTCTCTCGCGCAATCCCTCGGCCCCTGATGAGATCGTCGGCGTGCACCAGCGCGCCACGCCCGAGCAGGCCCGCGAAGCCATCGAGAGAGCTTTCCGCTACTTCCCGGTCTGGAGCCGCACGCCGGCCGAACAACGCGCTGCGACCCTCCTTCGGGCCGCCGCCATCCTGCGCCGGCGCAAGATGGAGTTCAACGCCTGGCTGATTTATGAAGCGGGCAAGACGTGGCCCGAGGCCGAAGCCGACGTTTCCGAAGCCATTGATTTCTGCGAGTACTACGCGCGCGAGATGCTGCGGCTCGCCGGACCGCATCCCATGATCCAGTTCCCGGGCGAGCGCGACGAATTGATTTACATCCCGCTGGGCGTGGGCGTCATCATCGCGCCGTGGAATTTTCCGCTCGCCATTCTCACCGGCATGACCACGGCGGCGCTGGTCACCGGCAACACTGTCGTGATCAAGCCTTCCAGCGACACCCCTACCATCGCAGCCAAATTTGCTGAAGTTCTCGCCGAAGCCGGCTTCCCGCCGGAGAGCTTTTCGCTGATCACGGGCAGCGGCGCCACGATCGGCGACCTGCTGGTGGAGCACCCCAGGACGCGGTTCATTTGTTTCACCGGCTCCAAGGACGTGGGCCTGCGCATCAACGAACTCGCCGCCCGCCCGCAGCCTGGCCAGATCTGGATCAAGCGCGTGATCGCGGAAATGGGCGGCAAGGACGCCATCATCGTGGACAGCGAAGCCAATCTGGAACGCGCTGTCGAGGGCGTGCTCGTTTCCGCCTACGGCTATCAGGGCCAGAAGTGCTCGGCCTGCTCGCGCGCCATCGTGGACCAGGCGGTCTACGACGAGTTCCTGGCTCGCCTCGTCGCTCGTACCGAAAGCCTGCGCGTCGGCCCGGCCGATGATCCGGACAATTTCATGGGACCGGTCATCAACGAGAACGCGATGAATTCGATCCTGCGTTACATCGAAATCGGCAAGCAGGAAGGGCGGCTGGTCACCGGCGGCGGACGCGCGGGCGGCCCGGGCTACTTCCTGCAACCCACCATCTTCGCCGAGGTAGGCCCCGAAGCCCGGATCTTCCAGGAGGAAATCTTCGGGCCGGTGCTGGCCGTTACGCGCGCACGCGATTTCGATCACGCACTCGAGCTGGCCAACTGCTCGGAATACGGTTTGACCGGATCCGTCTATACGACGAACCGCGAAAAGATCAAACGCGCCCGCGAAGAATTCTTCGTCGGCAATCTCTACATCAATCGCAAGTGCACCGGGGCGATGGTGGGCTGCCATCCCTTCGGCGGCTTCAACATGTCGGGCACCGATTCCAAGGCCGGCGGGCCGGATTATCTGCTGCTCTTCCTGCAAGCCAAGGCCATTGGCGAGAAGCTGGATTGACGCGACCGCGCAGCAGTGGGAGAGAACGCCCGGCACGATGAGGCTGTGGCTAGAGCTGGCGCGGCGTGCGCTCAGTCTGTGGTGGCAAAGCAACCCCACCCGTCTCGCTGCTGCCCTCGCATTCTACTCGCTGTTTTCGCTGGCGCCCGTGCTGGTGGTGGCTGTGGCCGTGGCCGGCGCAGTGTTCGGAGAGCAGGCGGCGCGTGGTGAGCTGGTCGCTCAGGTGAGCCGCTTGGTCGGACCCGCGGGCGCGCAGGTCATCGAAAGCGTACTGGCGAGCGCAGGCCGGCAACCCGCGACCGAGTGGCTTTCCGCCGCAGGGTTGTTCGTCTCGTTTCTCGGCGCGACGGCCGTCTTCGCGGAACTGCAAGATGGTCTGAACACGATCTGGGGCGTCCGCTCGCGACGCAGCGGGTTGGGGCGCATCCTGCGCGGGCGGTTGTGTG
>Ga0080004_1142572_pt1 | contig 110130 bp, 95 predicted proteins | sample WasSprMetagenome_FD_69207 | JGI IMG/M metagenome (GOLD analysis project Ga0080004, IMG submission 69207) | Sulfidic aquatic microbial communities from Washburn Spring, Yellowstone National Park, USA - WS (SPADES assembly) (version 2) | ecosystem: Environmental > Aquatic > Thermal springs > Hot...
CACAATCGACATAATAGTGCGAGAGAGGCTTCCGGAAAGGGCTGAAAAGTTAGGGCGTTACTTTTTAGGCAAGCTTAGGGAACTGCAGTCCAAATACAAGATCGTCAGGGAGGTGCGCGGTTTAGGTTTGATGATAGGGGTGGAGTTGAGAGTTGACGTTTTGAACATAATACTTGGGATGATGCAGAAGGGAGTTTTGGTGCTTGACGCTGGCAAAAACGTGGTGCGTTTCTTGCCTCCCCTGGTCATTAATGAGGAAAACATCGATACCGTTGTGACGGTTATGGACGAGGTTTTGGAGGGAGAAGAGAATAAACGATTACGCAGTTCAGTTTCTAACTAAGCTTCTCGAAATTTATAGTCCATCGAGTAAAGAAAGAGAGATCAGCGCCTTTATCGCGGATGAAATGGAAAGATTAAGTTTTAAAGTTAAAGTGGACGATGTTGGAAACGTGATAGGCGAGGTTGGAACTGGGAAGCCTGAAATTTTGTTGTGCGGTCACATGGATACTGTTCCGGGCTATATTCCAGTGAGGGCGGCTGACGGTAAATTGTATGGTAGGGGGGCTGTTGACGCGAAGTCTTCTTTGGCGGCGATGGTTTTGGCTGCCAATTCTGTTGCGGAAAAAGTTTCTTCTGGAAAAATTTTGGTTGCTGGTATTGTTGAGGAAGAAAAATCGGGTAAGGGAGTGAAACATTTAATAAAGAAAGGCTTATCGGCGGATTACGCAATTTTTGGGGAACCAAGCGGAATAGAAAACATAGTTATTGGATATAAGGGAAGTTTAAGGCTGAAATTGATTTGTGAAACGCAGACGGGTCATTCTGCTGCTCCATGGCTTTTCGAAAACGCTATTGAGAAGGCCTTTGAAATTTGGAGAATAATAAGGGAAACTCGCTTTCCAAATGAGGATTTAAACAGCCATTTTTACTCTGTCACCTCATGCCTACTTCAACTGAAAGGCGGAGAATCCGCTGCTTCAAATGTTCCCTCTAAATGTGAAGCTTTAATAGACATGAGAATTCCACCGCAGCTTACATGCACGCAGGTTTACCAAGAGATTAACAGTAAAGTTGCGCAGTATCAAACTGTAAACCCAAAGGTTGCGGTAAACATGAAAATTGTTGATTCAGCAGAAGCCTTTGAAACAGATAAAAACAACTCGCTTGTCAAAACTCTTTCATCAGCTATCAGAAAAGTAAGGGGTAAAACGCCGGTTCTGATAAGGAAAACTGGAACAAGCGACATGAACCTTCTTGGCAACATCCTAAAAATACCAGTTGTAGCATATGGACCTGGCGACTCGAGTTTAGACCACACTCCAAATGAATGCATAAGCGTGGAAGAGTATTTGGGCAGTATACAAGTTCTTCAGGAGGCTTTGGTAAAGCTGCTGAGCTAAGCCCTTATTGTTGCGGTGGCATGTTTAGGCAACGCGAAGAGATGCTGGCTACTCTAGGTTTCAATGAGCTTCTTTGTTTATGGGTTTTTTAGAGGTTACAGTTTTATTCCTTTGTGTTTTTTGACGTATGGAACCAGCCCGCCTTCTTTGAAAATTTCAAAAACAAGCTTAGGCAAAGGCTTAAACTTGAATGACGCCCCGCTTCTAGCGTTTTCCACCGTGCCCTTCTCCAAATCTATTCTAAGAACGTCTCCTTCCTTCACCGCCTTGGATATCCCCTCACATTCTAGGGCTAGCATTCCAGAGTTTATGGCGTTTCTGTAAAAAATTCGCGCAAAACTTTCAGCCACAACCACCTTTATGCCCAAAGCCTTCAAAACAAGGGGGGCTTGTTCACGGCTTGAACCGCAGCCGAAGTTTTTGCCAGCCACTATGATGTCGCCTTCCCGCACTTTCTCAGCAAAGTCTGGACGTAATGCTTCAAAAGCGTGTTTAGCCATCTCCCGCATATCCAACGTGTCATACTTGTATTTCCCGGCAATAATCAAATCCGTGTTCACATCATCCCCAAACTTCCACGCCCTACCCTCAACCCTCATGCTCTACGACACCTCTTTAGGGCTTGTTATTTTTCCAGTTATCGCCGAAGCCGCTGCAACAGCAGGAGAAGCCAAATAAATCTCAGCCTTCGGATTTCCCATCCTACCCTTAAAATTCCTATTCTGCGTACTTAAACAAACCTCGCCGTCGCCCAACAAACCCAAATGTCTCCCAACACACGGACCGCACCCAGGCGGATTTATAACCGCGCCAGCAGCCAACAAACTCTCGATGACTCCAGCCTTCAAAGCCTTCAAATACACTTTACGAGACGCGGGCTGAACAAGCAACCTCACGCCATCCTTAACTTTCTTTCCGCCTAGTATTCGCGCAGCAGTTTGAAGATCCTCAAATCGTCCATTAGTGCATGTTCCAATAAAAACTTGGTTAACCTCCACGCCTTCCACTTCGGCAACAGTCTTCACGTTATCAACAGAATGTGGCACAGAAACCATAAAATCAACATCACCAGCCTTTATGGTAATTTCATCAGCGTAACGCGCATTTTTGTCAGGCTCAAGCTCACGGAAAGTTTTTCCCCTTTCCTCAAAAAGGAACTGCAATGTCTTTTCGTCAACTGGGCAGAAGCCAACTTTTGCGCCAGCCTCAACAGCCATGTTCGTCATCGTGAACCTCGACTCCACACTCATCTCTGTAACGCCTTCGCCGACAAACTCAATCGCCATATAATCAGCACCATCCGCGCCTAACTCGCCCATCAAATAAAGCGTTAAATCCTTAGACGTCAAAGGCCAGCGCAGTTTTCCTTGAACATCAACCTTTATTGATTCAGGAACTTTTAGCCACGTTTGACCATAAGCCATTCCAACCGCTATTTCCGTACTGCCCATTCCAGTTGCGAAAGCTCCTAATGCGCCGTGCGTGCACGTGTGGCTGTCAGCTCCTATTATAAGCATTTCTGGCTCTGCAAATTCTTCGATTAAAATTTGGTGGCAAACTCCATAACCGACATCGCGAAAGTTGCACGAGTGTTTGCGTGCAAAGTCCCGCATCATCATGTGAAGGTTGCTTACCCTATCGCTTGGACTCGGTCCCGTATGGTCTATTACGAAAAGGATTTTGGAAGGGTTGAAAACTTTGCTGACGCCGAGTTCTGAGAATTCTTCTATTGCAAGCGGAGCCGTTCCATCATGAGCCATTAAGAAGTCTATGTCAGCAACAACGATTTCTCCGGCAGTAACCGTTCTCCCAACCTTTTTTGAAAGAATCTTTTCAGCCATGGTTAAGTTTGCGTTATCCATGCCTTTGCCTCTGAAACTTCATGACACCTCAAGCTTTTAATCATTTCTAACAAACAGCCTAACGTTGAATTGGTTCATTAAGCATCCTTTTGCTCAGTTTCCTAGCTTCCGAAATCAAATTTGTCAAAGCAGTTAAAGCTTTACCAACATCCTTCAACTGCAAAACCAATATCGTCTCAGTTGAACAGCTTAGGGTTTCCTCAATGTTTATGCGTCTTCTCGAAACAGCATTATAAAAGGACGTGATGCATCCTGGAGTCTCAATTATTTTTTCTGGACTTGTTATTATTAGGGTTACTAAGTTGTTTTTCTCTTCAAGAATGTTCTCTAAAGGAAAGTCTGAACGGATTTTGTCGATTAATTTTTGGTCGAAAATCAAAGTGACTATTTTAGTTCCCTCTATAATCTGGATGTATTCTTCGCGCGTGAAACTAGCCAACATCTTCTTTATGGTTTCAAGGTTTCTTCTGGTTTTTTCCGCCGAGATTTTCGCTATGTCTGTTCTCAAGTTTATGACGCTTTCCGCGATGACTTCGGTCACATCCATGTTGTGCGTGGGCTTGTAGGTTACGCTGGCCCTTTTCACTGCTGTTATCACGCTTTCAAGCTTAACTTTGTGATTTATCACTTCCTCAACCATAGGTTTGAGCATTCGTGCTATGGCGCTGTAATTTCCATAGCCCTTCTCGAGCGCGGACTGAAGCGAGAAATCTTTGTCTATCAATTCTTGAACAATTCTAGATATGCTCTCACTCAATTTTGGTCACTTTTTACAATTTTTGATATATCTTGACCAAAAAATATATAAGTTTTACTAAGCACAAAACGAGCCCATGTCAAAAGAAAAAGTTATACTCGCATATTCAGGTGGATTAGACACATCCATAATGATAAAATGGATCCAAGAAAATTATGAAGCTGACGTAATCACATTAACCGTGGATGTAGGTCAAGGAATAGACCTTAAAGCCGTAGAAGAAAAGGCGCTGGCAATCGGCGCAGTTAAACATTATTCAATAGACGCAAAACAGGAATTTGTCACCAATTATGTTTTTCCAGCGATAAAAGCAAACGCCTTATATGAGGAGAAGTATCCCCTCAGCACAGCCCTTTCAAGACCATTAATAGTTTCAAAATTAGTTGATGTCGCAGAAAAAGAAAACGCCACAGTCGTTGCCCATGGATGCACCGGCAAAGGAAACGACCAAGTCCGTTTTGACATAACAACAAAATCATTAGCACCAAACCTTAAGGTGATAGCCCCAGTTAGAGAATGGCGGTTAACCAGAGATGAAGAAATAGAATTCGCAAAAGAAAGAAAAATACCAATAGCCTTAAACGCGAAAAACCCCTACAGCATCGACCAAAACTTGTGGGGGCGTTCAATTGAATGCGGGGTACTCGAGCACCCAGACCAAGAGCCGCCAGAAGAAATATACGAGTGGACTCTACCCCCAGAAAAATGCCCAGATAAACCCGCATACGTCACAATAGAATTTGAAAACGGCGTTCCATGCGCAATAAACGGTGAACGAAGCGACCCAGTTTCGCTTATTGCAAGGCTAAACAAAATTGGGGGAATGAACGGGGTCGGACGCATAGACCACATTGAAGATAGGGTTGTTGGATTAAAATCGAGGGAAATCTACGAGTGCCCAGCCGCCACAATTCTATTAGAAGCCCACAAAGATTTAGAGAAAATGGTTCTGACACGCCACGAAATCGCATTCAAAAAATATGTAGATATGCAATGGGCTTTCATGGTTTATGCAGGTTTGTGGGTTGACCCGCTTAGAAAAGATTTAGACGCCTTCATAAACGAAACACAGGAGCGCGTCACCGGCAAAGTCAAACTAAAACTGTATAAGGGAAACTTAATGGTTGTTGGACGCTCTTCACCTTACTCATTGTATGACTTGAACTTGGCAACTTACGATGTGGGAACAACTTTCGACCAGTCTTTGGCGCATGGCTTCATTGAACTTTGGGGGCTTCAGTCAAAAACATTCAATGTTCTTAAAACAAAGCTGGAGCACGTAGAGAGGAAAGCGCTGTGAGCGTGCTGTTCAAAGATGGAAGAATAAAATCATCAAGAAAGGATGTTACCCGCTTTATATCCTCAATAAAAGACGACGAGAAACTTTTGAAGTATGTTATCGAAATAAACGAAGCCCACACCATAATGTTGATGGAACAGAAAATAATAGAAAAGGAACAAGGAGCTGAGCTCCTTGATGCTTTAGAAAAGCTGAAAACTGAAGTTAAAATTAAGCCGTGGCTTGAGGATATACACTTATACGTCGAGGAAGAAGTCGCTAAAAGAGCTAAGGGAGAAGCGGGAGAAAACCTACACGTAGCAAAGAGCAGGAACGACCAAGTTGCAACAGCCATCAGAATGAAGCTACGCGAAGAACTGATAAACCTAATGAAGACAGTGCTTAATTTCCAAAAGAACCTTTTAAAGAAAGCTGAGAAACACACTGAAACAATCATGCCTGGATACACTCATTTGAGAGCAGCCCAACCAGTAACCTTCGCCCATTATCTTCTATACCAGTTTGACGTTTTCCAAAGAAACTTGCAAAGACTCATGGAATGTTACGGTAGAGTTAACGCTTGTCCAATGGGAGCAGCAGCCCTAGCTACAACAAGTTTTCCAATAAACAGAGAAAGAGTTGCGGAGCTTTTGGGTTTCGCCGAAGTTCTTGAAAACTCTATTGATGCTGTGGGTAGCAGAGACTTTGTTCTGGAAACGCTTGCCGTTCTTTCAATAATTGCCATTGACGTAAGCCGTTTGGCTGAAGACCTAATAGTTTGGAGCACTCCAGAATTTGATTTAATAGAGTTGCCAGACGAGTTTTGCTCAACCAGCAGCATAATGCCGCAGAAAAAGAACCCTGACGTGCTTGAGGTTGTCCGCGCGAGAATGAGCCATGTCATAGGCAATTTTACGGCTTGTGCGCTGACTTTGAAGTCTCTTCCTTCTGGTTATAATTTGGATTTTCAAGAGGTTACGCCGAAGCTTTGGGAATCGCTTGAGAAGGTTAATGAATCGCTCAACATGTTATCCGATTTAGTTGTGTCTTGTGAACCTAAAGGGCAAAACGCAAAAAGCCCTATTTTGGCTTTTTCAACATCAACCGAGCTTGTGCGCATACTATTCCAGAAATATGGGGTGCCTTTCAGAACAGCCCACAAGATTGTCGGTGCTTTGGTCAGAAAACTAAGCGAAAACGGGCTAAACCTCACAGATGCAACATCGGAAATGCTGAAGGAAACCGCTAAAGAAGTTGCTGGCATATCGTTGACGGTAAGCGCAAACGATTTGAAGACAGCCGCTGACGTGGTTAGCTTTGTTAAAGCCCATAATGTCCGAGGAGGCCCGTCTCCAGCGGAGGTTCAAAGAATGCTTGAGTCTCGTAAAAGTCTTCTTGCCTCAATGAACGTGCAGGTAGCAGAAATTGAGGCGAAAATCGCAGATGCTCACGGAAAACTCAGCGGCTTAGTTGGAAAACTGCCCAGTTCAAAACAACCAAAAGATTTAAAAATCGTGAGGTAGAATTTTGAGAGGGCTTTTGGGTAAGGAAAAACTGCCTCGAGAAAGAAAAGCGGTACTAGCCTTAGAAGACGGATCGTGCTTTATCGGCTACGGCTTTGGAGCAACCAAGAAAGCAGCAGGAGAAGTCGTTTTCTCAACTTCCATGGTTGGATACGTGGAATCCTTAACAGACCCATCCTATCACGGTCAAATCTTGACCTTAACCTATCCACTAGTAGGCAATTACGGTGTTCCAGCACGTCCAGAAGGAGAAATCGCTCCGCCCTTCGAGTCGGATGGAATCAAAGTTGCCGGACTTGTGATTCACGAACTTTGTGAGAACCCTCACCACTGGGCTTCCAGAAAAACCTTGAACGAATGGCTCATGGAAGAATGTGTTCCCGGAATCTATGGAGTGGATACGCGCATGATTACGAAGAGGCTAAGAATCAGCGGCGTGATGCGTGGAATACTTCAAGTTTTTGGGGAAGGAGAAAAACCAGAAGTTGAAAAGCTTCTGGAAGAGGTTAAAAAGGTTCCAGACCCAAACACAAGAAACCTGGCTGGCGAAGTTTCAATAAAACAGCCCGCATGCTATAACCCAGAAGGGAAAAGAACTGCTGTGCTAATTGACTGCGGCGCCAAACACAGCATCATAATGAACCTTGTTATGCGCGGGTTTAAAGTCATCCGTGTTCCATACAACTATTCAGCCAGAGAAATAATGGAGTACAAGCCAGACGGAATTGTGGTAAGCAATGGTCCAGGAGACCCCAAAAAATGCTGGGAAACAATAGAGTGCGTCAGAGAAATCATAGAAGAAGGACTTCCAGTGATGGGAATATGCCTTGGAAACCAAATAATAGCTTTGGCTTTGGGCGCAAACACTTATAAAATGAAGTATGGGCATCGCTCGCAAAACCAGCCAGCTCTTAACCCTGAAACAAACAGATGTTACATAACAACTCAAAATCACGGTTATGCTGTGGACGCAAACTCGCTAAGCGAAACAGAACTAAAAGTTTGGTTCGTAAATGCTAATGACGGCACAGTTGAAGGCCTAAAACATAAACAAAAGCCCGTTTTCGCCGTTCAGTTTCATCCAGAAGCCAGCCCAGGACCATACGACACCGAGTTCCTTTTCGACGATTTTATAGCGTTTATGAAGAGGTGAAATGATGCCGAAGTTTGAATGGGTAAAAAAGGTTCTGGTTCTGGGAAGCGGTGCGATAAAAATTGGCGAAGCCGCAGAGTTTGATTATTCAGGAAGTCAGTGTCTCAAAGCGTTAAAGGAAGAAGGTATAGAAACAGTTCTTATCAACCCGAACGTAGCAACGATACAGAGTGACCCCCGCTTAGCTGGGAAAGTTTACTTACTTCCAGTTGAGCCCCATTACGTTGAAGAAGTTATCAAAAAGGAAAAGCCCGATGCAATACTGCTCGGTTTTGGAGGACAAACAGCTCTAAACTGCGGCGTTCAGTTGGCAAAGCAGGGCATACTTGACAAGTACGGGGTTAAGGTTTTAGGAACTCCAATATCAGCCATTGAAGCAACTGAAGATAGAGAACTTTTTAGACAAGCAATGATTGACGCTGGGATCCCGGTTCTCAGAAGCAAATCCGCCACATCCGTAGAAGAGGCTCTAAAGGCTGCTGAGGAAATAGGCTACCCAGTCATTCTGAGAGTAGCATACACTTTAGGGGGAAGAGGCTCCAGCGTAGCCCATAACGCTGATGACTTAAGGCGATTAGCAACTAAGGCTTTAGCCCAAAGCATGATCTCTCAAGTGCTGGTTGAAGAGTATGTTGGTAAATGGAAGGAAATCGAATACGAAGTCATGAGAGACGGGGTCAACAACTGCATAACAGTTTGCAACATGGAGAACTTTGACCCAATGGGAGTCCACACTGGCGACTCCATTGTTATTGCGCCTTCTCAGACGTTGACAAACAGAGAATATCACATTCTCCGTTCAGCATCAATAAAGGTTATCCAGAGCCTAGGCATAGTAGGCGAATGCAACATTCAATGGGCTCTGCATCCGCGCTCTGAAGAGTTCCGCGCCATTGAAGTTAACGCCCGCATGTCCAGAAGCTCAGCCTTAGCAAGCAAAGCGACCGGGTACCCGCTGGCGTATATAGCCGCCAAACTAGCCATAGGATACTTGCTTCCAGAACTTATCAATAAGGTTACTGGAATCACAACCGCATGTTTTGAACCATCACTGGATTATGTGGTTGTTAAAATTCCAAGATGGGACTTCCAGAAGTTCAAGAACGTGGATAGACGACTTGGACCACAAATGAAGTCTGTTGGAGAGGTTATGGCTATTGGCAGATGCTTCGAAGAAGCCTTACAAAAAGCCGTTAGAATGCTTGACATCGGAAAAGCCGGGCTAGTGGGCAATGGCGACGATAACGAAGCAGAGCCAATTCAATCGGTAAAACAGGTTTTGGCAGAGCCAACCGATGAACGACTATTCAAAATTGTCAAAGCAATAAAGATGGGCGTGCCCATAGAGGAGATATATGATTTAAGCGGCATAGACCCATGGTTCCTGTACAAGATAAAAAACATAATTGAAATGGAGAAGAAATTAAAGTCCCTAGACGTAAGCAGCGATGAGGCTTCCGAAGTTATAAAAGAGGCTAAACGCTTAGGCTTTTCAGACAAGCAAATTGCAGACTGCCTAGGCAAAGATGAATTAACAGTGAGAGGGTGGAGGAAGGGAAAGGGAATAGTTCCCGTGGTTAAACAAATAGACACGTTAGCCGCGGAGTGGCCAGCCAAAACAAACTATCTTTACCTAACCTACGGAGGAAGCGAAAACGACATAGAATTCAAACCACCCAACGGCAAAGTCGTAGTTTTAGGAGCAGGAGTCTTCAGGATAGGTTCAAGCGTCGAATTTGACTGGTGCGCGGTAAACACGGTTTGGGCCCTTAAAAAACACGGCGTAAACGAGGTTATCATAGTGAATTATAACCCAGAAACTGTTTCAACAGATTATGACATATGCGACAAGCTTTACTTCGAAGAATTAACCCTAGAACGTGTTCTGGACATTTATGAAAAAGAAAACCCCATGGGCGTCGTCGTAAGCGTGGGAGGGCAAATTCCAAATAACATAGCTTTGAAATTGGCAAGGCTCGGAGTTAAACTCTTAGGGACGCCTGCCGAGAGCATAGACCGCGCTGAAGACCGCTCAAAGTTCAGCCAACTTCTAGAAGATTTAGGGATACCACAGCCAAAATGGAGCAAACTAACAACACTCAATGAAGCGTTAAAGTTCGCTGATGAGATAGGTTATCCAGTCCTCGTCAGACCGAGCTACGTCTTATCTGGAGCGGGAATGAAAATTGCATATTCAGAACACGAGCTTAAAGATTACCTTGAACTAGCCACCAAAGTATCGCCAGAATACCCAGTTGTCATATCAAAAGTGATACAGAACGCAAAAGAAGTTGACGTAGACGGCGTTTCAGACGGCGAAGAAGTTTTCATAGGCGCCATAATCGAGCATATAGAGAACGCAGGAGTCCACAGCGGAGACGCAACAATGTGCATACCTCCACAGACGCTTTCAAAAGAAATCATAAAAACCCTAGAGGACTACACGTATAAAATAACAACATCCCTCAAAATCAAGGGACCGTTCAACATACAATACATAGTCAAAAACGACGAAGTATACGTTATAGAATGCAACTTAAGAGCATCACGATCCATGCCGTTCGTTAGCAAAACCATCGGCATGAATCTTATGGAGTTATCCACCATAGCAATGCTTGATAAAAAATTCAAAGAAGCAAAAATACAACGAAAAGAGAAAATGCAACACATAGGGGTTAAAGCTCCACAATTCAGCTTCATGCGCTTAAACGGGGCTGACCCGCTGCTTGGGGTTGAAATGCAGAGCACAGGCGAAGTTGCATGTCTTGGCGAAAGCTTCTCTGACGCGTTAGTAAAGGCTTTGCAGTCAGCCGAATTTCATGTGCCGAAGACTGGGGGGTCAGTTCTCATAAGCGTTTCCAACGACGAGAAGAAAAAAGAAATTATACCTTTAATCCGCGACCTTTGGATGATGGGTTTCAAAATCTATACAACTGAACCCATAGTTCAAGCTTTAAAAGATGAGGGGATAAACGATGCAATAACACTTCACAAGATAAATGAAATTGATAAAAATCCAAATCCAATTCAATTTTTGTCTCAGCGAAAGATAGATTTGGTCATTAACATACCGGCTAAAAATTCTCAAGAATCCCAAGACGATTACACAATTAGGAGAGTGGCTGTTGAGTTCAACGTGCCAGTAGTCACAACCATGGAACTCGCCTCATCCTTAGTTAAAGCTTTGAAATACTTGAGAAACAGTAAACCTACAGTACGCCCGCTTCCGGAATATTTCTTATCCTAAAGGTATCCCTTTTTAGCGGCTAATTCTGCGCTTAGCAGTCCTGCTCCAGCCGCTCCCCTGATGGTGTTGTGGCCCAGACAGAGGTATTTCACTGTTAGAACTTGATCTTCCCTTATCCTTCCAACAACCACGCTCATCCCTTTTCCTTCATCCCTGTCAAACCGAGGTTGAGGTCTATCTTTTTCCTCTCTTACCACTATTGGGTTTTTGGGGGCCGAAGGAAGATTTAGCCGCTGCGGTTCGCCCTTGAAGTTTTTAAAGGCTTCTTTAACTTCTTCTATCGATGGCTTTTTCTCCAATTCTGCAAAGACGCATTCCATGTGGCCGTCCTTAACATTGACTCGGTTACAGCTTGCGCTTATCTGAATGTTTGCTGAGAGAATTTTGTCGCCATCAAATCTTCCTAGAATTTTTAGGGTTTCAAGCTCCAGTTTTTCTTCCTCCCCTGAGATGTATGGCACAACATTGTCAATTATGCTTAGTGAGGGAACCCCTGGAAAGCCTGCTCCACTAAGTGCTTGCATGGTTGAAACGATAACTTTCTTCAAGCTGAACTGCATCAGCGGCTTTAAGGTGATGGCCAACTGTATGGTTGAACAGTTGGGGTCTGTTGATATAAAGCCATTCCACCCTCTTTTCTTCTTCTGAATTTTTAATAAGCCTAAATGTTCCGGGTTAACCTCGGGGATTAAGAGGGGCACATCTTCCTTAAGCCTATTTGCGCTTGCCTTACTAAAAACTGGATATTCTCGAGCGAATTCCTCCTCCACAGGACCCGCGGTTTCAGACGGCAGGGCGGAGAAAACGAAATCGATATTTCCGGCTTCTTCAACGGATTTAACATTCGTGTTTACCACATGCATTTCCCCTATTTCAGCCGGCATCTCAGACTCTAATATCCAGTTGCAAGCTTCACGATACTTCTTTCCAGCAGACCTTTCAGAAGCTGCAAGCACCTCAATTTCGAACCATGGATGACCCTGAAGCAGTTGGATGAATCTTTGACCAACAGCCCCTGTTGCTCCAAGGATGGCGACTTTGCGCTTCAAATTTAAACCCGTCCACCGATGAAGATGATCATAGTGTAATTAGGCTTTTCGCTTAAACAATTGTAATTTTTACACTTTCCCATAAAAATTGGTATAAAATCCATTTTCACCAACTGCGCAGGATTATCATAGTGTTCGTGTTGGCTATTCCATCTATTTTACGGATTCTTTCTATGCACTCGTTGACTTCAGCAATATTCATTGCAGATATAATAATTGCAACATCATATTCGCCCGTAACTTCATAAACACTTTCGACGTTTGGCAACTTCATCAGTTCGGTTGAGATTTGCGACGTTGGGATTGAGGGTTTTACTGAAGCTAAGGCTATTGCTTCGGCGCCTTCCGTGAGCCCCAGTTTTATTGTGAACTTTTTTATTACGCCTGCCTTGACAAGATCCTTAATCCTTTTTCTAACAGCGCCTTCTGAAAGCCCGATTTTGTTTCCAATTTCGCTGTAGGTGGCTCGCGCATCATGTTTGAGGATTTGAATTATTTTCTTATCTGCCTCATCCATTTGCTTCTTCCCTTTCGGAGTCTTCTATTAATTTAACGCTTCCCTATAAGTTTTTTGCGATTTTCGTAAAATAATTCCAATATTTCAATTTAACATACATAGATTTTTCCGAAATTCTTATAAACTTGACTGATTTTACAATCAGAAGTCCAAGCATTCAATAGAAAAAGGGATTAAAATGTTTAAAGGCTGCTACACCGCCATAATAACTCCGATGTTAAAAAACCACGAAGTGGATTTTGAAGGCTTAAAAGCCCTTGTGGATTTTCAAGCGTCACAAGGCATCAGCGGCATCCTCGCCGTGGGAACAACAGGAGAAAGTGCAACCTTAACTTGGAGCGAACATGACCTGGTGATAAAGAAAGTGCATGAATTTAGCCCTAAAGAATTGCTTACAATAGCTGGAACAGGCAGCAATTGTCTACATGAATCCATGGAAAGCACCAAACACGCCTACGACGCAGGGATCAGAGCGGTTCTGCTGGTGGACCCATACTATAATGGTCCAAGCTCGCTTGAAATAAGAAGGGAATACATCGCCCCAATAGCTGCGCGCTTTCCCGAGGTTCAAGTAATACCCTACATCATTCCCGGAAGAACTGGAACACAACTTTTACCCCAAGACTTGGCTATGTTGCATTCGCAGTATCCAAACGTGAGAGCTGTAAAAGAGGCAACAGGAGATTTAGCAAACATGAGGTTAACGAGGAAGCTTTGCGGAGAGGACTTCGACATATTGTCAGGCGACGATGACAAAACTTTCGACATGATGGTTGACAACGAAATTAGAGCTTCAGGAGTGATTTCCGTAGTTTCCAATGTGGCTCCAGCTGCGGTTCAGAAAATGACGAAAATGATTCTGGAAGGAAAAATTGAAGAGGCAAAAACATTATGTGACAAACTAAAACCGCTCTTCCAAATAGTAACCGTAAAAACAGTTGAAGAAACAAGATTTGGAGACGTGGTGGTCAAAGCCAGAAACCCCCTACCCTACAAAACTTTAATGAACATTCTCGGAATGCCAGCCGGACCGTTAAGACCACCACTTGGAAAAATGACTAAGAAAGGTTTAAAAGTTGTTTTGGACGCGGCGCGTGAAGTTTACGAGAAAAGCCCGGAAATTCTAAAACCAGTTGAGGAATTCTTTGACGTTGACCTTTCACAGAGGCTTTACAACGAAAAATATTGGGAAGGACTAGCTTATGATTAGGCTTTGCGTTGCAGGCGCAACTGGAAGAATGGGAAGCACCTTAATTACCGAAGCCCTAAACAAAGGAGGTTTCGAAATAGTTGGAGCCATAGTCGCCCCAACCGACCCGGGCGTCGGCAAAACACTGCGCGGGCTTGGAATAGGCAATTTAGACCTTGTAGTTGTTGAGCCTTCAAGGCTTGAAGAGGCTATTGAAAACGCGGACGTTTACGTCAGTTTCACCACGCCAGAGGCTGAAGTGACAAATATTCCGAAAGTGGCAAGCCTCGGAAAGAGGATTGTTATGGGAACAACGGGATTCACAGAAGAGCAGATGAACAGGCTTAAATCTTCTGTTTCTTCGAAGGTGCCGGCGGTTTTTGCCCCAAACTTTTCAATAGGCGTAAATTTCACGTTGAAAATGCTGAAAACTTTAGAGATTTTGCCAGAAGACTACGAGGTTAGCATAGTGGAGGCGCATCACTCCAAGAAGAAGGATGCTCCAAGCGGGACAGCCTTAGCCATAGCCAACCTAATCTCAGAATTAAGGGGATACAAGGAAACCGTTTATGGAAGAAGCGGAATCAGCCAAAGAAAGCGTGAGGAAATTGAAGTGTTAGCCGTAAGAGGCGGCGGAATCCCAGGAATCCACAAGGTTATAATTGCAGGTCCATACGATATGATGACAATTGAGCACATCTCGTTTTCTAGAAACGCGTTCGCTCAGGGAGCGCTTTATGCTGTTGAATGGGTGATGAAGCAGACAAAACCGGGAGTTTATTCCATGGATGATGTTTTGGGCGGGTAGGAGGCTACTGTAGTTAATATGCCTAAGAGAGTTGTTGTGAAGTTTGGTGGAGCAGAACTTTCATCCGGAGAAAAGTTCATTAAAGCTGCAAAGATGATTAAGGAATCTGGTTACGAGGAAGTAGCTGTTGTTGTTTCAGCCATGAGCGGAACAACCGACAACTTTGTAAATTTTATTAAAGAAGTTGGAGAAGTTGACGGTGCTGATTACGCTGATGTTGTGGCTATGGGTGAAAGAACAAGCGTGAGAATTTTCTGCTCTGCCCTAAAATCTTTAGGCGTCAAATCAGCCTACTTTGACCCGCAACAGGAAAATTGGCCTATAATAACAGATTCTAATTTTCGAAGTGCAAAACCCAATGTTGCAGAAACAAAAAAGAGAGTTAAGAAATACATTGAGCCAATCATCGGCGATTGCATTCCAGTGATATGTGGTTTTGTTGGAAGGGACAGGTATGGGCGTGTAACCACGCTTGGAAGAGGCGGAAGCGACATCACCGCAACACTTTTAGGCAATTGCCTAAGAGCGGATGAGGTCATACTTGTAAAGGATACGGAAGGAGTTTTGTCCGCAGACCCGAAGATAGCTCCAAACGCAAAGCCTCTAAAGGAGATTTCAATTGAAGAAATGTTTTCTCTCGCCCATGGAGGAGCAAAAATAGTGCATCCAGCGGCGTTAAAGTATAAGCTTCCAGAACAAAAGTTGAGGGTTGTCTGTTTTTCTGGAAACCTACGTTCTAATGGAACTGAGATAACTGGAGTTTTCAACGCAAACCCCATGGAAGTGCGAAGTTACAGCGGATTATCAGCTCTCACAATGGTTGGAGAAATAACGCCCAGCAATCTCAGCAAGGTCTTTTCAACCATCAGCGAAGAGGAAATAGTTGGCATAAGCACTGGCAGAAGTTCAATAACGTTGTTTGCAAAAGTTAAAAACCCGAAAAAGGCTGTTCAGCAAATTTGCAGTCTCGAATGTTTTAAAGCTGTTAGCCTACGCGAGGGAGTAGGCGCAATAGAAGCAATAAACCCAGACTTCATCGACTCTCCAGGGTGGGTTGCGAAAATCTCGAATGCCCTTGCCAATAGAGGGATAAACATAGTTGAGGTAACCACTGGTAAAGCCACCATAAGCGTATTCGTTGACGAAAAAGACCTAAAAGAGGCTTTAACAGCCATAAAAAGCGCGGTAAAATGAAAAATCAACAAACAACGAAGGAAGCTATTTTGATTAAAAAACCCTTGGAAAAAGTTAACGGCGAGCTTTACGTGGACGGCGTTTCAGCCATAAAACTTGCAGAAGAATTTGGCACACCTTTGTATTTGATGAGCGAAAACAAGATAAGGGAAAATTATAGGCGTTTCAATTCGGCTTTTTCCCGTCACTACGGCAAAATAAGGGTTCTGTATTCTGCAAAAGCAAACACAAACATTTCAATTTTAAAAATTCTAAGAAGCGAAGGCGCTTGGATAGACACCGTGAGCGCGGGTGAAGTTTACCTTGCCCTAGAGGCTGGATTCCAACCAGAACAAATTTTTTACACGGGAATTAATGTTGGAGATGAAGAATTACACTATGTAATAGAGAAGAAAGTTAAGGTTAACTTGGATTCGCTATCCCAGGTTAAGAGGCTATTGAAAATTGGAGTTCCCCCAGCGCTTTCTGTAAGAATTAACACGGAATTTGGCGCTGGACACCACGAGTATGTTGTCACCGCTGGCAAAACAACAAAGTTCGGAGTTCAAGAAGAAACAGCATTAAAAGCCTACAAGTTGGCGAAGGAAGCGGGTGTTGAAAGATTCGGAATCCACATGCATATAGGCTCAGGCATAATGGACGCTAACTCCCATCTTCAAGCAGCGGAAAAACTGCTCAAGACAGCAAGAAGAATTCATGACGAACTTAAAATAAACTTTGACTTCATAGACTTCGGCGGAGGCTTCGGCGTTCCATACAAGCCGGATGAAAAGGAAGCCGATATAGAGCATTTCGGCGAAAAACTGGTAGGCTTATTTAAAAAGAGGATAGCGGAGTATTCGCTTGGAGAACCAGAACTTTGGTTTGAACCGGGCAGATACATGGTTGCTGAAGCTGGAATCTTGCTGACGAGAGTTAACGCGGTGAAGCAGACGCCAGACAGAAAATTTGTCGGAGTTGACGCCGGCTTTAACACGCTTATAAGACCAGCAATGTACGGGTCATACCATCACATACTGGTTGCAAACAATCTCGATGCGCCTTCAACGGAAAAGTATGACGTTGTCGGTCCGATATGCGAGTCTGGAGACGTCTTAGCCAAAGAACGCATGTTACCGCCAATTTCTGAAGGAGACGTTCTGGCCATATTGAATGCCGGAGCTTATGGTTTCTCCATGAGTTCACAGTACAACTCAAGACCTAGACCAGCGGAGGTTCTAGTGAAAGACGGCAGATACGCGCTTATAAGAGAACGTGAAACCTTTCTGGATTTAATTAGGGGACAGAGGATAGCTGAATGGTTAAAAAACTAGAATTTTGGAAGATGCACGGTCTCGGAAACGACTACATAGTGGTGGATAACCGTGACAAAAAAATAAGGGATGAAGAATTGCCAGCTTTAGCTAAGTGGCTTTGCGAAAGACGGTTCGGTGTAGGCGCAGACGGTCTTCTCCTGGCTTGTAAATCTACGGTTGCTGACGTGAAAATGCGAATTTTCAATCCGGACGGAACAGAGGCTGAAATGTGCGGAAACGGAATAAGGTGTCTCGCAAAATTTTGCTTCGAAAACAAAATTGCAAAAAAGGAATTCATGAGTGTGGAGACTTTGGCAGGAATCAAGGAGACATGGTTGCACATTGAAAACGGTGAGGTGAAGTCTGTTAGAGTAAATATGGGGAAACCGCAATTCGAGAAAAAGGAAATACCCATGCATGGAAAGGGAACTTTTGTCAATCAACTCCTCAATGTTGATGGAGAAGAAGTTAGGGCTACAAGCCTTTCATTGGGTAATCCTCACTGTGTAGTCTTCGTTGACAAAGTAGACAGTTACCCAGTAAGCAATGTTGGACCAAAAATAGAGAGACATAAGCTGTTCCCAAACAGAACCAACGTAGAATTTGTTCAAATAATCTCCAAAAAAGAAATACGCGTAAGAACGTGGGAACGTGGAGTCGGCGAAACTCTAGCGTGTGGAACTGGAGCATGCGCCAGCATGGTCGCCGCCAACATCCTAGGGAAAATAGGAGAACGGGCAACTGTGCATCTTTTGGGAGGCGACTTAAAAGTTGAATATTTAAATGGCACAGTGTTCATGGATGGACCAGCGAAAAAAGTTTTTGAGGGACACGTAAACCTTCTGTGAGGTGAATTTTTGGAGTTTGAATTCTCTAATAGGATTAAGGCTCTTCCGCCCTACCTATTCGCTAGAATGGAGGAAGTTATCCGAAAGAAACAACGAGAGGGCGCAGACATCATATCGCTTGGCATCGGAGACCCGGATTTGCCCCCGCCAAAATTCATACTTGATGCTCTCAAAGAGGAGGCAAGCAACCCGCGAAATCATGGCTACTCCTCAAGCATTGGCGAATATGAGTTCAGATTGGCGGTTGCAAAATGGTATAAGCATCGGTTTGGCGTGGACTTAGACCCTGAAAAGGAAGTGATAGCCCTCATAGGTTCAAAAGAGGGACTGAGCAACATTGCAAGAGCGTTCATAAATGATGGAGACCGCGTCCTAGTTCCAGACCCAGCGTATCCTGTTTACGCCAACGGAGGAGCAATCCTAAACGGCGGAGTACCAATGTATGTTCCTTTGCTTGAAGAAAAGGGGTTTTTGCCAGACTTTGAAAACATAAACGCTAAGGGAGCCAAGATGCTTTATCTTAACTATCCAAACAACCCCACTGGAGCAACAGCAACCATCAACGAGCTTAGAGAGTTTGTGGACTTCGCATTGGAAAACAAAATAATACTTTGTTATGATAACGCCTATTCAGAAATAACATTCCAAGGCTATAAAGCGCCAAGCATACTTCAAATAGATAAAGCCAGAGAAGTGGCAATTGAAATAAACTCCTGTTCAAAAGCGTTTAACATGACGGGCGACAGAATAGCCTTCGCCGCCGGCAACAAAAAATTGATTGAAGGGCTAGCCAAAGTTAAGTCACAAATTGATTCCGGCTCGCCAAAATACATACAGAAAGTGGCGGCTAAAGCATTAAGAACATATGAAAGCCCAGAACCTCCAGAATACATTGTTGAAAGAAACAGAATTTACGAAAAAAGAGCACAACTCCTAGTCAAAGAACTCGCTTCCCTGGGTCTCAAATGCAGAATGCCAAAGGCAACGTTCTATGTTTGGGCTAAATGCGGCGGAAGCTCCATGGAATTTGTCGAGAAAATGTTAAGCGTAAATGTAGTTGCAACTCCAGGTGTTGGATTTGGCAGGTATGGTGAGGGCTACATACGGTTTGCGGTGACTTGCCAGGAAGAAAGGATTAGAGAAGCATGTGAGCGGTTAAGGAAAATCCTTTAACATTTATTCTCAGCTAGCTTGCCTTTGGATAAGACCCTAAAATCTTAATGAAGTAGGCTTTGCTTTCTAGCCCTTTTAAGGCTTCTTTACACCTTGGTTCATTCCAGTGACCCTCAAAGTCAAGGTAAAAATTATATTCCCATGGCTTCCGCTTTGTAGGTCGCGATTCTATTTTGGTGAGGTTAATTTCCCGCGATGCAAATTCCTCTAAGGCTTTGTAGAGCGCTCCCGGAAGATGTTTAACTGAAAAAATTATCGAGGTTTTATCATTTCCTGAAGGTGGGACCTCACTTTTGGAAAGGACAAAGAAGCGGGTGAAATTGTCTGGATTATCCGATATGTTTCTTGCTATAATTTTCATTCCGTAAATTTGGGCTGCCCTTTCGCTGGCGATTGCCGCGGCATCAGTGACTCCCTGTTCCTTGATTAGTTTAACGCTGCCAGCCGTGTCATAAGTTGGGATTAATTTGAACCCAGATTTTTCTAAGAAGCTTATACATTGCCCCAAAGCCTGAGGGTGCGAATAAACAACTTTTATGGAGTCTAATGTGGCGTTAAAGTTTGCTATTAGGCAATGTTCTATTTTAAGGATTATTTCTCCACATACTTTAAGGTCGTACTCCATTAACAAGTCGTAAACTTGATTTACGCTTCCCTCAATGGAGTTTTCCACGGGAACCACGCCGTAATCCACTTCGCCAACATCGACGCTTTTGAAAACATCAGAGAAAAGCTTGCATGGCTTAACCTGAACATTTGAGCCAAAATGTTTGTAGACGGCTAACTCGCTGTATGCGCCTATCTCACCTTGAAAGGCGATTTTTAGCTGCTTTGAATTTTTCACAGCACTGAATCCCTCAAACTAATCGGCAATTTTTAAACCATGTCGTTTTGCAATGTTGCCTATCAATTTCATGCTCTCTTATATTTCTATCTCTATTCAGCTGCTACATAGAAAAGTTTTAATATTACACGTGCGGTATTGCTTTGGTGCGAGGGTTAAAAATGAGGTATCGCTTTATCGAATAACTTCAAAAACAAAATTAGATTTTTTGACACAACCCTCAGAGACGGCGAACAAACACCTGGAGTTTCCCTAACCCCCGAAGAAAAATTGGAAGTAGCCAAAAAACTAGATGAGCTTGGAGTAGATGCCATTGAAGCCGGTTTTGCAGCAGCCTCAAAAGGGGAATTTGAAGCAATAAGACTAATTGCAAAGGAAAATCTTGAAGCTGATGTCTTCAGCTTTGCAAGAGGAGTCAAAAGCGACATTGACGCAGTCATAAAGAGCGATGCGAACGCTGTTTTCTTGGTGATTCCAGCCTCAGACAGACACCTTAAATGCAAGCTTGGAAAAACTAGAAATGAAGCGTTAGAGCTTACAGAGGAATGCGTTCAATACGCGAAAGATCATGGCTTGACAGTAGAGTTCGGGGCTGAAGATGCCACCAGATGCGACTTTTCGTTTCTAAAGGAGCTTGTTGCCGCAAGCGTCCGCGCCGGAGCAGATTTGGTTTCTCCATGCGACACCGTTGGAATACTCACCCCAGAAAGAACCTACGCTTTCTTCTCCGATTTGGTGAAAGAGTTCCCGGACACACCATTTAGTGTTCATTGCCACGACGACTTCGGAATGGCGACGGCAAACTCCATAGCAGCCTTAAGGGCTGGCGCAAAAGAAGTTCATACAACCATAAACGGCATAGGGGAAAGGGCTGGGAACACCGCTTTAGAAGAGGTAGCAGTTGCGTTAAAGCTGCTCTACAACATGGATGTCTCTGTCAAGCTGGATAGGTTATATGATGTTTCGATGCTTGTTTCAAGATTAGCTGGAGTCCCAGTTCAGCCCAACAAGGCTATCGTAGGCGAAAACGCCTTCGCCCACGAGTCAGGCATACATACACACGCTATCTTAGAGGACCCCTTAACCTACGAACCAATCCCGCCAGAGATTGTTGGGCGCACAAGAAGACTTGTCGTTGGTAAACATGCAGGATCTAAAGGCATCAAAGCGGTTCTCAACGAGATGGGCATATACCCTAACGAAAAGCAGCTGAAAGAGATATTTTTCAAAGTCAAAGCGCTTGGGGACAAGGGCAAAAGGGTGACAGACGCCGACTTGAAGGCAATAGCTGAATCAGTTATGAACCTTCCAAAATATAGACCGTTCAAACTTAAGGAATTGACAGTTGTAACTGGAAATAAAGTAACACCGACAGCCTCTGTTAAACTCGATGTTAAGGGTGAAACTGTCGTGGGGGCGGCAACAGGCATTGGACCAGTAGATGCGGCAATTAACGCCGTTCGAAAAGCAGTTTCGATGGTGGAACCTATAACGCTTGACGAGTATCATGTAAAATCGATAAGCGGTGGAACCGACGCCGTAGTTGAGGTTATTGTACGCCTAAGTAAGGGAGACAAAACGACAGCAGTTCTTGGGATTCACGGGGACATAGTTATGGCAAGTGTAGAGGCAATGCTAAGCGGAATGAACGCGCTATTGACAAACAATGAGGGACAAAAGTGCGATTCAAAAATCTGCATAAAAAGTTAGAGGTGAACATTACATGCGTAAAAGATTTAAGCATGCGCAAAAATTAAAAGAAGGGTACAAGGTGGAAGTATGCGGAGGAATCAAGCCCTCCATAGGAGGGGGCGCGAAATCAAACCGATACAGTGATATCCCCATAGAACCAGACAAAATTGTTAATGCAAGCAAAATCATCCGCGTAGCAGACGAAAAAACAAATCTTCAGAAGAACCTTGAAACGTTCATGGAAATACTGGAGATTTTAGCCAAAAAACGCATAAACATGAAGCAAATGAAATTTCTTTCAAAAATAGAGGAAAATGAAGGAATGCTATATTATCAGCTTGTTGACAAGCTTTCTCAAGAAGAGAAACTGCCAAAATCCACAGTGCGATGGAATCTAAAAAGGCTTAGAGAAACAGGAATGATAATTGCCGGCTGCAAAGACAATAAAGGAGTGCCCGTGAAACTAACTGAAAAGGGTAGGATGGCGCTCTTAGCCGTCAACAAAAGAAGAGAAGAATTTTTGAGCAACCTTTTTTGCCCAAAATCTTTATTTAACCTAGAACCGCCAATCTACAGCGGTTCGAACACTGAAACCATAGACGAACGTGAGGAAAAATTAGCATTGAAAAATGCAAGAAACAAAATCAAGGCAGACTATTCTAAAGAAAAGTTGGAACTGTCTTTCTGGTATGAAACAAGACCGGAAGGACCTTGATAACAGCTTAGGGAGGAAATGTGATGAGGGATAGAGTTCTCCGGAGGAATCGATGGATTCACGGCTCAAGTTAAGCCGCAAATTCCAGAACGTGTAGACAACTCGTCACTCGTTCTTGTCAGAACCTTTTGCGAAATCGTTTATCCACATTTTGTATTTTCAGTGAGGGTTGACAATGGAGGTTATGACTGGAGCTGAAGCTCTCGTAAAAGCTTTAAAGGAACAAGGCGTTGAGACGATTTTCGGCATACCAGGAGGCGCCATCCTCGACATTTACAATGCCCTATGCGACTCAAGTATTAGACACATTCTAATGAGGCACGAGCAATGTGCCGCTCACGCAGCAGACGGATACGCCCGCGCATTAGGGCGCGTTGGAGTTTGCATGGCTACTTCTGGACCTGGCGCAACAAATCTGGTAACAGGTATAGCTAATGCCTACATGGATTCGTCCCCAATAGTTGCGCTCACAGGTCAAGTTCCAACAGCTTACATAGGTAAGGATGCTTTTCAAGAGGCAGACATTATTGGCATAACCAACCCTATAACCAAACATAATTTCCAAGTGAAAACTCCTTCAGAAATTCCTTCGGTAATCAAAAAGGCGTTCTTTATTTCTGCTTCTGGAAGACCTGGTCCAGTTTTGGTGGATATTCCAAAGAATGTTCAAGCAACTTCAGCCAAGGTTGATTTCAGCAATGACATTAAGATTCCTGGTTATCGCCCAAATTATGAGCCTCATCCATTGCAGGTTAAGAAGGCTGTTGAGTTGCTTTCGCATGCTGAGAGACCCATGATAGTTGCTGGAGGTGGAGTTATAGCCTCTAACGCCTCAGAAGAGCTAGTTTCGCTTGCGGAGCTTCTTTTGGCGCCAGTTGCAACGACGCTTATGGGTAAGGGTTGTATTCCAGAAAACCATCCTTTGGCGACTGGAATGATGGGGATGCACGGCACGGTTGCGTCGAACCGCTTAATCCAAGAGGCAGATGTCATACTTGCGGTTGGAATGAGGTTTTCAGATAGGACAACAGGCAGGATAGACGAGTTTTGTAAAGACGTGAAAATCATACACATTGACGTAGACTCGGCGGAGATAGGTAAAAATGTTGAAGTTGACGTGCCAATAGTGGCGGATGCCAGGCGCGCATTAAATGAAATCCGTAAAATGCTTCAAGAAAACTTCAAAAATAAAGAGCGTTCGGTTTGGATGGCTAAAGTTAAGGAACTAAAGGAGCAACTTGAAGATAAGGCAAATTGTGCAGAAGGCATAAAGCCGCCTAAGTTGATGGTTGAAATTCGTAAAATGCTTCCAGAAAACGCCATAATAACAACCGAGGTGGGTCAAAATCAGATGTGGGCTGCGCTTTATTTAAAGACTTACAAGCCTAGAACCTTCATATCATCCGGTGGGCTTGGAACAATGGGCTTCGGATTTCCAGCTGCAATAGGCGCCAAAGTGGCTTGCCCAGACGTACCAGTAGTCGACATCGCTGGCGATGGCAGCTTCATAATGACTGAACAAGACCTTGCCACTTCAGTTTCCGAGCAAATCCCAGTAGTTGTTGTCATTTTGAACAATTCGATGCTTGGCATGGTTGCACAGTGGCAGAGACTCTTCTATAAAAGGCGATATTTTGCGGTTAACTTGGGCAAAGTTCCCGACTTCGTGAAGTTGGCAGAAGCTTATGGCGCGCAAGGTTTCCGCGTTCAATCAATCGAAGAATTTTCCTCAGTTTTTAAAAACGCGTTGAAAAGCGATGTCACAACTATCATAGACGTGCCCATTCACCCTGAAGAAAACGTTTTTCCAATGGTGCCAGCTGGAAAGGGACTGAAAGAAATGATGTGGGAGTGAAAAATTGGAAAATGAAAATCAAGGACAACGATACGTTATCGGCGCGATAGTTGAACATCAGCCGGGAGTATTATTCAGAGTTACAAACATGATTAGACGGAGAGGATTTAATATACAAAGCATATCGGTTGGCTTAACGGAAAGGAAGGAACTTGCAAGAATAACGCTTGTTGTTAATGGAGACAAAAGGCTTGTGGAGCAAGTTGTTAAACAACTGAACAAGCTTGTTGAAGTAATCAAGGTGAGCTTGATAAATCCTGAACGGGCTGTTGTTCGCGAACTTGCTTTAATAAAAGTCAACGCTCCGAAGGGCGCTAAATCAGAGATAATTAACTACGCGAAAATTTTTAAGGGTCACATAGTTGACGCTTCACCCAAATCCCTGATTGTTGAGGTTACTGGCGATTCTGACAAAATCGACGCTTTCATAGAACTTTTAAAACCTCATGGAATTAAAGAAGTAGCCAGAACAGGTATAACTGCTCTTTCAAGAGGAATAGAACCCGTTAATAATAAAACTGAAAGTGGAGGATTCCCATGAAAAAAGTGTATTACGATTCAGACGCAAACCTAGACTGGCTAAAAGGCAAAAACTTGGCTGTAATAGGATATGGAAGCCAAGGAGAAGCCCAAGCGAAAAATCTGAGAGATTCCGGTTTAAACGTGGTCATTGGAGCTAGGCAAAACGGAGAATCGTGGAAAAGGGCAGAAAAAGACGGTTTTGAAGTGCACCCTATTTCAGAGGCAACAAAAAAGGGCGATGTCATATTACTTCTAATTCCGGACACATCCCAACCAGATATCTATAGGGAGTTGATAGCTCCGCACCTAACAGAAGGAAAGACCATAGACTTTGCACACGGCTTCAACATCCACTTTAAACAAATAATCCCACCAAAAAATGTCGACGTCATTATGGTTGCTCCAAAAAGCCCAGGACCAAGAGTGAGAGAAACTTATCTAAGCGGCTTCGGCGTTCCAGCGCTCATAGCCGTATACCAAAATCCCACTGGACATGCAAAAGAAACCGCATTAGCAATTTCAAAAGGGCTCGGATGCACCAGAGCCGGCGTTCTGGAAACAACGTTTAAAGACGAAACAGAAAGCGACTTAATAGGCGAGCAAACAGTGCTCATCGGAGGATTAATCGAGCTTATAAAGAAGGGTTTTGAGGTTCTGGTTGAAACTGGCTATCCGCCAGAACTTGCCTATTTTGAAGCTTGCAACGAGGCAAAACTGATAATGGACCTAATCTATCAGAGGGGCATAACTGGAATGTTGAAGGCTGTCTCGGACACCGCGAAATATGGCGGCTTAACTGTTGGACCAAAAGTCTTGGATGAAAACGTTAAAGAAAACATGAGGAAAGCTGCTGAAAACGTTAAAAATGGAAAATTCGCCAAAGAATGGATAGAGGAACATAGAAACGGCGAGAAAAAACTGAAAGCTCTAATGAAAGAAATGGAAAACCACGAGATAGAGCGTGTAGGCAAGTTCCTAAGGAAAATGGCTGGCATAGAAAAGTAAACTTTTACATTAAAACTTTCTGGGAAGATGACGCAGTGAACATCAGTGAAAAAATTTTAGCAAAAGCCTCCGGAAAAAAGAGCGTAAGCCCCGGAGAAATTGTGGAAGCCAAAGTGGATATGGCGATGATAAACGAGATAACTGGTCCCTTAGCAATTGAAGCCTTCCACAAAATTGGAGTTAAAAAAGTTTGGGACAACAAGCGAATCGTAATGGTTTTAGACCACCAAGTTCCAGCAGACTCTGTTAAATCGGCTGAACTTCACAAAATCATGAGAGAATTCGCTAAAGAACAGCATATTTCAAATTTTTATGATGTGGGGTTCGGCGGGGTATGCCACCAAGTTATGGTTGAAAAGGGACATGTGAGACCCGGCGAACTAATTGTTGGGGCGGATTCCCACACATGCACTTACGGCGCTTTAGGAGCCTTCGGAACGGGGATAGGCTCCACGGAAATTGCCGCGGTTTTCGCAACTGGCAAAATATGGCTGAAGGTTCCAGAAACAATAAAAATAAATGTTGAAGGCTCGTTTCAAAAGTTTGTCACAGCAAAAGACCTAATTCTAAAAGTTATTGGACAAGTCGGAGCAGACGGGGCAACTTATAAGGCTATGGAGTTTGCGGGTTCGACAATTGAACGTTTAAGCGTAAGCGAAAGAATGACGCTTTGCAACATGGCTGTTGAAGCGGGAGCCAAAACGGGAATTGTTAACCCAGACGAAAAAACACTGGCTTATGTTAAGAGCAAAACTGACTTGTCGTTCGAGCCATTGAAAAGCGACCCGAATGCAAACTATGAAAAGACAATTGAAGTAAGTGTTGATAAGTTAGAACCCCAAGTCGCATGCCCCTACTCCGTAGATAATGTAAAAGCTGTTTCTGAAGTGGAAGGAACTCCCGTAGACCAAGCCTTCATTGGCTCATGCACCAATGGCAGAATCGAAGACCTGAGACTGGCGGCAAGCATCATTAAAGGAAGGAAAGTTAAAAATGGAGTGAGAATGCTCGTAACTCCAGCTTCACAAGAAGTATATTTAGACGCCCTAAAAGAAGGCTTATTAGAAATATTCGTTGAGTCTGGAGCATACATTTGCAGTCCGACTTGTGGAGCATGCTTCGGCGGACACATGGGCTTACTCGCCGACGGAGAAACTTGCATAAGCTCTTCTAACAGAAACTTCGTCGGAAGAATGGGAAGCCCAAAAGCAAAAATATACTTAGCCTCACCAGCCACGGTTGCAGCCTCAGCTGTTAAAGGCGAAATAACAGACCCTAGGAAGCTGAAATAAATGAAAGTTCATGGAAAAGCCGTAGTTTTCGGAGACGACATTAATACTGACGTGATTATTCCAAGCAAATACTTAACTTTGCTTGACCCCAACGAGTTGGCGAAACACGCCATGGAAGGCTTAGACCCAAAATTCTCGTCTAAAGCCCGCGAAGGCGTCATAATTGTGGCTGGGAAAAATTTTGGCTGCGGCTCAAGCCGGGAGCAAGCCCCAATCGCCCTAAAACACGCTGGTGTAAAATGTGTTGTCGCCAAGTCTTTTGCCCGAATCTTTTACAGAAACGCCATAAACATCGGTCTACCCGTCCTCGAATGCCCAGCCCTTAAAGAAAAAACAAGCGGTGGCGATGAGCTATCCGTAAACTTGGCTGATGGAAAAATCGTAAACGCAACTAAAAACATTAGTTTCCAAGCTAATAGGCTGCCAGAATTCATTTTGGAAATCATAAACGCTGGCGGTTTAATAGAACACGTAAAAAAGAGGTTGAAAACCCATGGCTAAATACAGGATTGCCGTAATCCCCGGAGACGGCGTCGGACCAGAAATAACAAGTGCCACGATAAAGGTTTTAGATGCTGTGCAAGAAGTTTTTCCCATCAAACTTGATTACGTTTTTCTTGAGGCGGGAGATGCATGTTTCCAAAAAAGAGGAGTTGCGCTTCCAGAGGAAACAGTTGAAGCCATAAAAAATTCTCATGTTTGCTTGAAAGGTCCCGTAGGCGAAACCGCTGCGGATGTTGTTGTTAAACTTAGGATGATGTTTGACCTTTACGCGAACATCCGCCCAATAAAATCTTACATGGGGGTTCCATGCTTGAGAGATGATATAGACTTAGTTTTTGTTAGGGAAAACACTGAAGACTTGTATAAGGGGTTCGAGTTCATGCTCAACGATGAAGTAGCCATAGGCTTAAGAGTCATATCGAAAAAGGGAAGCGCACGAATAGCGAGAAAAGCCTTCAACACAGCCCGCATAAGAAACAAAAAGCGAAAAGTCACAGCCATACACAAAGCCAATGTAATGAAGAAAACCTGCGGTTTATTTGCAGAAGTCTGCAGAGAAATAGCAAAGGAATACCCAGAAATCACGTTTGAAGAACAATACGTTGACGCGGCATCAATGAGGCTAATCAAAGAACCCCAAAACTATGATGTAATAGTTACGACAAACATGTTCGGCGACATCCTCTCAGACGAAGCAGCCCAACTAGTAGGCGGGTTAGGCATGGCTCCGGGCGGAAATGTAGGCGACAACTTTGCAATGTTCGAGCCAATACATGGGTCAGCTCCGACACGCGCTGGAAAACACACGGCTAATCCATGCTCTATGATTTTGGCTTCCAAAATGATGCTTGAATGGCTAGGCGAAAAACATGGAGACAGAAACTGCTTAAACGCAGCCAAAGCAATAGAATTTGGCGTTTCAGAAGCACTGCGAAAGGGACTTTCTATTCCAGACTTTGGGGGTTCCTTGACAACTTTAGAGATGAGTGAGGCTGTGGCTAAAGAGATAAAAAGATGAGGTAGGAGATATTCAAATGGGATACGTTAGAATTTTTGATACTACTTTGAGGGATGGAGAACAAACTCCCGGAATTTCCTTCACGCCAGAAGAAAAGATGGAAATAGCACTGCAACTTGACAGACTCGGCGTCGACGCGATTGAAGCAGGCTTTCCATCCGCTTCAGAAGGCGAGCTAAACGCTGTAAAGAAGTTAGCAAAGGCTGGATTAAACGCGGAAATCTGCGCCCTTGCGCGTGTTATAAAAAGTGATATAGACGCGGCAATAGCATGCGAAGTTGACTCAATACACGTTTTTGCACCAACGTCAAACGTCCAAATTAAATACGTTTTAAACGAGACTCCAGAACAGGTTTTGAAGGAAATCGAAGAATCCGTTAGGTACGTTAAGGCTCACGGCTTTATCTGCGAATTTTCTCCCATGGATGCAACCCGCACAGAACTAGATTACCTCAAAAAAGCCTGTACGGTTGCGCAGGAAGCAGGAGCCGACAGAATAAACATACCCGATACTGTTGGAATCATGAGACCGTCCTCGATGAAGAGGCTTATAGAGGAGTTGAGGAAAGTTGTTAAAGTTCCTATAAGCGTCCACTGCCACAACGACTTTGGATTAGCAGTTGCAAATTCCCTCGCTGGAGTTGAAGGGGGAGCAACCCAAGTTCACGTCACAGTGAACGGTATAGGCGAAAGGGCTGGAAACGCCGCTTTAGAAGAGGTTGTTATGGCTCTTCATTTGGTATATAAGAAAAGGACAAGAATCAACACGAAGTTGCTGTATGAAACCTCACGGCTTGTTTCGCGGCTAACTGGAATAGCGCTTCAACCCAACAAGGCTATTGTTGGCGAAAACGCTTTTGCCCACGAATCGGGAATCCACGCCAAAGGGGTTACAATAAAGCCAGAAACCTTTGAACCGATAAAACCCGAACTGGTTGGTAGAAAAAGGAAGATTGTGGCGGGCAAGCTTGCGGGAAGACAAGGAATAAAAGCTGAACTTGCAGCGGCGGGAATTCACCCAAACGATGAACAACTGAAAGAAATCTTAAACCGCGTGAAAAGCCTAGGAGACAAGGGGAAAACTGTCACAGACGCTGACCTCCTCGCCATTGCAAGGTCAGTTACAGGAATGCCTGAAAAGAAAATTGTTAACTTAACAGATTTCGCTGTCGTCACCGGAAGCGGAACCACTCCAATGGCTTCTGTTAAGCTAACGGTTGATGGAAAGGAGTATGTTGCCGCTGAAACAGGCGTTGGACCAGTGGATTCTGTGATTAAGGCTATACAAAAGGTTGTAAGCGAACTGGTTAATGTTAGATTGATGGAGTATAGGCTTGAAGCCTTAACTGGCGGTTCAGACGCCATTGCCGAGGTCATAATAAAGGTTGAGGACAAATATGGAGAAATAGTTTCGGCTAGAGGCGCGGGCGAGGATATAGTTAAAGCAAGCGTCGAAGCCATGATAAACGGGATAAATAAGCTGCTCAGCAAAAGGATGAGTAAACACTAACAATTCCTTCTGTAACAAACTAATCGCCGCCAGACCAAGCGTTTCCGCGAATTAACTTGAAAATCGCAAAATTTATATACGTGATTGCTTGACTCACTCTCCGAGCGGTTTGGCTTTGAGAACCGTTAGTCCCCTAACGCAAGCAACAACTACTACAACTACAGAAACAGGATCTAGTTAGGGGACCAGACGAAGCCAAACTCGTTTGTTCTGTTGTCGCGTCTTTCTGCTCTCGTCTGGTCTTTTGTGGGGTGAATTGAAGAATGGGTGCTGGCAACAAGTTTCGGCGTGTCGCCGCCAATTTCGGAGATAACAGTCCAGTTAACAGCAATTGCGCCAAAGATGGATTGAAACTCTATCCGCTGCTAATTCAGAAACAAAAGAACTTTGAGAAGAAGTCTGTTCTTAGCCATGTTGAGGCAATAGCCCCAGCTTCTTCGGCGAATCTAGGCGCTGGATTCGACGTTTTCGGCGTGGCTTTAGATGGGTTGTTTGACAAGGTCTCTGTTGATGTTATAAAAGGGGGTAAAGACATCAAAATCTCTGTTGAAGGAAAAAGCTCAGAGCTTATTCCAACCGAACCGAACAAAAACACTGCTGGAATAGTTGCCAAAGCTCTTTTAAAACATTCTAACAAAAATTGCGGTCTCGCCATAAACATTGAAAAGGGAATACGCGCCGGAAGCGGTTTAGGAAGCAGTGCAGCAAGCGCCGCAGCCGCGGCAATAGCCATAAACGAAGCTTTACAATTAAACCTTCCAAGCAGAGAACTCATAAAGTTCGCAGCGTTAGGCGAGGTTGCAGCGGCTGGGGTTCCTCATGCAGATAATGTTTCTCCAGCTATTCTAGGATTTTTCACTTTGATAGCCTCACATAACCCGTTTGATGTTGTGCAGCTTCCCATGCCCAAAAACGTCAAATTCGTCATAGTAACTCCAGAAATAATTCTGGAAACTTCTTTAGCGCGTTCAGTTCTGCCGAAGAAAGTAAATCTTTCAGACGCTGTTAGCAATATTGCGCATGCATCAGCATTTGTAACTGGCATCATGACAAACAACATAGCCCTAATGGGAAAAAGCATGAACGATTCGCTGGCTGAACCCTACAGAGCCAATTTAATCCCAGGCTTAGCCGAAGTGAAAAAGAACGCGATGGAAGCTGGCGCGGAAGGAATTGCAATAAGCGGGTCGGGACCCTCCATTCTGGCGTTAGTGGACTCTTCAAAGAAGGTTGAGGATAAGGTGATGAAGGCAATGAAAGAAGGCTTTGAAAAGTATGGAGTAAAAAGTGAAGCTATAATTGCGAAGCCAGGTTGTGGAGGGAAGGTTGTTAGGAGAGAAGAGATGTGATTTCTTTAAGATGTATAAGTTGCGGGACAGAATACTCCATCAATGACATAGTTTATAATTGCAGAAGATGCGGCGACCTACTGGAGGTAAAGTTCGATTTAAAAGAGTTGAAGGAAAAGCTAGATAAGGCGGATTGGAAGCAGAGGCAGATACGCGTCTGGAAATACAAGGAGTCTCTCCCAATACTTGACGAGTCTAAAATTGTCACTTTGCACGAAGGCGGCACGCCGCTTTACAAATGCGACAAGCTTGGCAAGGAGCTTGGAATTAAAAGCTTATACGTGAAGAATGAGGGAGCGAACCCAACTGGTTCTTTCAAAGACAGGGGTATGACTGTTGGCGTTTCCAAGGCGTTGGAGCTTAAGGCGAAAGCGGTTGTTTGCGCTTCAACCGGCAACACTTCGGCTTCCTTGGCTGCTTACGCGGCTAAGGCCGGTTTAAACTGTGTGGTGCTTATTCCCTCTGGGAAAATAGCTCTTGGAAAACTCGCGCAAGCAATGATGTATGGGGCTAGTGTGGTGGCGGTTAAAGGCAACTTTGACGACGCCCTCAAAATAGTTTTGGAGGCAAGCAAGCATCTTGGCTTATACTTGTTAAACTCCATAAACCCTTTTAGAATAGAGGGACAGAAAACCTCAGCCTTTGAAATCTGCGACCAGTTTGGGTGGCGTTCTCCAGACAGAGTAATCTTGCCGGTTGGAAACGCTGGAAACATAACAGCCTACTGGAAGGGATTCAAAGAGCTAAAAGACTTAGGAATTGTTGAAGGACTGCCGAAAATGACAGGCATACAAGCCGTTGGAGCCAACCCAATCGCAAAAGCCTTCGCAACAAAAAGCAACCAAATAGAGCCTGTTAAAAACCCTGAAACAATAGCCACAGCAATCCGCATAGGCAATCCAGTTAACTGGAAAAGGGCGCTGAACGCAATGCGAGAGTCCGGCGGAACAGCAACAACAGTTACAGATGAGGAAATAGTTTATGCACAAAAACTCTTAGCAAGAACAGAAGGAATTTTTGTGGAGCCAGCCAGCGCGGCAAGCATAACCGGACTAAAAAAGCTGGTTGAAAACAACGAAGTTGACAGAGATGAAACCGTTGTATGTGTAACTACTGGTCATGGATTAAAAGACCCGGAAGCTGCAATAAAGGCTTGCGAGAAGGTTGTTGAAATCGAACCAAGCCTAGAAGCATTGAAAAAAGTATTAAACCTTAATTGACTGGGAGGTTTAGCTTTCAGTTCTTTTCTATAGCCTCTAGAACAGCGTACATTTTCTCGTACATTTCAGTCAAGTCTAAAGTTTTGGACAAATCTTTGCTTATCCTATTGTAAACGGTTTTGAAGGCTTCTGTGTCGCCGCTTTCTATCAATTTCTTTATCTTTTCCGCGTTTGAAACAAATCTGCTCAGATATTCTGGAGAGTGTTTGTTTGCCATATGAAGCGAAGCGTGAAGCTCCGAGTCCTGCATCATTATCGCTCCTATCAGAATCTGCTGAAGCGTAAATGTTGTGCCGCTTAACTTTTCCAGAGTTTTGAAATCCTCGTCTTTAACTGTGGAGGCAAAAGCCATGTTCACAAAATACTGCAAAGAAAGCGTTATCGCCATTGCCCTATCATGTTTTTCAGCGTCAACCACAACAATTTCGGCGTCGGGAAAAAATCGCTTAGCAACAGCCAACTCGCTTTCAGCGTTTAAGACTGGCACTAAAGCAAATTTTTTCTTCACCTTCTGCATGGGGCCAAAAAGAGGATGCAAAGAAAGGGGCTGAACGCCAAATTTGGAGCTTTCCCTTAAAACATCAATTATCCCAGCCTTTACAGAGGCAATCTCAGAAACTATAGACCCTCTTTTCAATTTAGGCACTATTTCCCGCAATACTTCCGCTGTTTTGCCTATTGGAACAGACACAATTGTTAGTTCAACATCCTTAACAGCTTCCAGATTGTTCTTTGCAATCTGCACACCGTAATCTTTCGCAAGCGTCCTCAATTTTTCTTGATTGATGCCTGAAACCGTTAACGTGTGTCCCTTGTCAACAAAGTATTGGACAAACCATTTACCCATCCTTCCAGCCGCGCCCAAAACAGCAATTTTCATTTCAGCAAATCCCCCATCTTCTCCACAGCTTCAAGAAGCAAGTTCTTTGGCTGACACGCAATTACCCTAAAGAAGTTATTGTATTCCTCACCGAACGCCGTGCCCGGCGTGACGCAAACCCCCTTTTCTGTCAGAAGCCTCTTAACGAAAGTTTGTGTATCTATTCTTTCGTCGCGTAGCTTCGGGAAAACGTAGAAACCGCCATCTGGCTTGTGGTAGGAGACTGGTATTTTATCTAAGGCGTCGCAGAGAAAACCTATTCTCTCCTCGACTGTTTTTGCGTATTTTTTGGCTTCTTCCCTACAGTCTAATGCTTTTATTGCGGCGTACTGAACAAACTCTGGAACGCTTGTGAGGCATAGGTTCTGGATTTTCACCATCTTTTTTACGGTTTCCATATCTGAAATAGTATAGCCCACTCTGAAACCAGTCATGCCGAACGTTTTGGAAAACGAGTCGACAAAGATACGCTTGCAGTCTGGAAACTCCAGTATACTTTTAAACGGTTTAAATGTGAAGTTGGCGTAGACTTCATCACTCATAATGTATATGCCTTTCTCGTTGGCTACATCAACAATATGCTTTAAAACATCCTCACCCAAAATCTTCCCAGTGGGATTATTTGGACTGTTCAAAATTATCAACTTCGTCAACCTATTAATATGCTTAGCCAACGCATCCAAATCCGGCTCCCAACCATTCTCCAGCCTAGATGGAACCACCACAGCCTTTGCTTGAACAGCTCTTATGCAATCTTTGTAGGCTGGCCATGCAGGCTCAAAAACTATGGCTTCGTCGCCCGGAGACAGTACGGATGCTATGCCCAGATAAACCGCGTATCGCCCGCCAGGGGTTACAATTACTTGTTCAGGCGAGACATCTGCGTGATAAAGTTCGTTTTTAACTGAAGCAATTTTTTCTCTGAGTTGAGGGATTCCCGCGGTTTCAGTGTAGTGCGCATAACCGCTCCTCAAAGCGTTTGCCACGGCTTCCTTTACGCTTTCGGGCGGTCCAAAGTCTGGCTCTCCAACTTCCAGATGGATTAGCCTTTTACCCATTCTCTCAAGTTTTTTGGCTTCAGCAAACACTTCGTATGGCGTAAAGAAACCCGTTTTTCCCTCTGTTTTTTTGATTATGTCTTTTTGGATGTTTTTTGATTCTTCAATTAGCAAATTCAGTAGCCTTAAGCCAAAATCCAAATCAACACCGCAAGATTCGCATTTTTTTGAAATGATCTCCTTAAGTTTCCTTTCGGCATCAACGTCTTCTACCGGCAAACCTTTTTCCATTTTTGATTCAGCCATTTTTTGGGCTAGAACGAAACGTTTTCCAATTAGCTGGAATATTTCGGCTGTAACTTCTTCAATTTCTTTACGTAAATTGTTGATATCCATCTTAATCTTAAAATTTAGACTCCATCGTTCTATTATCCTTTTCCGAAAGTTGTTAGGCTAGTTTCAGAGGGAAATGGAGTTGGAAACCAAAAAGTATAAATTTTAAAAAGTTGTTCTAATTACGGTCATTTCGATGGATAACCCAGTAGCCACAACAACTACACGCTTCGGATACTTTAGTGGCTATTGGACATTTGGTTATTAGGAGAAGCCGCGAACGCCTTTAGGTTCTTGGTTTCTCCTTTTGGGGGTTTTTGTGTGGACAAGAATCAAAATGATGCCTTTGGCTGTCCTGTCGTCGTGAAATTCGGTGGAAGTAGTCTTGCAAACGGAGAAAAAATAGCTGACGCTGCAAAAGCCATCAAAAAAGAAGTGGATAAAGGAGCAAAAATCGCTGTTGTTGTATCGGCTTTAGGAAAAACCACAGATGTTCTGCTTGACATCGTCAACGAAGTCGTAAACTGCAAGGGCGCCGCGTCAAGCAGCGATGTTGACGATATTCTGGCTATGGGAGAAAGAACAAGCGCGAGAATCTTTTCAGCAGCCCTCAAAGCAAACGGTGTGAAATGCCGCTATTTTGACCCAGCAGACGTAGACTGGCCCATCATAACGAACGATAGAGCTACCAACGCTGACCCTATCCTTTCGGAATGCGAATCCCGCGTAGTGAAGCATGTCGCTCCTTTACTTGAAAGGGGAATTGTTGTAGTTATTCCTGGCTTTATTGGTAAAACTTTTGATGGCAAAATTACGACCATGGGGAGAGGTGGAAGCGACACAACAGCGTTAATAATGGCTCATGCGCTCAGAGCAAAGCAAGTTATCCTTGTAACAGATGTGGACGGCATAATGACCGCAGACCCTAAGCTTGTCAAGTCCGCGAGAAAAATACCGGAGATAGATGTAAACTCGTTAATCGGGCTGGCTAGTTCCGGCAAAAAGTTCCTTCAAAGGAAAGCTTTGAGGTACAAAGACGAAAATATAGACATTAAGATCATAAACCACAATCACTGCGACTTAAACGCGGAAGGCACTGTTGTAAAGGGGTCTTTCACAAGCAACATTGTCAACTTGGAGTTTCCAGAACCAGTAGCCTCGATAACTGTTGTGGGTAAAGCCCTATCCCAGTCACCTGAACTTTTAAATCAGATAATTCAGAAAGTCAAAAAAGCCCATGTTTCCCTTTTGGGAATGTCAGCCAACTACGATTCGCTCATCCTTTACATACCGGAAAACATGCTTGACAGAATCCTAGAACCGCTCCATTCGGTTGTCCTTGAAAATCCTGAGGCTTTAGCAATTGCCGTAAGAAAAAACTTAGCTCTGCTTAAGATTAAAACAGCAGAACTAGAAGAAACCCCGGGAGTAGTAAGTAGATCTGCTCAAGCCCTTAACTCGAAAAATATTAACATTTACGGAATTTTCACAATAGCTTCTGGAATTCACATCTTTGTCGACATGGCTTTGGCTGGAGAAGCCCTAGCTTCGGTCAGAGAAAACCTCGAAATAAATCGTTTGGAAACAGACGCACAACTGGAGGAAGATAGAGAGGATGGTTAGCGGGAAGAAGAGGAGAATGAGAAGGATATTTAGGGAAGACGGGAAAACAGTGATTGTTCCAATGGATCACGGAGCTACAAACGGACCCATGAGCGGTCTCATCAACATGCAAGACACAATAAATAAGCTTGCTGCTGGCGGGGCAGACGCTGTTGTCCTCCATAAAGGTATAGCTAAAACTATTGATTCCGGAGAGCTCGGATTAATCATACATGTTTCGGCAAGCACGAAAGTTGGGCCGGACACGAATTGGAAGGTAAGAGTTTGCAGCGTCAAGAAGGCAATTCAGCTTGGCTGCGACGCTGTTTCAGTTCATGTGAACGTCGGCGTGGCGCATGAACCTGAAATGCTCATAGAACTGGGTGAGCTAGCCGACGAATGTGATGAATGGGAGATTCCACTCCTCGCCATGATGTACCCGAGAGGATCTAACATGAAAGGTGAACATAATCCAGAAGACATAGCGCATGCAGCAAGGCTCGGCGCAGAGTTAGGTGCGGACATGATAAAAACAAATTACACGGGAGACTTTGAGTCCTTTAAAAAAGTTGTTGAAGGATGCCCTGTTCCAGTGGTTATTGCGGGCGGTCCGAAAACTGAAACTGTTAGAAGCGTTCTGGAGATGGTTTATGACGCTGTTAAAGCAGGATGCGCTGGAGTGTCGATTGGCAGGAATATTTTTCAACATGAAAACCCAACAGCCATGACCATGGCGATTGCGGGCATAGTTCATAAGGGCATGAGCGTTAATGAAGCTCTTGAAGTTCTAGGTGAAAAGCCATGAAGGAATTTTGGATAAAAATAGACAGTGGCCTTCCAAAGGAGTTAAAGAAGCAGATAATAAGGAGCACCGGCGAATTTTGCACGGCTTACGTTGTTGAAGCAGCCGACGAAGCTTTAGCTAGAAGCCTAGGAGCAAAAACGCTGGTTTCCCCAAGGGACGGTGACATAATGTTCTTTGAATCACCTCGGAAAGCTTCCAACGCGAAAATAAACAAAAAAAGGTGCATCCAAGCGAAAATACGCTCTGGAGAAGATGAAAGGAAAATTACGAAGCTAGCCGAGGCTGGAGTAGAATACATTTTAGCGAAATGCGAAGACTGGAAAATAATTCCGCTAGAAAACCTAATAGCTAGTACAAGGGGCAAAAGCAAACTTTTGGCTTCCATATCAAGCGCCGATGAAGCCGCGCTCGCGCTGGAAGTACTTGAAGTAGGTGTAGACGGCATTCTAGTGGAGTTGTCAGATGTTAACGAAATAAAGAGGGTTTATGAAACCTGCAAGAAGATAGACCTCAAATTTGCCGAGAAAGAAGAGGCGGAAAAACTTCGGTTATTTGAAGCGAAAGTGACCCAAATTAAGCCGCTGCGTTCCGGAGCGCGGACATGCATAGACACATGCGACTTAATGAGGGAAGGCGAGGGAATGTTAGTTGGCTGCCAGTCTTCGGGTCTTTTTCTAATTCAAGCCGAGACGGCGGAGAACCCATTTGTGGCTCCGAGACCCTTCAGAGTTAACGCTGGCTCAACAGCACAGTACTTGCTTGCCAGTGGAGGCAACACAAAATACCTATCAGAAATTAGGGCAGGTGACGAGGTTTTAATAGTTGATAAAGAAGGAAGAAGCAGAGTCACAAATATTTGCCGAACAAAGATTGAGTGGAGACCGCTAATGCTGATTGAGGCGGAACACGAAAACAGAACCTTCAAGACCATATTGCAAAACGCCGAAACAATAAGGCTCGTGACAAAGGAAGGGTCAAAGTCAGTCAAAGAACTGTCTAAAGGAGATATCGTGCTGGTTCACATCCAAGAGGGCGGAAGACACTTCGGTAAACTTGTCAAAGAAGAAAGAGTGATAGAGCAGTGAACATTAAAGTCTGCGTTCCAATAGCCACAGGAAAACCATCAGAGATTCCAACACTTATAAAAAAGGCGGAAAACGCGGGAGCGAACCTCGCAGAAGTAAGACTAGACTATCTGGAAGACTTTGATGGAGTAGAAAAGGCTATTGAAGACGCAAAAATTCCTTTGATAGCAACAAATAGACAATACGAACAAGGCGGGAAGCGCAAACAAAACGAAGATGAGAGAGTGCAGAGGCTTCTAGAATTGGCAGACAAAGGATTCTCCATCGTTGACGTTGAAATAACAACACCGAACCTAAAATCTGCGGTGAAAAGCCTGAAAAGGAAGGGCGTGGAAACTATAATATCTTTTCACGATTTTAACAAAACACCAAATCTAGTAGAATTACGAAAAATTGCCGCTTCACAAATTAAAGCTGGAGCAGACATATGTAAGATAGTCACAAAAGCCAACGACATTAGCGACAACCTCACATGTCTCTCTTTAGTTTCGGAAATGAGACGGAAAGTTCGTATAGTGTGCTTTACCATGGGCGAACACGGAATCCTTTCAAGAGTTCTCTCGCCGATTTTCGGCGCCCACTTTACATATGCCTCACTTGAAAGTGGAATGGAAACAGCTCCTGGACAGATAAGCATACAAAGGCTTAAAGAAATTTACAAATGTTTAGGTGTCGGGGAAATTTGAGAGTTTCTGGAAAAACCCAACTTTGCGCGTTGATAGGCGACCCAGTTGAACATTCCCTAAGCCCATACATTCACAATGCCGCGTTTAAACATCTAAAACTTGATTTTGTCTACGTGACTTTCAAAGTCTCAAAAGGAAACGTAAAAGAGGCTTTGGAAGGCGCAAGAGCCTTGGGAATTAGGGGACTAAACGTAACAATGCCACTAAAAACCGCTGTAATCCGGCACCTCGACAAACTTGACCCAGATGCGGAGAAAATAGGTGCAGTTAACACAATCCTCAACAACGACGGAACTTTAACTGGCTATAACACTGATGGACTCGGCGCCCTCGAAGCCTTAAAAGCGAAGGGGCAAAACCCAGCGGGTAAGAACATTCTCATTTTAGGGGCTGGTGGAGCCGCAAGAGCCGTGGCATTTGCGCTATGCAAAGATGCAAATGAGATGACTATTCTTAATAGAACACCGGAAAAAGCGAGAATCCTAGCAGAGGAATTAAGCAGAATTTTCGAGAAAAACGTGAAGTTCGACGAGTTAAGCGAAGAAACCTTAAGGAAAGAAGTGGAAAACGCTGACATACTTGTGAATGCAACAGCAGTCGGAATGGCGCCTAACGAAAATGAAACCCCCATTAACATGAAGTTTCTACACTCAAACCTAACAGTTTTTGACATAGTCTACAATCCACCTGAAACCCGGCTTCTTAAAGAAGCTAAAGCCGCCGGAGCAAAAACTGTAGATGGAATTTGTATGCTTGTTTATCAAGGGGCTTTATCTTTCGAAATATGGACGGGAAAGAAAGCTCCGGTTGATGTGATGATGAAAGCTTGCAAGAGGGGTTTAGAAAATCTAAGGGTGCATAGCTGATGATTGGGAGAGCAGTTGCCTACGGAGCAGTAACAATAGTTAACGCAGTTGCTTGTGGTTTAGGAGCCGCTTTAGGCGTGAAATTGTGGACCAAAGCCACTGTGAAATTGACTGAGAACCCAGGTAAAATTGAAGGAAAAATAGTTTCAGACCTCAAAGAAAACCCGAACTTAATAGTAGAGACCGTTAAACACGTTTTGAACTATTTCAGCTTGGAGGATGTTTATGGCGCTTATGTAGAGACAGAATCAAACATACCAATTGCAAGAGGGCTGAAAAGCAGCAGCGCTGCAGCCAACGCCTTAGCATTAGCCACAGCATCAGCATTAAACAAGGAAGTTGACGATTTGACAATCATCAAACTAGGAGTAAAAGCAGCCATAAACGCTAAAGTCACAATAACAGGAGCTTTTGATGATGCATGCGCATCCTACTTTGGAAACGTAGCCATAACAGACAACAAATCCATGAAAATAATGAAGTTGTCCGAAGTTGGAGGAGAATACGAGGTTTTAATTCATGTTCCGCCGGAAAAGAGATACAAAGCAAGCTTCAACGTAAGGGAAGCGAAGGTGATAGCCAGAGAGGTAGAGGCTATTCACAAAATAGCCCTTTCTGGAGATTATTGGACTGCAATGACTCTTAATGGTTTAGCGTATTCCGCCGTTTTTAGGTATGACCCTAAAATAGCTTTGGAGGCGCTCATGAATGGGGCGGTGGCTGCTGGCTTGTCCGGAACTGGACCCGCTGTAGCCGCCATAGTTCCAAAGGAAAAAATTGAAAGAGTTGCTGAAGTATGGCGAAAACATGGCGGAACATTGATTAGAACGGAAATTAACCGCGAAAAAGCTCATGTGTTGAGGTGAAAAGTTGGCGAAGCTTACGGTGGGGAAAACCGAAAGACTTGACGGAAGTGTAAGGGCTCCGCCGTCGAAAGCCTACACTCACAGGGCGGTGATAGCTGCTTCGCTTTCTAAAGGAAAATCCTTGATAAGATATCCTTTAAAGTGCCGCGACACAGAAGCCACAATTAAAGCGTGTTCAATGTTGGGCGCCAAAATAAAACAGGTTGAAAAGGAAAACTCCCTCATTGTTGAGGGGTTTTCAAAGCCCAAAGCTCCAGATAACATAATTAACTGCAAAGGCTCAGGCTCAACCATAAGGTTTTTAACTTCTATTTGCGCTTTGGCTGACGGCGCCTCTGTTTTAACTGGAGACAGAAGCCTAAGAAAGAGGCCCATGCAACCTTTAATTGACGCGTTGAATCAGCTTGAAGCACGGTGCTTCAGCGCTAAAAACGATGGTAAACCGCCGATAATTGTTCTTGGCGAAGGATTAAAGGGAGGCGAAGCTTCATTGGTTGGAAATGTAAGTTCACAGTTTATTTCCAGCATTCTTTTTGCAGCTCCAAAGGCGAAAAAGGAGACGGGGATAGCGGTAAATACGCCTCTTGAATCGAAATCTTACGTTGAAATGACCTTGAGCGTCCTCAAAGCGCACAGCATAAAGGTTGAGTGCTCATCGAGATATGACCGCTTTACAGTTCCATGTGAGCAGGAGTATACGCCCGCAAACCACGTCATAGAGGGAGACTACTCGTCAGCCGCCTTCGTTCTGGCAGCCGCAAGCATAACTAAATCCAAAGTTAGGGTAACGGGCTTGAGAAGGCGAACCCTTCAAGGCGATAAGGCAATAGTGAATATTATTAGAGAGATGGGCGTAGCCATAAGCTTGGATGAAGACAGCATAGAAGTTTCTGGGAGCGGCGAAAAGCTGAAGCCCGTTGATGTTGATTTAAGGGATTCGCCGGATTTAGTTCCAGTATGCGCTGCACTGGCGTGTTTTGCGGAAGGCGAGACTGTTATTAGGGGGGTGGGAAGGTTGCGTTTTAAAGAGTCTGATAGGCTTTTAGCGTTGGCTTCCGAGTTCGGTAAGATGGGAGCAAAAATCAAGGTAAGCGGAGATTCGCTAACGATTGATGGTGGGGTAGGGCTTCACGGCGCACATCTTCACTCTCACAGAGACCACAGAATAGCAATGGCTTGTGCTGTTGTGGCTTTAAGAGCCGATGGCGAAACGGTAATTCACGGAATAGAATCCATTAAAAAATCGTATCCGAACTTTGTTCAAGATTTAAAGAGTTTAGGGGGAAAGTTGTTTGGCTGGTAACTCGTTTGGAAAAGCCTTCGTGGTTGTGTGTTTTGGAGAAAGCCACGGAAAATGTGTTGGAACGACGATTGACGGATGCCCAGCGGGACTGCCACTTTCCGAGCAAGATATACAAGCGGAACTGGATAAAAGAAAACCTGGTGCCTCAAAAGTTAGCACGCCAAGAGCAGAGGAAGACAAAGCGGAAATCCTCTCCGGAGTTTTTGAGGGCTATACAACCGGCGCGCCAATCTGCATTGTCGTCTGGAATAGAGACGTTGACTCTGAACCATATGAAAGTATAAGGGTGAAGCCTAGACCCGGACATGCAGATTACACTGCCTATCTTAGATATGGAGGGTTTAATGATTATAGAGGCGGAGGACGTTTCTCTGGGCGTGTAACCGCGGCGTACGTGATGGCGGGGGCGGTAGCCAAAAAACTCCTGAAAACCGTTGGAGTGGAAGTTCTAGCGCACACGGTTCAGATAGGCTCAATAAAGGTTTCAAGGAAAATTACCTATGAAGAAATTAGGAGAAACGTTTACGAAAATGATGTTAGATGCGCAGACCCGCAACTGGCTGCTTTGATGAAGGACGAGATTTTGAAAGTTAAAAGCGAAGGGGACAGTCTAGGCGGAGTGGTTGAGTGCATAGCGCTTAACTATCCAGCTGGGGTTGGAGACCCAATATTTGATTCTCTGGACGCAGACATAGCGAAAATGATGTTTAACATTCCCGGGGTGAAGGGCGTCGAAATCGGCGCTGGCTTTAACGCCGCGTCAATGAGGGGTTCTGAGAACAATGATGAGTTTAGGATAAGGAAGGGCAGGATAGTCACGGAAACCAACAATTGCGGAGGCATATTGGGCGGCTTGTCCAACGGGATGCCTATAATAGCCAGAATAGCGTTTAAACCAACTTCCTCAATTCCTAAGAAGCAGAGAACTGTGAATCTTGAACGCATGGAAGAGGCTGAGTTGATGCTTTCTGGAAGGCACGACCCTTGCATTGTGCCTCGAGCTGTTCCTGTTGTTGAATCTTGCATGGCGATTGTCTTGGTTGACCACGCTATTAGACTTGGAAAAATTCCGCCGACAAGCATTTCCCCTCCACAGATTTGATGAAGGAAGTTTAAAATTTTTAATAGTAGGTTGTGCTTTTAGGGTTGTGACTGGCTGGTACGAGATTATGGGAAACAAAGTTGTCATATTGATGGGTTCGGAGAAGGATTTGGATTTTTGCCGTGAAATAGCCCAGCACTTAAAGGTTTTTAGGCTGGACTTCGTTTTTCGCGTGGCTTCTGCGCACAAAACTCCGGAGAAGGTTTTGGAGATTCTGCGGGAGTTTGAAGGCGAAAAGGTTGTTTACATAACTGTTGCTGGAAGGTCTAACGCTTTAAGCGCTTTTGTTGACGCAAACACAACAAAGCCCGTTATTGCTTGTCCGCCTTACTCAGACAAGTTTGGCGGAGCAGACATCTACTCTTCATTAAGGGTTCCAAGCGGAGTGGGCTCTGTTGTCACTGTTGAGCCTGAAGGCGCAGCAATTGCAGCCGCAAAAATTTTTGCCCTCGAAGATAAAGATTTGGCGAAGCATGTGAGGGATTATCAGCAGTTGAAGAAGCGGGAAATTGAGAGGGCTGATGAGTCTGTCAAAAAGCTGAAATAGTGCGTAGGACTATGGGAAGCGTAAAGGATTTAGAAGTTATTAAAAAGCCGACGAAGACGAAGATGGGTGTGGGCAGATTTCATTTTTCAGACCGCTACTCGGTTTTCGACTGGGGGGAAATGCCAGACCACATTGAAGGGAAAGGCGCGGCACTCTGCCTTATGGGAGCTTACTGTTTCGAGAGGCTTGAGGATAAAGGCGTAAAAACGCATTATCGTGGGTTAGTTGACGCGGATGGGCGGGTTGTGCGCTTTGTCGAGTTGAAAAAGCCCACCAACATCATGGAGATTAACTTGGTTAACGTTTACAAGCCTAAAGCGTACGTGAAAGATGGCAAACTTGTTTATGATTATAGCATTTACACGCCTAGGCTTACGAATTTTCTGATTCCGCTTGAAATAATTTATAGGAACGGCTTGCCAGAGGGCTCTTCGGTTTTTAAAAGGCTTGAGCAGGGCTTGGTTACGTTTGAGGAGTTGGGCTTAGACCACTATCCGAGGGCTGGAGAAAAGCTTGCGAAGCCTATTTTTGATGTGAGCACGAAATTGGAGGTGGGAGACCGTTACGTAAGCTGGAAAGAAGCCCAACAGATTGCGGGCTTAACCGACAGTGAACTGGAAGAGGTTAAAAGTGTGCTTCTAAAAGTTGATGAGACAATTACGGAAATAGCCGCCAAAGCGGGTTTGGTTAATGAAGATGGCAAAATTGAGTTGGCTTTTGACCCGCAAAGGAAGCTTATGGTTGTTGATGTTGTTGGCACGTTGGACGAGTGCAGATTCACTTATGAAGGATTTCATGTTAGCAAGGAAATAGCACGCATATATTATAGGCGGACTGAGTGGGCGAAAGAGGTGGAAGAAGCAAAGAAAAAGGCAAAAGAACAAGGCATAGAAGACTGGAAAAGACTCGTCAAAGCCAAACCGCCAAAACTAGACCCAAAAATGAAAACTCTAATAAGCCAGATGTATATGGCGGCAGCAAACGAAATCACAAAAAGAAAAATGTTTGATATCCCAAAGCTTGCAGATGTTATCAGAGAACACAAAAAATGGTTTGGAGCGTAATAGTTTTTATCTTTGGTTTTATGTTACCAATTCGTGTAGTTGGTTTGTTTTCCATGCGCGTCTTATTTCTAGGGCTATGCGGTCTCCTGTGCTCATTCGCCTCTTATATTTGGCATTAGCGTATTGTGAGCCTAACCCCATGTGTACGTTTGTTCCGCCGCCATGCCTTAGGGCTACGTCTTGCGTGACTGGAATATGCATGTATGGGTCGCGTTCTTCTGGCACATCGTATAATCCATAATCGGCTGCTGTTTTGGCTTCGACGCCGCTTGTGAAGTCCAGCTTAACCGCGGGTTTAAGCTCGTATTTTGATATGCGGTCCCAAGTGATTAGCGTCTGCAGACACCATGCGCCGATAATTCCTGGATAGGCGTGTTCTCTGCAGGCAAGCAGAAAACGGTCTGCGTACCTGTGAACATCCTTCAACAATGATTCTCTTAGGCTTAGGATGGCGTGGGCTGTCACTTCAAAGGATGGAACCCTCTTAATCTTTTCCTGCACATCCGCCGGAAGCCTTTTCACCCCATCAAGGATTGTTTCTCTCCGCTCGTCTATGGAGAGGAACTGGTTCGCCAAGCATATTCGCGCTTCTTCTAGGCTGACATTGTATAGTTTTGCAAACCACTCATCCACGTCACCCCACTCGCTATTGGCATCGAGAGGCGAGAAGAAGAAGTTGAAGTTCGCATGAGGACCCAAGACAATTTGTTCAACGCGCGCCTTTTCCAAAGATTCCCTGTTCAGGTTTCCAGCCTCAACCTCCCGCTCAACTTTTTCTTCCAAATCACGCGAGTCAGCTGCGAAAATGAATTCTCTTTCGAAGGCTCTGTGGGCGTGTTCAGCCTTAAGAAGCATAGGCTCGTCAACTGGCTCTTTGAACCTTATCCCATGCTCGTGAACCTCATATTCATAGGATTTCGGATATGGAATGCCAGCCTTCTCAGCAAACCAGTAATAATCCTTTTCGATTTCGCCTCTATTCTCTATTTTTAACAGGGTTCTGGAGCCAACTATTGGAACTGCAAACTCATTCTCAATCACGCTGCAGTACTCATCCCCGCCGACGTAAACAGCGAATGCCCTGTTTGGAATCTGTAAACATTCAAGCTCAACAAGTTCATCAACGTATTTGACTATGTCAGAATATTTGTCGAGAACCACTATGACGCTTTTCCAATCATCACTTTTCTTTATGTCCTTCGGGTCGTTCACAACGCGTAGGTCTCTCCGCACAAGTTTCGGCAAATCCTCCACGGGCTCGTCTGGCTTGCCAACCATCGGATTTTGAAGGTAAATGCGCGCTCTGCCAAGCGTCGTGTAAATGATGCTTCTTAAGCCGTAGTTGCGCTGTCCTTGCCACGCGTCCAAGGCTGAATGGGAACCCAAATTCAAGCCGATGGGCTCGTTGTACCGCTTAACTATTTCTTGCATCTCTTCCCTACTGATAACCATGTTTTCCACCAGTTCTTGTTATGGATTTAGAACCGAGAGTTTTAAACCTTTTTCACACATGCAAGTAAAAACAATCAGTGAATAGAAATTTCTTCTAGAACCCGTTTCTATTCGACTCTTACATACGTGGTTATAAAGTTTGGATGAGAAACTTTGGATTAGGGAGAAAGGAGAGATGGCTGAGGCTTACGGCTGGCTATTCGTGGATTTCATTCCTGTGCTTTATGAGAGGAGAAGGGTTGCAAAACAGTTCCAAATAGAAATGTGGCTTGACCTCACCCAACTAGTCAAGGAGTTAGGCATAGAAAAAACAAAGGAACCAGCACGGGGCAACAGCCAAATAATAAGCTACATTATCTAGAGACCACAAGCCTCCAGCACCCTTTCAAAGTTCCCGCGACTTCTGCAGGCCTTATAAGCCCTCAAAGCCTCAACAACCACTGTTTTGTCCCTCTCACCGAGCTTTTCAGCCACAACCTCAGCAACAGCGCCGCTGATGAACAGGAACTGGCAAATAGACGTAACATTTGAGGGCCTTCGGTTTTGGCTGGCGGTTTCAAAGTCAACAATGAAGGGTTTTCCATCTTCATCAACGATTATGTGTTTTGGGGCGTGACTAAGTTCCCCATGGTCTAAACCAGCCCCGTCCAGCCTCCAGCACTGCTCCAAAATCTCGCGCAGAACACGCTTGACTTCCACGTTTTTTCTTGGCGCTTTAAGCCATTTTGGAAGTAAATTTCCTTCAACAAACTGCATTAAAAGAAAGTTTTTGCTCACGCCTAAAAATTTTGGTCCAACATCCACGGAGTTCGCTTTCTTGAGCATTTCTGCTTCATGCTGCATTCTGGAGCGGTCGGCGTCAACTCTTCGAATTTTCACAGCCAGCTTCTCTTGTCCTCTGTAGGCTACAACTACAACGCCGACGCAACCCTTTCCTAAAACGTTTATGTTGAAGGCTTCTTTTTCTCCGCTGAACTCTATGGCTTCTATGCCAAGTCTCTGCAGTTCTTTTATGCGTCTGTTCAGCTCTGTTCTGCATGGTTTTGGATAACATATTATGGAGGCGAAGGGTTCCTGCCAAAGCCCCTCAAGAACTACTTTTAATTTTTCTCCCATCATTAATCATCCAGTAAGTGAAAGACTTTTAAGGATTCCATAAATTTGTCTTTTAACACCTAAATTGTATAGGCGAGGTTGGAGATATCTGAGTTATGCCCAAATTTAGGCAAATGCCTGAAATCCTCAAATTAATGAGTGAAAAAGAGAGCATTCGCAATATCGGCATAATCGCCCACATAGACCACGGAAAAACAACCATGACAGACTCGCTTCTCGCTGAGGCTGGGCTGCTGCCGCCCGAAATAGCCGGAAAAGCTCGAGTTCTAGACTATTTGGAGGAAGAGCAAAAACGCGGAATAACAATAAAAACCGCGAACATATCGCTACTACATGAGGTTGGTGGCAGCCATTACCTGATAAACCTAATTGACACGCCGGGACATGTTGATTTCACAGGCAAAGTCACGAGGGCTTTAAGGGCTATAGATGGGGCTGTTGTCGTTGTGGATGCCGTAGAAGAGGTTATGGTTCAAACAGAAACCGTGACCCGCCAAGCCTTAGAAGAACGAGTTAGACCAGTTCTTTTCATAAACAAGGTTGACCGTCTAATAAAGGAGCTTAAGCTCACTCCAGAGGAGATTCAAGCAAAGTTTCTCCGCATAATCCGCGACTTCAACAACATAATTGAAATTTACGGAGAGAAAGGGTTTAAGGAAAAGTGGAAAGTTGACCCAGCGGAGGAAACTGTCGCCTTCGGTTCAGCCCTCCACGGATGGGGTTTCACCCTCAAAATAGCCCAAGAAAAAGGGATAAAGTTCACCGAAGTAATAGAAGCCTACAAAAAAGACAATTACCAATCGCTTTCTAAAACAATTCCCATCCACAAAGCCATACTTGACATGGTTATAAAGAACGTTCCAAACCCGGTTGCAGCCCAGAGATATCGCATACCGAAAATCTGGAAAGGAAACATAAACTCGAAAATAGGAAGGGCTATGCTGAACTGCGACGATGAAGGACCAACAACAATGTGCATAACCATGACCCAAACAGACCCAAAGGAAGGTCTGGTTTCAACAGGAAGACTTTTTTCAGGCTTAATAAGGGCAGAAGACCAAGTATACCTTGTCGGCGCGGGAAAAGAACAACGCGTACGACAAGTTTCTATTTATATGGGCGCCCTCAGAGAAGTTGTGGACAAAGTTTCCGCAGGCAACATAGCAGCCCTTTTAGGCGTTGAAGCGGCTAGGGCTGGAGAAACCCTCGTTGACGTTTCACATAGGGATTTCATGGTTCCATTTGAACGTGTCAAATACGTTTCAGAGCCTGTTGTGACAGTAGCCGTCGAACCTAAACACCACGAGGATTTGCCGCGGCTGCTAGAAGCCATCAACAGACTTTTAATCGAAGACCCAAATCTTGAGGCTACAGTAAACAGGGAGACAGGCGAATACCTTTTGAGCGGAATAGGTGAGCTCCACCTAGAAATTGCCCTTAAATTCTTGAAAGACTACAGCGGCGGAATAGAAATCACCACATCCAAGCCAACGGTGGCTTACAGAGAAAGCGTCACCAAACAAGGAAAAATAACCATGGCTAAAAGCTCCAACAAATACAATAGTGTTTGGGTGAAAGTTGAACCCTTAGAGCAAGATGCGGCAAACTTGATTGAGAAAGGCGAAATATTGGGGGAAATGGGCAGAACGCATCTGGGAAAAGTCTTACATGAGAAGGCTTCGTGGCTTATAGATGAAGCTACAAACGTTTGGTCTTTAGATAAAAATGGAAACATCCTCATAAACATGGCAAAGAGCATCGGAAATCTCAAAGACGCAAGGGAAAGTATAATTGCTGGCTTCAAATGGGCATGCAAAGCTGGACCCTTATGCAATGAGCCCTTAAGAAATGTGAAGGTTAAACTTGTAGACGCGCAGTTCCACGAAGAACTTGAACACCGCGGGTCAGCGCAAATAATGCCAGCCATGCGCCGAGCAATTTTAGGCTCGTTTCTAACAGCAAAACCAACACTACTAGAACCAATCTACAAAATCGAGGTTTCCATCCCGCACAAGTGGATTGGCGAGTGCACAAGCATTATAACCCGCAGACGGGGTAAGATACTGACCTCTGAACAGAAAGAGGCATTAACAATTATTACCGGATACATTCCAGTCGCGGAGTCCTTCGGCTTATCTGAAGAAATGCGTTCAACAACATCTGGACACGCCTTCTGGCAAAGTTCCTTTGACTGCTGGGAAAAAATTCCAGAAAATATAGCAGCAGAGGTCATAAGGCAAATTCGTGAAAGGAAGGGTTTACCGCCGGAGATTCCGAAGCCAGATGAATTCATCAAGGCAGAGTAAAATCGCGCATCACCAAATTAGGAATGATGAGAACATGAGTATTCAGCTTAACAATTCAGGCATACTCAATTTAGATTTCACACTCTGCTGTGGTCAATCTTTCAGATGGGAGAAAATTGGCGGATGGTGGTATGGCATTGCAAGAGACAAAGTTTTCAAAGTGCGCCAAGTCGGCGGCGAACTTCAGTTTAAAGGTGCAGACAAGGACTTTGTAATGGAATATTTTGGGCTTTACGATGATTTGCCAAAGATTTTATCCCAAATAACAAAAGACCCGCATGTCAAAAAAGCTGTTGAATCTTTTAGAGGCCTACGCATTCTGCGCCAAGACCCCTGGGAATGCCTAATTTCCTACATTTGTGCAACATACAAGAACATTCCGGCGATAAAGCAGATGCTTTTCAAGCTGTCTAAAAAGTTTGGCGAAAAGCGCGTCTTTGACGGCTACGAATTCTACACTTTTCCGGAGCCAGCTGTTCTGGCAAAGGCAAGCAGGGCGGATTTAGCGAAGTGCGGTTTGGGGTACAGAGCAAAGTATGTCCTAGAAACAGCGAAGAAAACCAATAGTGGTGATATTAGCCTAGAAGACTTGAAAAATAAGAGTTACACGGATGCGAGAGGCGAGCTGCTAAGCCTTTTAGGAGTTGGCTTGAAAGTTGCCGACTGCGCTCTGCTATTTTCCCTCGGAAAATTGGAAACTTTTCCAGTTGATGTTTGGGTGAAGCGCGCTATTCTGAGATATTATGCAGACCATTTTGAAAGGGAGTTCGTTAAAAGAATTTGCCTAAAAAGGTCTCTTTCCAAGTCGGAGTATGAGAGGCTTAACTTTTTCGGGCGAAGCTATTTCGGGAAGTATGCTGGCTACGCCCAAGAATACCTTTACTTTTTTGAAAGGACAAAAACTAGATTAGGTCTTTCTCCTTCAAAAGTTGGGCTGCCTGAACACCGTTTGTAGTTGTTATGACAACAGCCTCGGAAACAAGTCTCTCAGCGTTTGAGTAGTTATGCTTTTTTACTTGTTCAATGGCGTCTTCAAGTTTTAGATTAACATTTTGAAAGCCGCCAACTCCAGACGCTCCGGCTGCGATGTTAACCTCGCCAATTAATGCCCTAAAGTAGGCAACTAACAGCCTTTCAGCTCCCGAAACTTCCTCATCTCGCACGTCACTCAAACTTTCCAAAAGCTTTGCAGCCAAAATTAGGTTCGCCTTTATTCTCTCCGTATAATGAAACGTAATCAAAGCCTTCTTAATTTCAGACACAGATTTCCTCTCAAGCAAAAATAGCCGATAAAAAGGATAAACCTTATGGAACAAAACCCTTGAAACCCGCCGAGCAAACAGCCAACAGAACATTAAGATGCGGAAACGTTTAAATTACTTTTAAAAACGAATATTAGTATGCACTTAAAGGGGGCCCGTAGCTCAGCTAGGTTAGAGCGACAGGCTCATAACCTGTTGGTCGGGCGTTCAAATCGCCCCGGGCCCACTTTTGGGGCGTTTTAAGTCTTTAATTTTTTGGCTAGGGTTGCTGTTCTTTTTCCGAGTTCTTTGCAGTGTTCAAGCGCCTTCTTGTCTGGGGTTTCTACTGCTGCTGCGCCGTAGTGTTTGTCGTCTGCTCTTCCCTGCACTATCATGCCGTGAACTAGCATGGCATGCAATATTGAAAGCAAAGTTGTTTCCGCGCCAGTGGCTGTCCCGCCCGAGCTTGTGAAGGCTGCTCCTACTTTGCCTTCAAGTTTTCCATGGATTTTGACGGATTCATCGATTAAAGCTTTGAGTTTCGCGCTCATTTGCCCATAATATGTGGGGGAGCCCATCACTATTCCGTCGGCTTTCTGCAGATCGTCAAGGCTTGTTTGGTCGACTTTCTTAACAACTGCATCAACTCCGCTTACCTGTTTGGCTCCTTCGGCAACGGCGAAAGCCATTTTCTCAGTGTTCCCAGTTTTGGAATCGTAAACAACGAGAATTTGCACCATTTTCAAACACCGACTTGACAGTTAAGGTTTCATGGAGTTTCATTTTTAAAATTTTGCCGCTTCAGAATCACCCTTCCAAATAGAATTGTGCAATAGAAGATTTTTCCACAAGCTATAAGTGGTAAGAGAACGCATTAAATTGGTCATGAGGAGAATGGTAGCTTGTTTATGGGGAGAAAGGAGAGAAGGGAGGAAAATTTCTCTCTACCATTCTCCTCAATCATTGATTCATAATGCGTGTACTTGTTGCTTTTAAACTTTTCTTTGAATTTCGAATTTAACCTTCAAAAAAGTCTCAAAAATCAGCGTTTTAAAGGTTTCAGCCCATAGCCTAGCCGAATTCCTTTATGATTTCGTCAACCGTCATTAGTTTGGCGTTGTAAACACTCTGCAAATATTTTAAGCCCTGCTCGTGTTCTTCTTGAGTGAAAGCTTCAACTCCGTCCTTGGCTATTATTATTTTGTATCCTCTGAAGAAGGCGTCTGCTGCCGTGTGCCTCACGCAAATGTGCGTGTGTATTCCACATAAAATGACGGTTTTCACTCCTTCACCATTGTATAGACTTCTTAATAGTGGGTCTAAACCAGTTTCGAAGAAGCCGCTGTAAACTCGCTTTTCTACAATGTAGTCTTTTGCTGAAGGCTTAAGTTCAGGAATAACTTCAGCGCCTTTTGTTCCTTTTATGGCGTGTTTTCCCCATTTTTGAACAACTTCAAAGTCTTGGGGATAATGGGCATCGTTGCTGTATATGATTGGAATGTTATGTTTGCGGGCAGCCTCAACAAGCCTTTTAAGGTTTGGAACTATCCTCTGGGCGCGCTCGCACTTCAACTCTCCAGTGACGAAGTCCCTTAACATATCAATTATTATGACTGCCTTGTTATCCACCGATTTTCACCACAATTAACACATGTAACAGTAACCCTTTATACTTTTGCAAACAGCATTCCAAAAAGTAAAGAAGATTTGTTAGTTCATCTTCAACGACTTGTTTCCAAAGTGTAAAATCCATTAGTTAGTTTTTCCAAGCCTTGCTTTTGCACTAGAACAGTGTCTTCTATGCGGAAGCCGCCATAGCCAACAAGGTATATGCCGGGCTCGTTTGTAACTACATTTCCAGCCGCCAACACATCTTTGCTTTCGCTACTCAATGTTGGTGGTTCATGAATTTCTAAGCCAACGCCGTGGCCTAAGCCGTGGACAAAATATTCTCCGTAACCAGCGTCCTCTATCACTTTTCTGGCTGCTGCGTCAACTTCCTTTGCCTTTATTTTATGCCTAATTGTTTGGGAGGCTTTTTCCTGCGCGGTCTTAACGATTTCGTAGAGTTTCCTTTGTTTTTCTGAGGGTTTTCCAGCAACCAGCGTTCTCGTCATATCTGAGCGGTAGAAGCAGTATGCAGCGCCGATGTCTATAACCACTAGGTCTCCGCTTCTAATTTCGCGGTCTATACATCCGCCGTGCGGAAAGGCTGAACGGGCTCCGGAGGCAATTATGGTGTCGAAGGCTGTTCCCCAAGAGCCTTTCTTGCGCATGGCGTATTCTATTTCTGCAGCAGCCTCATACTCTTTTACGCCTGGCTTTATTGTTTCGTAGGCGGCTTTCATTCCTTCCATCGTCAGTTCTGCGGCTTTCCTCATGAATTCAAGTTCTTTTTCATCCTTTACCTTACGCAGTTCCCAAACAAGGTTTCCCTTCACTTTCAGTTTTGTTTCGCCCTTAAGCTCCTTTTTCAAGCTTTGGTAGTTTTCGTAGCTGAGCATGTCCACGGCGAGCTTTTTGACTTTGCAAGCCTTAACCTCTTTTGCGACTTTAGCCATCAAATTTTCATCGCGCTTAACCATTTCAACCCTGAGCCCTTTCACTTCAGCCTTCGCCTGCTCATAATTGACATTGTAAACGTAAGCTGTGCTTTCTCCGGTTTTTGGTATGAATAGGCAAGCTAGTCCGGGACAACCAGCAAAGTATAGCGCGTTGATTTCGTTAGTGATTAGAAACCCTTCGAAATTTTTCTCCTCAAAGGCTTTTTGTTTTAAAGCGTTTATCCTCTGCACAAACTCACCCTCTTGAGAAGTAGTTATAATTTACCCTTCTTGCTTAAAACATTTGCAGTTCCGTTAGCCGCCGCTCACAATTGGCAGCAATGCAACTCGGTCTCCATGCTTTAGCTTCGTTTTGATTCCATCCAGCTGGTTCAGTAGATAACCGTTCACAGTGATTATGTAATTTGGCTTTACATCTGCACCGCCTTTGTCGTAGAAAGCTTTGCGGAAAGGCTCGCCGTATTTCTCAGCAAGCACGATTAAAAGGTCTGCGACTGAAGCTTCATCTCCAACTTCTATTTCCTCCTCTCGCCCACTGCCAATAATGTTTTTAATGTGTCCCACGTATTCGACTTTGACACGCAACATCAGGCATCAGCGCTCTAACGGTAATTTAAGAACTTAGAAATTATTATCATTTCGGTTTGTTTGAAGCCACTAACGGCTACTGCTTGAACACGCGCGGAAACCCCGGAAGATATTGCCCACTCGGTGGAACAAGATGCAAAGAAACACTAACATTTACTACCTTTAAGCGCCAAAATTTTAATAAACGTTCGCGAGGTAAATCAGCCAAAAATGTGGGATGCTTTGAAATGTCAACTACGCATGAGAAGACCAGAATTGAGTATCCTCCCCAACTGAAATGGATGCTTAAGAGGGCGCTTGAAGACCCTGAAAGCTTCTGGGGAGAAATCGCCGAGGAACTGTATTGGTTTAGGCGATGGGACAAGGTTTTTGAGTGGAATTATCCGAACTTCACATGGTTCAAGGGCGGAGTTACAAACATAGCATACAACTGCTTGGAATACAACATCAAAAGGGGAAGAGGCAACCACGCCGCCATAATATATGAAAACGGCGAAGGCTTACCAACCCGAGTATTAACTTACAACCAGCTTCTACACGATGTTGAACGCTTTGCCGCCGCATTGAAAGCTTTAGGAGTTAACAAAGGCGACAGAGTGACAATTTACATGCCGATGATTCCAGAGGCTGCTGTGGCTATGCTTGCCACTATAAGAGTTGGGGCAATCCACTCAGTCGTTTTCGGAGGATTCGGCTATGGAGCCCTCGCAGACAGAATAATCGACGCAGAACCAAAAGTTGTCGTAACAGCAGATGTCGGTTACAGACGAGGAAGCACAGTTAACCTCAAAGAAGTCGTCGACGAAGCCCTCAAGACAAGCGGAAAAAGCGTGAAAAAGGTTATAGTGCTGAAGAGAGGCGAAAAAGACCCGCCTATGACCCGTGGAAGAGACTTACTGTGGGAGGAAGCATTAGATAAGGGTAAAGGAGTAAAAGCGGAAGTGGAAAAGGTTTCGGCAAACGAACCAGCATTCATCCTATACACTTCTGGAACCATGGCTAAGCCTAAAGGCACAGTTCAAACCCATGGAGGCTATCAAGTTTATGTTTACGCTATGGGAAAATGGGTTTATGACATGCGAGAAACAGACGTATGGTGGTCAACATCCGACATTGGATGGATAGTGGGACACAGCTACGTCGTTTACGGACCATTACTTATCGGCTGCTCAACAATAATGTACGAGGGCGTTCCAGACTATCCGACACCAGACATATGGTGGCAAATAATTGAGAGAAACCGCGTCACAAAGTTTTGGGTGTCGCCGACAGGGGTTCGCGCCCTAATGAAATATGGCGATGAACTGCCTAAAAAGCACGATTTGAGCTCCATCAAATTTGTTGCATGCGCAGGCGAGGTTCTAAACCCCCCAGCTTGGGAGTGGCTTCAAAAGAAAGTCTTTGAGGACAGGGTGCCCGTCGTCGACCACATGTGGCAAACCGAAAGCAGCGGGCCAATGGTCGGAAACCCATATGGAATAGCGTTGTTACCCATAAAACCCGGATCTGCGACGATTCCCCTTCCAGGAATTGAGGCAGAAATAGTCGATGAGGAAGGAAAGCCAGTTCCGGAGGGAACCGAGGGAACGTTTGTCTGTAAAAGACCTTTTCCAGGTTTAACGCCGACGCTGTGGCGGGACCATGAACGTTATGTTCAGGATTACTGGAACCGTATTCCGGGCGTTTATTATACGGGTGACGCCGCCATGAAGGATGAGGACGGCTACATATGGTTTCTGGGGAGAATGGACGAAGTCATAAAGATTTCAGCTCATAGAATCGGCACAATTGAAGTTGAAAGCGCCCTTCTACAGCATCCAGGCGTTGCTGAAGCAGCCGTTGTTGGGCGTCCAGACGAGTTAAGGGGTGAAACCGCGTGTGCATTAGTGGTTTTGAAAGGTGAATATGCGCCAAGTGAAGAACTGAAGCAGACATTAAGGGATTTAGTGAAGAAAACTTTGGGTCCCTTAGTTGTTATCAGCGACATATTTTTTGTTTCCAAACTGCCCAAAACGAGAAGTGGAAAAATAATGCGCCGGCTCATTAAGGCAATAATCACAGATAAACCTCTTGGTGACTATTCAACAATAGAAGATGAAACGGCAATAGAAGAAGTGAAAAAAGCAGTTATAAAACCATAAGCGAACGCTTGAACCCCCACATTTCACATCCCTTGCTATCCCAATATCTTTTCATGTTCAAGCAGCTTCTAGCTGACTAAGCCAAACACATGAAATAACACTTGTCTGCATAGTGGAAAAGATATAAAGCTTTGATAGCAAATGTAGGTATTTCCTCAAAAGCAGATGCATGGGCGATTTGATGGAAAAATTAACCCACGACATAATTATTGTAGGCGCGGGATTGGCGGGTTTGAGGGCTGCGGTGGCTGCGGCTGAAGTTAGTGACAAGCTTGACATTGCAGTTTTGTCAAAGCATCATCCTTTACGTTCGCATTCTGTCTGCGCACAGGGCGGAACAGCGGCGGTGATGCGTGAAAAAGATTCTTTGGATTTGCATGCTTTTGACACTGTGAAAGGCGCCGATTATTTGGCAGACCAAGACGTTGTGGAATTTTTCGTGAAACAAGCGCCAAAAGAAATAATCCTAACAGAACATTGGGGGTGCCCGTGGAGCCGCACTGCAGACGGGAAAATAGACCAGCGTCCCTTCGGCGGCCACTCCTATCCAAGGGCGTGCTTTGCCGCTGACATGACGGGTTTCCACGAAATGCACGCGATATACGGGAGAGCCACAGCATACAGCAACATAAAATTTTACGACGAATGGTTTGCCACTTCAGTAATTGTGGAAAATAATAGGGCGGTTGGCTTAACAGCCATAGAAGTTGCAACAGGCGAGATGCACGCATTAAAAGCCAAAGCCATCATAATGGCGACTGGAGGACACGAGCGAATATACGAGTTCACAACTTTCTCCCACTCAACAACAGGCGACGGAATGACCATGGCTTACCGGGCTGGCGCACCATTAGAGGACATGGAGTTTGTGCAGTTCCACCCAACAGGCTTGGTTCCTTCAGGCGTATTAATCACAGAGGGAGCCAGAGGCGAGGGCGGATACTTAGTTAACGCTAAAGGCGAACGTTTCATGAAGCGTTATGCCCCAGAAAAAATGGAACTAGCTCCGCGTGATGTTGTTTCAAGGGCTGAACAAACAGAAATTCTTGAAGGAAGAGGCATTGAGGGACCCTATGGACCTTACATAGCCTTAGACCTCACACATTTAGGCGAAGAGAAGATAAACGAGAGGTTGCCGCTCATAAAAGACGTTGCCATAAAGCTTGGCGGAGTTGACCCGGTTAAAGAGCCTATACCGATTAGGCCAGCAGCCCATTATTCCATGGGGGGAATCAAAGCCAACATCAAAACGGAAACACCAATTGCAGGTTTATACGCTGCTGGAGAATGCTCTTGCCTAAGCGTGCATGGCGCGAACAGGCTTGGAACAAACTCAACGGCAGAATGCCTAGTCTTTGGAGCTGTTGCAGGAGAAGAAGCCGCCAAATACGCCTTGAAAAGCGTTTTACATGAAGTTTCGAAGGAGAAGTTTCAAGCGGAAGAAAAGAGGGTTTATGATGGAATTTTTGGAAGCGAAGGACCTGAGAGGGTTCCAGTCATTAGGGATGAGATGAGGCGAGTTATGAATGATAAGGCGTGGATATTCAGGAGAGGCGACCAGCTGCAAGAAGCCGTAAAAGAAATTAGAAAACTTAAGGAGAGATTCAGGCGCATAAGAATTGAGGATAGAGGAAACGTTTTCAACACTGGCTTTTTGGCTGCTTTGCAGCTTGACTTCATGCTTGAATTGGCAGAAGTCACGGTAGTCAGCGCACTAGCAAGAACCGAATCCAGAGGAGCTCATTCAAGGGTTGACTATCCGAAACGCGACGACCAAAACTGGCTGAAACACACTTTGGCATATTATACGGTGGATGGACCGAGGCTTGAGTATGCGCCCGTGACGATAACGAAGTGGCAGCCTGCCGCAAGAACATATTAGGAGGGAGATGCGTGAGCGTAAAAGTTGAGAAAATTGTTGAGTTTAGGATAAGGAGATTTGACCCGCAAACAAAAAGGAGCTACTTATCCACCTATAAGGTGCCAATACGCAAAGGGACAACGCTGCTGGATGCTTTGCTTTACATTAAAGACAACTTGGATGAGACGCTTACTTTTAGGCACTCTTGTAGGATGGGGATTTGTGGGAGCTGTGCAGTTAATGTTGATGGGAAGCCGATGTTGGCTTGTTACACGCAAGTTCTAGATTTGGAAGCTGACGTCGTTACGATTGAGCCGTTATCCAACTTGCCAGTGGTAAAGGACTTGGTTGTCGACATTCAGCCATTCTTCCAGAAGTTCAAGAAGATTAAGGCGTATCTGATAAAACCAGAGGAAGCCCTAAAAAAGCCGGAAGAATTCATGCAGATGCCAGTCGACCTTAAAAAATACTGGGATTTGACTCTTTGCACCAAATGTTCAGTTTGCTATTCAGCTTGCCCAGCCGCGATAGATGAGAGGTTTCTGGGTCCAATGGCTTTAACCTCCAATTATCGGTTCATAGCGGACTCTAGGGATGAAGGCTTTGAAGAACGGTTAAAGCCTATGGTGGATAATGTTTGGTTGTGCACTTCATGCAACTCTTGCACGCTTTTCTGTCCGAAGCTTGTTGGCTGCTCAAACGCCATAGTTGAGGACCGCAGCCTACTGGTGGAGTCCGGAGTTATTCCTAAAACGGTTAAGGATGTTCTTGAAAGCGTTTTCAAATACCACAACCCGATGGGAACACATCAAAGTAAACGTATGGAGTGGGCAGAAGGCTTAAACGTCAAAACATATCCAAATGTGGCAAAGGCGGATGTTCTCTATTTTGTTTGTTGTTCGGCAGCCTTCGACGTAAGAAACCGTGAAACCGCAAGGATAATGGCGCAAATGCTCGATAGGCTTGGTGTTGACTATGCAACTTTGGGAGCGGAAGAATGGTGCTGTGGAGACCACATGCTCAGAATGGGTGAGAAGGGCTTGTTTGAGGAACTCGCCAAACACAACATTGACATGTTCGCCAAGTTTAAAGCAGACAAAATCATTACACTTTCGCCCCACTGCTACAACACATTTAAGAACGACAAGCCTTACGCAGACGAGAAGCTCAACGTTCAACATTACACGCAGTTCCTGGCGGAAGCCATACAAAAAGGCAAGTTGAGGCTCGAAAAGCCCGTTAACAGGCGGGTTGCCTACCATGACCCATGCTTCCTAGGCAAACGCAACGGAATCTATGACGAACCTAGACAAATTCTGCAGTCAATAAAGGGCTTGGAGCTTGTTGAAATGCGGAGAACAAGACAAAGCAGCTTCTGCTGTGGCGGCGGAGCTGGAAGAGTTTGGACAGAAGAAGCGCCTCCAGAGAAAAGACTATGCGTGGAGCGCGCAAGGGAAGGGTTAGAGTTGGGCGTCGACACAATAGCCGTGGCTTGTCCCTTCTGCATAACCACCCTTGAAGATGCGGTCAAGGTTTTGGATGTGGAAAACAAGATAGCAGTGAAGGACATACTGGAGCTTTTGAAAGAAGCGCTTTAAACATACGAAAACCATTCATTTTTCTTTTAATCGCCGTCTCTAAAGATAAGAGCCGAAACAATCCTGAGATTCACTAGATTGATGGTGAAAATGTCGTTCAGATACATTAATATATTTATCTAGTTATTACATTAAATTCTTTAAACGCTAAATATGGAGGAAAAATGTTTGTACGGCTATGCGGGTCGAATACTTCACGTAGACCTAACAACTGGAAAAACTCACACAGAGCCTTTAAACGAAGATTACGCCAAAAAATACATCGGCGGAATAGGTCTGGGCATGCGCTTATGGCTTGACCACTCCAAGCCGGGCGTTGACCCCTTCAGCCCAGAAAACCCGCTAATCCTTACAACAGGACCCACATCTGGGACAGTGTGGCCTACTGGCGGAAACGGACACGCCTTCGTTTCAAAGTCGCCCCAAAGCTACGGAGTTGGAGAGTCAAAGTCCCACGGGTCTTTTGGAACAGAACTGAAAAGAGCTGGATACGACGCTGTGATTTTTAAGGGCAAAGCTGAAAGACCCGTTTACGTTTGGATCGACGACGATTCGGTTCAGATTTTAGACGCCTCACACTTGTGGGGTAAATCGCCAGCCGAAACCGAAGACGCGATAAAAGAGGAGTTAGGCGACTTCTACATTCGCGTTGCAGCCATAGGTCCAGCAGGGGAAAAACTCGTACGCATAGCATGCATAATCAACGAAAAAACAAGGGCTGCTGGAAGAACAGGGATGGGCGCTGTCATGGGGTCGAAGAATTTGAAGGCTATTGCTGTGCGTGGAACAAACGATGTTAGAGTGGCGAAACCCGACGAGTTCATGGAGTTCGTTAAGGAATTTCATGAAAGAATGAAGGGTCCAGCTACAAAGAAGTATAGAACATTAGGTACGCCTGAAAACGTTCTTGTGCACAATGCCCTTCAATGTATGCCAACAAGAAACTACAATAACGCGGCCTTCGAAGGCGCAGAAAAGGTAAGCGGAGAAGCCCTAAACGAAAGGTACGTGGCAAAAATTATAGGATGCAGCTCATGCGCAATGAGATGCGAGCACATCTGCGTTGTTCAAGAAGGCCCGTATAAGGGCGCAATGGCAAGAGTTGAATACGAACCCTTATGGGCTTTGGGACCATACTGCGGCATCGACCGCCTTGACGCGATAATTAAGGCATCAGAGCTCTGTAACTATTATGGCATGGACTCGATAAGCGCTGGAGTGATTGTCGGTTTCGCCATGGACTGCTACGAAAACGGCATACTAACAGAGAAGGATACGGATGGCATAGAGGCACGCTTTGGAAACCATGAAGCCTTAGTAAAGCTTCTTGAGAAAATGGGGAAGCGTGAGGGAATAGGCGACATCCTCGCTGAAGGTGTGAAAATCGCCGCAGAAAAAATCGGAAAAGGCGCAGATAAACTCGCTCAACACATTAAGGGAGTTGAGGTAACTGGCTACGACCTCAGATGCCTCAAAACAGCAGCATTAGGCTTTGCTGTTTCCTTCCGCGGGGCAGACCACAACAGGCACGGGGCTTATGCCTTTGACGTGAAAGGCAAAGTTAACCGATTAAAGGCTGAGAGGGGCAGAGGAAAAATGGTTAAGGACATAGAGGATGTATACACGGTAATTGATTCGATGATAGTCTGCAAGTTCTCGAGGGGCACATACTACAAAGAGTTTGAAGACCTAGCCAAACTCTACACGTTAGTGACAGGTTTTGAGACGACCCCGGAGGAGATAAGGCTTAAAGGCGAGAGAATAAACAACCTCGCCAGACTCTTCAACATTAGGGAAGGCTTAGGCAGAAAAGACGACACCCTACCCTACAAAGTTATGCATATGCCAGTTCCAGACGAGGGACCATCGAAAGGAGCGTATGTAAGCCAAGAAGAACTAGATTTACTGTTGGATGACTACTACGAAGCTCGCGGATGGACGGAAGAGGGTATACCGACAATTGAGAAGCTCAAAGAGTTGGGCATGGACGACCTAATCCACATAGTTGAAGGCAAAATCAAGGAGGCCTAAATGGAGAGGATAAATTATGGTGAAAATTCACGAGAGAAAATTTGTTTCTGCCGACCCTGACAAATGCGTTGGTTGCCAAGTCTGCGAATACATCTGTTCATGGGAGAAGGAGAAGGCCTTTAACCCGCTGAAATCAAGGATAAGAGTTGTGAGGCTTAACCCTCTAGTGAACCTTTCACTTACGTGTAGGCTTTGTGAAGAACCGCCATGCGTCGCCGCTTGCCCAAGAGATGCTTTAACTCAGTCTGAAGAAACAGGCTTAATAATGGTTGATGAGGACAAGTGCAACGGTTGCGGATGGTGCATCGAAGCTTGCGATTACGGGGCAATTTCACTGCATCCTGAAAAGAAGGTTGTTTTCGTCTGTGATTTATGCAAGGATAAGGGCGAACCTCAGTGCGTTAAATGGTGTCCAGAAGAAGCCCTAGACCTAGTTACAGCCGACGTTTTAGCGCAGAAATCGAGGATATCAGCTACAAGGAAACTGTTTCAGGAAGCTCTAAAGGTTACTCCAGCAACTTAGCAATCTTTCTTTTTCCCCCATTTTTAGGGAAGAACATTAAGCAGAGTATCCGCAATCTTCTGCTTCGTCTCCTCAACTTCGGGTGTTAATCCCTCGCCAAAATCGGTTTGTTTAGGCTCTATCAGCAGCAAGGCGACTTTCGTCTTAACCGTTTGAGTCAAGTGCTCACAAAAAACTCTCAGGGGGAGCATGTGGGTCGAATATGCCGGGAAAATTTTTAATCGTTCAGGGCTTATAAGCCTTGATTCTCCAGGCTTTAATCCCAAGATTGCAGCGTCTATAAGGAGAACATGGGTTGGGCTGAAGTCGATTATTTGTTGGATGAAGCTTTCCGGGACGGTTTCACATTCAATTAACTGGATGCTACTGGAAACTTTTCCCTGCAAGTCTTGAACGATTTTCACACCTACGAAGTCGTCCATGCGAATGGGGTTTCCAATTCCTGCTACAACGACTTTTTTGGCGCCGACAAGCCACTTTTTCAATTCTTTTTGAAGGTTATATTTTCCACTAGTCAACAGAGTTTCTCCAAAATCTAAAAATAAGGGAGAAGGGAAAAGGTTTACCTTTGAACTTTCTTGAGCAGTTTTCCATCGTGATTGTAAATTTCCACTGTTAGGGGCATCTGCCCAACAGCAAAGTGTGTTGCACACCCGAAGCAGGGGTCATAGGCCCTAAAAGCCATCTCCACCATGTTAAGCAATCCTTGGTCAACCTTGCCTTTGTGGATTAAGCCTTTGGCTGCGTTGCGGATTGACATGTTTATTGACGGAGCATTGTTAACAGTTGCGACAATCAGGTTTACATCTTTGATTAGCGCGTTCTCGTCTAAGATGTAATGATGGATTAGTGTTCCTCTTGCGGCTTCAACTACACCTACGCCTTCGCCTGGTTTACCCGGCTTGTTACGAACGTTTGTGCTCGTTATTTCCGGGTCTTTAACTAGTTCCACGGCTCTTTCAGCAGCGTAAAGCAGTTCAATTAGCCTAGCCCAGTGATATGCCAGCGTTGAGTGGACTGGTTTTCCGCCTAAAGTCTTATACATCAACTCATACTCCTCCTGTGCAAGCGGTGTAGCCATGCCATCCGAAGCGTTAAGCCTTCCAAGCGGTCCGACACGATATGCTCCGCTTTCTGGACCGTCCACGAAGCCTTTCCAGCCGATTTTCTTTAGGTATGGGAATTTTACGTAGGTCCACTCTTCCACATGCTCCGCGATGTGGTCTAGGTAGTTTTTCGCCTCGAATTTTGCGAATTCGTTTCCCTTCGGGTCTACGACCCGCACTTTGCCATCGTAAAAGTTAACCTTGTTGTTCTTGTCAACCAAGCCCATATAGTAGGTTTTTAGCGTGTAAGCATCACTTTTGATTAGATCCACATACTTGCTGTTTCCAAGGACGATGTCGTGAAACAGTTTCAGAGAGAACTTTGCGAAGTTGACGGCTGAAGTTGCCATCTTCTCAATTTCTTGTCTATTCTCTTCGCTTAGTGGCTTAGATATTCCGCCCGGTATTCCACAGACTGGATGGGTTGCTTTTCCACCGATAATTTCTGTTATTCGCTGTCCGTAGGCTCTGTGTTTAATGACTTCTTTGCCTATTTCCAATCCAGCCTTTTCAATAACGCCTAGAACATTGCGTTTTTCTGGTGGTGCGTCTGGTCCAACAACAAAATCTGGTCCCCCTAAGTAATAGAAGTGTAGCGTGTGATCGTAAATGTAGTAGCCGCAGTACATAAGTTCCCGTAACTTTTTGGCTGCTGATGGCGGCTCAACGTTGAAGGCGGCGTCTAAGGTTTTTGTTCCGGCCATGTGGTGTGCTACGGGGCAGACTCCGCATATTCTGCTTGTTAAAAGCGGCATGTCTTCAGCTTTTCTTCCAATGCAGAACCTCTCGAAACCTCTTAGTTCTGGGATTTGTAGGTAGGCGTTTTCCACCTCGCCCGCGTCATTCAAGAAAATGGATATTTTTCCATGCCCCTCAAGCCTTGTTATTGGGTCTATGATTATTTCTTTCATTTCATAACCCTCCTCCTAAGAATCGAAGCTGGTAAACCATACATGTAGAAAGTTCCCACGGGATCCTTTATCTGCGCTATGAGCTTCTCAACTTCTTCCTCCGTGTACTTTTCCTTCTCCTCTTCCAAGCCAAGTATCGAAGCCAAGGCGCTTATCATGGCTGCGCCTTGCTCCGGCGAGTTGGGGCAAGGTCCACCGCAGCCTGTGCAAGGCATGTCAGCGTTTAGGCATCTTGCTCCACATCCGCCTCTGGTTGCTGGACCCATGCAGAGTATTCCCTGCTCAAGTAGGCAGCGTTCCGGCTCAGGAGCTTTCTCGTAGACGCGGTATATTTTGGAGATTTTCTTGTTTTCCTTCTTTCTTGAGCATTCGTCGCAGACGGATTTTAGTGGTGCGAGAACAGAACCTTTTGGTGGAAGTTCTCCTTTGACTATGGCTTCTATTGCGTAGAGTGTGCGTTCAACTGCGGGCGGGCAGCCTGGAACGTAATAATCAACTTCCACTGTTTGGTCCAAGGTTTTGACAGTGTCGTAGAATTCTGGAATTTCCAGCTCTCCTTCTTTAACTTTGACCCTTGGTTTTGGTGTTACGCCGTTTGGGTTCGCTGTGGAAAAGGTTTTCATGTAAACTTTTTCAAATATTTCCTTCTTGTTTGTGAGGTTTGCTAGTCCCGGTATGCCTCCTAGGTGGGCGCAGGCGCCGTAGGCGATGAGCATTTTTGATTTTTTCCTCAAGAGTTTTGCCATGTGCTCTTGTTCTGAGTTGCGTATTCCGCCGTTAAAGAAGCATACGTCTATGCTTTTGTCTGGCATGGCTTCAACATCCTTGTACTTTATGTCCATGGCTACTGGCCAGAAGACGATGTCGGCGATTTGTATTACGTCTAGGATTTTCTCGTTTATGTCTAAGACTGCTATTTCGCAGCCTCCGCAGCTTGCAGCCCAGTAGAAGGCAATTTTTAATTTGTTTTTCGCCATTTTATGATTCCTCCATTAAATGTTACTTAAAACTTCTGTGGGCTTCACTCTAAGCTCGTCGAATCCGAGTTCCTTAGGTTGGAAGCCCATGGCTAAACCCAGCAGCTGCGTGTAGTGCAGTACTGGGATGCCGAATTTCTCGTTAAAAGCTTTTTCTATTCGGGTTTGGTTAAGGTCGAACATTATGTGGCAGAATGGGCATATTGTAATCATCGCCTGAGCCTTCACAGCCTTTATGTGGGCGAGTTTTTCCTTCGCCATCTGGAATGGAACTTCCTCGTTTACGCCTATTATTGGGTTTCCGCAGCACTGCGTCTCGTCCATGTAATCTAGGCACTCTGCTCCAGTTAGCCTAATCAGTTCCTTAAGGGTTGTTGGGTTTTCAGGGTCGTCGCGACCCACATACTTTGCTGGGCGAACAACATGGCATCCGCTGTGTTGAGCAACCTGAAGTTTTGTTAGGGGCTTCTTAACAGCGTTCTTTATTTTCTCGAAGCCAACATCTTCAGCCAACACGTAAATTAGGTGCTTAACCTCTATTGTTCCTTTGAATTCCATGCCCATCTCCTTCAGGTAGCCGTTAATTTTCTCCCTTAGCTTTTTGTCTTCTTTAAGCATCTTGTTTGTCTCGTTTAGACTGCTGAAGCATCCGTTGCACAAGGTTAGGATGTTAAGGTTTTCTCTCTCAGCCAAGCAGAGGTTTCGCGCCGCCAACGTTAACATTAACTCGTGGTTTATCGGGTCCATTGGAAGACCGCAGCAGTTGAACTCTGGCATCTCAACAAGTTCCACTCCGAGTTTATCAAGGACTTTTCTTGCTGAAATCTCGTAGCTTGAAAGCCTATAGGGAACGACGCAGCCTAGGAATATGAGGTATTTTGGTTTCGCCATTAGCTTTTCACCTTCTCAAAGGTTTTTGCGTTTTCAAGCATCTTCGCCGAGCCAGTGAGCTCGAATATTTTCGAAACGTCGGCGAGGTTTGGTTTTGGAAGAGGCGGTAAACCATCGTCCACTCTCTTTTTATGTCTTGATTCTGGAATGGCATACACGTAACCACTCTTCAAAAGGTTGGTTGCCAGCTCCTTGTAGACTAGGGGCATTATCCCCTTATCTTTGGTAACCATGTTTCGTAACGCACGCACTATTCCAGCAATTTCCACTCCTTGAGGACAGTGGTCAACGCATGTGAAACACGCTGAACAAAGCCAAAGCGCATCGTTTGATAATAGCCTATCCTTTAGCCCAAGCTGCACCATTCTCGCTATTTTTCTTGGTCTGTAGAAGTCGCTGAACCTTGAGATTGGGCAGTCAGCAGTGCATGTTCCACACTGGAAGCACAGCATTATTTTTTCTGCGCCATGTATCTTACTCATTTCATACTTGAATTTAGGGTTTAATTCCTCAGCTTTTATAACACTTGGAGCTTGCTCCTTAGTTTCACTCATCTTTTTTCCCTCCACTCTTTAACGGACTTGGACCAAGCTTCTTAATCTGTTCAACCATATCCTTCACAACAGCGGCGAATTTGTCTCCTTCACTTGCTGAAACCCACTCCAGCCGCACACGCTCCGGTTCTATTCCGAAATCCTGCAGAACCTTCTTTAGAAGTGTTACTCTTCTTAAAGCTTTAAAGTTCCCGCTGAGGTAGTGGCAGTCTGAGGGCAGGTGGCAGCCGGCGACAAGAACTCCGTCAGCGCCGTCCTTGAGGGCTTCTAAAATGAAGGCTGGGTCTATTCTGCCGCTGCACATTACCCGAATTATTCTTATGTTTGGAGGATATTGGATGCGGCTTACACCAGCCAAGTCTGCTCCAGCGTAAGCGCACCAGTTGCAGAGGAAGCCCACAATTTTTGGTTCAAAATTTTTCTCGCCGCTCATGCCGTTGCCTCCTCCATTAAGGCTGCTCTAACCTGAGCCAGTATTTCCTCTGTTGTGAAGTGTCCTAGAATTATGGCTTTTGTTGGGCATGCTGTTCCGCAGACGCCGCAGCCTTTGCAGAGGGCTTCAATTACGTGTGCGACTGTTTTGCCGTCTTTTTCCTTCATTTCTATCGCGCCGTAGGGACATAGATATTCACAGATTCTGCAGCCACTACATAAATCTTCATCCACGTTTGCAATGATTCCCTCGGTTTCAAGCGTCTTTTTCGAAAGTATTGTTGCGGCTCTTGCCGCTGCAGCACATGCTTGAGCGATGCTCTCGTCAATGTATTTGGGAAGGTGCGCCATTCCACATAGGAAGACTCCGTCTGTTTGGAAGTCTACTGGTCTAAGTTTCATATGTGCTTCTAGGAAGAAGCCGTCTTTTGTTAGCGGCACTTTGAGCATTTCTGCTATGCGTTTGTTGTCCGGGTTTGGAACTGTTGCTGCGCTTAAAACGACGAGGTCTGGTTGTATTTCGATTTCCTCCTTCATCACTGGCTCGTAGAATCTTACTTTGAGTTTTCCACCCTCGTTTGTAACTTTTGGCTTTCTTTCATCATCATAGTTTATGAATAGGACGCCTTTTTCAGCTGCCTTGCGATAATAGTCCTCTTTGAAACCATAGCTCCTAATATCCTTGTAGAGAACATAAACGTCTGTCTGGGGGCTGGTCTCCTTGATTTTTAAGGCGTTTTTTATGGCTTGTCCACAGCATATTCTAGCACAGTTGGGTTTCTCCTCTGTTCTAGCGCCGACACATTGTATCATGACAACTGTTTTTGCTTTGAACTCGCCTTTTGCAATTTTCTCCTCCAGCTCGTGTTGCGTCATGACCCGCGGGTCTTTACCGTATAGGTATTCGGTTGGCTTGTATTCAACAGCCCCAGTTGCAACGATAACTACGCCATGCTCAATTTCTTTTTCCTTGCCACCTTCCACAACTTTCGATTTGAAGTTGCCGACGAAACCGTTTACTTCGGCAACTTCCGCTCCGAGGTGAACGTGTATCTTCTTGTTTCCCATAACCTCTTTAACCAGCTTGTTCAAATGTTCCTTCGGGTCTTCGCCTTCCAGCAGATAATAGATTTTGCGCAGATGTCCGCCCAGCTCCTTTTCGCGTTCCACAAGGTGAACTTCAAAGCCTTGCTTCGCAAGTTCCAAAGCCGCAGTCATGCCGGAAACTCCGCCGCCGATAACTAGGGCTACTTGCGTCACGTTTATTACCGGCTTCTTCAGTGGCTTTAGGAGCCTTGCTTTTGCAACTACTGAACGAACGAGGTCTTTTGCTTTTTCAGTTGCTTCTTTTGGCTGGTGCATGTGCACCCAACTGCACTGGTCTCGGATGTTCGCCATCTCAAAGAGGTATGGGTTTAAACCAGCCTCTTGAACTGTTTCTCTGAACAGCGGCTCATGCGTCCTAGGAGTGCAGGAGGCGACAACCACACGGTTAAGCTTATACTCTTGTATCTTCTCTTTGATTCTCTTTTGCGTGTCGTCAGAGCATGTGTAAAGGTTGTCTTCGGCGTAAACCACGTTCGGAAGCTTTCTCGCATATTCCACAACTTCTGGAACCCTAACTATTCCGCCAATGTTTATTCCGCAGTGGCAGATGAAAACTCCTATGCGCGGCTCTTCTTGGCTTACGTCTCTTTCAGGAGGATACTCTTTAACTGTTACGAGTTTGCCTCTTTCTGAAGCTATTATGGACATGGCTTTTGAGGCTGCAGCACTCGCTTGCGCAACGCTTTCTGGAATATCCTTTGGTGCGCTGAAGGCTCCGCAGACAAATATGCCTGGTTTTGATGTTTCCAGCGGAGTGAATGTTTTTGTCTCACAGAAATGGTATTTGTTAAGCTTTATTCCAAGGTTTTTAGCTAGTCGTTCTATGTCCTTTGGCGGTTGCATCCCTATTGAGAGAACAACCATGTCGAACTCTTCTGTTTTGGGCTTTTCATCCTCAACATAGTGAACGAAGAGGTTGTTTGTTGCCGGGTCCTCAGTTACGCTTGCAGCCCTTGACCTCACAAATCTTATACCATACTCCTCTTTTGCACGGTTATAGTAGGCATCAAACTCTTTTCCGTAGGCGCGGATATCCATGTAGAAGATTGTGCAGTCAAGCTTTGTTGGCACGTGTTCTTTAGCTATTATCGCCTCTTTGATGCCGTACATGCAACACGCTGCAGAACAATAGTTGTTTCCAAGTTGGGCGTCCCTTGAGCCGACACATTGGATAAATGCTATTTTCCGTGGGATTTCGCCGTCTGAAGGTCTTAGGACGATTCCGCCGTAGGGTCCTGAGGCGCTTAAAATGCGCTCGAACTCTATGCTTGTTACAACATTTGGGAAGCGTCCATAACCGTATTCGCTTTTGAGCCTAGCGTCGAAGGGTTCGAAGCCCGGTGCGAGGATTATTGAGCCTACTTTTAGGGTTACTTCGCTGTCTTGCTGGTCGTACTCAACTGCCTTTGCCTTGCAGATTTCTTGGCATGTTCTGCAGCCTACGCACTTTTCGCGGTTTATTATGAACCTTAATGGAACTGCTTGCGGATATTCGACGTAGATGGCGCTTCTGTCGCTTAAGCCCTTATTGTAGGTGTCTATGGCTTCGACTGGACAATTTTGTGCGCACAATCCGCAGCCGTTGCATTTTTCCTCGTTTATGTAGCGGCTTCTTTTTCGAATTTTAACTTCGAAGTTTCCAGCTTCGCCGTCCAAGCCTACAACTTCGCTGTTCGTTATCAAAGTTATATTTGGGTGCCTCCCAGTTGTGACGAGTTTTGGCGCTAATATGCACATTGAACAGTCGTTTGTCGGGAATGTCTTGTCAAGCTGCGCCATTACGCCACCTATGCTAGGCGACTGGTCAACAAGGTACACTTTAAAGCCAGAATCCGCCAAATCTAGGGAAGCTTGTATTCCAGCTACGCCTCCGCCGACTACGAGAACTGAACCAACTTTTTCCTTAGCCATTTTACTTAACCTCCAAAGCTTTGTAAAGTGGAGTTGTTCCTTCAACCCTGTCGAGGGCTATCATCCCTTTCCTACGCATGTTCGTTATGTGCCTGAGAACCGCAGCTGGTTTAATCCCGAGGATTTCAGCCAAATCCTTAACTGAAAGCGGTTTGGTTTTTGTGAGAACGTGAATCTTATGCCGAATAAATTCCGCTTTAACAACATCATCTAGTAAAGCATCAAATTCTTTTTGTGAAATTTTCTCGCCATAGGCATTCATGAACTCGGTTAGCTCTTCCTCCCTACCCAACAGAACTCTCAGTCTGAAGTCTGATGCCGCGTTCTTTGCCGCTAAAAGATTAACTGAAATTTTCGATTCCGGCTCTTTCAATGGGGAAGCGCCAAGCTTCCAGACGTCTTCGGAAAATTCCCTTGCGAGGTAGCTGAAACTTATCTCTTCCAGAGGTGAAGACCAAAACAGTTTTAGGCGTTCAGGTTCGAGACCGGTTAAAGCCATCAGTTTCTTGAGCACTTTGACGGTGCGTTCTGCTTGTAAGTTGCCGTCTACGAAGTGGCAGTCTGGCGGTTTGCATCCAACTATCATGATGCCGTCTGCTCCGTGAGCAAATGTTTCCAAAACTATAACAGGGTCTATTCGTCCAATACACGCCACACGGGCAATGTTCACGTTTGATGGAACTTGCAAATCTTCTTGGCAGTAAGTCCAGTTGCACATGAAACAAACAATTTTTGGTGTGTTATGCTCCATTCCTTTTACCTCCTTAAAGTTGCCAGCGCGAAAGTTAGGATTTGCTCGTTGGTCAGCTTCTTCATTGTTATTGCCTGTTCTGGACATCTAGCCGCGCATAATCCGCATCCCTTGCAAAGGTCCTCGTTCACCTGCGCTATTCCTTTCTCGTTCTTTTTGATCGCCTCAACCGGGCAAATAACCGCGCACACGTTACAGCCTATGCAGCGGTTTTCGTCGACAACAGCCTTGTCGCCCTCGCATAAGTCCATGCTTGCGAGGCATTCCGCGCACGGTCCGCAACCCAAACAGCGGAAAGCCTCAAAACGCGCCTTCTGTTTTGTCCTTTCCAAGTATTCTGCAGCTTCCTCAAAGCTTAGGTGGGGCTTCTCTATGGGCGCTTCGTACCTACGCTCTTTCTTTCTGATAGAACTCCAGTTTTTAACCCATGTTGTCTCTTCAATTTTCTCTTCCCTGCCTTTCCGCAAATCCTGCCCAGTAAGGTAAAGATGGATTGACACAGCTGCCTTTTTCCCAGCTCCAACAGCCTCAATTATGCTCGCGGGTCCTGTGGCTATGTCGCCTCCAGCAAAAACTCCGGGAACATTGGTTTCTAACGTTAGCGGATCAACTTGTAATGGTGGTCCTCTTTTCTCCTTGCTTAGGACCTCTGCGGGCAGACACTCGGTTTCCGCCACTTGTCCAAGTGCTGGAATCACCATGTCAACTTCATACTGGTGTTCGGAGAAACTTATTGGAACTGGACGTCTTCTGCCGCTTTCATCTGGCTCGGCGAGCCGCATCCTTAGGCACTCAACAGCTTTAACCTTACCGTTTTCGCCGATAATCTGCTTTGGAGCAACCAACAAGTAAATTTTTATTCCGTCCTTTTCAGCTAGTTCCACCTCGTGTGGTAGCGCTGGCATTTCCTCACGTGAACGCCTATAAAGTATCATGACTTCTTTCGCGCCAAGCTTTTTTGCAGTTCTAGCAGCGTCTATTGCGGTGTTTCCGCCTCCGATTACAGCAACCCTTTCGCCGACAGTGACATGCTCGCCGAGTGCCACTGCCCTCAGAAAGTCGACGGCGTTCACGACGCCTTCTAAATCTTCGCCGGGCACATTCAATTTCATGCCTTTCTGTGTTCCAATGGCTATAAAAACCGCCTTGTAACCATCAGCCTTCAAACTTTCAAGTGTTACGTCTTTTCCAAATTCCACGCCAGTTTTTATTTCAACGCCTAAATCTTGGATATAGGCAATCTCGTTTGCAACAACAAATTTTTCAAGGCGAAAGTTTGGAAGACAATAACGCATCATGCCGCCAGGCTCAGACATACGCTCAAAAACAGTTACGGGATAGCCGAGCTTTGCAAGTTCGTAGGCTGCTGTTAACCCTGCAGGTCCAGCCCCTATTATGGCGACTTTTTCGCTGTATTTCTTTGGTATAGGCTCAGGCGTTACCCGCCCTTGTTCATGTTCGATGTCTGCAACAAGTCTTTTTAGGGCGCGGATTGCTACGGCTTGGTCAACGTTGACTCTTGCGCAAGCATCTTCGCATGGGCTGAAGCATACTCTTCCACAAATTGCTGGGAAGGGCATATCCTTCCTTATAACTTCCACAGCCTCTCTGAATTTGCCTCTTTGAATCAGAGAGACATATGCTTGAACGTTTACATGCGCTGGGCACGCTGCCCTGCACGGGGGCAGCAGTCTTTTTTCACTTATTAAGGTGGCTGTCATTGGTTAGACCAGCCTTTTAGAAGCTTATTTGAATGTCTTATCAAATATATTAATTCATCTGAATTATACTTGACATAAGTATAACATAAATTTTAGACAGAAAAAGAGGGGAGTTTGGGGTTTATTCGCGGAGTCTTCCTTCAAGTTTGCTTACCCACTTGTTGTATTCCCTTGAACCCAGCAAGCCCTTTAGTTCCTCTTCCAAAGTCATGGAGTTCTTGGGCTTAATTTCAATTATCCAGCCTTCGCCGTACGGGTCCTCGTTTATTAAGTGGGGTTTATCCCTCAAATTCTCATTAACCTTCACGATTTTGCCGCTAACAGGAGCGTAAAGGTCAAACATGAACATCCATGTTTCAGCCACACCGAAAGGCTCCATTTTACTAATTTCTTTCCCAACAGGGTCAGTAATAACCGATGCAATGCCCTTTAAGTGCTTTTGAGCGTAGTCTGAAACGCCCACGCGTATGTTTCCCTCAGGAGTTATTTGAGCCCAAGTGTGTTTTGGCGTATATAGAAGTTGTTCAGGTACAGCTAAGAGTTCTTTACGTTTTTCGGCTGGAATGCCTTCAGCACGCATAAGTTCTTCCAAGCGCAGCCGAATTGCTTCTGAAACGAATTCGGATATGCTTCGGTAGCGGCCCGTTTTAAGAGCCTTTTCGATTTCTTTTATGAGTTCTTGCCTTATACTTACGGTCTTCCATTCTGACATTTTACATCAACCTCCTTTACATCTGCGTGATATATAGAGCAAAGCGAAAGATATATATCTAACGTAAATAAAGAATATAGAATAAATAAATGTGTCAAAGTATATAGCGTAAGTATGAACTAAGAGGTGATAAATATGGAAATTAGAAAAGTACAGAAAGTCGGCCACTCAACCATGACGGTTTCGCTTCCAAGCGAATGGGTAAAACAACACAATCTTAAAGCAAGCGACCTCCTCTTCATCGTGCCGGAAAGAGACGGTTCGCTTAAGTTAATGCCAAGCCAACTGGCCCAAAAGGAAGAAGCAGAAGAATACATGATAAATGCTGACGCCTGTGATGAGCCTGGAATGCTTGAAAGAATAATTGTCGGCGGCTATATACTTGGAAGGGATGTTATGAGGGTGACTTCTTCAAGCCGTATAGGGAAAGCCCACGTAGACGAAGTGCGGAAGATTGTTCAGAAGCTTATAGGGTTGGGCATTCTAGAGGAAACATCAAAGAGCATCCTTCTCCAATGCTCAATTGACTCGACGAAGTTTAAGCTTGACATGCTGATTAGACGGCTTTCGCTCATAGCCTCAACGATCTTGTCGGAGGCAATTCAAGGCTTTCGGGAGAAAAACTATGATTTAGTGGAGGAGGCTATTGCCCGCGAAGACGAAGCAGACAAGATTTACTACCTTGCAGTTCGCCTATTGCTTTCTGCGCAGATAAGACCAGACATAGCGGAAGAGGTTGGTATGGTGGACATACTTTTCCTTCCTGCTGCAAGAGTGATACTGCAATATTTGGAGTTGGTTGCAGACTACTCGGAATTTTTGGCTAGGGAAGTTATTGAAATGGAAGTGTACCGAAATAGGCTGCCGAACGAAGTTGTTGAGAGAATTTGCCATCTCAGCGAGTTAACCCAGACCATTTTTCAGAAGGCTGTGGAATGCGTTTTCACGAGAGACTTAAAAGTTGCAAATCAGCTTTTGGAGATGAGGAATGTGCTTGAAATAGACTCAAACAGGCTTACGCGGGAAGCGCCGGAGATCCCCTATGTTAGGTCTATTCTTTCATGTTTAAGCAAGATTGCAGATAAGGGCGCAACAATAGCTGAAATAGCGATAAACAGAGCCTTAGAAGAGCCTAGCAAGTATGCTGGGGACATTGTTCGGGCGGTGAAGCACATGCGAACTATGCCTTTGCTTGCGGGAAAGAAGTAGCTGCTGTTTGCATTACGCTTGTGCTATTTTTAGCATAACAAGGTTAAAAAGGGAGAAAGTAAATATTGTATTTAGAGGAAGGCTCTATGGATGATTTTGATGAAGCATTACAAAATATAGACGTCTTCTGCAGAGTCTTAGTTAAGAAGATGGTTGAAAGCCTAAACGATGTTGAAAGCAACATCTTCGTTGAGCCTATGGAAAAGCTTCTTAAAAGAAAGTACATTATAGAGGAACAAGTGGAGCAGAATCCGACGGTTAAACATTTTATTCCGCTTCCACAAATTGAAGAACCCCTAATAGACGTTTTTGAGGATGATAATTACGTTAAAGTTTTGATGCAGTGCCGTTGCAAAGATCAAAAAGTAACAGTTCACAGAGAATCTAATGGTCTGCAAATTTGTGTGGAAAGTATGTGTAGAAAGCTTAACTTGCCGGTTGAGCAGTTGCAAGTTGAAAACATGATTATGAAGTGTAACAATAACGAGGCTTTAGAGGTTGAGATTCCAAAATTGAAGACAACCGTAAATTACGACCGTTGAAAGCCTCACTATACGGGTACGGTTACACCCTTTTGTTTTATTCTTCTTCTGCAGGCTTCCTCTTCGGCGCATTTTGAACAAGTATAGATAACGTCAAACTCGTTTTTCTCGGGGTTTGCAGGGTTCACAATGAAGGCGAAGCATTCCTCGCCCCTGTTTATTGCTCCTCCACAACAATAGCATTTATGCTCTTTTAAGGCTGTAACCTTCATTTTGCATCCTCAAATTTAGGGAACATTTCACGTTATTAACATTTTCTGACATGAGAAAGAAAAAGGAATGTAGAGAAAAGCGCGTCTAAAGGTGGTTAGCCCAGTTTCTCAAGTACTTTGTCTATCTTTATTTTGTGGAAGTCAAGCGCCAGTTCTTTTGGTTCTACGCCTAGGCTTAGGCTCAGAAGCTCCGCGTAATGGACGATAGGCATGTTGTATTCTTCTTTATATGAGGATTTTATCAGCATTTGTCCAAGGTCTAATGTTAGGAAGCAGAATGGGCATAGCGTTGATATACAGTCGACACCTGCATCTGTTGCGTTAACAATTTTGTCTCTGGCTATCGCCAAGGCAACATCGTCCGCGTAACCCCTAAGGAGACCGCCACAACATCTCAGCTTGTTCCTATACCAGATGCTTTTTGCGCCTAAAGCCTCGATTAACGTGTCGAAAATTCGGGGGCGCTCTGGGTCGTCGAATCTTAAAAGCGCGCTTGGTCTGAGAAGGTGGCATCCGGAGAATGAGGCTACCTTTAACTTGTTTAATGGTTTGACAACGCTTCTTTTTAGGCGGTCTACGCCAATGTCCTTCATTAAAACTTGAAGATAGTGCCTAACTTCCTTGTTGCCTTTAAACTCTTTGCCAACGTTTGAGAGGATTTTGTTCACCCGCTCTCGCAGTTCCTCTTTTTCTTTTAGCAAAGTGTTGGTCATTGCCAGTGACTCGAAACATCCCGTACAAAGCGTGACAATGTTTAGGTCGGCTTCCTCTGCTAGACAAATGTTGTATGCCGCAATGGCTAGGCTTGTTTCTAAATCTATGGACTGCAGTGGCGGAGGAGCGCAGCATGTCATATTCTCTAAGTCAACGAGTTCTATTCCCAGTTTTGTCAAGGCTTTTCTTGCTGAGAGTTCGTAGTGGGGTTGGCGGGCTGGTATCGTGCAGCCTAAAAATAACGCGTAGGTTGTCATTGGGATTCACCTTTTTTAAACATAATTTTGTCAAAGCCTGTGGCTGAAAGAATCTTCTTTGCTGCGTCGACGCCTGCGGGTTTTAGGGGCGGCAGTCCATAGTCTCCTCGCTTTTTTTCTAAGAATTTTGATATGGGAACTATGCGTCCTTCGCTTGTCATTCCGGCGGCGAACTCAGCGTATATATTGGGTATGTTTCCCTCGCGTATGGCTATGTTTCTTAAGGCGTAGATGACGTCTGCGATTTCAACTTTTTGCGGACAGCGTTCTTGGCAGTTATAGCATGAGGCGCAGAGCCAAATGGCGTCGCCTGAAATTACGTCTTGCCTCAGTCCTAAAAGTGCAAGCCGAATGATTTGTCTTGGGTTGTAGCGTTCTGTGGTTTTTGCAACTGGACAGCTGCTGGCGCATGTTCCGCATTGGTAGCAGTAGGTTATTGTTTCTCCGCCTAGTCTGCTTGTTATCTCCTTTGCAAAGTCTGTGGTGGATGTTTTTTCTTGCGCCATCATAGTCATCGCCTACGCTAGGCTAGTTGCAGCGTTCCCAGCTTCTCCACTCTTTCAGTCATAGTTCTAGCGGCTTCAGCGAACTTGTCTCCTTCAATGTAGACGAGGTTGAACATTTCAAGTCTTTCTGGCTCTATGCCACATTCCTTAAGCAGTTTCTTTGCAAGCTCCACTTTCACTTTGGTTTTTTGGCTGCCGACTTCATAGTGGCAACCGTCGGGTTTGCAGCCGACAACCATAACTCCTTGGGCGCCAGCCTTGAAGGCTTCGAGTATTTGCTGAACTTGAACTATGCCGGTGCATGGAACTTTCAGCACCCTAACGTTCGCTGGGTACTGCATCATAGCCATGCCTGAAGAGTCTATAGCTGCATGACCGCACTCTGAGCAGCTTATGGCTAGAATCAACGGTTTGGATGTTCCATTTACAGAAAGTAGCGCTTTCATTTGAGCTGATATTTGGCTTGGTTTCAAGTGGCGGAGTTCGATGGCTCCAACTGGGCATGTTCCTACGCAGACGCCGCATCCTTCGCAGAGGAGGTCGTCTACTTTCGCGACAAAGTGTTCCTTGTCCTTTTGCACTAAGCTTATTGCGCCATATGGGCATGTGACCGGACAGAATTCGCAGTCACCGCAGTAATCCTCATTCACTACGGCTGTTTTTTGATCTTTGATTATTTTGCCATTTGTTAGGAATTTAGCTGCTTTCACCGCCGCTGAGTGGGCGTGAAGGGATGTTGTTGGCGCGTCTTTGGGGAAGGTTGCACCTCCGCAGAGGAATATTCCCCTATGCTTTGTTTCTGTCGGTCTAAGTTTCGCGTTGTATTCCTTGAAGAAGCCGTCTTGGTCAAGCTCTAAACCGAGGATTTGGGCAAGTTCCTTTGCATCTTCAGCGGGAACCATTGCTGACGCGAGAACCACTAAGTCAGCTTCAAGCTCCAAGAATTTTCTTAGAAGTTCGTCTTCAACGTCCACGACCAACGTGTTCGTTGCCGGGTCGTGCAGAATTTCTGTTGGTCTGCCTTTAACAAATTTTATTCCCATCTCTCTTGCTTTTTCATAATAATATTCATGTTCTCTTCCAGTTGTCCTAATGTCTATGTAGCATATTGTGACATCCGCGTCTGGGTAAGCTGACTTGATTAGGGTTGCGTGTTTCAGCGAGATCATGCAGCATATGCTTGAGCAGTAGGGATTCCAGCGCCTATCCCTAGAGCCGACACATTGCACGAAGACTATTCGCTTTGCAGGTTTGCGGTCGGATGGTCTGACTATCATGCCGTTTGTTGGTCCGAAAGCGTCCAGCATCCGTGCTAGTTCCAAGTGCGTTATGACATCTGGATACTCGCCATAATGGTACTCTTTTATCACGCTTGGGTCGTATTCCCTGAATCCTGTGGCAACTATTATGCTGCCAACATTGAGGGTTATATGTTCGGTTTTCTGGTTTAATTCGATAGCATTTGTTGGGCAGACTTTAACGCATTTTGCGCATTCAGTGAACTTGCAGGCTTTTGCGTCTATAGCGTAGACTGGCGGATAAACGAGCGGCGTGTTTATGTAGATGGCTTTGCGGGTTTTGAGTTCCGCGTTGTACTCGTCTGGCACTTCAACTGGGCAGACGGTTGTGCATAAATTGCAGCCTACACATTTCTTTTCATTAACGTATCTTGGCTTTTTCTCCACGGTAACCTTGTAGTTTCCGGGAACCCCTTCGACTTTTACAATTTTGGAGTTTGTAAGCACGTTTAGGTTTGGAATTTCGGAGAACCCCGAGCGGTAAACACATTTTCGCGATGTGTGGGTGACTGTTTTTAGGTCTGAGGCTGGAGACTGTATGCAGATGGCACAGTCGTCTGTTGGGAAGAAACGCACAGCCCTAGCAGCTAATCCGCCCAAGAAAGGTTCTTTCTCAACCAAGTAAACCTCGAAGCCAATGTCTGCCAAGTCTTCGGCTGCTTGCATCCCAGCTATTCCACCGCCAATCACAAGAACTGATTTGACGGCTGGAAACTCGAGTTTTCCTATCGGCTCAGAAAGCTTAGCCCGTTCTATAGCGGCCAAAAGCATTGCTTTCGCTTTTTCCGTTGCTTCTTTCGGCGCGTCTCGGTGTGGCCAAGCGCAATGGTCTTTTAGGTCTAAAACTTCCAAGAGATTTGAGTTTAGCCCAGCTTCTTCAACTGCTTTGGCTATGGCGATTTCACTTATTTTTGGAACGCTTTCCGCAACAACAACTCTATTCACTTTTTTGTTTTTAACGGCGTCAACTATGGTTTTTAGTCCTTGACCACGCCAGAACTCGCTTCCTCTCGCGACAAGTGCTACTCCTTGAACGGTTTTCGCGAAGTTTGCCAGGGCTTCGAAGTCAAGTATTTTTGAGAGTTGTCCACCGCAGTCTGATAGGAAAACTCCAATTTTTGCTTCTTCCAAGGCTTTCACCTTACCTTTTGAGCGTTTTGACGAGCCTCTTTTGGCTGTCATAAATTTCCACCTCCAATGGCATTTGACCAACTGCAAAGTGTGTCGCACACGCGAAACATGGGTCATAAGCCCTAAAAGCCATCTCCACCATGTTCAGTATTCCATCGGTAACCTTGCCTTTCTTGATTAAGCCCTTTGCAGCGTTCTTTATTGACATGCAGATGCCAGGCACATTGTGGGTCGTGGCAACTATCAAATTGACTTTCTTGGCTAAAGCGTTCTCGTCCAGTTGGTAATGGTGTATTAAGGTGCCTCTTGCAGCTTCAACTATGCCAACACCCTCGCCTGGTTTTCCAGGCTTGTTCCTAATGTTCTTCCCGGTTATTTCTGGGTCGGTTACGAGTTCGAGGGCTCTCTCAGCAGCGTAAAGCAGTTCAATTAGCCTAGCCCAGTGATAGGCCAAAGTGTTGTGGACTGGTTTTCCGCCTAGGGTCTTGTACATGCGTTCGTATTCGGCTTGAGCCAGCGGCGTTGCCATCCCGTCTGCGGCGTTAAGCCTTCCAAGGGGGCCAACTCTGTAGACGCCGTTTTCTGAACCGTCTATGAAGCCTTTCCATCCTACTTTTTTGAGGTATGGCAGCTTAACGTAGGTCCATGGTTCAACGCGTTCTTCTATTATGTCGAGGTATTCTTTTGGAGAGAATTTAACGAATTCTCTTCCTTGTGGGTCGACGACTCTGACATTGCCGTCGTAGAAGTTTACTTTGTTGTTTTTGTCAACTAACCCCATGTAGTAGGTTTTTAGCGTGTATGGTTCGCTTGTGATTAGCTTTACATATTCTGTGTTTTTGAGGACTATGTCGTCGAAGAGTTTTAGGGAGAATTTGGCGAATTCGAGACAACTTCTCACCATCTTCTCGATTTCTTTTCTTTCCTCTTCAGATAATCCCTTTGCGATTCCGCCTGGCACGCACGCGCTCACGGGGTGGGTTGCTTTTCCGCCTAACATCTCGGTTATTTTTTGTCCGTAGGCTCTGTGTTTAATGACTTCTTTGCCTATTTCCAATCCAGCCTTTTCAATAACGCCTAAAACGTTTCTTTTAGCTGGCGGTGCGTCTGGTCCAACAACAAAATCTGGTCCCCCTAAGTAATAGAAGTGCAGTGTATGGTCGTATAGGTAATAGCCACAATACATTAACTCTCTAAGTTTTTTGGCTGTTTCTGGCGGTTCAACGTTGAAGGCTGAGTCTAAAGCTTTTGCGCCTGCCATGTGGTGGGCTACGGGGCAGACTCCGCAGATTCTTGTGGTTATTATTGGTAGGTCTTCAGCCCTTCTTCCTTCGCAGAATCTTTCGAAACCGCGGAGTTCTGGAACTTGGAAGTAGGCTTCGTCTACATCGCCTTGATCGTTTAGGAATATGGTTATTTTTCCGTGGCCTTCAAGTCTTGTTATTGGGTTTATGACGATTTCCTTCATTTCATTATCCTCCTCCGCAGAATGGAGTTTGCAAGCGAGTACTTGTAGAAGGTTCCAACCGGGTCAACGATTTGCTCGATGACTTTGGGGTCTGTGGCTATTGAGGCGAAGGCACTTATCATGGCTGCGCCTTGGTCTGCTACTCGGGGTGCTGGTCCGCCGCATCCTGTGCAGGGTATGTTTGCCTTTAAGCATTGGGCGCCGCATCCGCCTCGGGTTGCGGGTCCCATGCAGATTACGCCTTGGTCTAGGAAGCATGTTTTGAAGTCGTCGTTTATTTCGTAGATTCTTTTCACCTGGGTTACTTTTCTGTCCTTTTTCTCTCTTTGGCATTCATCACACACGGATTTGTTTAGGAGGAGGCTTGAGCCTTTTGGCGGAAGTTTACCGCTGAAAATTGCTTCTATCGCATCGAGTATTCTTGGCACCGGCGGTGGGCAGCCTGAAATGAAGTAGTCAACATCCACAGTTTGCGCTAGGGTTTTAACTGTATCATAAAATTCTGGGAGTTCAAGCTCTCCCTGCTTGACCCTATAGCGGGTTTGTGGGGTAACACGTTGCGGGTTTTTCGTTGAAGGAGTTTCAAAGTAGGCTCTTTCAAAAATTTTCTCCTTATTCCACAGGTTTCCGAGGCCTACTACGCAGCCGTCGCATGCGCATGAGCCGAAGGCCACGAGGACTTTTGACTTTTGCCTTAGAAGTTTTGCCATGTGTTCTTGTTCTGAGTTGCGTATTGCTCCGTTGAAGAAGCATACGTCTATGCTTTTGTCTGGCATGTTTTCAACATCTTTGTATTTTATGTCTAGGGCTACTGGCCAGAAGACTAGATCTGCTTTGGCTACTACGTCTAGGATTTTTTCGTTTATGTCTAAGACGGCGATTTCGCATCCTCCGCAGCTTGCTGCCCAGTAGAAGGCGAATTTTAGTTTCTTCTCCATTTCATCACCGTTTGTATAGTTTAATGAAGCTAGATTATTGCAGCTTCTATAATTTAAATTTAGTTGTTGGTAAATAGAAAATTGACTATAGAACTGTTATGTTAGGCTTAGGTGATATTTGACAAAAATAGTGTGGAGAAGGCTTGAGGGATTAGCCTATTTTCCGCCTCTTATTACTCACTTTTTAGCTGACTCTCTGGCTCTTTGCTTTTGATAAGCATTTCTTCTTTTAGGTTTAGAATGCCCTTTATTGTTCCATCTTCCATTGTCTTCAGCGTGAAGCCCATTTTCTTTGTTAGGTTTATGGCTCTTTTGTTGTCAGGCAGCATTATAGCGTAAAGACTTTCAACCCCCATGTCCCTGCAAACTTCAATAGCGTAATCAACCATTTTTGTCCCCAAGCCCAACCCTTGCCACGGGTCAGCAACTATAAAGGCTATTTCGCCTGTTTTTCTATCAGGCTCTAGGCTGATGCGGACTACGCCAACTATTCTCCTTCGCCCATTCTCAGTTAGCTCAGCAACTATCGCCATCTCCCTATCATAGTCAATGTTGCAGTAACGCACTCTAACCTCATGAGGCGTGTCTTTAATGATTTGGAAAAACCTATAACGTATGGATTCCTCAGAAAAATTCTGGAACATCTCCAGCCACAAAGGCTCATCTTCCGGTTTTATCGGCCTTAAAAGCACCATTCGACCGTCTTTAAGCCTCCACAACGTTTCATATTTTTTGGGATACGGACAAATAACGAGGTGGGATGGACACGCGCCGGGATAGTCGCGGGGCGAGAACATTTTGAGAGCAAGTTCTTTATCGATTAGGATGCGAGCATCTAAAATAAAGGCTTCTTTCTCGTCTATCAAGAGCGGGTTTATATCGACCTCCACCAGCTGCGGAAAATCAACAAGCATCTGAGAAAAACGCACAAGTATCTCCTCAAGGAGCTTCACATTTGCCGGAGGCATGTTTCTGTACCCTTTAAGAAGCTGGTAAACTTTTGTTTCCTCCATAAGCCTTCTAGCCAATGTCTGATTCAGCGGCGGAAGCCCAATTGCAAAATCTTTAAAAAGTTCTACGCCTATGCCGCCCATGCCGAAAAGAATCACCGGACCGAAGATGGCGTCCTTTTTGGAGCCAATTATTATTTCGTAGCCTCTTCTTTTTATCATGGGCTGAACCGTCACGCCAGTTATTTCGGCGTTTGGATTGTACTCTTTCGCTCGTTTCATTATGTTTTCGAAGGCTTGTTCAACTTCAGAATCACATGTTAGGTCTAGCGCTACTCCTCCAGCGTCGCTCTTATGGATAATTTGGGGTGAGAGAATCTTCAGCACCACTGGATAGCCTATCTGCTTCGCCAGCATCGTGGCTTCTTCCGCCGTTTTGGCTACAAACGTTTTTACAACCGGAAACTCGTAGTATTCTAGGATTTTTTTGGCTTCCGCCTCTGTTAGGAGCTCTCTGCCCTCTAAGGCGGCACCTCTCATAAGTGTAAGTATTGGACGCGTCGGAGAAGCAGCATCAACTGGAAGTTCCTCTGGCGTTTCATATAGAAGTTCGAGGTTGCGCTTGTATTGGTACATGTAAAGGTAGGTTTTAACCGCTTGTTCTGGAGTTGAGTATGTTGGAATGCCGTTTTCGTTGAAGATGCGGTTGGCTTCTTCAACCGCACCGTGTCCCATGAAAGAAGTGAGGATTGTCTTGTTTAGGTAGCGTTTGTTCTTGCATACTTCAACTATGCTTTCCGCGATTTCCACTGGTTCAGCTACAGCTTGGGACGTGTAGATTAACAATACTCCATCGACGTTTTCATCTTCAAGACATGCTTCAAGAACCGTCTTGTAGCGGTCTGCACGGGCGTCTCCGAGGATATCTATGGGGTTGCCTTTACTCCAATAATGCGGAAGGATATTGTTCAGTGTTTCCATTGTCTTTGGGCTTAGTTTTGCCAGTTTTCCACCGCGAGCTATAAGCGCGTCTGTAGCCATTACTCCGGGACCGCCAGCATTCGTTATTATGGCGAGGTTTGGTCCTTTTGGCAGAGGCTGCATTCCCAAGACTGCTGCGCAGTTGAATAGGTCGGCTATCTCTTCGACGCGAACCATGCCCGCGCGTTTGAAGGCTGCATCATACGTCAAGTCTTCGCCTGTTAAGGCGCCGGTGTGAGAGGATGCAGCTTTTGCGCTTTCCGCAAATTTTCCGGCTTTCACAACTATTATGGGTTTTGTTCTCGCGAAGTGGCGGGCGGCGCTCATGAATTTTCTTGCGTTTGTTATTCCCTCTATGTATAGTAGGATGCTTCTTGTTTTTGGGTCTGTTCCAAAATAGTCTATTAAATCGCCGAAGTCCACATCTATCATTGAACCTACCGAAACGAAGTTGCTGAAGCCTATGTTCTCATGGATTGCCCAGTCCAGGATTGCTGAGCCTAGGGCTCCACTTTGGCTTATGAAGGCTACGTTTCCCGGTTTGGGCATTGTCGTTATGAATGTTGCGTTCAGATGTATGCTTGGGCGGATAACTCCCAAACAGTTTGGACCAAGAATGCGCAAATCATACTGCCTTTTTACTTCGAGAATTTTGTCTTCTAGAGCTTTTCCTTCTGGACCAATTTCTTTAAAACCTGCTGAAATTATGATTACTCCTTTTATTCCAGCCTTTCCACACTGCTCAACAATTTCCGGAACCGTTTTGGCTGGAGTGGCAATTACGGCGAGGTCAACTGGCTCCGGGATTTGTCCAACTGTTTGGTAGGCTTTCAACCCCAAAATTTCGGTTTTTCGAATGTTTACCGGAAAAACTTTGCCTTCAAAACCTGACTCTAAAAAGTTTTTCATTAAAGCGCGTCCGACAGAGCCCTCCTCGTCGCTTGCGCCTATTACGGCGACGCTTTTCGGATTGAAAATTTTGTCAAGATACGTGGTAACCATGAAAGTCGACCGCCACACGTGAATGCTACGTTTGGCACAAGTTAAACTTTACGAACCTAAAGTACACCTTCAAATAGTGAGAGGATAGCAAAACGGTGCAACACTCAGCGAGAATAAACTAGAAAATCTAGAGGGAGTCTATCCTTATTGGTTGTTTTTAACTCAAAAATGTAGAGAAACTACGCTTAGTCGATTATTGAAGTTGCAGTTTCTGTTTTATCGCGTTGCGCTTCTCTTCAGGCAATGGTCCAAACTTCTTAATCCTGTCAGTGAACATGGTGAAAAGCTCAGCAGCCTTCTTGTAAACTGGCAACGGCACGTAGCTGTAGCGAACTCTCATGCTTTCAACGCCGAACTGACCAAATTCCCTGCCCATCTCAATCATACGCTTCTTAGTGAACTTCTCATCGATTTCCTCGCTTCCCTCAATCACTAAAACTCCGTCAGCACCATAGGCAAAGGCAGCAAGCAGATGCTTCTTTCCAAGGATAGCGGTTGAAGGAACAGCAACAATGCGGATGTTCTCCGGATAGTTCGCCCTGTCCAAGCCCAAGAAGTCCATGCCCGTATACCCAACATTCTTGTCAACAAAAGCAACAACCCTAACCTCGCCAGCAGCCTTCTCAGCCAAAACACCCCGCAACTGACCGAAAATCTGTCTACTAGTCGCGTTCTTAAAGTCAATAGCCTCCCGTGGACAAACTGGAATACAAGCGCCGCAGCCGATGCACATGAATGGGTCAATTTTGGCTTTGCCCTCCACCATTGTAATGGCGTTGGAAGGACAGATAGGCACGCATGCTTGGCAGCCATCGCACAAATCGGTAATAACAAAGGCCTTCTCTGGGCTAGTTGTCACATAGTCGCTCTTAAGGAATAAGGCAGCTTTAGCCGAAGCGCCCAAACCATCAGAAACCGTGTCCCTCACATCCTTGGGGCTTAGAGCACAACCGCAAACAAAAACTCCAGTGATAAGCGTGTCAACAGGGTCAAGTTTAGGATGCTTCTCAGTGACAAAGCCGTCCTCGCCTACGGAAACCTTCATTTTGTCGGAAAGCTCCTTCAAACCAGATGAAGGAACCATAGGAGTAGCCAAAGCAACCATGTCGAACTCCGCTTCGCCAACCTCGCCTGTCAAAGTGTCCTCAGCCAAAACCACAAGCTTCCCATTACTGTTGTTCTTGTAAACTTCAGCGACTTTGCCGCGGACAAAGACAACTCCAGCCTCCTGGTCTCTCCAATACAAGTCCTCGTAGCCCTTGCCAGTCGCCCTAATATCCGTGTAATAGATTGTTACGTCGATTCCAAGCATCTTCTTAAGCACAAAAGCCTGCTTCAAAGCATACATACAACAGATGCGGCTACAATAAGGAATGTGATTTTTGTCCCGCGAACCAGCACAAAGCACGATAGCCACCTTCCGTACGTCACTGCCATCAGCCCGCTTCACAAAACCCCCGGTTGGTCCAGTTGCAGAAACAAGCCTTTCCAACTGCATCATTGTAATAACATCTTTGTAAACTCCGAAGCCGAAGGTTTCAAGCTTCCGCGCATCATAAAGCTCGTAGCCAGTGGCCAAAATAATCGCGCCAACCTTCAACTCAACAATCTGCCCCTTATCATCAATGTTGATGGCTTTGGCTGGGCAAAGCTGCTCGCACTTGCGGCACTTGTTGCAAGCATTAAAATCTATCGCATAAGCAGAAGGGACAGCTTGCGGAAACTCTATGTAAGCAGCCTTACGCGTCGCCAAACCCTCATTAAACTCGTCTGGAACAGTAACAGGACAGACCTTGGCGCAGACACCGCAGCTTCTGCACTTTTGAACGTCAACACCCCGAGGTTTCATAAACACCTTCACATTAAAATTGCCAGGACGCCCACTAACTTCCATAACCTCAGCATAAGTAAGCAAATTAACATTCGGGTTCCTTCCAACCTCAGCCATCCGCGGAGTAAGAATACACTGAGCACAGTCCAAAGTTGGAAAAACCTTAGTTAACTTCGCCATGTTACCGCCAATGCTTGGCTTACGCTCAACCAAATGAACCTTATAACCCAAGTAACCAAGCTCAAGAGCAGCCGTGATTCCGGCAATCCCGCCCCCAACAATGAGAATCTCTCTAGAAGCCTTTTCACTTACCGCCTCCAAAGGTTCAAGCGCAATACTGCGCTCATAACCACCTCTGATAAGGCTAATAGCCTTCCTCGTAGCCTCAGCTGAAGCGTGAGGTCCATGAACCCAAGAGTCATGCTCACGGATATTTACAAACTCAAGCATGTAAGGGTTTAAACCAGCCCTCTCTAAAACGCTTTGGAAGGTCGGAAGGTGCATCCTCGGCGTGCAGCTCGCAACAACAACCCTCTCCAGATTCTCCTTCTTAATGGCTTCAAGAATCATCTCCTGAGCTGGCTTAGAACACAAATATTTGTGAAACTTAGCTACGGCAACGCCTTCCCAGTTCTTGACAGCTTCAACAACAGCCTTAACATCCACAACATCGCCGATGTTTCCACCGCACTCGCAGACGAAAATCCCAATTTTAGGAAGCTTCCTCTCAGCCAATGTAATCCCTCATTTCCATGATGGTTTTAGCACATACTGAGGAAAAGACTTATTAAAAATTTATGCTTCAACTCACTAAAAAGTGATGATAAAATGAACCCGCAAGAACTCGTCCAGAAACACAAACTTCTCGAATGCATCCAATGCGGAACCTGCACGGGAAGCTGTCCAGTTTCGAGAAAAGCTGGATTAAACATAAGAAAGTATATGCGGGAAGTAGCCACCCTCGGCAAACTAACAATTCATCCGCAGAATGAGATTTGGAGCTGCACAACATGCTCCACATGCGGCGTAAGATGCCCAAAAGAAATAAACCCCTACGAGTTCCTCATAGACATTAGAAGCATGGCCGTTGAAGAAGGCCAAATCTCCCCGACAATAAGAGACGCGCTGGAAAGCATATTCAAAAACGGGAACCCTTGGGGAAGAATACGCAACAAACGCTCAGAATGGAGCCAAGGCCTAAACCTCAAACACATATCCCAAGGCGCAGAAATCCTCTACTATGTGGGATGCACAGCCTCCTACGACACAAGGATTCAAGAAGTAGCCAAAAGCCTTGTAAAATGCTTTGAGAAGGCTGGATTAAACTTCGGCGTTTTAGGCGACGAGGAAAGTTGCTGCGGAAGCGAAGTCTACGGAATGGGAGAAAAAGGCTTGTTTGACTTCCTAGTTGAAGAGAACATGAAAATATTCAACAAATACAATGTAAAGCAAGCAGTGACAGGCTGCCCACACGGTTTCCACGCCTTCAAAAACAGGTATAACCAAACAACCTTCGAAATCCAACACCACACACAGCTGCTTGCAAAACTGATAGATGAAAAGAAACTAAACTTCACAAAAGAAGTCAACAAGAAAGTCATATACCACGACCCATGCTTTTTGGGCAAACAAAACGGAATCTACGAAGAACCAAGAAAAGTCATAGAAAGCCTCCCAGGCGTAAAACTCTTAGAATTTGACCGCTCAAGAGCCAGAAGCCTCTGCTGCGAAGGAGGCGGCGGCAGAATGTGGATTGACATCCCAGGACCAAGACTAGCGGAAACCAGAGTAAAAGACGCCGCAGAAGCAGGCGCAGAAGTAATAGCCGTCGCGTGTCCATTCTGTCTATTAACGATAGAGGATGCTGTTAAAACCACTGGGTTTGAGGGAAAAATCCAGGTCTTAGACGTTGCAGAACTGGTCTCGCTTGCCCTTTAAAGCCGTTCACTTAGCAAACCCTTTTTACGAAATCACCCAGATTTAAAGTAAGGTATTATTTTTTCGCTGTAAACCTTCAAAACATATCTTGGATCAGGACCAGCGTTTATAAGTAGAATATGTCTTGCACCAGCCTTCACGTATTCAGCTATCTTCTCAATACAGTCATTAACTGTCCCTGCAACAGAAAACTCGATGGCCGCTTCCTTTGGAATAAGCTCGCCGTAAGCCAATAACTTCTCTGCCCACTCAGAGTCGGCAAGCACCTTAAAAAACGACAAAGAACGCAAATCCGCAGGCAAATCAATGTTATAGCCAGCCTCCACCAAAAGTTCAGGTGATGGAATTATTTGAGCCTTTATGGATTCAATCTGTTTATACGCATCTTCGGCTTTGTCAGTAACACAAGTGTATAAGTGAATCCCAAGGTCAATCTCGTCAATTGAACGCCCAGCCTTTTCAGCGCCCTCTTTGACGAACTTTAAGCGTTCCCTATAGAGCCTCGGAGGAACGGGGATAGGCAGCCAGCCGTCAGCCAATTCACCAGTTAACCTTAAAGTTCGCTGACTGTTAGCTCCGAAATATATTGGAATTTTACCTTTAACTGGGGTGATCTGCAAGAAGGCATCCTTAAACCTCCAAAATTTTCCCTCATAACTTACAACTTCGCCAGCCCAAAGCTTACGCATAATCTTTACGGCTTCAACAAGCTTGGAAACAGGCTTTTTCCAGTCTATTCCAAAAGGCTCTAGGTTCATAGCTTCCCCAGCGCCTAAACCAAGTATTACACGCCCGCCGGAAATTTGGTCTACAGTGGCAACTTTTTGGGCGAGGACTGCTGGGTTGTATCTGTGGGGGTCGCTGACGCATGTCCCCAAAACAGCCTTCTCTGTCGAGACAGCAGTGGCAGCCAGCATAGTCCATGCTTCTGGCACAATTCCCGGAGGTATAAACAAGAGGTGGTCTGGAAACCATATTGAATCAAAGCCAGCTTCTTCGTTGATCCTGGCTATTTTGAACAGTTTATCCACGGGGGTTGCTGGAACGGGCAAGAAACATCCAAATTTGATTTTGCTTCTAACCGAGTTCATCACTCCACCCTTTAGGCATGCTATTTTTGGTTCCTCAAATAAATCTTATCTTGCAACATCAAGTTTAGCAATAACTCATAAAAAGGCTTTTATGGAAAATAGGTTTTTCAGTAAAGTAAAAAGGTGAAGGCTTCATGGAATACAAGTATATAACCTATGAAAAAGTTTCGAGTTTCTTGATGCCAGAGGAAGAAAACATAGCCATCATAACATTGAACAGACCAGACGCCCTAAACTCCCTAAGCAAAGGCTTACTTCAAGAATTAGACGCGGTACTCGAAGAAATAAGGAAAGACGACAAAATAAGAAGCGTAATCATAACTGGAGCGGGCAGAGCCTTCAGCGCCGGAGCCGACCTAAGCGAAGCTGGTGGAAGCGATGACGAAATGAGAGCTCGAATAGAATTGGGCCTAAAAGTTTTCGACAAAATAGAAACCTTCGACAAGCCAGTTATAGCGGCCATAAATGGGTACGCGCTCGGTGGTGGATTGGAGCTCGCAGCGGCATGCGACATAAGAATAGCGTCAGAAAAAGCCGCAATCGGGACGCCAGAAGTTGGTTTGGGCCTAATCCCCTCGTGGGGAGGATGTGTTCGACTGGCCAAAATTATTGGAAGAGCTAGGGCGACCCAAATAATTCTTACAGGAGAACGTATTGACGCCAAAGAGGCTGAGAGAATAGGCTTCGTCAATAAAGTTGTCCCGCCAGAGGAGTTGAGGTCGACGGCAATTTATATGGCTGGAACACTGGCAACTAAAGGTCCGATAGCCATACGAATAGCCAAGAACATACTTGCAAGAGCCATGGAAATTAGCAGAGAGGAAGGAAACAAGCTGATGGTTGAAGGAGCTTTGACTTGCGCGAAGTCTGAAGACATAGTTGAAGGCGTTGCAGCCTTCTTCGAAAAGAGAACACCCAAGTTTAAAGGAAGATAAACGCACCCTTCTCCCCTCTTTTTAATCTTCGTAAAACTTCAAACAAATTTGAATGTTTTTATTTAACCTCACCATTAGTCTGAAACATGGAAATACCAATAAATATAAGCAATTTATGCGAGAACCAGGTTAAGCAGTTAAACAAATACAAGGATTCAGGAGTTAAGGTTCTAGGATACACGTGCAGTTACGTTCCAGAGGAATTGATAATCTCAGCCGAGCTTCAACCATACAGGATATCCAATATTGGAGCAAACACCAGCACTTTGACACCAAGTTTTATCTGCCCCTTTGCCAGCGCCACACTTGAAAACATCCTCAAGTTGGAAGAGTTCTTCAGCGGTTTTGTTTTAGCTCACACATGTGACCCCATGTGGAGGCTTTACGACATAGTTAAGAAGAAGACGAAAAAGCCAGTCTTCCTCCTAAGAGTGCCGCACAACACGGAAGACCCGTCTTCCCTAGATTTTTTTAGAATGGAGCTTTCACGATTCAAAAAATTCTTAGCGGAAAATTTTGGTGCAAAAGTTGACCGTGACGGTTTGTCAGACGCCATAAAACTCTGCAACGAAAACAGAAGTCTGCTTAAAGAAGTTTACATGCTGAACAGCGGCGGAAAATACAGTGTCGACGCCTCAGACCGTTTCAAACTTGTTCTTGCAAGCATGTGGATGCCGAAAAAAGAATGCAACGCTCAAATCAAAGCTCTAAGCCTCAAAAGAAGCAGCAACAAAACAGGCGATGTTCGGCTGCACATAAACGGAACAACAGTCTACGACCTCAACTTGATAAAAACAATTGAGGATTCCGGCGGTTTTGTGGCGTCTGACGACTTGTGCACAGGCTCAAGGTATTTCTGGAGCAATGTTGAAGAGTCTCAAGACCTGATTTCTGCTCTCGCATATAGGTATCTCAAAAGAACACCCTGCCCGTCTCATGGACCGCTTCAACAGAGGCTTGAATACATTGATTTCATGGTTAAGGAGTTTAAGGCGCGTGGGGTGATAACCTTTGCCGAGAGGTTCTGTGACCCAATATTATATGATAGCGTGCACGTGAAGGATGCTTTTGCAAAAGAGGGTATTCCCACAATGCTGGTAGATTATGAGAACCCAGCGCAAGAAATTGGCAGAATCAAAACAAGAATTGAAGCCTTTATCGAATCAATAGGTGGTTAAAATGAGCGGGGAGAAAGGAAGAAGTCGCATTCTCCAAACAACCAAAAAAATAGGCGAACTTATCCTAGAATACTTCGCGAAGGCTTCCGAAGCAAAAGCCCAAGGCAAACCGGTTGCTTGGATAACAGTTTTCACGCCAGTAGAGTTATTGCGTGCCTTAGACATTTACCCCGTCGCACCAGAACATTTCAGCGCCATGTGCAGCGCCCGCGGCTTCATACTGGATTTTCTTGAAGAGTCGGAAAGAAAAGGGTATTCCCAAAACTTGTGTTCATATAGCCGATGCACTTTGGGCTATGCCCTCAGTGGGATGAGCGGGCTTATGCCGCCCCCAGACCTTCTGGTAACATTTAGAAACTCATGCGACGTTTACGTCAAGTGGTGGCAGAGCCTACAGATGCATCTTGGGACGCCCTTGTTTATCGGCGAAGCCCCTTATGTTTTGGCTGCGGAAGACCTTGACAATTATGTTTTAGATTATGTTGTTAAGCAGTTGGAAAGCCTCATAAGATTAGCTGAAGAAAAGTTTGGGCTAAAATATGACGAGGAAAAACTTGTTGAAGCTGTTAAACTTTCGGACAAGGCAAGCGAGCTGTGGCTTGAAACATTAAAACTTAGAAGGTGCAAGCCATGCCCGCTTGGCGGTCGGGACTCCGCCTCGGACATTTTCCCTCTAGTGGTGATGCAGGGAACAATGGAAGCAGTTCAGTTTTATGAAGAGCTACTCGAAGAAGTCAAAGAGAAAGCCAGCAGAGGCGAAGGAGTGATAGAAAACGAGAAGTACAGATTGCTTTTTGATGGAATATGGCTTTGGTATGCCTTCGACCTCATAAAATATTTCGAAGATAAGGGAGCAGTTTTCGTTTACGAACCCTACAGCGAGGCTTGGGCTTGCAGACTTGACGCATCAAAACCGCTGGAGAGCGTTGCGAGGAAAGTTTTGTCCATGGGATTGAATGTTGACATAGACCTTCGAATCGAGAGATTTTTGAAGAGCATCAAAGAATTCAACATAAATGGAGCAGTCTTGTTCTCTAACAGAAGCTGTAAGACATGGTCTGCCCCGCAACTGATAACAGCAGAAGCCATAAGCGGCGAATTCAACGTGCCATACCTTCTGTTTGAAGCCGACATGGCGGACCCTAGACAGTACTCTGAAGCCCAGATCAAAAACAGAATAGACGCTTTCTTGGAGGTTTTAGGGGAAAGCTGATGTACGCAGGAATAGATGCGGGAGCCTCTGCAACAAAAGTTGTAATAACGAACGATAAGGAGGAAATTGTTTCATACGCCATAGTTCCCTCAGGAATAAACTTTAAAGTCTCATCGGAAGAAGCCCTAAAAAAGGCGCTTGAAAAGTCAAGCCTAACCCCAAAAGACATTTTATATACAGTTTCAACTGGATATGGAAGAGCCTTAGTTAACGCGAGGGCTACATCCTCTGAAATCACGTGCATTTCGCGTGGAATCCACAAACTCTTTCCGTCAGCAAGAACTATCGTTGATGTCGGCGGTCAAGACTCCAAAGCAATTAGGATAGATGAAAACGGGAGAGTTTTGGACTTTGCCATGAATGACAAGTGTGCGGCTGGAACTGGGAGATTTCTAGAAGTTATGGCGACAATTCTCGGAAAACCAATAGGAGAACTTGGCAAACTACACTTTAAATCCTCAAACCCAGTCAAGATAAGCAGCACATGCACGGTTTTCGCCGAATCAGAAGTTATATCCCACTTGAGCAAAGGATGCAAAATTGAAGACGTCATCGCTGGTCTCCACAACGCAATAGCTGAAAGAATCTTCAACATGGCAAGCAGAATAGGATTCGAAAAGGATGTAGCATTCACTGGAGGAGTTACAAAAAACCCCGGCTTTGTTGAAGCGTTAAGCAAAAGAATAGGGTTAAAGCCGATTCTACCGCCAGAACCTCAAATAATATGCGCTTTTGGAGCAGCTCTAACAGCCATAAAAAAATCTACTTGAAAATCCGCTCATCAAAATTTTCAGCCTCATTGATTTCGTAGAAAAATTCCCCGTTCACTTCAATCTTTTTCACTACTCCTCTCTTTTCGAGAAAAGTCAAATGGGATACTGCTTCTCCAAGAGCAAGATACTTCTGGAAGGGCGGAAAATCCTCCCAAGCCTTGTAGTTAACGTTCCAATGCACCTTAGATGCCAACATATATGGGTTGGAACCACCAGCTCTAAGCACGTTTACAATCTCCTTTAACCTCTGCTCATGATGATTCCGCAGTTGCCTAACTCTTTCACGAAGACTCGTAAATGTTGTTTCGTGGGCTGGCAAAACAATTTCAACATCAAACCCCTCCACTTTTTCAAGACTTTTCAGGTAATCCGCCAGCGGGTCGGTGTTCTCCAAAAACTGGGATACATGAGGGGTAATTGTCGGCAGCACATGGTCTCCAGAGATAAGCGCCTTCAAACTAGGCTCGTAGAGGCATATATGCCCTGGAGAGTGCCCCGGCATCCACAAAACTTTGAAACAGTAATCGCCAACAGATATTTCTTGTCCATCTTCCAGCCAGAGCGCTGTTTTTGCTATTTCTTCATAAGCTTGCGGCGTAAAGAATGCTGGATGAAACTTTTGCAGGTTAACTGCGATTGAAGTTGGTGCGCCGTTGCTTTTGAGGAAACCCACAGTGCTTCTAATGTAAGTTTCAAAATCCTTTATCATAAACCTTGAAATTTCAGCCTCCGCACGGTGTATCCAAAGTTTAGAATCTTTTGAGACCTCTTTAAAGCGGGGAACTAAGCCCACATGGTCCACGTGAAAGTGCGTGAGCAAAATGTCAGTTAACATTTGAGGCTTTACTCCAGCTTCGGAAAGACCATAACAAAGCGATTGAAAAGCTTGAGGGAAATTCAGCCCAGTGTCAATTAATAGAGTTCGTCCGCCAGACTTTATTAGATAAGAGTTAAGATGCCCCAAAGGATTGTGTGGCAACGGAACATTTATCTGAAATATGTTGGGGAAAACCTCGCTAATCATAACATCACCTGTTAGATGTTCAAAATTTTCGCTGCGTTCAAGCCCAAAATCTTCTTTTTTTCCTCCTCTGTCAAATGTCTACAAGCCCTTATGACTTCCACTTCATACTTCACGTCGCTACCCCAAACAACCGGATAATCAGAGCCAAAAAGCAACCGGTCAAGACCCATAGTTTCTTTTATCCTCTTCAGAATCTTCTCTGAAAAGATGAAACTGGAAACAGCCGCCGTGTCAAAATACACATTATCAAACTTTTTACCCAGCTCTAAAGCTTCATCAAACCATATTCCGGGATTATAGGCGCTGTAGCTTCCAGCATGAGCCAAAACAATTGTCGGGCTATACCTTTCCAAAACTGAGGTCAAATATTTTGGGTTTGCGTCTTCAGAAAGCCCCGGAACTTCCCATGGTCCAGGGTCGCAGCCAGTATGATATAAGAGAACCTTCCTGTTTTTCTCGCAGTATTCGCATATCCTCTCAAAATTCTTGTTCTCAACAGGGGTGAACATTTGAAGTGTTGGAAGCATTTTTATTCCTTTAAAACCGAAATCGCTGATTTCCCGAAGCTTCTCCTCAACATAATGCTCATCCTTGTTGGGGTTAACGGAGCCAAAACCAATGAACTTGTCCGGGTTTCCCTTCACCAAATCAGCTATCTCCTGATTTGAACTTTTAAGGTCGGGATAATAATTGACTAGTTCCTGAAAGAACCTTTTAATTTCATCCTCTATAGATGTGAACTGAAAACCACGAAAACCAAAAAGCGCTTCTAAATGGCGACTTCTCAGTCTATTCTTGATTTCCGGCTTATCCACATCCGAAGGATCAGCGTCAACAGCAAGCAAAACTGCGCGGTCTACACCGGCTCTTTCCATTTCATTTAAGATTTCAGTTTCGCGATAGTGCGGATGGACATGCATATCTATTATCAATTAACCTCAACCGTTATAGAAGAATAGATAAAAATGAAAAATAAAGGTGTATTGTTTGTACTGCCAAGTTTATGGCAGAGGCAAGTTGAATTCTCTGTAGGACTCTCTTGCAACTATGTATCTCTGGATTTCCCCTGTACCTTCGATTATGTCGATTATTCTAGCTTCACGGTAAAAGCGCTCAAGATCAGAGTCGACGTATCCGTATCCGCCGTGAATCTGCATTGCTTCGTTCGTAACCTCTATAGCGGTTTTAGCCGCGAAAGCCTTCGACATGGACGCCCACTTCGTAATTAGCCTTGGGTCCTTTTTGCTGTCTATCATCCACGCAGTTTTGTAGGTCAGTAGTCTCGCAGCCTCTATTTTCATGACCATTTCTGCGATTTTCCATTGTGTAAACTGGAATCTATGTATCGGCGTGAAAAACTGTTCTCTCTCTGTAGAGTACTTCAAGGCTTTTTCAAGGGCTCCCTGCGCTATACCTACAGCTTGAGCGGCTATTGGTGTTCTGCTGAAGTCAAAATAGGACATTATTTGATGAAAGCCTCTACCTTCTTGACCTAGAAGGTTTTTCAATGGTACACGAACATCGCTGAATGAAAGCTCTGCGGTGGGAGATGCTCTGAATCCCATTTTTGGCTTAAGATGGGTAGCCTCGAATCCGGGCGTTCCCTTTTCAACTATTATTTGGCTAACGCCCCTATATGGCGGAGATGCGTTGGGGTCTGTTTGACAACAGACGATAACGAACTCTGCAATGTCCCCACACGTGATGAAGGTCTTTGTGCCGTTGATTTTCCAGTAGTCCCCTTCCTTTACAGCTGTTGTTTCTAAACCAGTAGTTCCAGCATCAGAGCCATGTTTGGGTTCAGTTAATGCCATGGCACATGTGATCTCACCTTTAGCGATTCTGGGAAGATACTTTTCCTTTTGTTCCTCTGTACCATAAAGGTTTATTAAACCAGCGAAGCCTACTCCGCTCAATAGACAAGCAAGTGTTGGATCCACCCTATTGAATTCTTCTGCCACTATGCACTCCTCTATGCAGCCTAATCCTTGTCCTCCGTATTTCTCTGGAAACGACATTCCAACAAAACCGAGTTGTGCAGCCTTTTTGTAGAATTCCCATGGAAACTCATATTTCTGGTCGTACTCTCTTCCCTTTTCAGGCGTGAATTCTTTTTCGGCGAATTCCCGGGCGGCTCGCTTGATTTCCAGCTGCTCTTTTGTGAATTCAAACTCCATTTTAACACCTCATTTTCTTTTCTCACCCTTTGCACATTACCCATACTTGAACTTTTCCTTAAACAAAAACGATAATTAACATCTTAAAGAGCAACTTCTTATAACTCTGAAAGAAATTCTCAAATCAAGGAAACTTCTAATCAAAGTTTAGTGGCTATGAAAAAAGGGGTAATGAAGTAGCATGCACTATTTCTTGTAGGTGTAGAATCCCTTCCCCGTTTTTGTTCCAAGCTCGCCCTTTTTCACCATTTCCTCCAGTAGCGGACTTGGCTTATAGAAATCTCCGTATTGCCCATATTTTGCGGATATCTCCTTTAACTTTGACAGGATCTCGTCTATCCCTATCGTATCCGCAAGTTCAAGAGGACCTATAGGCATGTTAAAGCCGAGCTTCAAAGCTTTGTCAATGTCTTCTGGAGTGGCAATATTGTTTCTTATAAGTTCTGCAGCCACATTAACTGATATATAAGTCGATGTCATGGGGTCGAATTTTTCTGCTTTTTCCGGAGGGATTTGCGGCATAGCCCATTTTCCCTTTTCTGGGTATGTGTAGAATCCTTTGCCTGCTTTTACGCCTATTTCGCCTTTTTCAACCTTCTCCTTTATTAGTGGGCAAACTTTGAAGTTTGGCTCCCTTTCTTCCATGAATTTTAGAACACTGTAGCTTATGTCTAAGCCTGCAAAGTCAGCTAGGGCGAACAAGCCCATAGGCATTCCAGCTTTGTAGATGGCTGCAGCGTCAACCTCTTCTATGGTGTATTCTCCGTTGTAAACCATCCACATGATAAGGTTTTGACCCGGCGCAGTCGCCCTGTTAGCGATAAATCCGGGCACGTCTTTCTTGCATAATACGGGTTCTTTTCCAAACTTCTTTGCCAACTCCATTGTGACTTTGCATGTTTCCTCGCTTGTTTTTGCTCCCATTACGACTTCGACTAGACGCATTAGCTGTGGTGGATTGAAAAAGTGCATTCCTATAACCTTGTCTGGGCGTTTCGTTGCTGCAGCGATTTCTGTAACAGGTAGAGCGCTTGTGTTTGTCGCCAAGATTGTGTGAGCTGGGGCGTAAGTGTCCATTTCTTTAAAAACTTCCTGTTTTAGGCTTAGTTTTTCTGGAATTGCTTCAACCACGAAATCGGCGTCTTTCACAGCCTCTTGAATCGAAACCGTTGTCTTTATTCTCTGCAAAGTTTTTTCTGCTTCCGCGGGCGATATTTTACCTCTTTCAATAAGTTTGCTTACACTCCATCTGATATTCTTCATGCCCTTATCAAGAAATTCCTGGCTTATGTCCCTCATTGCAACTTCAAAACCAGCCATTGAAGCCACTTGCGCTATTCCGTGTCCCATTGCACCAGCGCCCATCACGGCAATTTTCTTAATTTCCATACGATCACCCTTTTTCAGAACGAGGGAATAATAACTGGTTTTCTTAAAATATTTTTTGATTTAATCTTGCCATTTGTCACGGTCATTCTAGTGGAGTAAACTCGTAAGTTATGACGCCTTCAGGCTCTCTTCTTGCGGTGGTTAAGCGCACCTTCATTTTTGGCGTTATCTTTCTCGGATCGTCTACTTTCAGCCACGCTAGTACTTTTACGCCTTCCTTCATTTGGGCGATGCCGACTATGTAATCTTTGTAGTGGGCGTATGTTAGAGGTTTAACGAATATCATTGTGCATGTTAGGAGTTCTCCTTCGCCGCTTAGCTGTATCCAATCCATGTTTGACGTTAGGCATTTGGGGCAGTCGGCTTGTGGTGGGAAAAATTTTTCTCCGCACCCTTTGCATTGTGTCATGTAGATTTTGCCCTCTTTTAATCCTTCAAAGAACTTTTGAACCTTGGCAACTCCAAACTGGAATCTTAAGGGAAGCTCACGCATGCTAATGTAAAGAGGCGTTTTTGTTTTCGCATCTTCAATTATTGGCAAGCCTTTTTCTGCAATAACTTTTTTTGCGTTTTCAACTATTTCAGACATACAATCCCCCCTATGCTTCGGGTTTTTCCAGCGAGAGTACGGTTACGTAAGCATAATGGCCAGTTCCGCCTATGTTGTGAGCTAAGGCTTTTCCGTTCTTTATTGTTGCCTGTGCCTTTGGACCTGCAATTTTGCCATATTCTTGGCGAAGTTGCTTTGTTAGGCTGTAGATCATGGAGGTTCCCGTTGCGCCTATCGGGTGTCCTTTTGCTTTTAAGCCTCCATCTATATTTACTGGTATGAGCCCGCCGTTGTAGGTTTGCTTTTCTCTTATGAGCTTTATGCCTTCTCCTCTTTTGCAAAAGCCGAGGTCTTCATAGGCCATTAGCTCCGCTATTGTGAAGCAGTCATGGACACATGCCACATCAAAATGTTTGGCAGCGCTATTGTAATCTACTCCAGCCTTTTTGTATGCTTGTTTCGCGGCTTCGATGGCTGACTCTAGGCCGGAGTATTCTAGTTTTGTGAACATGTCTCTCTTGCTTAGGTTTATTGTTCCAGTTGATGCGCCTAACCCGTTTATCCACACTGGTGTGTCGGTGATTTTTTTCGCGAAATCTTCGCTTGCCAATATTATTGCGGCTGAGCCGTCGGTTAATGGGCAACAGTCAAAGAGTTTGAGTGGCCATGCTATGTATCTTGATTGCTTAACAGTGTCTACGGTTATTTCTTGTCTGAACTGGGCTTTCGGGTTCATGGATGCGTAATGGTGATTTTTGACAGCTATTTCTGCTAAGTCATCTTCTTTTAAGCCATACTTCCACATGTAGCCTGTCGCATGCATCGCGTAATATCCAGGGAAGGTCATTCCGAAGTTTTCGAATTCCCAGAAGTAGTTTCCAGCTCTTCCAATTAGCTCCACTTGAACAGGCGTTGGGGACTCATGCATTTTTTCCACGCCCAGGGCGAGGGCTATGTTGACGTAGCCGCTCGCCACCATATTGTAGGCAACAGCTACCGCGGCGCTTCCTGTTGCACAAGCGGCTTCGACTCTCATGCTCCCTTTTGGGAGTGTTCCACAGTATTCAGAGCATACTGCAGCCGGCAAAGCTTCAGCACTCCATCCGCCAGCACAACCTACAACGAGAAATTCAATGTCTTTTGCTGTGAGATTTGCGTCTTTCAGGGCTTCGCTGACGGATTCCCAAGCGAGTTCGTCCATTCTCACGTCATATCTGTTTCCGAACTTGCTGTGACCTACTCCAACTATTGCTACATTACGCAAATTTTACACCTCAAACGAACCACTACCCATGTTTTGATTAAAAGTCTTTTGATGGTTTCAGCCTCTTTGTTCCGTTATTTTTATCTACAATAAAGCGCACAAAACCGTGTGGTTGGCTAGTATGAGAACCCCGGAAGAGTATGTTGAAAAGCTTCGTAAAATGAGGAAGAACGTATACATTGACGGAAGACTTGTTGAACGCGACGACCCGGAGCTTTTGCCATCCATAAGAGTGCTTTCAAAAACCTTTGAGTTGCCCAATGACCCGAATTTTAAGGATTTGATCACTGCGACTTCACATTTGACTGGGGACGTGATAAATCGTTTCACAAACATCAATAGGAGCGCTGATGACTTATTAAAGAAGCAGAGGATGATAAGAAAGGCTTGCCACATGACTGGCGGATGCATTCAAAGGTGCATGGGGTGCGATGCGATAAATGCGCTTCACTTCGTGACTTACGAGTTGGATAAGGCTTACGGCACAGAATACCATAAAAGGTTCCTTAAATATTTGGAGTATTTCCAGAAAAACGATTTGACAGCGGCTGCGGCGCAGACTGATGTCAAAGGCAACAGAAGTTTAAGACCGCGGGAGCAGAAGGACCCAGACCTTTATGTTCGAATCGTGGAGAAGCGCAACGATGGAATTGTCGTTAGAGGTGCAAAGAACCATATTACGATGGCTGCTGTGGCTGACGAGATCATTTGTTTGCCAACGAGGGCTATGAGGGAGGATGATGCGGATTATGCTGTGGCTTTTGCTGTTCCCGCAGACGCCGAGGGGGTGAAGCTTGTCACTCACGTGGCGAATCCAAGACCTAGGAAGACTTTTAAGGCTCCAATTGCTGAATTTGGCGCTGCGGATTCGTTTGTGATTTTTGACGACCTTTTTGTCCCTTGGGAGAGAGTTTTCATGTGTGGTGAGTGGCCTTTTGCTATTCTGTTGGCTCATGGCTTCGCGCTTTATCATAGACACAGTTATACTGGATGTAAACCCGCTATGACGGATATTATCACCGGCGCTTCGGCTTTAGTGGCTGATTATCAAGGCATAGCCGACAAGCCTCATGTCAGGTCGAAGCTGGCTCAACTTGCGAGCGTTGCAGAGCTTGTTTATGCGGCTGGCATAGCTTCAGCTGTTGAAGGACAAAAGCATGATTCCGGAAGCTTTGTTCCAAACACCGTCTACGCGAATGTTGGAAGAAGACACGCCGGACTGAACATCTACCACGAATCTGAGATATTGGCAGATTTGGCTGGCGGGCTGCCTGCAACATTGCCTTTTGAAGGAGACTTTGTTAACCCCGAAACCAAGGGCCTTCTAGAGAAGTACATTATGAGGAAGGAGGATGTACCACCAAAAGATGTTCACTTATGTTTCCGTCTCCTCTCAGACATGCTTTGCTCTTCTTTAAGCGGTGTTGCAGCATTAGCTGGTGTTCATGGTGGAGGTTCGCCGATAATGGAAGAAATAGCCATCACCGCCACCTACAACTTTGAAGAGAAGAAAAAAATTGCGAAATATCTGGCGGGAATCACTAGAGAATAGAGAGGTTATTTACTTAATTATAAATGCCTCTTCTCTAAGTCTCTTGTGGTCTATTTTGAAAGCGTCAGTTTTAGGTATCTCGCCTCTGAACTCTATCATCTTCGGAACTTTGTATGGGGCTAGGTTTTTCTCGCACCATTCTTTTACTTCGTCCTCCGTTAGCTTCCCTCGGTAGTCTGGCTTAGGAACCACTATCGCTTTGATGCGTTCTCCCACATCTGGATCTGGGACTCCTATGACGGCTGCCTCTTTGATTTTCGGGTGAGCGTAAAGAACCTCTTCAATTTCGTGGGCAAAAACCGAATATCCTTTGTATTTTATCATGTCCTTTGTTCGCTCAACAAAGTAGAAGTACCCTTCTTCATCCATTCTCACAATGTCACCCGTTTTCAACCAGACTCTGCCATTGGCTTCAAAGAAGCTTTTCTTGTTTTCCTCCGGCCTATTCCAGTAACCCTTCATGATTTGGGGTCCACTGACCACAAGTTCACCTTCTGTGCCCGGCGGCACAAATTCTCCTGTTTCATGGTTGATTACGGCTGCATGAGTGCTTGGCAATGGGACTCCGAAGGATCCTGGTTTGTTTCTGTCAGGCGGGTTGGTGTGTGTTACCGCTGTTGTTTCAGTCATTCCATAACCTTCGCGTATCTCTTTCCCTATGAATTTCAACCAGTCTTCTCTAACATCTTTGTGCAAGGTGTCTGCGCCGCAAAAGATGTATTTCAATTTTTTCCAATTGAATCTTCTTGCCCTTTTTGAGTCTAGGAAGTATTTGTACAATGTTGGAACACCGTAAAAGATTGTGGCGCCATATTGCTCCATTGCAGCGACGATTTCCTCAATTTCAGGCTTAGCGAATAATATGCCTGTGCCTCCTCTGAAAACTCCGGTTAACATCACTACTGACTGCCCATATATGTGATAGAATGGCAGTGTTGCAACTGCGATCTCTTTTCCATCCTCAATGTTGGGGAACATCCGTCGCATTTGCTCTTGGACGGCGACTATGTTATAGTGGGTTAGCATAGCGCCTTTAGGCATGCCGGTTGTTCCGCCCGTGTACGGAAGCGCCGCTAAATCTTCTTTTGGGTTTATGTCAACTTTAGGCGGGTTTGGGGGGTACTTTTTTATTAGATCTTGGAACATGAGGATTTTGTCTGCTTTTTTGCTTATGTCTACAGCTAACTGCAATTTTGGTTTTCCAAATCCTTTGAAGCCTGGAAGATATTCCTCTATGCTTGTTATGATTGCGTATTCTAGTCCTGTTTCGTCCCATACTTTGTCCACGTTCTCGTAAAGCAGGTCGAGGCAAACGATAATTTTGCTTCCGCTGTCATTTAGTTGGAATTTGATTTCTCTTGGGCTGTATAAAGGGCTGATGGCTGAGACTACCGCTCCTAGTCTTAAGATTCCAAGGTATGCTATTATAAACTGTGGACAGTTTGGCATGAGGATTGCAACGCGGTCTCCTTTCTTGACGCCTAACTCGTGTAGCGCTGTTGCGAAACGTAGTGACTGTTCTTGTATTTCCTTATGCTTCATCTTTCGTCCGTAGAATATGACGGCGGTTTTGTCGCCCCATTTTTTGACGGTTTCATCCGCCATTTCTATTATGGATTTTTCTGGAATCTCGATGTCCGGGGGACATCCTTTTGCGTACCATTTAGTCCACGGTCTCTTCTCATACTCGGCGAGGGCAGCATTTGATTCAGATTTTTTCATCCGCGCTTCACCTAAATTTTGGAGTTTTATTTAGGTTATACAAATTAGATGTATAAAAACATATCACATCTGGTTCTTTCGATTTTAAATTCTATAGTCCCAAATATATTTCTCTTAGGTCTCTGTTTTTTAGCAGTTCGTCTTTTGTTCCTTCTGCGGCTAATTTTCCATGTGCGAGGACGTAGAGTCTCTGGGCTAGGTTGAGGATTGTGGCCATTTCCTGCTCTACTAGTAGCACTGTGACTCCTGACTTCCATATTTCTACTATTGTGTCGAACATCTGTTTTTTAAGTTTGGGGGCTAGGCCTAATGATGGTTCGTCGATGAGGAGAAGTTTCGGTCTTGCCAGGAGCGCTCTGCCTATGGCTAGCATTTGTTGTTCTCCGCCGCTTAGGGTTTGGGCCATCTGTTTTTGTCTTTCTTTAAGCACTGGGAAAAGTTTGTATACGTTTTCAATGTCCTTCTTTATTTCTTCTTTGTCTTTTCTTAGGTAGGCGCCCATTTCCAAGTTTTCCTTAACTGTCAATTCTGGGAAGAGCCTTCGTCTTTCTGGGCAGTGGATTATTCCTTTCTTAACTATGTTCCATGCTTTTTGTTTGTCTATTCTTTCGCCTTTAAAGTAGATTTCGCCTTCGATGGTTGGCTTTTCTTTTTTTCCTGGTTCAACTTCTGTTAGTGTTCCTGATATTGCGCGGAGTAGTGTGGTTTTTCCTGCGCCGTTTGGGCCGACGACGCCGATGAATTCTCCTTCGTTTACTTTTATGCTTACTTTGTTTAGGGCCATGGCGCCGTCGTAGTGTACTGTTAGGTCTTTCACTTCAAGCATTTAGAGGGTTCCTCCTGTGTAGACTTCGATTACTTTTTTGTTTTTAACTATTTCTTCTGGTTTTCCCTCTGCTATTTTTTCTCCTTGGTGCATTACGATTACTCTGTCAACGATTTTCATTAGGGCGTAGAGTTTGTGTTCCACTATGAGTATGGCGCGGCTTGGTTCGTCCTGGTGCATTGTGATAAGCGTTCTCGTGAGGAATTCTGTTTCTACGGGGTTTAGGCCTCCGAAGGGTTCGTCTAGCATTATTAGGTCTGGTTCGGTTGCTAGGGCTCTGGCTACTTCCAGTCTTTTTAGGTCTCCGTATCCTAGGTTTTCTGCTGGTTCGAGCATTAGTTCTGAGAGGCCTACATCTTCCAGTAGGTCGAGGGCTTTTCTCTCCATGGTTTTTACCCATTCGATTTTTCTGCTTCCTCTCGGTGATTTTAGTGAAACCATGACGTTTGCTATTACGGGCAAGTGTCGGAAGGGTCGCATTATCTGGAATGTTCTGGCTATTCCTTTGTTGACGATTTTGTGTGGTGGAAGCTTTGTGATGTCTTCGCCTTTGAACATTATTTTTCCCGAAGTTGGCTTTAGGAAACCGCTTATTATATTGAATAGTGTTGTTTTTCCTGCGCCGTTTGGTCCTATCAGTCCCACGCGTTCTCCTTCATCAATTTGTAAGCTGATGTTGTTGACTGCTACCAGTCCGCCGAATTTTTTTGTTACGTTTATGACTTCTAGCAAGTGTGGTTTTCCGCTTTCTGGGGAGCTCATGTTTCCACTTCCTTTTCTTCCTGTTTTTTCTTGAACCTTGAAAAGATTTTTCGAAGTCTACTTTCTTTTTGCTCTTTCTTGTATTTCTTCCAGATTCTTGGTCCTCTTTCTTCGATGTCTCTTGGTTTAGCCAGGTCATCAAGTTTGTCTACTATTGTTCTGGCTATTCCTCTAGGCCACTTAATTATTATGGTAATTACTATCAAGGCGAAAATTATTATTCGTAACTGGCCAAAGTATGTCGATAAACCCATAGAATCCAGAACTGGTGCTAAGTAGGTGGGCATTATGTACTGGTCAAGGAAGTTGTAGATGAACGCCCCCACGAGAGGGCCGTAAATTGTTCCCAACCCTCCTAGGAACGTCATGGTTATGGGTAAGAACGAATATGTGAGGTCAAAAAGAAGTGGTCGTGCACGCATCGTAATAAGATGAACGTATATGCATCCGGAGAGGGTGCCGAATAAACCACTGATTACGAATGACAGAAGCTTATACCTTGTAACGTTAATTCCGCAGGCTTTAGCGGCTAACTCGTTGTCCAGAATTGATACGAAAACGATGCCTGTCTTTGAGGTTGCAACTTTGTAAATTATAACTGCCGAAAAGAATAACACTGTTAGTGCAAAGTAGTATTCCACTGTGTCCCTTATTGGATTCCCACGAAGAAAAGAGAAGAAAAGTGGAACTTTGATGCCTGATGTCCCATGGAAAATGTCGCTTAAAGGATGCCAGTTGGTGATAGTTGACATGATCAGTGGGATACAGAGTGTAAGTAGGCCTAGATATGGGCCTTTCACTCTGAGGGCTGGAAGCCCTAAAAGTATAGCCAAGACAACTCCTATCGCAAGGGCTGCTGGTATTGTTATTAAAAATATAGGTATTGTTGTTTGGAGTAGTAGTATCGTTACAGTGTCAGAACCATAATATTGAATTAGTAGGGCTGAGCTGTAGGCTCCCATGCCAAAGAAGAATGCGTGGCCAAGGCTAACCTGCCCGGTTCGACCTACTAAAAGGTCCCAGCTTACTGCGAGAATTGCATATACACAGGCGTAGGTTAGCATGGACAAGTATTTGCCACCTAAACATGGAATTGCTAACAACACTAAAAGAGATAGGAAGGCTAATAGTCTAGGTGGAACATCAAAGACTTTGGCGGTGAAGCTGGAGTAGGCCCTTACAATGTAGCCTCGAACCATTCGTGCAGAGTCCGCTAATCGCTCCTTTATTGGCATTGTTAATCCTCCATTTCAACACGTTTTCCGAAAAGTCCTTTGGGCCTTATTACGAGGACTGTTATCATAACGCATAATGCGGCTAGGGGCATTAATGCCATCCCCTCTGTGTGCAAGTTTCTCACAATTATTTCGGAATAGCCGATCACAAAACTCCCAATTAGACTACCCTTTATACTTCCCAAGCCGCCGAGGATAACAATTGCGAAGGCTGAAGTGATGGCGGAAAGCCACACACCTGGTACCACGGATCTTGTGGGAACGCAATACATGAAACCTGCAAGTGAGGCCAAAATAGCCGATAAAATCATTGTGAATGTGTAGAGTCTATTTGTGTTAATGCCCATCAGCATAGCGGCCTCCCGATCCTGAGATAAGGCTTGCATCGCCTTTCCAATTTTAGTCTTGCTTATGAACAATGTCACAAGAGCAAATAGGGATAGTGACAAAACAAAAGTTATGACGGACGTCCATGATACTTCCAGTCCATAGAATTTAAAGTAGCCGAAATCCATAGGATTTTTTAAATTGATAGCCTGTGAACTGCCGAAAAACATCATGACTAATGCTTGTATTATAACGGCTATGGTAATTGTGACGACCAGGATGGCAACGTCGTCGCCTAATACGGGATGAACTGCTAGTCTGTGGATGATTGCTCCAATAACCCCCATGACAAGTATGGTTACCATCAAAGCAAGCCAAGGATCCAGTCCCAAAATTATGGTTGAGAAAATGTAGTATATGTAGACGCTAAGCATGAATAGTGAACCGTGAGACATATTTACGATCCTTGCAACTCCGTAAAGCAAGGTTAAGCCTAAAGCCATAAGAGAGTAAGAACCCCCTCGGAATAGTCCGTCAACAAGTATCTTCAACAAATTTGCATCCATAACCCAAACCACCATTGACCGTTCCTAGCATGGCATATGTAGTTTATCCATTATGTTTAAAAATTTTTCCACAGATTTTGGCACCTTGTTCCAAATAAAAAATAAAAAGGGGATGTGGTTATCTGGTTATGTCCATCTGGCTCCGAAGTGCTTGGCAACAGCAGTTATGTCATCTCCGCCAACGTAGTCGTTGAAGTTGATGTCGCTTTTGTGATCCCATCTTGCGTCGCCTGGTCTGGCTCCGAAGTGCTTGGCAACAGCAGTTATGTCATCTCCGCCAACGTAGCCGTTGTAGTTTTGGTCCCATATTAGTGGGTACATCCATGGTGGGAGGCACCATACCTTTACGAATGAAATGTCGCTCATGTTTGCCAAAAACTTTGATGGATACACTAGTTCTAGGCGTGCGTCTAGCCATTGAACTACCCATGATCTGGCGTAGCCGGTCCAATATGCGCTGTAGTCATATGTGGACTGATAGACATCGTGTGTTGCGTCGAACTTGGCTAATCCGGTGAGGACTTTGATTGGTTGGGCGCTGGGATTCGCTCTGGGGCAGAGGTAGTTGTGAATAGCCTCTGGGTTTAATGAGCCTACTGCTTGAGCTGCAGTCTTGATCGTTATTAAGGCGTTGCCGACTCCGACAGCTGTGTAAACTGGCCAATTGTCTGTAATGCCCAGATGCGCTTGCGACCAAGTGATGAAGTCGTCCCAGAACTGTGTGAGCTCAGGCGTCAGGGGTGATCTTGTTCCCATTGCCATTAGGTGGCTTTCGTACTCGCATTTTCCACCGGTGGCAGTCCACATGCCTTTGGTTTGCGACACTACGTTTATGCCGACTGGCAAAGCTGGAAGTTGCAGGTCATGGTAATATTGCATCAAGTATTTTCCTGTGGATCCTGAAAACACGTGTATAAGCAGGTTGCATCCAGCTGCCTTCGCCGCTGCTATGGCAGCTTCAACATCCGCTGGATTAAATTTATCCGGCTGGGTGTCGGCGCAATATAGTCTAGTTGAGTAGGTGACGTTCACGTGAGGTCCAAGCACAGCGGGATAGACTGTGGGGTTGGTTAGGTAGTAATACATTACATTGGTCCATTCCAGGTTTTCCATTATGACGGCTGTTTTAACCTGTTTCGGTCCGCCCTCCCACAATACTTTGCCGAAAAGATTAGTTAATATTCCATTGTCAGAGCATAGGTATGTCTTGATGGACGCGGCAAATGTTGAGAAGAGGGCTGTGCTGTTGGTTGGCATACTCCTGTACAAGTATTTCCACGAATCGTGGTCATGGCCTACGGTCGTGCTTAGCAACTCGCTTGTAGAGGCACCGTTAATAAACCATGGTATGCTTGCGTTGTAACCCTGCTCCTGCCAGTAGTCAATTGCATATTCAACACATTCAGTCCTGAAGCCGCCTATGATGAAGTTAACACCTTCCGTACTGCATAGGTAGTCTACCGACGCTTCAATGTCAGCTGTTCTGGATGGGTCCTGAGTGTACTCGTCCGCGTAATACATTTCAATTGTGTAGGTTGTTCCGCCAATGGTCCAGCCGCCAGCAGAGTTAATCTGCTCCTTAAGCATCTCGGCAGCCGTCCACATACCAGCTTCCCAGTGTGGATAGTGTGGAATCGACTTGGGCCCGAAGATTCCAATCTTTATTACTGGTGACGCCTTTGCCACGTGAAAACTGCTGAACAAACCGACAACAAGGAATAGCAGAATCATTGCTCCAATCAAATATTTCTTAGACAACATTCTTCTCTCCTCTTTTCTCCATACTCGTGTAAATACCTAACACGGAGAAGACTTAAAAGCTTTATGGAAGATTTTTACATAACAAACTACCAAACAACAAGCCAAAGCGGCTAAGTTTATATACAAAAACTCCAGAATAAAGTAGGCAAAAACATTGGGGGAAAACAATGCGAAGCATAAGACGCAGCCAAATAGTCTTCCTAATAATATTTGTAGCCCTAATCCTAGCATCCGCAGCACTCTACCTAATTTACCAACAAGATATAACTGCACAAGCACTTCTCGTTTTAGACTTCGCAATCGCGGTGATCTTCGCAGTTTACAGCAAAACAACGCCCGGAGTGAGACGCAACCAACTGATTCTATTAGCAGTTTCCATTGCTATGATCATAGAATCAGCAATACTCTACTTAATATACACCTATGACGCAACGGCTCAACTACTCCTAATTTCAGGCTTTACAACCGCAATAGCTACAGCAATTTACAGTAGGACGGAGCCCGGCGTAGAACGCAACATATCAATCTTAGCGACATTACTGACAGCCATGATCATCGAATCAGCAATATTCCACGTCATATACCAACAGGAGATTATTGTTCAAGCACTTCACATTTCAGAGTTTATAATCGCAATAACCCTTGTAATCAGCATCAAACCAATGCGAAGCATGAGACGCTACCAACTAACCTTCTTAACAATATTCATAGCAATACTCATGGAATCGGCAATACTCTCACTGCGTTATCAACTACGCGGAATCTCACAAATGCTCCTAGCCTCAAACTTCATAATCGCATTAATAGTGGCAGTCTACGGAAGCCTAAACATCCGCCAGGAAGAAGAGGAAAGAGCAACATAAACCAACAGGTAAAAACAAAAAATAAAAGGGGAGATTAAAAAGCTTAAAAGCCTATCCAGCCTTAGCCACAGCGGTTCCTATACGCCCAAACTTCATCGCGTCAGCCATAGAACCCTCAATAGTATACTGCTTAGCAAAGTAAGCTCTAGTCTGATCAAGCTCCCGCGTCAACATCTTATAGAAAACCTCCTCAGGACCCTTCAAAGTCACGTCAGGCTTCTCATGTTTCCCCTCGTGGAAAGTCGCCACACCATTCTCGAACTTAATGTAAAAGTCGCCTTCTCCCTCAACAATAAACTGGACAACCTTGTTCCAGCCAGCCATCAAACTCTTAGCCTCAGCAACCTCATTCGCCCTCTTCGCCATCTCCCTGTATCCATCTTTAACTCTTCCCATCTCAAATACCTCGCCATAACCATTAAATGAAACAAAATTTAAGCCTTTTCTCTAAACTCAGACATAATTTATATGCAAACTCCATGGAAAAACTT